>Ga0209164_1002545_pt1 | contig 19150 bp, 11 predicted proteins | sample MTBNYHSulfiMetaG_FD_187458 | JGI IMG/M metagenome (GOLD analysis project Ga0209164, IMG submission 187458) | Enrichment culture microbial communities from rom New York Harbor, USA that are MTBE-degrading - MTBE-NYH (New York Harbor Sulfidogenic)... | ecosystem: Environmental > Aquatic > Marine >...
TCGAGGAAATACCCTTCAGTTTCAAGCCACTCTCGGATGCGTTTCACCGCTGATGTGTCATCTGCCTGCATGCATGTACCTCGAACCCTTGCGCCAGTTGAGAGTCGGATTTTCTTCGCTGGCGATCCCGGTGAAGCTTTCCCCAGCATTCCTCATCATACCGTACCCGCTCGGTTTATGCAAGGCGTCTGGTAAGCAGTGAACGGAGTGTGTTGGAGATAGCCGGAGAAGGAAGGTGGTACGTTCATCTCCCTCGCAGAAAGATTTCCTGGTTGGTAGTTGTCCACCGATGGTCGACCATCGGATCGTTATTGCAGCAGATAGAAGCGAGAACCAATCCTATACGTCCCTGGTCCTGGGGTAAAAGCCCAGTACCACACACACCGGATTCAACCGTTTCAAACGTGACGAAGCCCGTTTTGGGCTTGTGAAATGGCTTGGATTTCCTTATGCTAAGGAGGTTCAAAGGGGTGCAGTGGAGTCGCACCACCACACCGCCGCGTCCCGAGAACCGAAAGTTCAGTACTTGTATCGGAGTTCTCATGAAAATTCCCCTAAGTGAGCGATGGCTCTCAGTGGATGAAATTGCTGAATATCTCGGCATTAAACGTGACACCGTTTATAAGTGGATTACGGTTAAGGGATTGCCCGCTCATCGTGTCGGTCGATATTGGAAATTTCGTAAGGCAGAAGTTGACTCTTGGGTTGTAAAGGGACGCGGCAAAAGTGTCGACAATTCGCACGATAAATAGAATCGGGAAGGCAAGTAAACCAGTGACTAAACAGAGAAAAGCGAGAAATCATAAGTTCCCAAACACACGAGTGACTTCTAAGGAGAATTCAGCTATATACAGCAGTAAAGTTATTAAATCAGGTGCGCTATTAGATGACACGTTAACACTGCTGAATATATGGGACACTTCTGTCTCCAACAAGTCAAACGTAAGTAGGATATCAGAACTTAATATGCTTGGAAAAGCTTCAAGATCACGGTTAAGTGATATTCTTTCTATATTTATCCAAAGATATGCATACGAGAAAAGAATAGTAAAATCCATAAAAAAACTGATAGAGAACGACGTAGACAGAGATGTCATTTTAAAGATACTCTATTATCATACTGCAATATCTGATCGGTTAGTTAATGACATCATTTCTAATTTTCTTTTCTATAAGAAATCGTCAGGTATAATTGATGTATATGTACACGAAATAGAGTTTACAATTTTAAAGTGGAACGACGAAGGCAAGATGCCTAGCAAGTGGGGCGACATTACAATTAAAAGAGCGGCACAAAGTACAATGGCAATACTTCGCGACTTTGGCGTATTTGAAGGGGCAGTGAAGAAGAGGTTTTCACCATTCTTTCTCCCCCTCAAAACATTTGCCTATGTGGCCTTTCTGGTCAAGGAAAAGCAGCCGTCAGGGATGAAGCTCCTGGATTCAGATGTATGGAAACTCTTTTTTCTCGATCGGCAGTTAGTAGAGAGGTATCTATTGGAAGCTGACCATCAAGGTTTACTCGATTATCATGTTGCAGGCAATGTCACCAGACTGGTGTTTCCGGTAGAGACTTTAGAGGAGTATGTAGATGTACTCGTTGGCTGATCGTGTCAAGCTGTTAGAAAATGATCTAATGGCCGACCCACCCAGAATCAGTGTATATCATGATCTCCCCTTTGCAATTTTCAGGTACAACCCAGAGGAAGAATGGACGCTCCGAAGGGAAGCTCGTCTGCTTGCAACGCGTCTCGGAGAATCTGGTAAGATGACGAACATAATTAATTTGTCCGAATTGCTATGGAAAGCAATCGCTGAGACTGAAGGGATGCAAGCAGTTGTCGAGCTAGAGAAAGAACGTGGCTACCTTCAAGCGCAGGAGCAAATAACTACTTATTTATCCGACAACGATTGGAGGCCTTTAGCTGGGCTACTTACAGAAAGTGTGAAAGCCCTGAATGACACCAGTGTTGTGTTTTTAATGCGTGCTGCAGCAATGGCCCCCGGCATCTACCATATGTCGAAGCTACTTGATCAGATGCAGGGAAAAACAGACAAAACCACAATACTCTTCTATCCCGGATCTATCGAAGGTACAACTGGCTTGAGATTCATGGATCTGAAGGACCGTGATGCTTTAGGGAACTACCGAGTGAAAATCTACGGATAAGAGCGAGGGAAGCTCATGAAAACGATTGGAAACCTTCTCACACGCGATTTGAATCGCAAGATTGAAGAAATTATCCAGGTTGATCAGACGGACGAACAATCTGTGTACTCAGAAGTAACAGAGTACATCGCCACTGATAGTATCAGAGATCAATATTCCATCTTGCTCAAGGCGATTGCTGAAGCTCCCTCAGAACCTCATGAAAGTATCGGTGTCTGGATTTCTGGATTTTTCGGATCTGGTAAAAGTTCATTCGCAAAGAATCTCGGATACGCACTGGAGAACAGGAAAGTCTTGGGGCATGCTTTCGCAGACCTATTCAAGCAACAGATTGGGGATGACCAGGTTGGCAATCTGCTTGATTTGATCAACGCCAGCTACCCAACCGAAGTCATCCTTTTTGATATTGCTAAGGAACAAGACACAAGGCGTGTGACGCAACGTGTCACCGAATTCATCTACTCAGTTGTTCTGCGTGAATTGGACTATGCTGAAGACTTCGATATTGCTGAACTTGAAATCGAACTCGAAAGCGAGGGACGACTCGAACAGTTCATAGCGAAGTGCCGGGAAATTCACAACCAAGACTGGCGCATAGTGCGCAAGGGTGCTCAACGACTTTCACGTGCAAGCGCGGTTCTCTATCATCTGGATTCCGTCACATACCCATCCCAGGACTCTTGGGCGCATACTCAGAGAAGCCGTGATACTGCGCTCAGTGTAAGCAAAGTTGTAAAGCGCACTTTCGAACTCTTCGCCCGTAGACGCCCTGGTAAGGCCCTTGTCCTGGTGATTGATGAAGTTGGTCAGCACGTTGCACGAAGCGGCGATAAAATCGAAGATCTTCGTGCCACCGTTGAAGAATTTGGAAAAGTAGGAAAGAACTTACTCAAAGCGAGAAAAATTCCCGCTCCCTGCTGGATAATCATCACCTCCCAGGAAAAGCTTGAAGAAGTTGTGGCTGCCATAGACTCGAAACGTGTGGAGCTGGCAAAGCTTCAGGATCGCTTCCATCATCGTGTTGACCTGGCTCCTTCCGACATCCGTGAAGTTGCCACGAAGCGGGTCCTTGCCAAGAAAGATGATGCACTTCCAATTCTCGCGAAAATGTTCAACGAGAATCAAGGAGCCCTTAATGCTGCGTTGCGATTGGAACGTAGTTCAAGAAAGTCTGTCGTGACAGAAGAAGATTTCATTCAGTTTTACCCATATCCTCCGCACTACATCGATATCAGTATCAATATCATGTCCGGAATCCGGCTTCAACCCGGAGCACCCAAACATTTTGGTGGCAGCAACCGTACGATCATTAAGCAAGCGTATGAGATGCTTGTGTCAAGTCGGACGAACCTTGCTGCGGCCGCAGTTGGTACCCTGGTAACTCTTGATCGAGTTTACGAGCTGGTTGAGGGAAACCTGTCGAACGAGCGACGTACCGATCTTCATGACATTAGCGAACGGTTCAAAGGAGATGCGGAACGGGACTGGACTCTACGGGTTGCCAAGGCAGTCTGTCTCCTTGAATTCGTACGGGACCTGCCTCGAACCGAGGCGAACATTGCCGCTTTCCTTGTTGACAAGGTTGGTGATCCAGCTCCTGTCGCCAGGGTGGAAAAGACAATCAAGCAATTGTCGGAAGCCCAGTTCATCAGAAACACAGAGGAAGGCTGGAAACTTCAAACTGCCCAGGAGAAGAATTGGGAAACCGAGAAAAAGGCTCTCGACCCCAAGCCACGTGACAGGAACGAAATCGTTCGCAACACACTAAAAACTGTTTTCAGTGACCCTGCGCTTAAGACATATCGTCATAAAAATCTCAGGACATTCAGAACAGGCATAAGCGTTGACGGAACCATCGTTGGTGATGGTGGGGATATTTCGCTGACCTTGGCCCTTGCCGATGATACGAGTGAACTCACAACCCGCATCAATGAGATAAGGGATGAAAGCAGACAGAAAGGTCATGAAAACGATCTTTACTGGATCTTTGCGCTTTCTACTGAGATCGATGAGCTTGTGGCCCAACTGTACGCTTCACGGAAGATGATCGAAAAGTACGACCAACTTCGCTCTCAGAATAAGATTGCGCCGGAGGAAGTCACCTGTCTCCAGGACGAGAAGAACATTCGTTCAAGCCATGAATCTCGTCTAAACGACAAGATGGTAGAAGCTCTGGAACGAGGCACGGGGATGTTTCGGGGCGTTGCCAGAGATGCTTCATCTCTGGGGAAGAATCTGAACGAAATCATTCGGAAGCTCCTCGAGCAAGTGGTCCCGGATCTTTACCCAAAACTGGAAATGGGTTCTCGTCCGCTCAAAGGTGATGAACCGGATGTGTTTCTCAAGGCAGCAGACCTGAAGGCTCTTCCCCAGGTCTTCTATGTTGGCGAACGCGGTTTTGGCCTAGTGACAAAAGAAGGTTCAAAGTACGTTCCGAATCATAATGCAGACGTCGCAAAAGAAGTCCATGACTACCTCGTTAGCCAGCATGACTACGGAAATCGCGAAGCCTGTCTCGGAAAAGCACTCGAGAACAGATTCAACAGTACGCCTTATGGTTGGGAACGTGATGTGCTCCGCCTCGTACTTGCCGTTCTGTTCCGGGCCGGAGTAATCGAAGTCTCCTTCGGCGGTCAAAAATTTGATTCGTATTCTGACCGTCGTAGCTGGGAACCGTTCACGAACAATACCAAGTTCAAGTCGGCAATCTATACTCCGATTAAACCTGTTGATCTCAAGACGCTTACACAAGCAGTTCAAAGTTACGAGAACCTCACGGGTAAAACGGTGGACGTTGAGAAAAACGCCATCGCCACAGCAGCAAGACAATATGCTGAAGCAGAAGCCCGTGAAGTCATACCGATTCTTGCCGATGTGCGAGCCCGATCGCTGCCAGTGGTGCATCTGGTCGAGGAGTATCAGGATGCTCTGGCATCCATTCAAAACGGCTCAGCTGACGATTGCGTGAACCTGCTGTCTGGCGGTGCTACTTCGCTTAGCGAGGGGAAAACTCGTATTCGTAAGATCGCGGCGAGCGTGGATCAGAAAGGGTTGGCAACTCTTGATCGTGCTCGTAGGGCTGCGACCGAAATGATCCGCACCCTCGAAGAACAGGGTCAAGATGATATTGTCGAACAGGGTCACGAGCTTCAAGGGCTGTTGCAGTCCGAAGATTTTTTCGAATCCATGCGGGATATCGAAGATAAAACGAAGGACATCTCGTCTGCCTATGGGGAGCTCTACACGAAGACACATTCAGAGAGAGCTACCCAATATCAGAAGGCGATTGAAAAGCTCAAAGGTCGTCCCGAATGGAATCAAGTTCCAGAGTCCATGCGAGAACCTGTGTTGTTGCCGCTAACTTCACGTGAATGCTCTGCAGATAACTTCCCAGAATCTGATCTGGTCTGCCAGACATGCCGGGCTGGTATAAGTCAGATGGAATCGGACATCGAAGCCCTTGGCGGTCTTTTTGCGAAAGTCGTTTCCGAAATCCAGCGATTGACAACCCCTCCCGAGGTCAAAATTGAGCGAGTGCGAGTATCAGAGTATCTCGCTGGATCTTTTGACTCGCCAGACCAGGTGATGAAAGCGGTTACGCGGCTGCAGGACTACTTGCTCAAGCTGCTCGATGAAGGTGTAAAGATCGTGGTGGAGTGACACATGGATCAGACTGTACGAAATTCGTTGCGTGAGACCGTTCTGAAGGCACGGTTTTTACTGGAAGAAGCCATTCGCGAGGAACTACAGGGACGGTTCGGAATTTATACACCTGTCAGCAAGGGACGACCATCAACGAATCTTGAAATCGAATCAGATTCGCGCATGGGTCACCTCGAGAGCGAAGAGCATGAAATCCGAAGACTGTTGCTCGATCATCTTGAAGTTCTCAAGCAGGGAAGTATGACCGATACCCTGGCTCTCGAATCATTCATCCGGGAAATCGCTTTCACCTGGCTTAACCGTTTCGTTGCATTCAAAATGCTTGAAGCACGAGGTCTGGTGCGTGAGACTGTAAGCCGATTGGAGAATTCGAACGGTTTCAAGATGTGGCTTGCCGAACCAGGCCATGAAGAAGACCTATCAGAATATGAGAAAGGGGATCTGCCGCAGAATGGCAGAGGCGAAGGTCCACGAGATAGAGCCTATCGAAATTTCCTTCTGGCGCAATGCCGAAGTCTTGCGGAAGAAGTGCAGGTGCTGTTTGACCCCGACAATTTGGCGAGTCGCTTTCTCCCACCGCCTAAGATCTTAAAAGAACTCTCAAGTTTATTGAATGCTTCCGAACTTGGTACTGCCTGGCAACCCGGCAACGAAGAAACCATCGGGTGGGTTTACCAGGGATTCAATTCAGAAGAACTTGAACGGGCGTTTCGTGAAGCACGAGTTTCCAAGAAGAAGTTTGAAGCTCATGATATCCCTGCAGTCACTCAGTTATTCACGCCACGTTGGATTGTCCGCCTACTGGTCGAAAACACCTTAGGACGTTTATGGCTCGAAATGCATCCTGACTCTCAATTGGCATCCTCGTTAACTTATCACGTCCCTCAAGAAACTGAGCATGGTTCAAGCCCGCATCTTCGGAGTATCAGCGAAATAACCTTCCTCGATCCAGCCTGCGGGACAATGCATTTCGGTCTGGTTGCGTTTGATCTTTTTGTTGAGATGTATCGGGAAGAACTTGCCAATGCTGGCAAACCTGGCTGGCCTGAAAAGCCACCTGTTGGCACTGAACACGAAATTCCTGCTGCCATCATTGCCAATAACATCCATGGAATCGACATCGACCTTCGCGCGGTCCAGCTATCTGCACTTACCCTTTATATGAAGGCGAAAACACTGAATCCCAAGGCACAGTTGAATGAGAGCCGACTGGCCAGCGCAAATATTCACATGCTGAATGGCGGACATTTGGGCGAGTTCGTAGAGCAAGCCAATTTGAGTCCCATGTATCGTCGCATTCTGATCGCGCTTCAATCACGGCTTATAGACTCCGAACAACTCGGTTCACTCCTCCGCTTGGAGGAAGAAATCAGAGAACTCGTTGATGAAGAACGCAGACGATACGAACGTGAAAAACTGCCGCTTTTCCCCGGCTGGACAAGGGACCAATTGGATTCCGAAGCTGGGCAGAGAGAGTTTTGGGAGATGCTTGAGGACCAGATCGGTCAGGCACTTGACGCGTTTGCTCGTGAACATGGAGATGAAGTGGCCCAGACCTTCTTCTCAGGTGAAGCTGCCAAAGGTTTGAGACTTCTGGATCTGATGTCGAAGCGGTATGATGTCGTCGTAACCAATCCCCCATATATGTCTGCCAGAAAGATGAACAGCCAACTTAAGTCTCTTCTGACGGCAAGCTATCCTGCCGGGAAAAGAGATCTATACGCAGCCTTCGTTCAACGTTGCACAGAGCTGGCCAACGCAACTGGGCGAGTGGGTATGCTCACTATGCACTCCTTCATGTTTATCAGCTCATATGAAAAACTACGGTCCATCATCCGGGATCAAGCAACGATTGAAGTAATGGCACATGCCGGGCCTGCACTTTTCGATGTGGGCAATCCAGGTACCCTGCAAACATCAGCGTATGTAATTCGTCGTGAAGCTACTGCTTCGTTACGTCAAAACGCGACAGGCACTTATTTTCGATTGGTTAAGGAAGCTGACAGCGATGCGAAGCAACGACGCTTCGAGGTTGCACTACGAAACATGCGAGAAGGTAGAGACGATTCGGTTGTGTATCGATACTGCCAGGCGGATTTCGATGCCATTCCTGGAAGTCCATGGGTTTACTGGATCACACCAGGACTCAGAAAGGTGTTTGAATCCTATCCCAGATTAGGAGATATGGCCCAACCGGTCGCTGGATTGCGATCTAGTGACAATTTCCGATTTCTACGTCATTGGTGGGAGCCAGTTTTCAAAGACATTGGTTTTCGATGTCAGAATTCAGCTGATGCAAAACTGATGGGCAAGAGATGGTTTCCTTATATGAAAGGCGGTGGATTCTGTCGTTGGTATGGAAACCAGAAGAACGTAATAAACTGGTTGAATGATGGTGAGGAGATTTCTGAAGCCATTTTGACCGCATATCCTTATCTGAAGACTCCCTGGATTGGTGGGCACAGTGACTACTTTCGCAAAGGAATTACGTATTCCTACCTCACAAGTGGGAATTTTAGTGCCCGTCTTTCACCAGGGGGGTTCATTTTTGATGTCGCCGGCTCGTCGCTATTTCCAGACGATATACCATTGGTACTCGCAGTGCTAAATACACCCTTCGCTTTTTATTCGTTGCGTCTTATCAATCCTACAGTGAACTTTCAGGTAGGAGATCTTGCTCGACTTCCAATTCCTTTAGATACAACTGATAATTTGATTGATCTTGTTGATCGAGTTATAGCATTGACTAAGGACAACAATCAAGATGATGAATCAACTTGGGACTTTGTTGCCCCACCAGCTTGGCCTGTAGGAGCGCAAAGTGTAACTGAGCGCCATGCCCAACTTGCAGAAATCGAGCGTCAGATAGACGAGGAAGTCTATCGACTATATGGTATTACAGATGAGGATCGTGCTGCGATTGAGGCCGAATTAGCTGTGCTGGGTGCATCCGAAGACGGCGCTGACGACGATTCAGAACCCGATTCGGAAGAATCGGAAAGTGTGGATAGCACATGGACGATGGAGGAACTTGCCAAGGCGTGGATCAGCTACACCGTTGGCATTGTGATGGGGCAGTTCGAACCCGGTTCGGAAAACGGTCTCGGAAGAGGGCGGTTTGACGAGAAAACGGCTGAGAGGTTGAGATCACTTGTGGATGAGGATGGCTTACTGGTACTGGACCCGAGCCACTCCGACGACCTGGCAACGAACGTCTTTACAGTTTTGGAAGTGATCTTCGGCGAAACTGAAGCAGAATCCCTGATCACGCAGGCGCTTGGCAATAGCGGCGAAATCGTATCGACATTGCGCAACTACCTTGCTGACAAGTTTTTCAAGGAACATATCCAGCAGTACCGCAAGCGGCCCATCTATTGGTTCCTGCGATCCGCAAAGGGCAACTACGGACTCTGGCTTTACTACCACAAGTTGGACAAAGACCTCCTGTTCAAAGCACTGCTCAGCTACCTCGAGCCTAAGATTCGTCTCGAAGGAGATCGACTGAAGTCACTCCGGATTCAGAAAGCGGATGCTGGCAGTTCGGGTCGTGAAGCGAAACAACTTGAGAAGGAAATTGATCGTCTGGAAGAATTCGTTTCCGAGCTGCTTGATTTCGAAGAAAGGCTGCGCCGTATTGCGGATATGCATCTCGATTTCGACGTGAACGATGGTGTGATCCTGAACATGGCACCTCTGCGAGAATTGATCCCCTGGAACGAGCCGAAGAAGTATTGGGAAGATCTCCAGGACGGCAAATACAACTGGTCTCATATGGCCCTTCAGCTTCGACCAGACGACGTTTTAGAAGCCTGTAGGAATGATCGTTCGATTGCCATCGCTCACAACCGCGAAGACCTTTGTGAAGTTGAAGCTCCGAGCAAAGGAAGAAAGAAACGGACAAGGAAATGAGTCTGGGAACCGTTACTGAATTTCTTATAGAGCTGATCACCAAACAGGTTGACGACAACAGTCTGGTGGTTTGGTATGATCCAGAAGAGGTCTACCAATCTGTACTTCCCCACCTTGCGTCTTCCGGAGTGGAAATTTTTCTCTACACCGGTAGTTTCATTCAGCTTCGTGCTGCGATTGATCAGAAGCAGCTGATCGATGGTGAAGAACCGCCACGCATGGTGGTTTACGTTCCACTCGCTCAGGAAAAGACACATCATGCCCTCATTGAGCTCGAATCGGCGGGCGTCATTATGCAACCTGGTCAACAACCGCCTGCTCGCAACACTCGACTGGCTCTTGTAGCCCGCAATGCCCTGAGAGGCGTCCTGGGCGAAGATATCGCCGCGCATGTAGAAAAACAGACAGATGCTGGAAAACTTACTCTGGCAGATCTGAATGCGCTTGCGGATAAGGGTGGTGAAATATCAAAGGGAGTCGTTGCTCTAATCTTTGGAACGGGAAACCCGCAAGAAGTCGCGCTTTCATTCCTTGACAGTGATCAACTGGACGAGAGTATCGTTAAAAAAGACGCAACGGATGAACTGAAAGCGCTGCTAAGAAGTGAATTCGGCCTTGAAAGCCAAAATGATACTAAACTGAACGATCTTCGTCAGAATTTGGCCCGCCACGTACTTATGACCGAGTTTATCAGTGCGCTTGGCGACTCAATCCCCAACGAACTTACTTCGGTACCCATCGCCAGTTCTCACGCTGCGATTTCCTCATGCGCTTCATTGTCCAGAACTTGGCGGATGAGGCGAGATCTACGAGACAGCTATGTTGCCATAGCCAACCGAGTGGAACGCGATCTAAACCTTGCTGCATTAACCATCGAACCTCAAAAACTTATTGAGATTGAAACCTTTCCATCCGGTGAAAAGGCACTTCTTCGTTACGCGGAGAACAGACTACTCGAGGAATCAGATGGTGGGGTGCTTAACCTCGCGGAATCTCGAATCTCTCGATTCTGGTGCGAGGCTGAACCCACTCTACAGGCCCGATGGGCGTTGGTGTCATCAGTCGCAGAAGTACTGCTCGAGGCTGACCGAGTAACGAATGAGTTGAACCAGGCACCTGCAACCGTATCTGGTTTAGTGGAGAAATATGCTGGCGAGTTCGAACCCTGGTGCTTGCTTGATACGCACCATCGTCATCTGGAGAGTCGTTGGTATAACTTCGAACCTCTCGGCAATGATTATGACACTATCGAAAAGCTCGTGATCAAAGCCAGGCGTCGCTACGTAGCTGTAGGTTCAGAAATCGCTGAGAAGTTTCTGGCGGCCGTTCAACAGAATCCAGACAACCAAGAGATACCACACCAGCGTGAGACATATGAGAGGCATATCAAGCCTTTCCTGTCGGAGAAGAAGACTGCATATATATGGGTGGATGCTCTTCGGTACGAGATGGGCAAAGAGCTTGTCCGCTTGTTACGCGAAGACTTTGCGGTTGACCTCTACTCAGCAATGGCTGCTGCACCAACCATCACAGAGATCGGGATGGCGGCGCTGCTTCCTGGTGCAAAGGAAAACTCGGCGGTGGTCAGCATGGGAAGCGGGAAGCTGGCCATGCAGATTGGTGGAACAACTATTAAGGACAGAAAGGATCGTGTCGCCTTCTTGAAGAAGCAAGTTGACGTCGAGTTTTACGATACCAAGCTAGACAGCCTATTGCCGAAGCCTTTGAAAAAGGTGCGTGAAGGGATAGAGAACGCACAACTCATCCTTGTTACTTCACAGGAAATCGACGAATTGTGCGAACAGGGAAACATCGCACAAGCGCGTCGGCAGATGGATGGAATCCTGAATGATTTAAGGCGTGGTGTCCGAGTCCTCTTTGATCTGGGAATCGAGCAGATCATACTTGCTGCTGACCACGGGCACATTTTCGCTGATGAATTGACCGAGGATATGAAAATCGATGCACCAGGTGGCGAGACCGCCGATCTTCATCGCCGGGTATGGGTAGGCCATGGCGGAAATGCGGATGATGCATTTCTTCGCTTACCACTTGCATCCTTGGGCATGGGAAGCGACTTCGATTTGGCAACACCATGGACCTTTGCCTGCTTCAAGTCTAAAGGTGGCGCAAGCGCCTATTTCCACGGAGGCCTCTCGCCACAAGAAGTACTTATCCCTGTCATGAACATCAACCCATCTTCGAAGGCATCGGCTAGTTATGCAAGTGGTATCAGTTGGACGCTGGTACCGGGCAGCGAAAAAATTACCACTCGGTTCTTTTCTGTTCAGGTTTCGGGTTTCAATACGGGACTATTCGATGTGACGCCACCTAAGGTTCGTATCGAACTTCGTGCCAAAGGAAAAGTTGTCTCAAGATCAGTCAGTGCTTCATATGGTTTCGAAGAAGCTGGAGATGTCGCACTCAAAAATGATGAAGAGAATTCCAAGCAGATTCTCCCCAATACAATTACTGCGATGATCACCGAAGATATCGATCAAAAGAATGTTGGATTGTATTTGCTCGATGCCTCGACAGGTGCAGAGCTATCCAGATTAGAGAAGATTGAGGTGAACATTGCGATTTAACGAAGAGTAAAACATGGCAGATCTCGACCAAAAATCGACCAGTATCTTCGCTGGGAAGGTAGTCAGGAAAGATCTTGTCAGAAAGGTGAAAGTCGGGGCAAACTTACCGGTTTTTGTCCTTGAGTACCTTCTTGGCAAGTACTGTGCCACGGATGATCCGGCAGCAATTGAGGCTGGACTCCGTGTGGTGAACACAACCATCAGTTCAAATTTCGTTCGACCAGATGAATCCAATAAAGCACAGTCGATGGTTAAAGATAAGGGTAAACACCTACTTATCGATAAAGTGAAGGTTAGATACCTTTCGGATGATGATAAGTACTGGGCCGAACTTCTGAATTTCGGTCATAAGTTCGTTCACGTGCCAGAACATTTTGTACGTGAATATGATCGTCTCCTCATGGGCGGTATTTGGGCACAAATCGAGATTCGACATCAATTTGATGAGGAAGCCAAAGGAAAAAGGAGTCCCTTCTGGATCGACAGTATCAAGCCAATACAAATCGCAACCTTTGATCTGGAAGAGTTTCAGAAAGGCCGACAGGAATTTACGTCAGATGAATGGCTCGACTTGCTGACCCGTACTATTGGTCTTGAACCGGAACATTTCAGTCGCAGGCTTAAAATGCTGTTCCTGGTGCGGATGATCTCACTATGTGAGCACAATTATAACCTGGTCGAACTAGGACCTCGGGGTACTGGAAAAAGCTACGCATATCAGGAGCTTTCTCCGTATACCATCTTACTCACCGGCCCCACAACGGTAGCAAACCTGTTTTATAACATGGCAAGTGGTAAAATGGGACTGGTCGGGATTTGGGATGCGGTTGCTTTTGACGAAGTAGCTGACCTTCAGAAGATGCCCAAAGAGGTGGTAACCACCCTGAAAACCTACTGCGAATCGGGGACTTTTGCCAGAGGGAAAGATGCGCTTACAGGTATGGCTTCAATTTCGATGTTCGGGAATACAAATCAAGCCGTTGAAGTAATGGTCAGGTCTTCCCACCTCTTCATGCCCATGCCTGACATTATTCGTGAGGATATGGCATTTCTTGATCGACTCCATTTTTACATCCCTGGTTGGGAAATCCCCAAGATGCGGGTCGAGTATTTCACGGATCACTACGGTTTTGTCGTCGACTACCTTGCCGAAGCGTTGCGTGAGCTGCGGAGGAACAACTACACAGAAATGATTGATCGCCATTTCTCTCTTGGGTCGCACCTTAACGCACGGGATGTTAAGGCTGTACGTAAAACCGTTTCTGGGCTTATCAAGCTGATCTACCCTCATGGAGAAGTGTCACGAGAAGAGCTGGCAGAACTACTTGAATTAGCGATAGAAGGGCGACGTCGAGTAAAGGAGCAGTTAAAAAAGCTGGGTTCCTTCGAGTATCATCAGACCTCGTTCTCCTATATCGACAACGATAGTCGCGAAGAGAGATTTGTTGGTGTACCTGAGCAAGGCGGACGAGACATGATTGCCTCTGATCCACTTGCCCCAGGATCTGTCTACACAGCCTCTGTGGATGATCAGGGTAAGGTTGGACTATATCGGTTGGAGGTTGGCTGCTCGCCTGGTACAGGCAAACTGAAGATCGCTGGTGGTATAGATGGAAGCATGCGCGAGTCGATCCAGAGGGCTTATGCTTATTTAGCAGCTCAGAAGGTCAGGATTGGCATTTCCCAGTATGTCGACACGACTGATTTCCATGTCGAAGCCATAGACCTCCTAAGTAACCATGTTTCCTGCGAGGCTGGGATTGCCTTGATTGTCGCGGTGTATTCCGCGATTAAGAAACAGTCGGTTCTGGCAAGTTCTGTCATTCTTGGCGACCTAAGTATTCAGGGTAACATCAAATCACTTAGATCACTCGTTGAACCATTACAAGTCGGCATGGACAATGGTGCTCGTCGCGCACTTGTACCTTTGGAAAACAAACGGAATTTCCTCGAAGTATCAGGGGATATCATCGAGCGAGTTGATCCGATATTCTACTCCGATCCCATGACTGCAGCTATGAAAGCCTTGGGATTGAACTAGATTTCAGAGTTCATTCGAAGAACTTTGGTGCGCATTTCGAACTCGTTCTCGATTGCGAAATAGCTTATCGGCGAATAGCAACAACTCAGACACATCATTATTATTAACAATGCTTTGCAAACATAGAGTCGGTTTTATATGCGATTTCGTGGGGAGCCAGCATTGGCCACACTAAGGTGTGGCCTTTTTTACTTAACATCACCCCTGTTTTAGCTCTCTCCTGATCTCTCTACAAGCTTGTAATTCCTAAAGATATACGATTAGCTCTCTCCTTCTATTTCCTCATCCCGGAGTATTCCAGAGTTTTTATCCGCGTGTGTCTGGCGAACACGAAATGAGATTTCAAACCACCCTCTCTGTCCTCTAACCGATTCTGGGAGATTTGCTTAACAACCAGAATCGGGGTGAGGCCCCCAGAGTTCGTCATTTCTAACCACTCTCCCGGTATGTATCTATTACGCCCCTAAAGACACAACCGATTCATGGAGAAGGGATGAGTGGAAAATCGCAGAAATTGACTCGTGATCAGCGATTGCGGGAGATCGGCTATATCCTCGCCCGAGGTGTGGTGAGGATGAAAGAAGATGGCGAGCTGTTAACCAGCCGGTACGCAGAGGAAAACTCCGTCCTCCAGAAGCCTCCGAAGCTTGTTAACCAACGGGTAAGTGGATAATGGCCAACTCTTTACGGTCATTACGCACTACCGAGGTTTAACAGAAACAGGAGGTTTCAAGATGAAGAAAGAGACCATCGAAGCGGTACAGCAACTCCACACGATGACCGTGGGTGAGCTGAAGCGGAAATACGCAGAGGTCTTCGGTGAAGCGACACGGTCGTACAACAAGGATTACCTGCGCAAAAAGATCGCTTGGCGGCTACAGTCGCTGGACGAGGGTGGCTTGATCGAACGAGCGAAGAATCGAGCCGAAGAACTGGCGGAGGATGCGGACATTCGGTTGCGGCCACCAAAATCAGCCCCGGTAAAAACGGGCACTGCGATTACTGAACCTGTCACTTTCCAGACCACTCCCCGGAAGGACGGTCTTCATCCTGGCGTGATCCTGAAACGTGTCTATAAAAACCAGACTCTTCTGGTGACAGTTACAGAGGAAGGATTTCTCTTCAACGGATCGACGTACCGTTCGCTTTCTGCCATCGCGAAAGAAGTGACAGGATCGATGTGGAACGGGAAATTGTTCTTCGGACTCACCAAGCATTCGAGGGAGAAAAAGAATGGCCAGCAGGAAAGCTGACGATAAAATGTTGGTACGGTGTGCGATCTACACCCGAAAGTCCACGGAAGAGGGGTTGGAAAAGGAGTTCAATACCCTCGATGCCCAGCGGGAAGCCGGTGAAGCCTACATCCGTAGCCAGAAAAATGAAGGCTGGATCTGTCTACCGGATCGCTACGATGATGGCGGCTTCACCGGTGGCAATTTGGAACGTCCTGCATTGCAGAGGCTGTTAGAGGATGTGAAACAGGGCAAGGTCAACTGCATCGTGACGTATAAAATTGATCGCCTCAGTCGTTCATTGATGGATTTTGCGCGGATTGTAGAAATCCTCGAAGCGAACAAGGCCACCTTCGTCTCCGTGACACAGCAGTTTTCGACGAATGATTCCATGGGGCGATTAACGCTTAACATACTCCTCAGTTTTGCCCAATTTGAACGCGAGATCATTTCAGAAAGAACAAGAGATAAGATCGCAGCCTCACGCCGTAAAGGAAAATGGACCGGCGGCACACCGTTCCTCGGGTACGATGTAGATTCCCATTCAGGCAGGCTGGTGATCAACCTAATCGAAGCCGACCAGGTTCGGCAGATCTTCAACCTCTACCTCGAACACAGATCGCTCAGCGAGGTGGCAAGAGAATTGGCGGATCGGGGTTGGACGTCCAAGACATGGGTAACGCTTCGAGGGCACACACACCAGGGTATGCCCCTCAACAAGCAGCGGTTAGCCCAGCTCCTGAAGAATATCATGTATATCGGGAAGATCAGGTACAAGGACGAAATCCATGAGGGTGAACATGAAGCAATCATCGACCAGGATACGTGGAACGAGGTCCAGGCACAGTTGAAGAAGGGGTGTCGCCTGCCGGATCAGCCTCGCAACCGGTACAACTCCCTACTCCGGGGGTTACTTCATTGTGCTTCCTGTGATGCTCCCATGATCCACCTGCCGGTGTCTAAAAAGGGCCAGAAGCTATACCGCTATTACGTCTGCACCAACGCTCATGCCAACGGGTATGACAACTGCCCCACTCCTTCGATCCCGGCTGCGGAGATTGAACGGTTTGTTTTGGAGCGGTTGGTGGAGTTGGGGTCAAACGAAGAGGTACTCGAGTCGATCTTCCTACAGGCAAAAGTCCTCTGGGCGGAGAAGATCGAAACGATGCGCCGGGAAGAACGCCGGTTGCACCTCCACATCAACACCCTTCTGCAAGGATCGGAACCATCGGATCAGCGCGAGCTGAGAGTAGCCCAGGCGCAGCATCGCAGCCTGCTCAAACAAATCGAAGAGGCAGAACGCGATAGAATCACGATCTCTGAGTGCGAAAACTCCATGGGTCGCTTCGAAACCCTGATTGGACACCTGACAATCGACGAGAAGTCCTGGCTGTTGAAACTCCTCTTCGAACGAATCGATTTTGACGGCGGGACGGGCAGCATCAGGTTCCACCTGCATGACGACAGCCTGATTTCAAGTGCCGTAGCATGACAGACATCTGGAGAATTCCATGGAAAGACAGAAACAGGAAAAGACGCTCGAGTTCAGCATTCACTTCCAGAAGGGGCGAAACGGTCGCAACCAGTTACGAATCGGAAAGGCACCTGATCCAGTCGAAGTGCCAGTGGGTCGTGTCCCGCGCATCACGAAACTCCTGGCTCTTGCGATCAAACTGGATGGAATGATCCAGTGCGGAGAGGCGAAGGATTACGCTGAGCTTGCGGCGCTCGGTCATGTGTCTCGCGCACGTATCACCCAGATCATGAACCTGCTGCATCTTGCACCCGACATTCAAGAGAAAATCCTATACCTGAATCCTATTCGAGAAGGTCGCGAACCGATCAGGATGAAGCACATCGCTCCAATCGCGAAACTCACTTGCTGGATGGAACAACGTACAGTCTGGAGACGGCTCGCCCACTGACACCACCATTTCATTCAGACACTCTTCTCGAGAGACGCTCAGACCCGGTCAGTTCTTGCCTCCTACTACCTCTCAGAGTATTATTGAACATTCGTTTACTCGCGGGAATGGAGGACTCTTTTGAAATCCGTCGAAACACTCTCACACTATGGTATTCCTGAAGCCGTAATCGATATCTGGCGATCACGGGGCATCGACACTCTCCTTCCCTTCCAAATGGCTGCGATCAGGAGACACAAGCTGCTTGAAGGTGGCAGCCTGCTCGTCTCAGCACCCACCTCCTCCGGAAAGACGTTGTTGGGTGAGATCGCTGCGATGCACACGTCCCGGGACAAGAAGAAGGTGCTGTATCTGGTTCCGCTGAAAGCCCTGGCGGAAGAGAAATTCGAGACATTCCGTGAACTGGGCGAGGCGCAGGGGTTGAAGGTCGCCATTGCCACTCGAGACCACATCGAATTCGACAGGAGTGTTTCATCTGGCGATTTCGATATCGCCGTCGTGATCTACGAAAAGTTCTTCACGTTCATTCGTGCCGGTGAAGAGTTCCTGGCGAAATTCGGTCTGGTGGTTTTGGATGAACTTCAGTTGATCAACGACCCAGAGCGTGGCCCCCTGCTCGAGATGATCCTGACCAAGCTTCGTGGCATGGAGCATCGGCCACAGCTTCTTGGACTGTCTGCTGTGATGCCTGCCGATTCGACCTTCCCTTCCTGGCTGGGGATTCCCGTCTTACGAGAAGAGAAACGTCCAGTGGAGTTGAGGATCGGCTACCTCCATGAAAGAACCTTTCACTACTGGACAAGCGACGGTCAGGTGGAGGATGAGGAGAACGACATCGGGGACGGTGGGAAGGACAAGGAAGACATCCTGATTAATACTGTCGCCGCGCTGGTCGGGAAAAAAGAGCCCTGCCTGGTCTTCGTTCCAGACCGGTTCACCTCCCGTCGATTAGCTGCCCTGGCTGCCGACGCAATCAATGGACAGCCAGACGATGTGGGAATCCGTGAGATGGAGAAACTGGAGGAATCGATCAGTCGTGATGAGCTGATCGAGATGATGCGGAAGGGTGCTGCCTTTCACAACGCGGATCTGCTCCTGGAAGAACGGAAAGTGATTGAGGACTCATTTCGAGCGGGTCGCCTCATGGTTTTGTTCGCAACTTCCACCCTCGCCATGGGGGTGAATCTTCCAGCGAAGAACGTCTTTCTTCATGATCAGAAATGGACGAGTGTCCCGGGCGCGAGTCGACCATTCCAAACACCGGTCAGCAAGGCAGATCTTTTGAATATGGGTGGCCGTGCAGGAAGATTACACCTGAGTGAGAATTTCGGCCGTGCGATCCTGATCGCCAACCTTCCGATTGATCGTCAATGGTTTCGGAACATGATGGCCGAAAAGCCGATTGAGGAGTTCGAACCCTGGCTGATGAAGTATGACGAAGCTACGGCAGCCATCATGGTGCTCGGCATGGGTGTGGCAAACCGTGCTGAAACCATTCATGACTTCCTTGCAAACAGCTATTCCGCCTCCCTGGGCAGTCGGAAGCTGACGGATGGAACGTTTCAAGCGGAGCTGAACAGAAAACTCGATTTTTTAGTCAAGTGGGAACTGGTATCTCGTGA
>Ga0209164_1002547_pt1 | contig 19133 bp, 15 predicted proteins | sample MTBNYHSulfiMetaG_FD_187458 | JGI IMG/M metagenome (GOLD analysis project Ga0209164, IMG submission 187458) | Enrichment culture microbial communities from rom New York Harbor, USA that are MTBE-degrading - MTBE-NYH (New York Harbor Sulfidogenic)... | ecosystem: Environmental > Aquatic > Marine >...
AACCACCATCCTGCGCTTGGTCCTAATCACGTTGGGCTTGTTCGGTCTCTATCACCTGGTGACAGGGTTCGACAACATCGTCCTCGACCACGTGGCGTTGAACACTTTTGCCCCCGTGATGCTGGTTTGGGCGCTCGTCTTGCTGCACTTCGGCATGCTCGGCTACCGCCTTTTCTCCAACGCCCTCCACATGGCGCGGCTGGTGATGGGGCCAGCAGAGGAGAACGGAAAGATACCTCTACGCTTGTATCTGACGGAGTTCAAGACCTTCATACTCCACTTTCTCACCCAAAAGCGCTGGAGAGATTGCAGCGATAACCGAAAGCGCTGGACAAATCACCTACTATTGGTGTCCGGCTACGTCATCATGCTGGTCTTGGTGGTGGGGCTGCTGGGGTGGTTCCAAACCGATAACATCTACCCAATCTACCACCCCCAGCGATGGCTGGGTTACTACGCCACTGCGGTGCTGATCTACGCTTCGCTCGAATCCCTCATCGGACGTCTGCGCAAGCGGGATGAAATGCACCGCTTCTCGCACCCCACCGATTGGCTTTTCCCCGCTTTCATCTTGGTGGGAGCTGTGACCGGCATACTGGTGCACGCCTTTCGTTACCTTGCACTGCCCTGGCCCACCTACATCATGTACATCATTCACGTGATGGCGATGGTCGCTATGCTGGATACCGAGGTGGGGATCGGTAAATGGACCCACCTGATTTATCGCCCGCTGGCGATGTATCTGGAGACCGTAAAGGAAAAGGCAAGCCAAACGGAAATGGCTCCGGGCTTAGCGCCGGCAAATTGACCCACAGAATCTAATCTACGAACAATCAAAACAAGGAGAAAAACATGAGTAACGGAAATGGAAAGATGGTTGTGGTATGCAACCATGCAGATACACCCCACGTTATGCCCACTTTGATCATGGGAGCATCTGGCGTTGGGATCGGAGACGATGTGATCCTGTTCTTCTGCCCGGGCGGCGCCCAAGCTTTGGTCAAGGGAGAACTGGAGAAGATCGGTACGCCCAAGGGTTTGCCCAACCCCGTCGAACTGTTCAACACCATCCTCGACGAAGGCGGCAAGGTCATCCTGTGTGAATTGGCCCTGGAGAACAAAGGCATCAAAGTTGAGGACCTGCGCGATGAGCGCATTGAAATCAAGAACGCCCCATCGTTCCTGATGGAGGCGGAAGGAGCGGGTCTCTCGCTCGTCTTCTAGTTCGGTAGGGCTTGGGGAAAAAGCTAATCCCAGGATAACGATATAGAAAGTGGAATTGGGCTCGCCCGCCAGTGGGCGGGCCTTATTCTTATGGGGACTCGGGCAATTGAAGCAAATCGGCGTTTGCCGGGTCGTGCACGAAGCTCCAGAATACCTCGCGTGGCTGGTTGGGTGGGTCGATCGCTTTGCGCACCATGTAGATGGTACGCCTAAGCGACAAGCCCGCAACCTGAACCTCGGCGACAGTTTCCCGCTCAAGCAGGCAAGCAGTCGCCAACCGGGAGACGAACGCAACGCCGTAGCCTGCCGCGACGGTTTCAACGATTGCCTCTGCGTTGCCCAGTTCGAGGAAGATGTTCAGGTCATCAATGCTTATATCATGCTTGGCCAATTCTTCCAGCAGTACTCGGCGAGTCCCTGAGGTTGACTCTCGATTGATCAGGGGCTCATCGATCAGATCGGATGGTTCAATCACCTCCTGTGCAGCCCAAGGATGGTCCTTTGGCACGATCAATGCGATGTGATCCTCAAAGAATTCCTGGATATCCAAGCCGCTCCTGAAAGCCTCGTAACTCACGACGCCCAAATGGGCTTCACCCTCTAGCAGGCGCGGGATGACATATTCAGACGTACAGGAGAGGATGCTCACATTGATGTGGGGAAAGCGTTTCCGAAAACGGGCCGCAAGCCTTGGCAAGATGTATTTGCCGGCGGTTGTACTACACGCTATTCTCAGTTGACCAGCCACGCTTCGTTGGATGGAGGAGACCATCTCCTCTAGCTCCATCGACTGACGGATGAGCTTGCGGGCCCAGGGCAATAGCACCTGACCGGCTTCAGTGAGATGAAGCTGGTTGCCTGAGCGATCGAATAATCGCACGCCAAGGTCGTTTTCGAGGGTTTTGATGTGATGGCTTATCGTCGGCTGAGTCAGATGCATCAGCTTAGCGGCTTTTGAAAAGCTCAAGGCTTCAGCCGTGTGGATGAAGGTTTGAAGCTTTGCCAAATCAACCATTGTCTAATGCCTCTAGCACTTCAACGACACAATACTCAATGGGGAAACTCTTCATGGGGGTTCAGTCCTGGGATCCGGGCTATTCCGATTGTAAAAAGCTGTCGTTATCGATTATACACCAGCGGTCAGCTAGCACGACATATTGCACAGAAAGCGGCGGAGGAAATGCACTTCGGATGCCCCACATATAAGTTCTTGGCTCACTGCTTATCTGGGGTATAAGTCCCCAACACGTACCCGTAGCTCAATGGATAGAGCGCCTGACCTCCAAACAACGGCAGAAACGTCCATGCCGTATATACGAGTCTATCGTGTCTGTTGCGTCCAGGCATAGGGGTAAAAACTGTCCATTCCACCCATAGAATCCATTGATTCCACTACGGTTACACCAGGAACCTAGACTGGAAAGGCGACTCTACCCAGTCCGAACTGGTTCAAGAATCATCCTGTTGCTCGGAGAAAGAAATCCTACCCCCTATCCGTATCACTCGGGGGTACTCTTCGCGAGGCAACCTCAGGTAAAGCCACCCCTATCAACATCGTTGTACAAGGTGTCCTGACTTGATTTTCCAAAGCAATCAAGGTCATTGGACATGGCGACGTGCCCTTGATTTATAGATACCAAGCAAGGGTGAGGGAAACAACTTGCAAGATAGCGTCATGGAGAATGGGTTGGAATTAGTATACGATGTGTGTGTAATGACAAATGAAAGCAGGTTAATATTCGGGTATTCTGTTTCCTTCAACCACAGACTGCTGAATTTCAAGAAGCCTATTTGCGTCCAATATTTCTTGGATGAGAATTTGCATTAAGATGTCGTTGGATCGAATTATGAGTGTCGCAGATGTGGCTTGTTCCCTAACCTCCTCTTGTACTTTGGTAGATAAAGGACGACTGGCAATTTCGTTACCAACGATATCTATTAGGTCGTCTTTTGTGCCTACCGTGGCATCGACAAGACCTTCTCTTAGATAGCGGTAAATATTCATGAATGTAATTTCTTTAAACTCGACTTCCTGTTGTGCAAACTCAAGTTCTGTAAGGTGTGACTGGTCATAAGAGTCGTAGTCAATTGCCACACATTGGGGTTTGCCAGACATTTTTGGTGAGGATCGATAGAAAACCATATGCTCCTTTACGAAGCTCCCCCCCGGGAGAGCTAATGCAATTTGCTCATCGTTGCTACACAGCCCTCTGGCAGCAAAGTTCGACATAATGGCTATGTTGCATTTGCGCTCTTTCAATACATGCAAACGAGTGCGGGATCCCCGGATAAATATGAAATAGGTGTTAACATTCGCTTGGCTGAATAGTTGTTTTAATCCAGTGGCAAGACCCTCAAACCGGCGATTCGACGGCAAAGTGAGAGCAATAATAACAGGAGTGTTTTCTGCAATTCTCCATAAAGTGCTTACGGAACGCTTTTCAAGGAAAGACCCAAGGCGACCACGCCTCTTGATTTTCGCTCCTCCGGCTGCTTCGAGGCTTGAAATAGCCTGGGAAACTGATCCCACACTGACGTTATAGATTTCCGCTAAATGGCGAACGCTTTTCAGCCGTTCACCCTCATTGGTTTCAAGTAGATAAATGGCCAGAAGCTTTTTAATATCCACGGGGTCAGTTACTCTTTTCTTTGACATTTCTTTGAGTAAACTCCTTTCAGCTTCAATACAGCAGCCGGCCTTCAATGCTTTCTTTGGGGCAAAACAATCTCAACTACTTGTGCCTGTCTCTATGTTAGTACAACCTGGTGAAATTGGGTAGGCAGTCGATAAATCAACGAATAGACGGGCTTGAGGCAAGTGTTTCCCTTCCACCATATCTTGAGCATAACATCAACTCTGAGGTGATCTTTTGGGCAGGTTAGAACGAAGGTTGTTCAGAGTAACTATATCTTGGAATGGGTCAACCTGGAAAACAAGAGGCGGACGCGTTTAATCAGTCTCTTTCCCAAAAAAGAAGCGCGGCCGTGGTTGGCGTATACGTCGTTGATGAAGAACAGCTAACAACGAAAAATGAGGAGTAATTACAGGCGATTACATCTATGGTAATAGTGTTTGGCGAAAAAAGACGCCAGACAATTAACAGGATAGGCGTGATTTACATACTTGACATAAGGGCAACTATCAATGTATAATGTTCACGCGAGATGAACATTCTCCAGGATCCAATACGAAGTGATCCTCCAGCACCTTTTCACTCTAAGTCAGTTATAAGTCGAACAAACGGTGAGGATATTCCTCAACGGGTCATTAGTAAGTCTGCATTTGGATCACATCATTCATTACGACCAATAGTGAACAAGAGAAACATGCGAACTCATTATCAAGCCAAGATACTATCTCCACTAGTGCTAGGAACTCCCGGTGAGTTGTACGTGTTCATGAAGCGGGTAATAGTGAAAAGCCTAAATTCAATAGGGAAAGGAGGGAACAGCAGAGGGAATACTTGAAAACTACAATCTAAAAAACTAACCGAAGCAGAAAAACACATCTAAAATTTAGGTCTATTAACAGAGGAGAGAACATCATGACTTTCCTACAAGCAGCCACTTTATCGATGTTTTGCTACTTGGGAGCATTGACCACTCCCTGGTTCTTTGGGGCCTTAGGTGGTTGGTATACACTTACGCGACCTTTTGTGGCCGGGTTTATTTCTGGCTTGGTGCTCGGAGATGTGCAGACAGGGGTGCTCATCGGAATTGCCGTACAGGCTTTATATATCGGGATGATCACACCAGGAGGTGCTGTACCGGCGGATCTGAGCTTTGTGAGCTATCTGGGAATTCCCCTCGCATTAGTTTCGGGGGCTTCCCCTGAGGTCGCGGTCAGTTTATCGGTTGGTTTTGGCGTGATTGGCATCGCCGCGTGGCAAGTATTGAGCGTCGGCAATGCTGGCTGGGCGCACCTTTGTGACCGGTATGCAGAGGCTGGCAAACTCGATGGGATAGTTCGCGTCAACTACCTTGCCCAGATTGGGACCTTCATCCTAAGGGCGATCATCCCCTTCCTGATTCTCTACTTCGGGTCTGGAATTGCAGATAACTTCATTGGCTTCATTGAGGTACAAATTCCCTGGCTGGTAGAGTTTCTTGGGGTACTTGGCGGAGCATTGCCGGCAGTGGGTATTGCGATTTTGCTGTTCCAAATCGCAACCACAAATAGAATGTTGGTGTGGTTTGTTTTGGGCTGGGTTTTTGTGTCATTCCTGAAACTGCCCGCCGTAGGGATCGCCGTCATAGGAGGGATCATCGCCGCAGTTTATTACCAATTCTTCTCCAAGATGGAAGCGGAGGTGTGATATGTCTCAAGATTCAGGTCAGAAAAAAGTAACCGAGAAGGATCTTAAGAAAGCTTATTGGATCTGGACACTTTTTAACTCTTCCGCTTTTAGTATGGAGCGGATGCAGGCACCCATGTTTGTTTATATGATGTCACCGATTATCAAGCGTTTGTATGGAGATAATCCAGAAGAGATTAAAAATGCTCTGGTGCGTCATATGGTGCTGTTTAATACCGAACCGTATATAGGGATAGTTGCCAACGGCGTCACCATCGCTCTCGAGGAACAGCGCGCCAATGGGGCTCCAATTTCAGATGATGCAATCAACGCTGTAAAAACTGGAATCATGGGCCCCATGGCGGGTATAGGGGATTCTCTGAATGGTGCGACACTGGTTCCCATCCTCCTCGCTATAGGTATGTCCTTGAGCCAGGATACAGGAAGTGCTCTTGGCCCTATCTTTTACATCATCTGCTACCTGACGATTATCCTCTTGCTGTCCTACTATCTTTTTAGATTTGGATACAAGTACGGAATGGCGGCTACGCGCCAATTGGCAGAAGGGGGATTCAAGCGGATTACCACGTCCTTTGCGGTCCTTGGTTTAATCGTCGCCGGAGGAATTGGCGCTTCGATTACTGCGTTGTCAACCCCACTTGGATATTCTGCGGGCGAAATGACAATTTCACTCCAGGCGATGTTAGACGGGATCTTCCCCAGGCTCCTGCCATTCTTGCTTACGCTCTGGCTTTGGTGGGGAATGCGGCATAGGGGATGGGTGATCAGTCGTGTACTATTGGTGGTCTTCCTAGTTATACTGGTCGGTTACCTGCCGGGGTTCCTGGGTAACATTTTGGATATCCCCTGGTTAGCAGCATTACGAGTATTCTAATGGGACACCGCTAAAATCGCCGGGCCTGCAACCCGGCGGTTTTAGCGGTAACATAAATATCATGATTGGAATTATAGTGGCAGCCCATGGCCCATCACCCAAAGCATTATTGGAATCCAGCCGTATGATCATTGGCGATTTACCTCAGGTTACAGCAGTATCGCTGATGCCGGGTGACAGCCTCAAAGGTTTGATTGATCGACTAAGAAGAAGTTGCGAAGAAGTTGAGTCAGGCGACGGAGTTTTAATTCTGCTGGATTTATTTGGAGGAACACCAGCAAATGCCGCTGCATTGTTAATGCAACAAAGGGAAAAGACTCATGCCGTTACAGGTGTGAATCTTCCGATGTTAGTGGAAATACTGTTGGAAAGGAAGACTCATAATAAAGTTGAAATCTTAGCCCAAACAGCAGTAACGGCTGGAAAAAATGGGATTATAAATATCGCGGAAGCATTTGCAAAATTCCGCGAAGGCGAAGATGAATGATACTTCAATATTCTCTATTGCTCCCGAGGAGAACATGTCCGATATTGTAATGTCTCGAATCGATGATCGCTTGGTACATGGACAAGTGATTACCGGTTGGCTTGGATTACGAAATGCGAATTGCATCTGGATTGTTGATGACGACGTAGCCTCAGATCAAGTTATGCTCGACATCTTCCGGTTTGCAACTCCGACGGGAGTACGGCTTGAAGTCTATACCGTAGATCAGGCAGCTGAGAGATTGAATTGCTTAAACGAAGGCAATGAACGCATTATCCTCCTGGCAAAACGACCGAATACGTTTGTGCGTTTAGTAGAAAAAGGGTTTTTACCCGAGGATATCAATTTTGGCGCAGTGTCGAACAAAAAGGGCTCGAAAAATGTTGGTCCCAACTGCGCCCTATCTCCCGAGGAAATGGAGGATACAGAAAAACTGCACCGACTAGGGATCCGCATATGGTTTCAACTAGTGCCCATGGGTTCCCATAAGGTTTATGAATGGCGGAATGTCCGTAAGAAATTTGGATACAAATAATAAATCCGGTTGAATTTCCGCCGTGAATTCCTCTTATAGCAGTTGATTGATTTGCTGAAAGAATACTTGATGTTCTAGCTTGATGCAGAATGTAATTGGACAAACAAGGAGGCAAGTACTGTGATCTACAAACAATTCCAGCATTCTCTCCAGGACGTGTTGGATCGGATCGTGGAAACCCAATCAGATAGTCTTGATCAGGCGTCCAAATTGGCTGCGAGCGCTATTAGTGCAAATCGTTTTGCATTTGTCTTTGGTACAGGGCACTCATTTCTTGCCACCTACGACACATTCCCGCGCATCGGTTCATACCCGGGCTGGCTGCCAATCCATGAATTCTCTTCATCGTATTTGGCATCCCTGGTGGGGAATCAGGGCATTCGCCAGGTGCTGTTCTTGGAGAACCTTGAAGGTTTTGGTCAGGTGGTTCTGGAAAACTACAAAACCGATCCAAATGATGTCATGATCATTGTTTCCCACTCGGGAGTTCATGCCATGAGCATCGATATTGCATTGGTTGCAAAAGAGCAAGGTTTGAAAACTGTGGCGATCACATCGGTTGCCCAAAGTGAGTGCAGCAAGACAGGGCATAGTTGCGGAAAGCGTCTTTTTGAGATCTGCGATGTCGTCATCGACACTTGTGTTCCTGCCGGTGATGCTGTCCTAGAAGTGCCTGGAGTTCCACACAAGGTGGCGGCTATATCAACAATTGTTTCATGCTTTATCCTGCAGTCGCTTGTGGCAGGAACGGCCGAGAGGCTAGCAAAGATGGGCAAAGAACCAATTCAAATGACTCGAGATAGAGCGATGATTGATTTAGCGATAGCTGAACATATCCACCGAGTTGGGGGATTATACAAGTAATGAAAGCGTCTACTGCCCAAGGATGGTCACCCTGATAATTCTCTGATGAGCCTATATGGTTAAGATTTTGCGCTATCACCGAGAATCTCAGAAGGAGAATTGTTAATCGCGCCATACAGACAGGCTTCAATCTTGGAGAACTTCCGATATGCACAATGATCCATCTGAATATGCAGTCATTCGCCAAAATGTACCAACCATGTATTTCATTGGTGTATCGACAGGCGCCTCGGCTATAAACCACCTTTTCCCTTTATGGACTGACATATTGGGACTTAATCAGGCGCAGTTGACCGGGGTTGACTTGCCCCTCCATGCTGATGCGGATCAATATAGAGAGGTTATAGCGCAGATTAAGTATGATCCTCTCTCACTTGGAGGCCTGGTTACAACTCACAAGATTGATCTCTTTGAAGCCGCGGGGGACATGTTTGATAAGTTAGGTAGATACGCCCAATTATGTGGGGATGTTTCGTGCATTTCTAAGCGGGATGGTCAATTGATTGGGCGGGCAGTTGATCCAATATCCGCCGGCTCAGCTCTCGATGGCATGCTTGATCCGGATTGTTGGAAACGCAGCAATAGCGAGATTCTTTGCATTGGCGCAGGTGGATCAGCTGTATCCATCGTTTATTACTTTCTCACGCGCCCCGATCCTGGGAACCGACCCCAGAGAATCACGGTCGTCAATCGCAGCCAACCCCGGCTTGATAACTTAAGGAGAATTGTCGAAAAGTTACAAGTGGAGGACGTGGTTAAGTATGTCCTTAACGAAGATCCAAGGAGGAATGACGAATTGATGGCCGCCCTTCCACCGGGCTCAATGGTCATTAACGCAACCGGAATGGGTAAAGATCGTCCTGGCTCACCAATCACCGATGATGGTGTTTTTCCCATGAGCGGCATCGCTTGGGAATTAAACTATCGCGGTAGTCTTGAGTTCTTGCATCAAGCCAAAGCCCAAGAACGACAACGTAACTTAGCAGTGCACGATGGATGGAGATATTTCTTGCATGGCTGGAGTGATGTAATTGGAGAAGTCTTTACGAAGCAAATTACTCCGGACCTTTTCGCTCAATTGGACAAAGCGGCAGAGCAGATCAAGGAGCGTTTTGGGACCGGAGGGTTACTCAATAGGCCTCCCGGAAATACAACCTTGGGAAAAGCATCCTAATCAGACAGCACATCCGGTATTCGCTATCTCCGTTTGAGAAACGAAAGCCTTGCATGTCCATATTGTTCAAGGACAAAGGATATAACCTGTATAGTCTTACAATTAAGCGAGGTATAGCATGAGAGATATTGCACTTTTGACGGATTGTGAGGTACTCGTGGTTGGGGGTGGTCCTGCTGGAACCGTGGCAGCCATAGCTGCTGCACGATGCGGCGCAAAAACCGTTCTCTTAGAGCGTCATGGCTTCCTGGGGGGGAATCTCACAGCTGGAGGCATTGATACGATTTATGGCTTCTACACACCAGGGGATGATCCTTTGAAGGTGATTGGAGGGATACCAGATGAAGTCATCGAGAGGTTAACAGCCCTTAATTCATGCTATAAGCGACCGAATACATATGGATCTGGTACTGGATTCACGTTTTCCCCAGAACACCTCAAACTTGTCTTGGAAGACATGGTTCTCGAAGCTGGAGGAACGATCCTATACCATTCTTTTGTACCCGAAGTCTTGTTCGAGGGAGACAGGCTAACGGGTGTTTTGATAGCCTCCAAGCAGGGATTAATGCGGATTTCAGCACGCTTCATTGTCGATGCCACGGGCGATGCAGACATTGTAGCCTATGCCGGCGGCGAGTATGAAAAAGCCGGCGATAACGGTTCTGTGCAATCTTTAACCACAGTTTTCTTTATGGCAAATGTTGATATTGAACAAGCGAAAGCGTTTGGGAAGAAAGCCTTGTGGGAAGAAATGGAGAAAGCTAATACGCAAGGCGAATATACACTTCCACGCGTTGAAGGGTCATTTCATGCCACACCTTATGCAGACATGATTGAAGCCAATATGACCAGGATTGCTAATGTAGATGCCCTCGATACAGTAGCGCTTAGTGCGGCAGAAATTACTGGGCGCCGTCAAGTGCAGGAGTATGTCCGCTTCTTGAAAGACAGGATACCTGGTTTTGAATCTGCTTTTCTTGTGAAGACAAGTTGCCATATCGGCGTTCGTGAGACTCGACGTATTAAGGGGGAATATATACTAACGAAGGATGATGTAATAGAAGGGCAGCATTTTGAGGATGCCATCGCACGCTGTGGCTTACCAATAGAGGACCATCATTCGGGGCAAGACACGCGTTGGGTGTATCCCAAGGATTTTGGATATTATGATATTCCATACCGGAGTCTTGTTCCATGTTCACTAACCAATGTTTTAGTGGCGGGCCGTTGTTTGTCGGCAACCCATGATGCACACGCATCTGCAAGATCATCGGGAACTGCTATGGCAATGGGACAAGCGGCCGGTATTGCTGCTGCGATGGCAAAGGGTATAAAAGCCCGTGACGTTGAGATTGCGGCACTTCAATCTAAACTGAAGGAATGGGGCGCCCCGCTCTCGGGTTAGAATTACCCCTGGAGATTAAACGCAATGTCCTTTATACAAACTGTGAGAGGGAAGATTGATCCAAAAGACCTGGGACCGACCTATTGCCACGATCACATTGTGGTACGCCCTCCCGAACTATTCGTTAAAGAAGATCCTGATCTGTGCCTAGATGACACTAATACTGCAATTCAGGAGCTTAATTTCTTTAAAGCTGCCGGGGGGGGCGCGATTGTCGAAATGACCACCATTGACGTTGGCAGGGCGCCTGAAGACCTGCGATTGATCTCAGAGGCTACGGGCGTGCATATCATTGCAGCCACCGGATACAATAAAAGCAAGTATTGTGAAGGCTTAGTCTCGGGAAAGAGCGAGGAAGAGATTGCATCTGAAATGTTTCGCGATCTAGCAGAGGGGATGGAAGGCACGGATATCCGTGCTGGGGTGATAAAGGCATCTACAAGCAAAGATAAAATTACAACTGGTGAAGAGAAGGTATTTGGCGCTGCGATTAAGGTTCACCTGCAATTGGGCGCACCCATCTCGACGCATACTGAAGCCGGAACTTATGCACTTGAACAAATTGATCTTCTGGTATCGGCGGGGGTGAAGCCAAAGCATATCATAATCGGACATGTCGATCGAAAACTGGATAACGAATATCTTCGGGCTATAGCCCAAACAGGCGTTTTCATGGGCTTTGATCAGATAAGTAAGGAGAAGTACTTCCCCGACGCACTACGTATTGAGTCCATCAAACGACTTATAGACAATGGGCATGAACACCAGATACTTTTATCGGGTGATTGGGCGCGGAAATCCTATTGGCCAAGTTACGGATTCGGCTATGGCCCTGGATTAACATACATCCTCTGGCGCTTTGTTCCCTGGATGTTGAGACGGGGCGTTTCAAAAGAGGCTATCAATGCGATGTTGGTTCTAAATCCAGCAAAGGCCTTTAGCTGGGCGGTGTAACCGCTGAGCTGCCTGATATTCGCTTCCACGACCTACGTCACCCGGTTGCACCACGGTTGCACCAGGAAGAGAACGAACCTTCTCAATCGGTTGAGGATTACCCCCATATCTAGGGATAATCTGCACAATCCCCCCTGCAAATGGTACAATTCCCCAACACGCACCCGTAGCTCAATGGATAGAGCGCCTGACTTCGAATCAGTAGGCTGCAGGTTCGAGTCCTGCCGGGTGCGCCAAAGATGTGGCGGTTTCATTATTGAGGCCGCCACATTTGCCGTTAGATTGGCTCGATTCAGACTTCGCCAGCTGCAGGCATACCATACACGCGGCGCACCTCTGCAATCTGCTCATCGGTCAAGGTAATCGGGGTGCCTACCCTCGAAGCCCGGTAAAACACTTCTGCGCCGATCTCAAAATTAAAGGCGCTCTGATAGGCATCGTAGAGCGTATCCCCAATCGCGAGCAGCCCGTGATTGCGCAGCATCAGGCATTTCAGCCCTGGATGCGACTTGAGGATGCTTACGGCAACCTCACCCGCCTTCACGGTTCCGGGGCAGGCGTAAGGAGCAACCGGCACCGGACCACCGACTGCCAACAATTCAATGCAAACTACCGGCAGCTCAACACCAGTGACGGCGAAGGCAATCGCGTTGACCGAATGGGTGTGAACCACTCCACCTACCCCCGAAACTTCACGCAGCACGGCGGTGTGCATGGGCATCTCGGAAGACGGTTTGTGCTCGCCGTCAACAAGCTTGCCGTTCAAGTCGACGATGCAAACATCTTGGGGTTTCATCCGGTCGTACCGTAGACCCGCAGGAGTGATCGCCACGTGCCCTTCCCCATCATGCACGCTGACATTCCCCGCGGAGAGGCGAATCAACCCATTCTCGCACAGCATCATGGTCGTTTCAAAGACTTCTTTGCGCAGTGTCTCGAATTTCATCGGGGCGCTTCCTTTCTATGGGCACAGAGACTCGTCTCCCTGCGTCCGAGGATTGTCTCCATTGAAAAAGCTCGAATTGACTACATTATACGCTTTACTCTCCAACAGGCTTAAGAACTCCCGGATGGTGTTTTTGACAAGCGCACGCCAAGCAAGCCGATGGAGTACAATTCCGCCTAGAGGCAATCAGCCGGAGGATTTGCTTGATAGATGCTTCAGTCGAGCAGGGAAGACTTCTCGGCACCAACCAAATCAGTTCTACCCTGCAGCAGGGTCAAGAGACACAAGATGTCCTGTACGTCGCCAAAGCCGGAGAGACGCTCTACCGGCTGAGGAGTTGAAAGCCTTGGCCGAGGTGATCGTTTTGATGGGGGTCTCCGGCTGTGGTAAGACCAGCGTGGGGGAGAGGCTAGCGCAGGCCACGGGCTTGCCGTTCTTTGATGGCGATGATTTCCACTCCCAAGCAAACGTTGAAAAGATGTCTCGCGGCATCCCCCTGAACGACGACGACCGCCGCCCGTGGCTGGAGGCGCTGCATGAACTGATCGCCGACCACCTCGAGCAGGGGGAATCGCTCATCGTGGCCTGTTCAGCCCTGAAGCAACAATACCGCGACCTGCTCAGCAAGGGGGAGTCTGGCATGTGCTTCGTGCACTTGAAGGGCAGCTTCGACTTGATTTACGGCCGGATGCGGCGACGAGCGGGGCACTACATGAAAAAGGAAATGCTGCAAAGCCAGTTCAACGAGCTGGAAGCGCCGGCCGACGCGCTGGAGATCGACATCTCCCTGAGCGTGTCCGAGGTTGTAGAGAGGATCGTACGGGCCCTCGACCTAGCAGGTGAATAAGGTCGCTCTGCCTTTGCAGCCCACGCGCTAAATGTCTGCGCTCTCGTCGCTCAGGGCTGAAAGGTATCCCACAAAGAGAATAGCTTCGTCTTCTTGAGGAGCTGCTCGGGGGAAAGCGAGGTTTCAAGCTCTACGAATACCGGCTGCCCTGGGAAGACGTGAAAGAAGTTGTCGGAGAGTGGGGCATCCTCACCGCAACCCATCCATACCCACAGCGCAGGCTTCTGTGCCGAGATGGTCAGGCGCACACGCCCGTCGGCCACGCTTTCGGCCTTCAAATCCAAGGCTGGCGGACCCAACTTGAGATGCTTGGGACGGCTAAGGAGTACCAGGTTCCGTGAAAGCTCACCCCCCTCCGCACTCAACCGAAGCGTTAGGAGGAGATTCGCTTCACCATAGCGCTTGAGCTCTTCCCTCAGATCGAGCGTGTCGACCACAGAATCCCCCAGTGCGGGGACGTTTTTCGAGATCATGCCATCCGATACGATTTCGCCTTCGTCCGCCGTCATCAGCGTCCAATCGAGCGTGGCATCGAAAGCGCTTTGCTGATCGTTGGTGACGTGGATCTCAACCGCGCCACTCTCAAGGTCTCCGAGGCCGGATACGAGCAGCGGGGCGTAAAAATGGCGCGCCATGTAATGCAGTGCCTTCCATCGCCTGTAGTAGTCTAGCGAGGCCCAGCTGGCAACCGGCCAGCAATCGTTGAGCTGCCAGTAAAGCGCGCCCATAACGCGCGGCATACTGCGCCGCCAATGCTCGACGGCATACTTGATCGCCATGCCCTGCAGCATCTGGCTCAGCATCACCTGATAGTCAAAATCAGTGGACAGGCGAAACCATTCGGACAGGTAGTGGAGGATCTTGGCGTTGCCATCGGGGCTACGCTGGTGGTGCTCCATGATCGGGCTGTTGATGCTCAGGTCCGATGGGATGGTGAACTCACTGATCGTGCGCGGCCCGGGGAAGGACTGGAAGCCAAACTCACTGACAAAGCGGTGCAGGCAGGTGCGGTAATACTCGAAAGGCTGCATCCCATGCCACACATCCCAGATGTGCGCATCGCCCCATTTAGGATTATTCCAGTCCGCCCGATCCCCGTACGGGCTGTGCGGGCTGCCGGGCCAGTAGTCCGTCTCCGGGTCGAGTTGGGCCACGATTTCGGCCAGCCGCTGGTCGAATAGCAAGCTGTAATCCGCCCAGCTCATCGTGTGATCCGTCCATTGCTCGGCCACCAGCCCCTGCTCCAGCTCATTGTTGCCGCACCACAGAGCCAGCGAAGCGTGGTGACGTAAGCGCCGCACCTGGTGACGCGCTTCCGCTTCAACGTTGTCCATGAAAGCCTCTTCATCCGTGGGATAGATAGCGCAGGCGAACATGAAATCTTGCCACACGCAAATGCCTAACTGGTCACACAGGTCATAAAAGACCTCCGCCTCATAGATGCCCCCACCCCACACCCGCAGCATGTTCATATTGGCAGCCTGCGCGGCCTGCAAAAGTCCCTTGTAATGCTCTGCGGCCAGCCGACTCACGAATACGTCGGCCGGGATCCAGTTAGCGCCCTTGGCGAAAAAGGGGACGCCGTTGCACTCGAAGCGGAAGCTCTCCCCCCACTCGTCATCCTCTCGAATCAGGTGAAGCGTTCTCAGCCCAATCGTCTTGGTCGCCGAATCGAGCAGCGTCTCGCCCTCGTAGAGCTGCACCTCGACCTGATAGAGCGGATGCTCGCCCATGCCATTCGGCCACCACAACCGAGGCTCCTCAACGAGCAGCTCGGCCTGGCCCTCTCCGTTTTCCAGGGCGATCTCACCCGCTCCGATCTTTTCACCATCCAATCGCACGATGACTTTGGCTGTCAGAGGCACATCGGCGAGGGCTTCAGTGGCAATATCGCAGAGGAGACGTACTTGTCCATCCACGTGTCTCTGTAAAATGTGCACGTCTTCTATTCGAGCGGTGTCAAAGGCAACCAGCTCGATATCTTTCCAAATCCCACAGGTGACCAGCTTTGGCCCCCAATCCCAGCCAAAATTGCACTGGCTCTTGCGCACGTAGTTGCCCCCTGGCAACCTATGGTCATCCCCCATGGAATAGATGTCTCTCTCCTTTAAACGAGCTTGCCCGTACTTCAATGCCGATTCGAAGGTGCAAGTGATCTCGTTCTGGCCTGAGGTGAGGATCGTTCGCACGTCGAATTCATAGCTGCGGAACTGGTTATCCGTCCGCCCAACCTGCACGCCATTGACCGACACGGCCACCAAGGTATCCAGCCCCTTGCAGCGCAGCAAAATCCTTTCATGCCGCGAGAACTCCGGGGGCAGATCGAAAGTGCGCCGGTAGATCCACTCTGTCTCCCCTATCCATTGCACCCCAAGCTCGTTATCTCGATAGAAGGGATCGGGGATCTGGTCGGCCGCCAGCAGATCGGTGTGGACGCATCCCGGCACAGTAGCCAGGAGCCAATCTTGGCTATCGCGCCCCTTGAATTGCCACACTCCATTTAGCGGAATGATTTCCACGCTTGCGCCTCGCCTCTCATTCTCGTAGCTCGCACACGAGGCCTATTTTACACACAGATTGCTCAGGCATCGAACCAAAAACCGCCCCCACATGAGGGACGGCGAAAACTAAGTATTCGCTCTCAATGAACTTGCCCTAATGAAGCGGCTCGATAGCCCCAAAGAACGCGGTGACGACTTCCGGATCGAAGTATGTCCCCGATTGTTCGCGTATGTAAGCGGCGGCTTTCTCCACAGGCCACGCCGCACGGTAAGGACGGTCCGAACGCAGCGCATCCCAGACATCGGTCACAGCAAATATGCGCGCCGAAATTGGGATCTCCACCCCCTTCAAACCCCTTGGATAGCCCGTGCCGTCCCATTTTTCATGGTGGCAGTAAGGGATTTCGAGCGCGGGGCGCAGGTACTCGATAGGCACCAGCATTTCATGGGCATAGGTCGGATGCTTGCGCATGGTCTCCCACTCTTCTTCTGTCAGCGGGCCGGGCTTCTGCAAGATAGTATCGGGAATGCCCAGCTTGCCAATATCGTGAAGAAGCGCCCCCCTGCGAATGTGCACGATATCCGAATCCGCGATCCCCATGGCGCGCGCTAGTTGGATGGTCATATCGGTCACACGTTGCGAGTGACCTTTGGTCTCGATATCGCGCAATTCGAGCGCCCGTGCCCACCCTTCCAGGGTGGCGTCATAGGCCCGCAAGAGACCGGTATTGGAGCGGCTCAACTCGTCAAACAGCATGGCGTTATCTACCGCAATGGCAGCTTGCCCGGCAAGCGATTCAAGAAAATCGATCCATCCTTGATTGGGATCCAAAGGAGTGCGATTGAAGATTTCCATTACGCCCTGGACTTTGCCTTTGGCAACCAGTGGGACCGCAAAATAGGAGACAAAGCCCTCATCGTGTAGCAAAGAGGGCTGCGCAACACCGCTCGCTGCAACTGACAGATCGGGGATATTCACAGTACTGCGCGTGAATGCCGCTTGCCCGGCATTCCCCTGCCCTACACGCAAGTGCGTGTGCTTGAGGGCGTCTGTTCGAAAGCCCTTGCCGACCGCATAGGTCAGCATCTGGGTGCTCTGATCCATTACCAGGATATCGGCGGCATCAATTTCGAGCTGTTCCGTTACCTGGGTGAGCAGCACACTGAACGTCACTCTGGGATCCAGGCTGGCGGTGATGGCCAGGTCTATCTCCCGGAGGGCTTTGAGCCGCTTAAGCTGCTGCTTTATTCTCTTCTCATTTTGTTTTCGTTCTGTGATGTCCGTCAGCGTGCCGATGATCGCCACGCCTCCCTGATAATCTTGGCGCTGGCCCAAAACCTCGCAAAAGATAACCGCTCCATCTTTACGAACCCCTCGAAATTCGTAACGTACAGAGGCAACCCCATCCTCCAGTCTACGACGCAGATTCTCCACAACCAGCGCTCTATCCTCTGAGTGGACGAGATCAACCACCTCGATCTCTTCAACGATCTCTTCTCTAGAATACCCAAAGGTATCTGCCATGGCTGGATTGACGTACTGGAATTTGCCGTTCTGAATGATATAGACGCCTAGCAAGGAGCCCTCTGTTACGGTGCGGAAACGCTCTTCACTCTCCTCAAGGTAGGCTTTTGCCCTGGTGTGCTCAGTGATATCCATGAGCATGGTGACGAATTGTCCCTCTAGGGGACTGAAAGCTGTGATGGCGTAATGCCTATCGAGTTCTTTAGAATGACTTTCAAAGCGTATAGCTTCACCATTGCTTGCGGCATCCCCCCAGCTTTCGACCCACTCCGAAGCGATGGGAAGCGAAACGTCCTTGACGGTTTTGCCTATCACCTCGCTTGCGCGCAAGCCCATCATCTCCTCAAAAGCAGGGTTCACCTCAATAAAGCGATAGTTGTACGGCTTTTCCTGTTCATCATAAATGACTTCGTACAAGGCAAACCCGTCGCGCATGGTCTTGAACAAGGTCCAATACTGTTCCTCGCTCCTATCCCTGGCTTCCTCGGCTTCGTCGCGCTCGTCTCGGGTTCGCAGCGAAGCGATGGCATAAGAAAGATCGTCGGCGAGTTCAGTGAGGAGCTTCACTTCATCCTCGTCGAACGCGTCGGGGTCGCTTGCGTAGATATTTAAGGCTCCAAGCACGCTTTTCCCATTGGTAATCAGTGGAACCGCGATCGAAGATGCATATCCCCTCTTCAAGGCGGCATCCCGCCAAGGCTCGAAGTTCGGATCGGTTAAGATATGTCGCGCCACCGAGGGCTCCCCCGTTCGGATGGAAACACCGGTGGGGCCGCGGCCGCGCTCGCTATCAGACCAGGTGATATTGAGCTGCTCGAGATAGCCCGCCTCGAAGCCATATTGTCCAACCGGGCGTACGCTTTTCTGCTCGTCTTGTTCTGCAAAGCCCACCCAGGCGAGTTTGTAGCCCCCAAGTTCAACGCTCAGCCGGCAGATCTCCTGGATGAGATCATTTTCATCTTTGATGCGAACGATGGCCTGATTGCATTCACTGAGCGTCCGCAGGGCTCGATTCGCCTGAGCGAGTGCTCGGTTGGTATCCTTGATCGAGCGGAAGAGAGGAGAGATCGCAATGATCCCCAGCGCCATCAGAAGCGAAATGGCGAGCGCAACCAATTCAGCCGCCAGGTCTGGCCTGATGGCCGCATCACCGGATAATAGACGATACAGGGTGATTGAGCGCCTCACGGCCATCAGAAGAATGGCGGCCGCAACTGCTACCCAGCTGAATCGCTTTCCAGTGACGGGAATCAGCCTCAGCGCCGAATAGGCAGCTAACAACTGCAGGAAGATAGAGATGACGAGAATGAGATCAATGTAGGCCGAGTCCATAAGAAGCTAATTCCTCACGCGTTTAGAGATCGAGTCGCTGTTCACCTGGATTCTCCTCGTCCAATCAATTGGCCAGCGCGGCAAGGAAACGCCTGCCGTCTCCATTCACGACGCGAATACAGGTGAGCGAGACCACGTGGGGCGCGACG
>Ga0209164_1002548_pt1 | contig 19127 bp, 16 predicted proteins | sample MTBNYHSulfiMetaG_FD_187458 | JGI IMG/M metagenome (GOLD analysis project Ga0209164, IMG submission 187458) | Enrichment culture microbial communities from rom New York Harbor, USA that are MTBE-degrading - MTBE-NYH (New York Harbor Sulfidogenic)... | ecosystem: Environmental > Aquatic > Marine >...
GAGCACTACAAGGTCGTCGTCGGCGGCGCCCCGGCCACCCAGCGCTGGGCCGATGCGATCGGCGCCGATGCCTACGCCGAGGATGCCTCCGACGGGGTCAGGAAGATCGACGCGTTGATGGACCTGGGATAGAGGGGTGCGTCGCGAGTAGCGGACGACCGGGTCCGGCAATGAGGGAGACGCGGTGACTCCCGTCTCGCCCATGACCCCCAGGGACCGCGTGCTGACGGCGCTTCGAAACGAGGTGCCCGACCATGTCCCCATCGTCGACTGCATCGACTGGCTGCCGATGACCCGGCTCGCGGCGCTGGTCGATGTGGACGTGCCGGACGCGGGGGAGGAGTCCGCCTTCGAGCGATTGGCCGCTCGCCTGACGAAACGGCTCGGCATCGACAGCATCTGGATCCCCATGCCGCTCGGCACCGAGCCGGTGGACGAGCGGCACGTGCGCGACCGCTACGGCTCCGTCTACCAGCTCTCCAGGCACGGCGAGCCGGTCGTGATCGAGGGTTCGATCGGCGCGAGGACCGACCTCGAGGGGTTCGAGATGGCCTCGCTGCTGACGCCGGAGGACTTCGCCCCGGTCCGGGTCGCGCGTGAGCTGCTCGGTCCCGACTACCCGGTCTGGTTCTACTTCGCCGACACGTTCAAGCTCTCGTGGAAACTGCGCGGCGGCATGCAGGCGCTGCTGATGGACTTCCTGCGCGACCCGGACCTTGTCCACGGCCTCGCGCGGCTGACCGCCGACGCGAGCATCGCCACCGTGCGGGGTGCCGCCGAGGCCGGCGCCGACGTCCTGCTCATGGAGGGCGACCTCGCGAGCGAGCGAGCGCCGCTGTTCTCACCGGCGCACTTCGACGAGTACCTCAAGCCCTATTACATCGAGATCGTGGACGCCGCCCACGAGGCCGGTCTGCCGATCGTCAAACACACCGACGGCGCCATGTGGCCGCTGATGGAAGGGCTCATCGACTGCGCTTTCGACGGCTACAACCCGATCCAGCCGCAGTGCATGGACATCGCCGCGGCCAAGGAGAGGCTCGGCGACCGGATCGCCCTGGTGGGCAACATCGACTGCATCGAGCTGCTGGTGCGTGGCAGCGAGGAGGAGGTCGAGCGGACGGTACGGCAGACGATCGACGTCGCGGCGCCGGGCGGCGGCTTCCTGCTGGCCTCGTCGAACTCGATCCACTCGGACGTGAAGCCGGAGAACTACCTCGCCATGGTGCGGGCGGGGCTGGAGTATGGGGTGTATGGGCACTGACTCGAGAAGGACGAGTCGCAGTTCACCCGACGCCCTGATCGAGGATCAGTGCGCGGACCCTTGACATCCACCCAGGCGGGTACTAGCATCGCCATGGTGAGGGAACCCACCCGGGTGGATAGAGAGCCGAGGCAGCCCGTTGCGGAGCGGACTCCTCCCGAAGACATCGGCTCAGGGTGGGCATCGGAACAGGGGGTGACACCAGGCCTTTCTTTCGGGCGGGCGACGGGACCTCTCGTCGTGCCGCCTGCTCTTCGTTCCAGCGTCCCCAGTGCGGGACCCATCACACCAAGGGGGTGGGGTAGTCATGGCACACGATGAACGGAACGGCGTGCCGGAGTTCCTCAGCAGGAAAGTGACGAGGCGCCAGGTCCTGAAGGGCGCGGCGGCCGTCGGCGGTGCGTTCGCTCTCGGACCGGTCATCGGCGCCTGCGGTGGCGACGACGGCGGTGGCGGGACGACGAACGGCGGCGGCGGAGGCGAGCCCAAGATGGGCGGCGATCTTCGCGTCGGCATCGTGGGCGGCTCTGCCAAGGACACGGCCGACCCGCACATGGCGTCGTTCGAGCCCGACATCGCTCTGGAGTATCAGGTCTACGACGGCCTGACGGCGTTCGACAACGACTACCAGCTCGTGAACCATCTGGCCGAGTCGATCGAGCCGAACGACGATGCCTCTGCCTATCAGGTGAAGCTCAAGTCGGGTCTCACCTGGCAGGATGGCAAGCCGGTGACCGCCGACGACGTCGTCTACACGTTCGAACGTATCCTCGACCCGGACGACCCGAAGACCGGAGCGGCGACGCTCACCGGTCTGACGCCGGGCAACATCAAGAAGGTCGACGACCTCACGGTCGACTTCACGCTCGATGCCCCGAACGTCCTGCTGCCCGAGGCGATGGCGTTCCGCGGCAACATGCTGGTGCCGGTCGATTTCGACCCCAAGGCGCCGATCGGCTGCGGTCCGTTCAAGCTCGACGATTTCAAGCCGGGTGAGCAGTTCACGTTCTCGCCGTTCGAGGAGTACTGGGGCGAAGGTCCGTACGTCGCCTCGATGACCATCATCGAGTTCGCCGACGAGACGGCCCGTGTGAACGCCCTGCAGAGCGGCAGCGTCGAGATCATCTCTCAGCTTCCGCGAGCCCAGTACACGGTCATCGAGGGCGCGGCCGGCCTCATGGTGCTCGACGCCAAGACGGGCGCCTGGCAGCCGTTCACGATGCGCATCGACCAGAAGCCGTTCGACGACGTCCGCGTGCGGCAGGCGTTCCGTCTGATCCCGGACCGCCAGCAGATGATCGACCAGGCCTATGCGGGTCTCGGCTGGGTCGGCAACGACATGTACGCGCCGTTCGACCCAGGGACACCCGATCTGGCGCAGCGCGAGCAGGACCTCGAAGAGGCCAAGTCGCTGCTCAAGCAGGCCGGCGCCGAGGGGCTCACCGTCGAACTGGTGACCTCGGACGCCGTCGGCGGCGGCGCCGTCGAGGCGGCCCAGGTCTTCGCCGAGAACGCCAAGGGCGCCGACGTCAAGGTCAACGTCAAGAAGGTCGACGCCGGCATCTTCTACGGCGAGGACTACCTCTCCTGGACCTTCGCGATGGACTTCTGGTACACGCGCAACTACCTGGCCCAGGCCGGTCAGGGCACCATGCCGGGTGCGCCGTACAACGAGACCCACTGGAAGAACGACAAGTGGCTCGCCATCGTCAACGAGGCGTTCCGAACCGTCGACGAGGCGAAGCGCAACGAGCTGATCGGTGAGGCACAGACCATCGAGTACGAGGAAGGCGGCTACATCGTCTGGTCGTTCAACAACCAGACCGACGCCTACTCGGACAAGGTCGCGGGGCTCACGCCCGACAAGGGCGGCGTCCCCTGCGGTCAGTGGAGCTTCAAGGACGTGTACTTCACCTGAGCCTGAGGCGAGACGACATCGAAGCTGTGGTCTGATCCCGCTAGGACGGAGTGCAGGAGGAGTGACGCGGCGGGCGGCCGGTGAGCGGTCGCCCGCCGCGTCGTCTCATGGATGTACGCCGGCCTCCGCCTCAGCATCGTCGACGATGGCCTGCAGCTCCTCGAGCACGGCGTCCGACAGAGGCTCCGGCCGGTGCGTCTCGAGGATCCGCTGCGCCTCGCGGCGAGCTCGCGCGTAGGCGTCTTCGGCGCCCGCTGCCTCCCACTCCTCACGGACGCGGCGGTCGATGAGCCGCGGCTGACTCTGCCCGCGCATGTGGGCCATGGTCGCCGGCAGCGAGAGAAAGTCGCCGAACGGTCCGACGGAGCGAATATCGTCCACCGCCAGCGTGTCGTCTCTCACGGGGATCCCGGCGACCGTGTGGCGGATCATGCCGGCGATCTCCGCATCCATGACCAGTTGCGCGAAGTCCAGTGTGACGCCCGACTCGAGCATCCCCAGGCCGTAGATCAGGTTGGCTCCTGCCAACGCCGGCAACAGGCCGGTGAGGGTCTTCTCGTGGCCGGACTGCACATCCGTGACCTTGCTGTCGCCCTAAGCGCCGGCGACCCAGGAGGGCAGGCGGTAGCGGCGGGCTATCTGGGCCACGGCGGCGCTGATGAGCGCCAGCTCGGGAGAGCCGACCGACGCCGACGCGAGCCGCAGGTCCATGGCCGTCGTCGACGAGCCGTACACGATCGGGGCGCCGGGCGAGGTGAGCTGCGCCAGTGTGAGCCCGGCCAGGACCTCGGCGTTCTGGACGACCAGCGTCCCGGCCAGGGTGACCGGCGAGGAGCCGCCGGCCATCGCCATCGTCAGGACGTTGGTGGCGATGCCGGCTCGCGCCGACTGGACGATGATCTCGCAGCACTCCTTCACGAGCTTGAGCGGGCTGACGGGACAGGTGACGCTGGTGACGAACGGCCGGTCACGCAGAGCGTCGGAGCCGCCGGCGATCGTCTCGGCCATGCGGAGCATGTGACGGCACTGGAAGCCGTCGAGAGGGCCGATGAACGCGTGTTTGGTCGTGTTCTGGAGGATGGCGTGCGCGTTGTGGAGCGCCGCGACCTTCTGGGGTACATCGTGGGCACCGAGCGCGCGTTCGTAGACGTCGATCTCATCGAGGGCATCGACCATGCGGGCGGAGTCCCCGACGTCCTGCTTGGTCGGCGCCCGCAATTCGCCGGTGTAGGTGTCGACGAGGGCGATGCCCTCGCCGAAGTTGGTGAAGCCGACGCGGCCTTCCGCCATGAGGAAGTCCTGCTCCGGTAGGCGGCCGCAGGCGACAAAGTAGTGAGGCGCGGTCGTGACGGCCGCCTCGACCACATGACCGGGCAGCCGGGCGACCCGCGTCGAGGCGTCGATGCGGGCGCCCCCCGCGTGCAGGATCTCGAGCGCCTCGTCGTCCTCGACGAACACGCCGGTGTGCTCGAGGACCTCGAGTGTGGCCACGTGGATCTCCTCGACCTCCTGGTCGGTGAGGACCTCCATCTTCAGGGCCGCGTTGCGCCGCGCGCCGGCCTGCAGATTGCGCCTCATCTGCACCCTCCCTCCTTGACGTGTCCGACAGGCATCCACTAGAGTTAACCAAGTGGTTAATGGCGCCGTTAGCCTACACCGACCCACGTCGCTGTCAAGGCGCACGGAGGCCGGGCGGAGCGGGGTCTGAGGGGTCCGTCGCGCCCCCTACGGGGCGTGACGCCGGCGCAGGGGAGGGACGCCATGCAGATGCGGGCGAGCTGGTTGAGCGACGCGGAGAAGTCGCGGGTCTACGAAGGGGCGCTGCACCTGCTGGAGCGGGTCGGCATGCGGATGCACGGCTCTCGGCAGCTGGAGCGGCTGGCCTCTCTCGGCGCGGTCGTCGACGCGGAGGGATCGGTCGTTCGCTTCCCGGAGGCCCTCGTCCGCGAGGCGGTGTCGACGGCTCCTCGCCGTGTGCTCATGGCGGGCCTGACCCCGGAGCACGACCTGGTCCTCGACGAAGGGCAGCCGCCCCACTTCAGCATGTCCGGCTGCCTCGCCAAGACGCTGGATCACCGCACCGGCGAGCGGCGTCCGAGCACGCTCGAGGATGTCCGCACAGGCACGGCCGTGTACGACGAGACGGCAGAGGTCGACATGGTGTGGACCTTCCTCACTGCCAACGACGTGCCGGTCGAGCGGCGCGAGCTGGTCGAGTACCGCACCTATCTGAGCGAGACGGCCAAGCCTGTGCTCATGGTCGACTGCCCCACGCATCTCGACCCGGTACTGCGGATCTTCGAGGTGCTCGCCGGCGACCTCGAGTCGTATCGTGAGCGACCGCGCACCGGTGTCGTCTGCACGTCGTTCTCGCCCTTGAGCGTCAACGGTGAGCTGCTCGACCTCGTCACCGAGCTGTCCGGCTACGGCACGCCGGTCTGGGTCTACTCGATGCCGATCAGTGGCGCGACATCGCCGGTCACGCTCGCGGGGACGCTGGCCCAGCTCTGGGCCGAGGTCCTCGGCATCGTCACCGTGCTCCAGACGGCGCACCCGGGCGCGGGCGTCGTACCGTGCTGCGGGCCGGGCGTGCTGGACATGCGGAGCACGACGATGTCGCTCGGCTGCCTGGAGAACTCGATGGCAGGCATCGCCAGCGCCGAGATCGGGCACTGGCTCGGTCTGCCGGTCCACAACGCCGGGCTCCACACCGATGCCAAGCACGCCGGCATCCAGGCCGGGTACGAGAAAGCACTCAAGGCGCTCTCGACGGCGGCCGGCGGGGCGGACATCCTCTCGGCCGGCTTCGGCCACATGGACAGTTCGAACACGTGGTATCTTCCGTTGATCCCCATCGAGGCCGAGATCGTGGCCATGGTCAAGCGGATGCTGTCGGAGTTCGAGATCAGCGAAGAGACGCTCATGCTGGAGTCGACGGAGCGAGTGGGGATCGGCGGCTCGTTCCTGGGCGAGAAGGAGACGCGGCGGCGGATCCGTGCCGGCGAGCACTTCATGCCGTGGATCGGCGCCCGCTCGTCGTTCGAGGCGTGGCAGGCGGCGGGGCGGACCGAGATCGACGCCGCCCTGGAGCGCATCGACCGGCAGCTGGCGGCACACGCGGCCCGCGAGCCGTACCTGGACGAGGAGCAGATGAAGGAGCTGGACGAGATCTGTCGGCACGGCGCAGAGACGCCGCGGTGACGGCGAAGGCCGGGAAGAAGACCGCGAAGCGGCACGGGCATCGTGGCGCGGCCCTGACACCTGCCGTAACCACCGGCATCGGAGGTCGGCCTCAGGACGACTCGACGGCGCCCGGGGAGGGCGCCGTCGGAGGCGAGGTCGGTGCCGACAGGGACGCAGGCGGCGGCCGGGCGCGAGCCGGTCAGGGCACACCGCTGCCCGCCGACCCTCTTGCCGGCCTGCCGCCGACCGCGGTCCGCGTGCTCACGGCGGCCCAGCACATCCTGACTGAGCAGGGTTTCTCGGCGCTTACGCTGAACGCGGTCGCGGCGGAGTCGGGCGAGAACAAGGCGATGACCAAGTACTACTTCGGCAACAAGGCGGGGCTCATCGCCGCGCTCGTCGATGCTGCCGTCCACGACGAGTGTCTCGAGTCGGCCTCCCGCATGCAGGGGGTCACCGACGACGACCGCCTGCGGCGACTCGTCGAGGAGCTGCGGCACATGAGCGAGGCGGAACCCGGCTTCCTCGCCTTCTACGACATCCTGCCGCACGCCCTCCGCAACGACGAACTGCGGCCCCGTCTGGTCACCCTCTACGAGTGGTATCTGCAGCTCAAGCTGGACTGGCTGGGACTCGATGCGGAGGCCGACGCTGAGCGCCGGGCGGAGCTGCGGCCCCTTGCTCAGCTTCTGTCGGCCGTCATCGACGGGCTGGCGATCCAGGCGCTGATCGACGACGAGCGGTTCGACATCGGAGCCGCCTACGCCATGCTCGAACGTATCCTCGCCGCGACGCTGCCGGGACTGCTCGACGGGACTCCCGGGACCGCCTCAGAGGCGGGTGACGCGCCGAAGCAGACTGAGGCCGGCTGAGCGACCCGGCGCGACGGCCGGTACCGGCCGTCGTCGGTCCACCTCCGTGACGCCCGGCGCACAGTGTCCGACTGTCCCAGGACACGGCTGCGTCCACGCATGCAGACTGGACGCGCATGTCTCGTCGAGCGACGTCTCGATGCTCTAGGATCGCGGCCGACCGGTGCACGACGCGGAGGACGACACCACGACATCACGTGAGCGATACCTGCCGGCGGCGGCGCTGGCCGTGCTGGCCCTGATCTGGGGCTACAACTGGGTCGTCATGAAGTGGGGCCTGGAGTACTCGCCGCCGTTCGTGTTCGTGACCATGCGGAACGCATTGGCGGCGCTCTGTCTGTTCCTCGTCCTGGTCGTGCTGCGGCGGCCGCTGCGACCGCCACGCCCCTTCGGTCTCGTCGTCCTGCTGGGACTGCTGCAGACGACCGGCTTCCTCGGCTTCACGTTCTGGGCTCTCGAGGGCGGAGGTGCCGGCAAGACGGCGGTGCTCGCCTACACGATGCCATTCTGGATTCTGCTGCTGGCCTGGCCGATCCTCGGTGAGCGTCTCGCCGGCTTCCAGTGGCTGGTCGTCGGTCTGGCCGCTGCGGGCCTCCTGCTGGTCCTCAGTCCCTGGGTGCTGGACGACATCTTCAGTTCGCTGCTGGCCGTGGCGGGTGGCTTCTGCTGGGGAGCCAGCGCGGTCGTGGCGAAGGTGATCCATCGCAGGTCAGACGTCGACCTGCTGTGTCTCACCACGTGGCAGATGATCTGGGGGACGATCCCGCTCGGCCTCATCGCGCTGACCGAGCTCGGCGAGCCGGTCGTGTGGGAGGGTGCGTTCGTCGTGGCGTTGGCCTTCAACGTGGTGCTGGCCAACGCGCTTGCCTGGGTGCTGTGGCTGTGGATCCTGCGCGTGCTGCCGGCCGGCATCGCCGGGCTGGGCACGCTGGCGGTCCCGGTGATCGGGCTGGTCTCCGGGATGCTGCAGCTGGGAGAACGGCCGACCGCGGTGGAGGCGCTCGGCATGGCGCTCATCGTCGCCGCGCTGGCGCTGCTGAGTGTGGCCACCATCCGTGTGAACTCCCGGCGTGCCGGGGAGCCCGGGGTCGGCTGAGACGCGACCGACCGGCGATCCCGAGGTGGCAGTGGGTCCTCCGGAGCCCCGGCGAAGCCACGGCGGCCTCGCCGGGGACGGAGTCCTGATGACAGGTGAGGGGATCGTCGCCGGATGAGCGAGCGCCCCGGCGGCAGGGGGCCCGCCGGGGCGCTCGCGAGTGGGTCAGTCAGTCGGTGGTCTCCCGGATCACGACTCCAGGTAGACCTCGTGGAACCGCCAGCGACCGAGCGGGATGCCCATCACGTCGTCGGTCACGATGCCCTTGACCTTGTCGCTGTAGGCGTCGAGCTGGTTCTTGAAGGTCGGGATGACGTACCCGCCCTCTTCGTAGTCGATGTTCGCGCACTCCGCGACGAGGGCGTTGCGCTGGTCGTCGTCGACGGTGCGGAGGGCCTCCTGCAGCAGCGAGTACCACTTGTCGTTCTTCCAGTGGGTCTCGTTGTAGGGGGCGTCGGGAGTGGAGCCCGACAGGGACTGCTGGATGTAGTTGCGCAGGCCCCAGAAGTCCATCGAGAAGGGCCACGACAGGTAATCGTCACCGTAGAAGACGCCACCGTCGAGCTTGTTGACCTTGACGGAGACGCCGGCGCCCTTGGCGTTCTCGGCGAAGACCTGAGCGGACGCCACTGCCCCTGCGCCGATGGCCTCCGACGTGTCCAGCTCGACCGCGAGGTCCGAGTATCCGGCCTGCTTGAGCAGCGACTTGGCCTGCTCGAGGTCCTGCTCGCGCTGCGGCAGGTTGTTGGGGTAGCCCTGGTCGAACGGCGAGTAGATGTCGTTCGCGATCCAGCCGATGCCGTTGAAGGCGTTGTCGAGGACCTGCTGCCGGTCGACGATGAGACGGAACGCCTGCCGTACGCGCACGTCGCTGAACGGCTTGACGTCGATACGCATGCAGTACGGCTGCCAGCCGCCGGACTTCGCGTTGAGCGGCACCAGGCCCTGGCTCTCGATGGCCGCCATCTGCGTGTGCGGCAGCTCGGCGATCGCCTCGACCGTGCCGCTGGTGAAAGCGTTGACGCGGGCCGTCTCCTCCGGGAACTGGATCATCACGACTTCGTCCAGGTAGGGCGCGCCGCCGTGGTAGTCCTTGAACCCCGCGAAGGTGAACTCGTCGCCGGGCTTGAAGTCGACGAGCTGGAACGGACCGCAGCCGACCGGGTTCTTGGGATCGAAGTCGGCCGGGACGATGTGCACGAGGCGCTGCGTCACCGCGTCGGTGGCGAAGAGGACGAACGGATCGTCGTACGTGAAGGTCACGGTGAGGTCGTCGACCTTCTTGACGTTCTCCGGCTTCAGTCCGCCCATCGCCGACGCGCCGTCGAGCGGGTTCTTCGGGTCGCAGATGCGCTGGAACGTGAACACGACGTCGTCGGCGGACACCGTGTTGCCGTTCTGCCACGGGATGTCGGGCTTGAGGCGCACCGTCCAGACCGTGGCGTCGGCGTTCGGCGTGATCTCCTCCGCCAGGAGCAGTTCAGGCTTGTAGTCGGGGCTGTACTGGGCGAGCCCCTCGTACATCATCCAGTTGATGGCGTCGTCGGGCACGAACGGGGCGATGTGCGGGTCCGCCGTGTCCTTCCCCTGTCCGCCCGGGAGGCCGACCTTGAAGGTGCCGCCCTTCACCGGAGTACCGTTGCCGGTGTCGCCCCCCGAAGAGGAGCCGCCGCTGTCGCCGCCGCAGGCGGCGATGGCCGGCCCGAGCGCGAACGCGCCGCCGACGGCCGCTGCGCCCTTGAGCAGGCTGCGGCGTGTGATCGGTCGCTTGAGGATGTCGAAGTCCTTGTTCCCGGAACCTGATGTCACGGCTCTCCCCCTTGCTTGTGCGGTGTGCGAGTACGTGGGTCGCCGACCGTCATAGCCACCCCCAGCTACGCGTGAAGCCCATCTCCGAAGCTCACATCATTAACCAAGTGGTTAATGAGCGACAGCATATGTCACTTCGGCGCGTTGTCAAGTACCTCTCCTTCGAATCCGAGTGCATCCCGGTGAGTTCGAAGGGAAGCGCAAGGCCGACCACACTTCTTCATCGCGAACCGCTGAGGACGTCGTGATCGCCGCAGTATTGCGCAGCGCCGAGCGTTTCACGGCCACCCATGCAAAACATTCTGTTTCAGTAATTCATATCTGTCAATGGTTTGTGTATCGTCGGCAATCCGATTGATGACAGCTGATTCATAAGGAGATAGCCGATCTCTGGCGTGGAAACCGCTGCCGCTGTCTTGACACGGTCTGAGGCGGATGACATCGTGCCGGACATGATCGGGTCGCCGCGGAACGGAGGCAGCATGGAGACAAGGATCGGGTTCATCGGCCTGGGCAGCCTGGGGGCGCATCTGGCTGCCAGCCTCCTGCGAGCGGGCTACCCGGTCACAGTCAACGACCTCGAGCGTGGAGCTGCCGCCGAGCTGCTCTCCGCCGGCGCCGCATGGGCGGACAGCCCGGCGGAGGCGGCGCGCGGATCGAAGGTCGTCATCACCTGTCTGCCGTCGCCGGAGGCCGTGACGGCGGTCGTCGCCGGCGCGGAGGGGATCCTCGAGGGGCTCGCCCCGGGCGGCACCTGGATCGACACGAGCACGAACGACCTGCATGAGCTCAAGAGGCTCGCGAACCTGGCTGCCGCGCAGGGGGTCGCCTGCCTCGAGTCGCCGGTCACCGGGGGCGTCCACCGCGCCGCCGCCGGCGAGATCACAGTGATCGTCGGCGGTGACGAAGCGGCCTTCGAGCAGCACCGGCAGATCTTCGAGACCATCGGCGGGAAGGTCTTCTACGTCGGCGAGCTCGGTCAGGCCTCCGTGATCAAGGTGATCACGAACATGCTGGCGTTCATCCATCTCGTGGCCGACGGCGAGGCGCTCATGCTGGCCAGGCGTGGGGGACTCGATCTGAAGACTGCCTGGGAGGTCATCAGGGCGAGCTCAGGCAACAGCTTCGTCCACGAGACGGAGGGCCAGCTGATCCTCAACGGCAGCTACAACATCAACTTCACGATGGACCTGGCCCGCAAGGACCTTTACTTCGCCCACCAGATGGGGCGGGAGTTCGGGGTGCCGCTTGAGCTCGGCGGGCTCACCGAGCAGATCTTCGCACGCGCCCGTGCGCTGTACGGCGGCGGCGCTCAGTCACCGATGGTCGTCAAGATGCTCGAGGACGCCGTCGGCACCGATCTGCGCGCACCCGGATTCCCGGCCGAACTGGAGCCCGAGTGATGGAGCGAGAGGAGCAGCCCGGCGCGGACGGCGGCACGGACATCAGCGATTTCGCGCTCGACTACTTCTCGCTGCGCGGCAGACACGCCATCGTCACCGGCGGGAACACCGGTCTGGGGCGCGCCTTCTCGGTGGCGCTGGCCAAGGCGGGCGCGGACGTGCTCGTCGTGGGCCTCGCCGACGGCGATGGCGGCACGCGGGAGCTCGTCGAGGCCGAAGGCCGGAGGTACGAGGAGATGGTGGCCGACATCACGGCGCCGGGGGTCCCGGAGCAGGTCATGGCCGCCTGCGGAGAACGTCTTGGCTCGGTGGACATCCTCGTCAACAGCGCCGGCGTCTGTCCGCTGGGCTGCGTCCTCGAGTTCGGGCGGTCGGTGTGGGATGCCACCGTCGCCGTGAACCTGACGGCGGCGTTCGAGATGAGTCTGGAGGCCGCCAAGTCGATGGTGCCCCAGCGGAGCGGCAAGATCATCAACATCTGTTCACTATTCTCGTACCTCGGCGGGCGGTGGTCGTCGGCCTACGCGGCGACCAAGCACGGGCTGGTCGGTTTCACGAAGGCGTACTGCGACGAGCTGGCCGAGCACAACGTGCAAGTCAACGGCATCGCTCCCGGCTACTACGCGACCGAGATCACGAAGCAGACGCGCAGCGACCCGGTGACGAGCCAGCGGGTCCTCGACCACATCCCGGCCGGCCGCTGGGGCGAGCCGCTCGACCTCATGGGCGCCGTCGTGTTCCTGGCGAGCCGTGCCTCTGACTACGTGAACGGTCACGTGCTCGTGGTCGACGGCGGCTACCTGGTGCGGTAGAGCACCGCGCGACGAGGCAGACGATGCCGGGCAAGTACGTCATCGGCGTGGACGGCGGCACGCAGAGCTCCAAGGTCGTCGTCTACGACCTGCACGGCACGGTGGTCTCTCGCGGCCGCCGCGTTCTGCGGCCGATGAGCCGTCCGCGACAGGGCATCGCCGAGCACCCCGACGACGACCTGTGGGAGTCGATCGCCGCCGCCAGCCGTGAGGCGATGGCGGGATTCCGCGGCGACCCCGCGGACATCCTCGGCGTGGGGCTCTGCACGATCAGGTGCTGCAAGGCCTTCCTGAGACACGACGGATCGCTGGCGGCCCCGGTGATCAGCTGGATGGACGCTCGAGCGTACGAGCCGTATCGGCCCGACGATCCCGAGGTCGCCTGGGTCACGACGTCGTCGGGGTATCTCGCCCATCGGTTCACCGGCATGTTCCGCGACACGGCCGCCAACAACATCCGGCTGCAGTGGCCGATCGACACCGGGACCTGGCAGTGGACGCAGGACGAGTCGCTCTACGAGACGTTCAATGTGCCACGCGAGATGCTCTTCGAGCTGCAGCTGCCCGGCGACGTGCACGGACGCGTCACCGCCGAGGCCGCCGCCGCCACGGGTATCCCCGAAGGCCTCCCGGTGGTCGCGACGGCCAACGACAAGGCGGTGGAGGCGCTGGGGGCAGGCTCTCTCGGGGAGACCACGGCGCTGATCTCGCTCGGCACGTACATCGCGGCGATGGTGCACGGGAGGGAGGACCGGCCCTCCGCGCGGGCCTTCTGGACGAACTTCGCCTGTCTGCCCGGGAGATACCTCTACGAGAGCCACGGCATCCGCCGCGGCATGTGGACGCTGAGCTGGTTCATCGAGCTGCTGGGCGGGGAGTTCGCCGCGGCGGCGGCGGGACGCGGGCTCACGCCGGAGCAGTGCCTCGAGGCGGAGGCGGAGCAGGTGCCGGCCGGCAGCGACGGCCTCATGACGGTCCTCGATTGGCTGGCTCCTGCCGAGAAGCCCTTCCGCAAGGGGGTCATGGTCGGCTTCGACGCTCGCCACACAAGGGCGCACGTCTACCGCTCCATCCTCGAGGCGATCGCCCTGACGATGAAGACGCGCGTCGACGAGATGTGCGCCGAGCTGGGCGTCGCGCTCGACGACATCGTCGTCTCCGGGGGCGGCGCCGAGAGCCCGCTCTTCATGCGCATCTTCGCCGACGTCTTCGGCCTGCCCGCTTCACGGTGTCTGGGGAACGGCGGCGCCGGCCTGGGCGCCGCCATCTGCGCCGCCGCCGCCACCGGCGCCTACCCCGACCTCGAGACCGCCGCCGCCGCGATGACGCACCGTCGCGAGTCGTTCGCGCCCGATCCGGCGGCGACGGAGGTCTACCGGAGCATGAACGAGGTCGTGTACACGACCATACGCGACGCCACGGATGAGGTCCTGCAGCGGTCCTATCCGATCTTCCACTGAACGGCGACGCGGGGACGAGACGGAAAGGACCGCCACATGGACTTGAGCAGAGAGGCCGTCGTCGAGGGCCTGCGGGCGATCGCCGGAGCCGACAACGTGGTCACCGAGCGTCACGTCCTCGAAGAGAGCAGCATCGACCGCTTCCGCATGTTCGAGGGTCTGCACGGTCTGTACACGCAGCCCCTGCCGGCGGCCGTCGTGATGGCGCGCAGCACCGAGATGATCGCCGACGTGCTGCGGTTCGCGAACGAGCACGGCGTCAATGTCGTGCCGCGGACCGGGCAGACGGCCACCGAAGGCGGCCTGGAGACGGCGGTGCCCGACTCGATCGTGCTCGACGGGTCGGGCCTGGACCGGATCCTGGCCATCGACGAGTACGACATGCAGGCGACCTGCCAGTGCGGCGTGCCGCTCCAGGCGCTGGAAGACCGCGTCCGCGAACTCGGGCTCACCACGGGACACTCCCCCCAGTCGAAGCCGCTGGCCCATCTCGGCGGGCTGACGGCGACGCGCAGCATCGGCCAGTTCTCGACCCTCTACGGCGGCATCGAGGACATGGTCGTCGGCCTCGAAGCGGTGTTCCCCGACGGCACGGTGTGCCGCATCAAGAACGTGCCCCGGCGGGCCGTCGGGCCCGACATCCGTCACATCGTCATCGGCAACGAGGGCGCCCTCTGCTTCATCACCGAGGTGACGGTAAAGCTCTTCCCCTACCTGCCGCGGAACAACGTCTTCCTCGGCTACACGGTCGACACCATGGAACACGGGTTCGAGGTCCTGCGCGAGGTCATGGTGAGCGGCTACCGGCCGTCCGTGGCCCGCCTCTACGATCCCGCCGACGGCGCCTATCACTTCGCCCACTTCCTGCCGGAAGGCCTGAGCATCCTGATCTTCCTCGCCGAGGGTCCGGCCGGCGTCGCCGCGGCGACGGCGGCCGGCATCGACGACATCGTGGCCGCGCGCCCCGAGTGCGAGAAGGTGGACGGCCGCTACATCGAGACGTGGTTCGCCGATCTGAACTGGGGCCCCGACAAGATCGCCGCGGAGCGCGAGCAGATCCTGCAGACGGGGAACATCAATCGCACGACCGAGGTGGCAGCGGGCTGGAGCGCCATCAACGGCATCTACGAGAACGCCGTGCGCCGCATCCTGGCGGAGATCCCCGACATGACGATGGTCGGCGGCCACTCGTCGCACAGCTACGTCAACGGCACCAACATGTACTTCAACTACTTCTACAACGTCGTGGACTGCGGACCGGAGGGGGAGGTGACGAAGTATCACACTCCCATCAACCGGATCATCTGCGAGGAGACACTGCGCGGGGGCGGCGCCATCGTCCACCACCATGGCCTGGGCAAGGCCCGGACGCCGTGGACGCGCGACGAGTACGGGACCTCGTACCATATGCTCGAGACCATGAAGCGGGCGTTCGACCCCAACGGGATCATGAACAAGGGGACCATCATCCCCGCCTGAGCGGCATGAGGATCCTCGTCTGCTGCAAGGTCACCCCGGACTTCGAGGCTCTGCGTGAGTCGGAGTGGGCCGCCGGGGCCGGGAGCGAGTCCGAAGCGCGTGTGGAGACGCGCTTCACTCCGCGGGTGCTCAACTGCTTCGACGAGGCCGCCCTCGAGACGGCGCTGCGCCTCTCCGACCAGCTCGCCGCTCGCGGAGAGGAGGCGGCGCTCGCCGCGCTCTCGGTCGGCGGGCAGGAGACCGAGCCGTTCCTGGCGACGCTGCGTGCCCTGGGTTTCGAACGCACGGTCCGCGTGTCGCCGGGCGCCGACCTCGACTTCCGCCCGGCCGCTACGGCGGCGCTCATCGCCGCCGCCGCGCGCTACCTGGGAGGCGGCGAGCTCATCCTGCTCGGTGACCGGGCCGGACCCGGTGACGGCGGCACCGTGCCGTTCCGGGTCGCCGAGGAGCTGGGCCGGCCGTGTCTGTCGCGGGTGACCGACGTCGAGGCGCCGGCCGACGGCCGTCTCCGGGTCGGCTGGACGGCCGATGACGGGCTGCGGCGCGCGACCATCTCCAGACCCTGCATCCTGGCTGTGGGGAACGCCGTGGTCGCGCATCTCCGGGTGCCGACATTGGGCGACCGGCTCGTTGTGAGGCATCACGTGACGGAGGTGCTTTCTCCCGCGGACCTCGGCGTCGACCTGGAGACCGCAGCCGCCGCGGGGACCTGCTCGCTGATGGGGCTCGACCCTGTCGACCGCTCGAGGCAGGCCGAGCTGATCGTCGGCGACACCTCGCGGGACAGGGCCCGGGCGGTCTACGACGCGTACGTCCGCAAGGCGCTGGAGGAGACGTGAGCGAGGTCGCGACCGGGAACGGGCCGAAGACTGTGGTCGCCCTCGACGGGACCTGCGGCAGTGTCGAGCGACAGGCTCGAGCGCTGGCAGGCTTCCTTCGCGGTGGGGTTCACGGCGACGTCTGCGTCGAGACGTGGGTCTTCTGCGACGACGTCTGTGCCGGCGAACGACTCGCCCTACTAGCGCCGACGGGAGACGTCCGTCTGGCCGAGATGCCTGCGACGCGGCCCGACGTGATGGCTGCCGTCCTCGCGGAGGCGCTGCCGGCGCACGGCGTCGAGCTTCTCCTCCTGGCCGGGGGGGCCACAGGTACCGAGGTGGCCACCCGTGTCGCGCTGCGCACCGGTGGAGGCGCGCTCACCGACGTACTTGACGTCGAACCGGGGTCCGAGGTCGCCGTCTGCCGCAGGGATGTCTACTCCGGGCACATGAGGGGGCGCTTCGCGCTCACGGCTCGGCCCTGGTGCCTCAGCATCGACTCGAGCTGGCAGGACGCGCTGGTCGCCCCGGCCCTTGAGCATCGCGTGCTCGGCGTCGTCGACGCGGTGGCCGGGACAGGACCCTCGTTTCTCGAGGACGTCGAGCTCGCCGCGCCGGCCCCGGACACCGGTATCGCCGACAGCCGGTTCCTGGTCGTGGCGGGACGAGGTGTGGGAAGCAGCCAACGTGTCCGGCGCGTCGAGGCCGCGGCCCGCCGGATGGGCGCCGCCTTCGGCGTGACCCGTCCGGTGGCCATGAACGCCTGGGCGCCGATGGACCGGCTGGTCGGCATCTCCGGCGCTCGTGCGGCGCCCGCCCTGTGTCTCGTCGTGGGTGCGTCCGGCGCTCCCGCCTTCTACTGGGGCATCGAGCGGTCCGACCGCATCGTGGCCGTCGACCCGGACGAGCACGCGCCCATCGCGGCGGCCGCCGACGCGGTCGTGCGCGACGACGGGGTGGCCGTCGTGGAGGCGCTGGCCGAGATCGTCACCCGGCGGCGATCCAAGGGCCGCCGGACTACGTAGCGGTCAGGCCTTCACGTCTGCCGGCCGACGGTCCCGCTTGCGCTCGCCCTTGCCGCGACGACGCGACGTACCCTCCGCGCTCTTCTCCGCGTCCTCGCCTCTGCTCCCGCCGTCGCCGAGAGGAGGCCCGTCGACGTTCTCGCCCTCCCACTCGGTGTTGTACTTGCCGGTGCGCAGGACGTGCCACGTCTCCGTGTCGTTGATGCCCTCCACAGAGGCGAGGGGGCCGTTGAGGAAGTCGTAGAGCCGTTCCTTGTCCTGGAAGTAGGCCTCGATCAGGAGGTCGAAGGTGCCGGTCGTGTAGGCAACGTACGCGACATGCTCCATGCCGGCCAGCTGTTCCCCTACCTCGGGTACGCGGCCGCGGTCCACGCGGATACCGATCATCGCGTCGACCGGGAAGCCGAGAGCCTCCGGATTGACCCGCGTCCCGGTGAGGATCGCCCCAGTCCGCACCAACCGTTCGATCCGGTTGCGGGCGGTCGGCTCGGAGACCCCCACGGCGCGGGAGATGTCCGCGTAGGAGCGCCGGGCGTTGGCGCGGAGATGCCCGATGATCTGCCGATCGAGGTCGTCGAGTTCGACCGTGCCGAACGGCGTCTGGCCCTGCCTCACCATGTGGAACTCCTTCGGTCCTCGCTCACGGCCGGCTGCCTTCGAATCGGAAGCCTACAGCCCGTGGAAGTGCCGAGCCAGCAGTGAGTCGGCGCGGCGTGCTTGGGAAGGAGAGGGAGCGCGTGGGATGCGAGGGGTACGGGACCGGCAGAGAGGACTGCTCCGCCGCGGTCAGTCGGCAGCGGCTCTCGGCATCTGCTCCAGGTACTCTTCCAGCGTGGTCGGGAAGCCGGGGGCGCGCAGGTCGGTCCCGCACGCCTCCTCCAGGAGCTTCGCCACCATCGCGTACTCGGCCTCGCCCCCGTACCGCGCTCGTCCGCGGACGAAGAGCTGCTCCACGGTGCCGGCGACGTCCAGCGGCACGTCGAGCTCGCGGCCGAGGTCGAGGGCCAGACCCATGTCCTTGAGGCAGAGGTCGAACGAGAAGCCGACGTCGTAGCCGCCGCCGAGGATCGTCGTGCTCTCGGTCTCGAGGATGAAGCTGTTGCCCGAGCTGGCCCGTATGGCCTCCCAGGCGAGCCGGAGGTCGATGCCGCTCCGCCTGGCGAGCATGAATGCCTCGGCCGAGGCGGCGATGTGGATGAAGGCCAGCATGTTGGTGATCACCTTGATGACCGACGCCTTCCCGAGTGGACCGATGTGCAGCACGCGGCCGCCGACGGTCTCCAGGACGTCACGCTGGCGCTCGAAGACCTCCTCGTCACCGCCGACGAGGATCGTGATGGTCCCCGAGGAGGCGTTGTGGCAGCCGCCGGTGACGGGGGCCTCCAGGGTGTCGACGCCATGCTCCGCGAGCAGTCCGGCGAGTCGCCTGAGCTCGTGGCCGTCGTTCGTGCTCATGTCGATCCACGTGCTGCCGGAGGCGAGGCCGCGCAACAGGCCCTGCTCCCCCGTCACCACCGAGGTCACCGCCGCCACCGACGGCAGACACGTGACGACCACGTCACAGGCGGCACCCGCCTCCGCCGGCGAAGTCGCCCAGGTGGCGCCTTCTGCGATGAGACCTGTTGCGGCCGCCTCGTCGAGATCGTGCACCACCAGCGGGTAGCCTGCTCGCAGCAGATTGGCGGCGAGATGATGGCCGATGTGACCAAGCCCGATGCAGCCGACCGTCTTCATCGCTCTTCTCCCGGTGTGTCCATCCGTACAGCGAGTCCTGTGGCCCGCCACGCCGCCACGTCGTCCGTCGACCCGCACCGCCCGCCCCGCCGCGGCCGCTCCCCTCCGCGGCCGGGAGCGCTTCAGGCCAGGTCCATCAACGCGTCGATCTTCCTGACCCCGTCGGAGGCATCCTCGGCGTAGGCATCGGCGCCGATCGCATCGGCCCAGCGCTGGGTGGCCGGGGCGCCGCCGACGACGACCTTGTAGTGCTC
>Ga0209164_1002549_pt1 | contig 19126 bp, 16 predicted proteins | sample MTBNYHSulfiMetaG_FD_187458 | JGI IMG/M metagenome (GOLD analysis project Ga0209164, IMG submission 187458) | Enrichment culture microbial communities from rom New York Harbor, USA that are MTBE-degrading - MTBE-NYH (New York Harbor Sulfidogenic)... | ecosystem: Environmental > Aquatic > Marine >...
CTCGCTGTTGCTGACCTCACCGATGGTGGCCTTGCAGTCAGCGAGAACCTTGCGCATTTCACCGGAACGCAGACGGATGGTCGCGTGCCGGCCTTCACGGGCAACGAGCTGTACCGAGGCACCGGCACTGCGTGCAAGCTGCGCGCCCTTGCCGGGCTTGAGCTCAACACAGTGCACCGTGCTGCCGACAGGAATGTTGCGCAGCATCAGGCAGTTACCGGCCTTGATCGGGGCCTCGGCGCCGCTGAGAAGTTCGGTACCGGCCTGCACACCCTTGGGGGCGATGATGTAGCGACGCTCGCCGTCGAGGTACTTGACCAGCGCAATATGCGCAGTACGGTTCGGGTCGTATTCCAGGCGCTCGACAATGCCGGGGATCCCGTCCTTGTTGCGCTTGAAATCGATCACACGGTAGTGCTGTTTGTGGCCACCGCCCTGGTGACGGGTGGTGATACGCCCCTGATTGTTACGGCCACCGTTCTTGCTCTTCTTTTCCAGCAGAGGAGCATAGGGTTCGCCTTTATGCAGATCAGGGTTGACCACCTTGACGACAAAGCGGCGCCCCGGAGACGTCGGTTTAAGTTTGACTACTGGCATCGGACGTTTCCTTTACGTTATTCAGCACCACCGAGGAAGTCGATCTCCTGACCTTCCTGCAGTGTGATGTAAGCCTTTTTCCAATCGCTGCGACGGCCCATCTTTGCGCCGAAACGTTTGGTTTTACCCTTGACGTTGCTCACCTGTACCCGGTCGACCTTGACGTCAAACAGAAGCTCAACCGCCTGTTTGATTTCAGGTTTGGATGCGTCGGTAGCAACCTTCAGTACGATCTGGTTGTTCTGATCCGCGACAATGCTGCTCTTTTCGGAGATGTGCGGAGATAACAGAACCTTCATCAGGCGCTCTTGATTCATGCCAGCATCTCCTCCAGTTCGGTAACAGCGGATACAGTCATGATTACCTTTTCAAAGCCAATCAGACTGACGGGGTCGACACGGCGAGCAGCACATACATCGACGTGCGGCAGGTTACGTGCGGACAGGTACAGATTGTCAGCGACGCTGTCGGAAACAATCAGTGCACTGGAGATACCCATGCTCTTCAGTTTTTCGTTGAGCTGTTTGGTCTTTGGTGCATCGACATCGAACTTGTCAACGACGATCAGGCGCTCCTGGCGGACCAGCTCGGAGAGGATCGAGCGCATGGCGCTGCGATACATCTTCTTGTTAACTTTCTGGGCATAGTCACGCGGCGTGGCAGCAAAGGTCTTGCCGCCCCCGCGCCACAGCGGGCTGCGGATGGTGCCGGCACGGGCACGGCCGGTTCCCTTCTGGCGGAACGGCTTGGAGCCGCCGCCGCTGACGGCAGCGCGGCTCTTCTGTGCCTTGGTGCCGGAACGGGCAGCAGCCAGGTAGGCAGTGACAACCTGGTGAACCAGTGTTTCATTGAACTCGCGACCGAAGTTGTTTTCGGACAGTTCAACACTGTTCTTGGAAGCACGACCAGTTGCAGTAGTAAGCTTGAATTCCATGGTCATACCCCTTTATTTCTTCGCCTTGACAGCAGGCATGACGATAACGTCATTACCCTTGGAACCGGGAACGGCACCCTTAATCAGGAGCAGATTGCGTTCGGCGTCGACGCGAACGATTTCCAGGTTCTGTGCTGTGCGTTTCTTGTTACCCAGGTGGCCGGCCATTTTCTTGCCCTTGAACACGCGACCGGGGGTCTGGTTCTGGCCAATAGAGCCGTGCACACGATGGGAAAGCGAGTTGCCGTGAGTGGCGTCCTGGGTACGGAAGTGGTGGCGTTTGACAACACCGGCAAAACCTTTACCGATGCTGGTACCAGCGACATCAACAATCTGACCGTCCTGGAAGATATCGACCTTGATTTCGGCACCAACCTCGATACCGTCACCTTCACCGTCGTTCAGGCGGAACTCACAGAGGGTACGACCAGCTTCGACACCAGCCTTGGCAAAGTGACCTGCCATGGGCTTGGTAACGCGACTGGCACGGCGGCTGCCTACGGTGACCTGAAGTGCGTTGTAACCATCGCTATCCTGGGTCTTCACCTGGGAGACGCGATTGGCTTCGACTTCGATCACGGTAACAGGCACAGACACGCCGTCTTCGGTGAAGACGCGGGTCATGCCGCATTTGCGACCAATAACACCTATTGCCATTATTCTGAACCTCTTTAACACACCGATTACGATTGACCGATGCTAAAACTCGGCCGCCCCGGCACTAGCCAGGGCGGACCCGTGAAAAAAGGCGGATATCTTACTGCAATTTGATCTGGACGTCTACGCCTGCGGCGAGGTCCAGTTTCATCAGTGCATCGACCGTCTTGTCAGTCGGGTCGACGATATCCATCAATCGCTTGTGGGTACGCAGCTCGTACTGGTCGCGCGCATCCTTGTTGACGTGCGGGGAAACCAGGACGGTGAAGCGTTCCTTCTTGGTCGGAAGCGGGATCGGGCCCTTGACCTGGGCACCGGTACGCTTCGCAGTCTCTACAATCTCACGGGCGGACTGATCGATAAGGCGATGATCAAAGGCCTTGAGACGGATACGGATCTTTTGATTAGCCATGTCTTTACTCGATAATCTTGGCAACAACGCCGGCACCAACGGTACGTCCGCCTTCGCGAATAGCGAAGCGCAGACCCTCTTCCATCGCGATCGGCGCGATCAGGGAGACGGTCATCTGTACGTTGTCACCAGGCATTACCATTTCTACGCCTTCCGGCAGGTCGCACGCACCGGTTACGTCGGTGGTACGGAAGTAGAACTGCGGGCGGTAGCCGTTGAAGAACGGGGTATGGCGACCGCCTTCGTCCTTGGACAGAACGTAAACTTCTGCCTGGAACTTGGTGTGCGGCTTGATTGAGCCCGGCTTGCACAGCACCTGACCACGCTCGATATCGTCACGCTTGGTGCCGCGCAGCAGGATACCCACGTTGTCACCGGCCTGACCCTGATCCAGCAGCTTGCGGAACATTTCCACACCGGTAACGGTGGTCTTGGCGGTGTCGCGGATACCCACGATTTCAACTTCTTCACCGACCTTGATGATGCCACGCTCGATACGACCGGTGGCAACGGTACCGCGACCGGAGATGGAGAAGACGTCTTCCACCGGCATCAGGAAGGCACCGTCAATGGCACGCTCCGGCTCGGGAATGTAGCTGTCCAGCGCCTCGACCAGCTTGATGATGGAGGGCACGCCGATGTCGCTCTGGTCGCCTTCCAGCGCCTTCAGCGCGGAACCGGTGATCACCGGGGTGTCGTCGCCGGGGAAGTCGTAGGAGCTCAGCAGTTCGCGGATTTCCATTTCGACCAGTTCCAGCAGCTCGGCGTCGTCGACCATGTCGGCCTTGTTCATGTACACCACGATGTACGGTACGCCTACCTGACGGGAGAGCAGGATGTGCTCGCGGGTCTGCGGCATCGGGCCGTCAGCGGCGGACACCACCAGGATAGCGCCGTCCATCTGCGCCGCACCGGTGATCATGTTCTTGACGTAGTCGGCATGGCCGGGGCAGTCGACGTGCGCGTAGTGGCGGATGTCTGACTCGTATTCCACGTGCGCGGTAGCGATGGTGATACCGCGGGCACGCTCTTCCGGTGCGCCGTCGATCTGGTCGTAGGCCTTGAATTCACCGCCGTGCTTCTCGGCCATGACCTTGGTCAGGGCGGCAGTCAGGGTGGTCTTGCCATGGTCGACGTGACCGATGGTGCCTACGTTAACGTGCGGTTTCGTACGTTCAAATTTTTCCTTGGACACGACAATTACCTCGTATTCTGAATATGCGAATAACTATTAAGAAACTTTCTTGATCACCGCTTCGGCAACACTGGCCGGAGCCTCTGCATACCTGGCGAATTCCATCGAGTAGGTAGCACGACCCTGCGTCGCGGAACGCAGGTCTGTGGCATAGCCGAACATCTCGGCCAGCGGTACTTCTGCGCGGATGATCTTTCCAGACACGCTGTCATCCATCCCCTGCACGATACCGCGACGACGGTTCAGGTCGCCCATCACGTCACCCATGTAGTCTTCCGGAGTGACGACCTCGACCTTCATCACAGGCTCCAGCAGATAGGGCCCAGCCTTGAGCGCTCCCTCCCTGAAACCCATGGAACCGGCGATTTTAAACGCCATCTCGCTGGAGTCGACATCGTGGTAGGAGCCGTCAATGATTGCCACCCTGACGTCCTCGATGGGGTAACCGGCAAGTACGCCGTTCTCCATCTGCTCCTGTATACCCTTGTCTACCGCCGGAATGAATTCCCTCGGAACCACCCCGCCAACGATCTCATTGACGAATTCGTAACCCTTGCCCTGCTCCTGCGGCTCGATGCGCAGTACCACATGACCGTACTGACCGCGCCCACCGGACTGGCGGATGAACTTGCCTTCGGCCTCAACGGCCTTGTGGATGCCCTCGCGGTAAGCCACCTGCGGTGCACCCACGTTGGCCTCGACCTTGAACTCGCGCTTCATGCGGTCGACGATGATGTCCAGGTGCAGCTCACCCATGCCGGAGATGATGGTCTGTCCGGTCTCCTGGTCAGTATGCACCCGGAACGACGGGTCCTCCTGCGCCAGCTTGCCGAGGGCAATGCCCATCTTCTCCTGGTCCGCCTGGGTTCTCGGCTCGATAGCCACAGAGATCACCGGCTCGGGGAACTCCATGCGTTCCAGGGTAATAATGTTGTTCGGGTCGCACAGGGTCTCACCGGTGGTGACATCCTTCAGCCCGACGGCAGCGGCGATATCGCCGGCGCGCACCTCTTTAATCTCTTCACGGCTGTTGGCATGCATCTGCAGGATGCGGCCAATACGTTCTTTCCTGTCCTTGATCGGGTTATAGACGCTATCGCCGGAGTTGATCACTCCGGAGTAGACCCGAAAGAAGGTCAGCGTGCCGACGAAAGGGTCGGTCGCGATCTTGAATGCCAGCGCCGCGAACGGTTCGTTGTCGTCGGAGTGGCGCTCGGCGAGCGTCTCTGCCGCATCGTCCAGGTGCCCCTGGATCGCCGGCACATCGGCCGGTGAGGGCATGAACTCGACCACTGCGTCGAGCATCGCCTGCACGCCCTTGTTCTTGAACGCCGAGCCGCAGAGCACCGGAACGAGCTCGTTGGCCAGGGTGCGCATGCGCAACCCCTGCTTGATCTCCTCGTTGGACAGGCTCCCCTCATTGAGGTACTTGTCCATCAACTCCTCGCTGGCCTCGGCGGCCGCCTCGACCATCTGCTCGCGCATCTCGCTGGCCTGGTCGGCTAGCTCCGCTGGGATCTCGACCTCGTCGTAGGTCATTCCCAGGTCGTCTTCGTGCCAGTAGATCGCCTGCATCCGGATCAGGTCGATAACACCCTTGAATCCGTCCTCGGCACCGATATTGAGCTGGATCGGTACGGCGTTGGCGCCGAGGCGGCTCTTGAGCTGCTCGACCACCCGCATGAAGTTGGCGCCGGAGCGATCCATCTTGTTGACGAAGGCCATGCGCGGCACATGGTACTTGTTGGCCTGGCGCCAGACGGTCTCCGACTGCGGCTCTACACCACCAACTGCGCAAAACACCGCACAGGCACCATCGAGGACCCGCAGGGAGCGCTCCACCTCGATGGTGAAGTCGACATGCCCGGGCGTGTCGATGATGTTGATGCGGTGTTGCGGGTACTGCTTGTCCATGCCGCTCCAGAAACAGGTGGTCGCAGCGGAGGTGATGGTAATGCCACGCTCCTGCTCCTGCTCCATCCAATCCATGGTCGCGGCGCCATCATGCACTTCACCGATTTTGTGCGATACCCCGGTGTAGAACAGGATGCGCTCGGTCGTCGTGGTCTTCCCGGCATCGATGTGCGCCATAATACCGATATTGCGATAGCGCTCGATTGGGGTTTTGCGTGCCACGATGACCGACCTTTCTTACCGCAATTACCAGCGGTAATGAGCGAATGCTTTGTTGGCCTCGGCCATGCGGTGGGTGTCTTCGCGCTTCTTCACGGCAGAACCCTTGCTTTCGACAGCGTCGAGGATCTCACCGGCCAGACGCATACCCATGGACTTCTCGCCACGCTTGCGCGCAGAGTCCACCAACCAGCGCATTGCCAGGGCAACACCGCGGTCACCACGCACTTCGATCGGCACCTGGTAGGTGGCACCACCGACGCGGCGGGACTTGACTTCGACCATCGGGCGAATGTTGCCAAGCGCCTTTTCGAACATCTCAAGGGCGTCGCCCTTGCTCTTCTCTGCCACGCGGTCCAGGGCACCGTAGACGATCTTCTCGGCAACGGACTTCTTACCGTCCTGCATGACGATATTCATGAACTTGGAAAGCGTGCGGTTTCCGAACTTCGGATCCGGCAGAATCTCACGCTTGGCTGCGACTCTTCTTCTGGCCATCGTAGTTAACCTTACTCGTTATACAATTATGACTTGGGCCGCTTGGCGCCGTACTTGGAACGGGCCTGGCGACGGTCATTTACGCCGGAGGTATCGAGAGCGCCGCGCACGGTGTGGTAACGCACACCAGGCAGGTCCTTGACACGTCCGCCACGGATCAGTACCACCGAGTGCTCCTGCAGGTTATGGCCTTCACCACCGATATAGGAGGTGACTTCGTAGCCATTGGTCAGGCGCACACGGGCGACCTTACGCATTGCAGAGTTCGGCTTTTTCGGCGTTGTGGTGTAAACACGGGTGCAGACACCACGCTTTTGCGGGCAGGCCTCGAGGGCCGGCACATTGCTCTTGGTCGCTTTACGCCCTCTCGGCTTGCGGACCAGCTGGTTAATAGTTGCCATATTCCTACTTTGCTCCAGCACAGAAATAAACACAGGCCGGCGAAACACCGGCCTGAGGAAAAGAAGCGGAATTCTAGGGCCGCGCGCGCGCCATGTCAAGCACGATGCACGGCCCCCCCTGTTTTGTGACCGGCTTACTCCCCGGTTTCGCCCTCGGTGACGCTGGCCGGCTCGGCGGCCAGCTCCTCCATCGGCATCTCGAAACCGCGTCGTTGACGGCGACGCTCGTCGTGGTATGCCAGACCGGTACCTGCCGGGATCAGGCGACCCACAATGACGTTCTCCTTCAGACCACGCAGCTCATCCTGCTTGCCGGTGACCGCCGCGTCGGTAAGCACGCGGGTGGTCTCCTGGAAGGAGGCAGCGGAGATGAACGACTCGGTAGCCAGCGAGGCCTTGGTGATACCCAGCAGCATGCGCTCGAAGTTGGAGGGCATCTTGTCCTCGCCAAGCACGCGCTCGTTCTCGTCGAGGATACGTGCCACCTCCAGCTGTTCGCCGGTGAGGAACTTGCTGTCGCCCGGGGTCTTGATCTCCGCCTTGCGCAGCATCTGGCGCACGATAACCTCGATGTGCTTGTCGTTGATCTTTACCCCCTGCAGGCGGTAGACGTCCTGAACCTCGTTGACGATGTACTGCGCCAGCGCCTCGACACCCTGCAGACGCAGGATATCGTGCGGGTTGGGTTCGCCTTCGACGATCACCTCGCCCTTGGCTACCTGCTCGCCCTCGAACACGGTGACGTGGCGCCACTTAGGAATGAGCTCCTCGTGCGGTTCGCCCTCTTTCGGGGTGATCACCACGCGCTGCTTGCCCTTGGTCTCCTTGCCGAAGCCGATGGTACCGCTGATCTCGGCGAGGATGGAGGGCTCCTTGGGCTTGCGCGCCTCGAACAGGTCGGCAACACGCGGCAGACCACCGGTGATGTCGCGGGTCTTGGAGGACTCCTGCGGAATACGTGCCAGGACCTCACCCACACTCACCTCGACGCCGTCGATCAGGTTGACGATAGCGCCGCCGGGCAGGAAGTAGGTCGCCGGGATGTCGGTGCCGGGAATGTTCAGGTCATTGCCCTTGGCATCGACCAGCTTGACCATCGGGCGCTTGTCCTTGCCGGCACCGCCGCGCTGCTTGGGATCGATGACCACCAGGCTGGACAGACCGGTGACGTCATCGGTCTGCTTGCTCACGGTAATGCCTTCCTCGAACTCGGAGAGCTTGACGTAACCGGCGATCTCGGTGATGACCGGGTGGGTATGCGGGTCCCAGGTGGCGAGGATATCGCCGGCCTTTACCGCATCGCCGTCATTGACGTTGATCTTGGCACCATAGGGCACCTTGTAGCGCTCGCGCTCACGGCCGGTCTCGTCGATGATGGTCAGCTCGCCGGAACGGGAGACCGCCACGTTGTGACCGTCGGCGTGCTGCACCAGCTTGATGTTGTGCAGGCGCGCGGTACCGTTGATCTTGTTCTGGATGTTGTTCACCGCCGCGGAACGGGAGGCCGCACCACCGATGTGGAAGGTACGCATGGTCAGCTGCGTGCCCGGCTCACCGATGGACTGGGCGGCGATAACGCCGACCGCCTCGCCCACGTTGACCTTGTGGCCGCGGGCCAGGTCGCGGCCGTAACAGGCGGCACAGACGCCGTAGCGGGTCTCGCAGGTGATCGGGGAGCGCACCAGCAGGTGGTCGATGCTCATCTCCTCGAGCTGGTTCACCATCTTCTCGTCGAGCAGGGTACCGGTCGGAATCGCGACCTCGTCGGTACCCGGTACCAGCACATCCTCGGCGGTGACACGGCCGAGCACCCGCTCACGCAGCGGCTCGACCACGTCGCCACCCTCGATGAGAGAGTGCAGCGGCATCCCCTGGGTGGTACCACAATCCTCTTCGGTAACCACCAGGTCCTGCGCCACGTCTACCAGACGGCGGGTCAGGTAACCGGAGTTGGCGGTCTTCAGCGCGGTATCGGCCAGACCCTTGCGCGCGCCGTGGGTGGAGATGAAGTACTGCAGTACCGACAGGCCCTCGCGGAAGTTCGCGGTGATCGGCGTCTCGATGATGGAGCCGTCCGGTTTGGCCATCAGGCCGCGCATACCAGCGAGCTGACGGATCTGGGCGGCACTACCACGGGCGCCGGAATCGGCCATCATGAACACCGAGTTGAAGGAGTCCTGCTTGACGGTGTTACCGTTACGGTCGACGACTTCCTCCTTGCCCAGCTTGTCCATCATCGCCTTGGCGACCTGGTCGTTGGTATGGGACCAGATGTCGACCACCTTGTTGTAGCGCTCGCCGTTGGTCACCAGACCGGAGATGTACTGGTTCTCGATCTCCTTGACCTCTTCGTCGGCACGGGCCAGGATCTCGGCCTTCTCTTCCGGGATCACCATGTCGTCGGCACCGAACGAGACACCGGCGCGGGTGGCGTTACGGAAACCGGTGTACATCAGCTGGTCGGCGAAGACCACGGTCTCCTTCAGCCCCAGATCGCGGTAGCTGACGTTGATCAGGCCGGAGATCGCCTTCTTCACCATCGGCCGGTTAATCAGCTCGAAAGGCAGGCCATCGGGCAGGATATCGAACAGCATGGCGCGGCCGACGGTGGTGTCCTTGACACTGACGGTAGCAACCTTCTCGCCGTTCTCGTCGAAGCTCACTTCGCGTACACGCACCTTGACCCGGGCATGGATAGAGACCTCGCCGGACTCGTAGGCCCGACGAGCCTCCTTGGAGTCGGCAAACATCATGCCCTCGCCCTTGGCGTTCACCGCATCGCGGGTCATGTAGTAGAGGCCGAGAACCACGTCCTGGGAAGGCACGATGATCGGCTCGCCGTTGGCCGGCGAGAGGATGTTGTTGGTGGACATCATCAGCGCACGGGCCTCGAGCTGGGCCTCCAGCGACAGCGGTACGTGGACCGCCATCTGGTCACCGTCGAAGTCGGCGTTGAAGGCGGCACAGACCAGCGGGTGCAGCTGAATGGCCTTGCCCTCGATCAGCACCGGCTCGAACGCCTGGATGCCGAGGCGGTGCAGGGTCGGTGCGCGGTTGAGCATCACCGGGTGCTCGCGGATCACCTCTTCGAGGATATCCCACACCTCGGCGCCTTCGCGCTCGACCAGCTTCTTGGCCGCCTTGATGGTGGTGGCCAGGCCACGGTGCTCGAGCTTGGAGAAAATGAAGGGCTTGAACAGCTCCAGCGCCATCTTCTTCGGCAGGCCGCACTGGTGCAGCATCAGGGTCGGGCCGACCACGATAACGGAACGGCCGGAGTAGTCGACGCGCTTGCCCAGCAGGTTCTGGCGGAAGCGGCCCTGCTTGCCCTTGATCATGTCGGCCAGCGACTTGAGCGGACGCTTGTTGGAACCGGTGATGGCGCGGCCGCGGCGGCCGTTGTCCATCAGCGCATCGACCGACTCCTGCAGCATGCGCTTTTCGTTGCGCACGATGATGTCGGGCGCATTGAGGTCCAGCAGGCGCTTCAAGCGGTTGTTGCGGTTGATGACGCGGCGGTACAGGTCGTTCAGATCGGAGGTGGCGAAACGGCCGCCCTCCAGCGGAACCAGCGGACGCAGTTCCGGCGGCAGCACCGGCAGCACGGTCAGCACCATCCACTCGGGCTTGTTGCCGGACTCGAGGAACGCCTCGATCAGCTTCAGGCGCTTGGTCAGCTTCTTCAGCTTGGTCTCGGAGTTGGTCTCCGGGATCTCGCTACGCAGCTTCTCCGCCTCGACCGGCAGGTCCATCGACTGCAGCATCGCAAGGATCGCCTCGGCACCCATCTTGGCCTCGAACTCATCGCCGTACTCCTCGATGGCATCGAGGTAGGTCTCGTCGGAGAGCAGCTGGCCGCGCTCGAGCTGGGTCATGCCCGGCTCTATGACGACGAAGGCCTCGAAATAGAGCACACGCTCGATGTCGCGCAGGGTCATGTCGAGCAGCAGGCCCATGCGGGACGGCAGGCTCTTCAGGAACCAGATGTGCGCAGTCGGGCTGGCCAGCTCGATGTGACCCATGCGCTCGCGGCGCACCTTGGCCAGGGTGACCTCGACGCCGCACTTTTCGCAGATCACGCCGCGGTGCTTGAGGCGCTTGTACTTGCCGCACAGACACTCGTAGTCCTTCACCGGACCGAAAATCTTGGCGCAGAACAGGCCATCGCGCTCCGGCTTGAAGGTGCGGTAGTTAATGGTCTCCGGCTTCTTCACCTCGCCGTAGGACCAGGAACGGATCTTGTCAGGTGACGCCAGACCAATACGAATGGCATCGAAGTCCTCGACCGGACCTTGTTGCTTCAGAAGCTTGAGTAGGTCTTTCACCGATGTAATCTCCTCAGTTGTCCGTCGTTAAACAGCCCCGTGTTAACGCACGGACTAGTCTTGCTCCAGTTCGATATCGATACCCAGCGCGCGGATCTCCTTCAGCAGTACGTTGAAGGACTCGGGCATGCCGGCATCCATCCGATGGTCGCCATCCACGATGTTCTTGTACATCTTGGTACGGCCGTTCACATCGTCGGACTTGACGGTCAGCATCTCCTGCAGGGTGTAGGCGGCACCGTATGCTTCCAGTGCCCACACCTCCATCTCACCGAAGCGCTGTCCACCGAACTGGGCCTTGCCGCCGAGCGGCTGCTGGGTGACCAGGCTGTACGGCCCGGTCGAGCGGGCATGCATCTTGTCGTCGACCAGGTGGTTGAGCTTGAGCATGTACATGTAGCCCACCGTTACCGGACGCTCGAATTGCTCACCGGTGCGGCCGTCGATCAGGGCCGTCTGGCCGCTTTCCGGCAACTCGGCCAGGCGCAGCATGGTCTTGACCTCTTCCTCGTTGATACCGTCGAAGACCGGAGTCGCCATCGGTACGCCGGTGCGCAGGTTCTGCGCCAGCTTCAGCACTTCGTCATCGCTCAGGCTGCCGATGTCCTCTTTCTTGCCGCTGGCGTTGTAGATCTGGTCGAGTAGCTTGCGCAGGTCGTCGATCTTGGCTTTGGCTTCGATCATGGCGTTGATCTTCTTGCCCAGGCCCTTGGCGGCCCAGCCGAGATGGGTCTCCAGCACCTGACCGACGTTCATGCGCGACGGTACGCCGAGCGGGTTGAGCACGATATCCACCGGGGTGCCGTCCTCGCTGTAGGGCATATCCTCGACCGGAACGATCATGGAGATAACACCCTTGTTACCGTGGCGGCCGGCCATCTTGTCGCCCGGCTGGATGCGGCGCTTGACCGCCATGTAGACCTTGACCATTTTCAGCACGCCGGGGGCCAGATCATCGCCCTGGGTCAGCTTCTTGCGCTTGGATTCGTACTGCTCCTCGAAGTCCTTGCGCTGGTTCTTGATCTGGTCGGCGATCGCCTCGAGCTGGCCGTTGGCTTCGTCGTTCTTCAGGCGGATCTCGAACCACTTGTCACGCTCGAGATCGGCCAGGTAGCCCTTGGTGATCTTGTCGCCGGATTTGAGCTTGTTCGGGCCGCCTGCAGCGACCTTGCCGATCAGCATGCGCTCGACACGCTGGAAGGTGTCCTCTTCCATGATGCGCTGCTGGTCACGCAGGTCCTTGCGCACCTTGCTCAGCTCCTCGTCCTCGATCTGCTGGGCACGGGCGTCCTTCTCCAGGCCGTCACGGGTGAAGACCTGTACGCCGATCACCGTTCCGTTCATACCCGAGGGCACGCGCAGAGAGGTATCCTTCACGTCGGAAGCCTTCTCGCCGAAGATGGCGCGCAGCAGCTTCTCTTCCGGGGTCAGCTGTGTCTCACCCTTCGGCGTGACCTTGCCCACCAGGATGTCGCCGGGCTTTACCTCGGCGCCGATGTAGACGATACCGGACTCATCCAGCTTGGCCAGCGCGCTCTCACCGACGTTGGGGATATCGGCGGAGATCTCCTCCGGCCCCAGCTTGGTATCGCGAGCAACGCAGGTCAGCTCCTCGATGTGGATGGTGGTAAAGCGGTCTTCCTGCACCACGCGCTCGGAGATGAGGATGGAGTCCTCGAAGTTGTAACCGTTCCACGGCATGAAGGCGACCAGCATGTTCTGGCCCAGGGCCAGCTCGCCCATGTCGGTGGAGGAGCCGTCGGCCAGCACGTCACCACGGGCGATTTCATCGCCGGGCGAGACCAGCGGACGCTGGTTGATGCAGGTGTTCTGGTTGGAACGGGTGTACTTGGTCAGGTTGTAGATGTCGACACCGGATTCACCGGCCTCGGTTTCGTCATCGTTGACCCGCACAACGATGCGTGCCGCATCGACCGAATCGACCATACCGCCACGGCGGGCAACGACACAGACGCCGGAGTCGATGGCGACGGTACGCTCCATACCGGTACCGACCAGCGGCTTGTCGGAGCGCAGGGTCGGCACTGCCTGGCGCTGCATGTTCGAACCCATCAGGGCGCGGTTGGCGTCGTCGTGCTCGAGGAACGGGATCAGGGAGGCCGCAACCGAGACGATCTGTTTGGGCGAGACGTCAACGAGATCGACCTTGTCGCGGGGCGACAGGGTGAATTCGTTCTGATGACGGCAGGAAACCAGTTCATCGAGCAGCTCGCCCTTGGCATTGATGTTGACGTTCGCCTGGGCGATGACGTACTCCCCCTCGTCGATGGCGGAGAGGTAGACGATCTCGTCTGTGATCTTGCCGTCGACGACCTTACGGTAGGGGCTCTCGAGGAAACCGTAGGAGTTGGCGCGAGCGTACACGGCCAGGGAGTTGATCAGACCGATGTTCGGACCTTCAGGGGTCTCGATCGGGCAGACGCGGCCGTAGTGGGTCGGATGTACGTCGCGCACCTCGAAACCGGCGCGCTCGCGGGTCAGACCGCCCGGGCCCAGAGCGGAGATACGCCGCTTATGAGTCACCTCGGAGAGCGGGTTGTTCTGGTCCATGAACTGCGACAGCTGGGAAGAACCGAAGAACTCCTTGATCGCCGCGGAAACCGGCTTGGCGTTGATCAGCTCCTGCGGCATCAAGTTCTCGGACTCGGCCAGGGAGAGCCGCTCCTTGACCGCGCGCTCGACGCGCACCAGGCCGACGCGGAACTGGTTTTCCGCCATTTCGCCAACGGAACGCACGCGGCGGTTGCCGAGGTGGTCGATATCGTCGACGGTTCCGTTGCCGTTGCGGATATCGATCAGGACCTTCATCACATCGATGATGTCGTCGTTGGAAAGCACGCCCTCACCGATGATCTCCTTGCGCCCTACGCGGCGGTTGAACTTCATGCGGCCAACCGCGGAGAGGTCGTAGCGGTCGGAGGTGAAGAACAGGTTGCCGAACAGGTTCTCGGCGGCCTCCTTGGTTGGCGGCTCGCCAGGGCGCATCATGCGATAGATCTCCACCAACGCCTCGAGTCCGCTGTTGGTGGTATCGATACGCAGGGTGTCGGAAATATACGGGCCGTGGTCCAGGTCATTGGTAAAGATCGTCTGGAAGGCGGCAACGCCGTTGGCCTGCAGCTTCGCTACCAGCTCATCGGTCAGTTCATCGTTGGCATGGGCAATGATCTCGCCGCTGTCTTCATCGATGATATCGTGTGCCAGCACCTTACCGAGCAGCGCTTCCACCGGCAGATCGAGGCTTTCCACGCCGGCCTTTTCCAGGGCACGGATGTGGCGCGCGGTGATACGCCGATCCTTTTCCACCAGCACTTCGCCATCGACCATGATATCGGACATGGCGGTTTCGCCACGCAGACGATCGGGGATGAGCTTGAGGGAGACGCCCTTGTCATCAAGGGCGTACTCGTCCTTGTCGAAGAACAGATCGAGGATCTGCTGGGTATCGAAACCGAGTGCGCGCAGCAGGATAGTCGCCGGCAGTTTGCGGCGGCGGTCGATGCGCACGAAAAGCGCATCCTTCGGGTCGAATTCAAAATCGAGCCAGGAGCCGCGGTAGGGGATCACGCGGGCGCTGAACAGCAGCTTTCCTGAAGAGTGGGTCTTGCCCTTGTCGTGCTCGAAGAAGACGCCGGGTGAACGGTGCAGCTGGGAGACGATTACGCGCTCGGTGCCGTTGATGACGAAGGTGCCATTCTCGGTCATGAGCGGCATTTCGCCCATGTAGACTTCCTGCTCGCGCACGTCCTTGACGGCCTTGGTGGCAGACTCCTTGTCGTAGATGACCAGGCGCAGCTTAACGCGCAAGGGGGCGGCATAGGTCATGCCGCGCAGCTGACACTCCTTGACGTCGAAAACAGGCGCGCCGAGTCGGTAGCCGACATATTCCAGCGCCGCGTTTCCGGAGTAGCTGACAATGGGGAATACCGAACTAAAGGCAGCGTGTAGACCAGATTCCTTACGCACCTCTTCTGTTGAATCCGCCTGCAGGAAATTGCGGTACGAATCCAGTTGCATGGACAGAAGATAGGGAACATCAAGAATACTGGGGCGCTTGCCGAAATCCTTGCGGATACGTTTTTTCTCAGTGAACGAGTAGGCCATCAGAGTTCCTCAGCTTGTCAGTACTTTCCAATCGTTTCCGGGCAGCAATCCATCCTGCCGGGAGAACAACCGGTTCTTAATCTGTTGCAGGGCTATCCAGCGGAAAAAGGCCGGTGACACTGTGGCCACCAGCCAGTTTTCTCTGTCCACCCACACCGTCCATGGCGTTATAGTCCCGGGCATCATGCCCGGTTGTCAGGCTTCGCCTGACCTGAATGGGCATTGCGATGCCGGTATTACTTGAGTTCGACCTTGGCGCCGGCTTCTTCAAGCTGCTTCTTGAGGTCCTCGGCTTCAGCCTTGGCAACGCCTTCCTTGATAGTGGAAGGTGCGCCCTCAACCAGGTCCTTGGCTTCTTTCAGGCCAAGACCGGTAACCGCGCGAACAGCCTTGATAACGGCAACCTTGTTGTCGCCGAAGCTGCTCATCACAACGTCGAACTCGGTCTTCTCTTCTGCAGCAGGTGCAGCGGCTGCAGCAGGGGCAGCAGCAACAGCAGCGGCAGCGGAAACGCCGAACTTCTCTTCCATTGCTTCGATCAGCTCGACCACTTCCATAACGGTCATGTTAGAAATAGTTTCCAGGATATCGTCTTTAGATACGGCCATTGTTCATTACTCCTAAATAGCAATAGTTGTTAACCAAAATCGCACAAAGCGCTTAGGCGGCGTCTTGCTTCTGATCGCGAATCGCAGCCACGGTGCGTACCAGCTTGCCAGGGACTTCGTTGATGGTACGAGCCAGCTTCTCTGTCGGGGCCTTCATGACGGCCATGAGCATGCTGATCGCCTGCTCCTTGGTCGGCATGCTTGCCAGACGGTCGAGATCGCCGGCGCCAAGCATCTTGCCACCGATGGCAACCAGCTTGACTACCAGAGCCTTGTTATCCTTGGCGAAGTCTTTTAGCACACGTGCAGCTGCACCGGGGTCTTCCATGGAAAACGCCAGTACCAGCGGACCAACCATGCCCTCTTTCATGCATTCGAACTCGGTACCTTCGACTGCACGACGAGCAAGGGTGTTCTTGACCACGCGAAGATAGACACCGCTTTCACGTGCCTTGGCACGCAGGGCGGTCATCTGCTCGGCGGTCAGACCGTTGTATTCCGCACCAATGGCGGAATAAGCACTTGCTGCGACTTCGGCGACTTCAGCTACGATGGTCTTTTTCTGTTCCAGATTGAGAGCCACGCGAAATCACCTCTTGCGTAATGTGTGGAAGCGGGTTGCCCCGTCACCACACCACCTTAGTTATGGGTGAGGCTTTCGCCTCCCCCACCCTTACGGTGGCCCTCAGGAAAATCCTGTTCGGGAACACCGTCTGCGCAGGCTGCCAGATGACAATTAAGCATTTGACTGCACCTGCGGTCTTCGACGTCACCGGTCAAGACCGGTGGGCCGTACCTTCCCACCGGCCAGCCGGTGGGAAAATAATATTAGAAGGTCAGAGTAGCCTGATCCACCTGGACACCGGGGCCCATGGTGGTGGAAACCGTAACCTTCCTGAAATAGACACCCTTGGCACTGCTCGGCTTGGCCTTCTGCAGGTCGGCCATCAGCGCCTGGAGGTTCTCGCGCAGGGCGTTTATCTCGAAATTAACCTTACCGATGCTGCAGTGGATGATACCTGCCTTGTCGGTGCGGTAGCGGACCTGGCCGGCCTTGGCATTCTTGACCGCAGTAGCGACATCAGGGGTTACCGTACCGACCTTCGGGTTGGGCATCAGGCCGCGCGGGCCGAGGATCTGGCCCAGCTGACCGACAACGCGCATCGCGTCGGGACTGGCGATGACCACGTCGAAGTTCATATTGCCCTTCTTCACTTCATCGGCCAGGTCATCCATACCGACGATATCGGCACCGGCCTCCCTGGCGGCGTCGGCATTGGCGCCCTGGGTGAAGACGGCAACGCGGACAACCTTACCGGTGCCATGCGGCAGCACAGTGGCGCTGCGTACCACCTGGTCGGATTTACGCGGGTCGACACCGAGGTTGACGCTGACATCGATTGATTCGAGGAACTTGGCTGCAGGCATCTCCTGGAGAAGGGCCAGCGCTTCATCGATGCCGTACAGCTTGCCGGCTTCAAGCTTTTCGTTGATAGCCTTGGTACGCTTGGACAGTTTAGCCATGACTTACACCCCCTCCACGTCGATGCCCATACTGCGTGCAGTACCGGCGATGGTGCGCACGGCAGCATCCATATCGGCAGCAGTCAGATCGGGCATTTTGGTCGTCGCAATCTCTTCCAGCTGGGCACGGTTGACCTTACCCACCTTGTTCATGTTCGGAACGCTGGAACCGGAGGCGATACCGACAGCCTTCTTCAGCAGAATCGAAGCCGGCGGTGTCTTGGTGATGAAGGTAAAGCTGCGGTCACTGTAAACAGTGATCACAACGGGAGTCGGCAGGCCCTGCTCGATGTTCTGGGTCTGGGCGTTGAACGCCTTGCAGAACTCCATGATGTTGACACCGTGCTGACCCAGCGCCGGACCAACCGGCGGACTCGGGTTGGCCTGACCGGCCTTGACCTGCAGCTTGATATAAGCCTGGATTTTCTTAGCCATGAATGATTACCTCTTTATGGGTGCGAACGCCTTGCGGCTCCCCGGTGAAAACCAGTTACAAGTCACAAGTTGCAAGTGACAAGGAGTAGCTCTTGACGCTTGTTACTTGTAACTTGCAACTTTTGTAAAATCAGCCTTTTTCGACCTGACCGAATTCCAGGTCAACCGGTGTGGAGCGACCGAAGATCAGTACCGCCACGCGCAGGCGGCTCTTGTCGTAATCGACCTCTTCGACCACGCCGTTGAAGTCGTTGAACGGTCCATCGATGATGCGCACCACCTCGCCTGGCTCGTACAGAACCTTCGGCCGCGGCTTTTCCACGCCTTCCTGGACGCGATCAAGGATCGACTGCGCCTCACGCTCGGTGATCGGCGCGGGGCGATCGGAGGTTCCGCCGATGAAACCCATCACCCGCGGCACGTCCTTGACCAGGTGCCAGGTCTCGTCGTTCATGTCCATCTGCACCAGCACATAGCCGGGGAAGAACTTGCGGTCGCTCCTGCGCTTTTGCCCTTCGCGCATTTCGATCACTTCCTCGGTAGGAACCAGGATCTGCCCGAACATATCTTCCAGGCCGCTGCGTGCGATCCGCTCTTCCAGTGAACGCTTCACCTGGTTCTCGAAACCAGAGTAGGCATGTACCACGTACCAACGCAGTGCCATCGCAATTAGCTCCCTTGTCCTGTCAACAGCTGGACGCCCCAGGCGAGGAACCAGTCAAACACCCACAGAATGAGGCCGACGATGACTACCATCGCCATCACCATGATGGTTGTTTGCACGGTTTCCTTGCGGGTCGGCCAGACGACCTTCCGGACTTCGACCACCGCACCACGGGAAAATGCTACCGCACCGCCACCAATCTCGGTTTTGGCCGCGATGAATCCGGCGATGCCGACCGCGATCAGCAAGCCAAGCACACGAAAAACCAGCGCAACATCAGCAAGGACGTAAAACGCAACAAATGCGCCGCCCAGCACCAGCGCTGCAATCAGTAACTTAATCTTGTCCGCCATTCCGGTTAAGTCTTTCCTTGCCGTTAACAGCAATAATAATGGCAGGCCAGGAGGGAATCGAACCCCCAACCTGCGGTTTTGGAGACCGCTGCTCTGCCAATTGAGCTACTGGCCTAAAACTTTAGATACGAGATGCGAGGAACGAGGCACAAGAGAGAACGCATTTAGCGCCCTCTCGTACCTCGTCCCTCGCCACTCGTACCTGGATTGTTACTCGATAATCTTGGCAACAACGCCGGCACCAACGGTACGTCCGCCTTCGCGA
>Ga0209164_1002554_pt1 | contig 19091 bp, 11 predicted proteins | sample MTBNYHSulfiMetaG_FD_187458 | JGI IMG/M metagenome (GOLD analysis project Ga0209164, IMG submission 187458) | Enrichment culture microbial communities from rom New York Harbor, USA that are MTBE-degrading - MTBE-NYH (New York Harbor Sulfidogenic)... | ecosystem: Environmental > Aquatic > Marine >...
TCCCGGGTCTCGAACCGGGAGACGGCCTCTCCGAAGCCGGGAGGAATGACCAACAGGAAATTCTTGTCGCTTCGGCGCACGCCCTCGACCGCCGCCTCCCTGTCCGCTCCCGCGGCCGGCTCGATGACGTAGTTCAGCGACCGGAGGTTCTGGAGCAGGCCCCGGGAAATGTCGGACCCGTCCAGGTCCAGGGCCGCGATCTTCTGGGGGGCGGCGGCCCGGTCGGCTTCGGACTTGGCCAGCTGGCCGATGAAGTAGAAAAGAACGAAGGTGAACACCAGGGAGATGACGAGCTGAAGGGTCATGAGCTCCCGGATTTCCTTGGTCAGTAGGTTGAGGAATTTTTTCATTTCAGGGCGCTCCTGAAAACGACTTCCAGGTTGGGGGCCCGGTACTTGTCCTTGAGTTCAGCGGACGTTCCCTGGTCCAGGATCCGGCCCTTGTCGATCAGGGCCACGCGGTCGGAGAGAAATTCGATCTCCAGCATGTTGTGCGAGGAGAGGAGAACGGAGATGCCCTCCCGGGCGAACCGCTTGATGATCTCCCGCACCTCGAGGGAGTTGATGACGTCCAGTCCCGAGGTCGGCTCGTCGAGGATGGTCAGGGCCGGCTTGGTCATCAGGGCCCGGGCGAGCAGAAGCTTCCGGACCATCCCTTTGCTGTAGGTCCCCACCTTCTCCTTGAGGCGATCCCCCAGGCCGGCGATGTCCCGGGCCCGGGCGAGGAATTCCTTCTCCTCGGACGCCGAGCGGGCATAAAAACGGGCCATGAACTCAAGGTAATCTACGCCCTTGAGGTTGCGGTAGGCCCCGGCCTCCTCGGGCAGGTAGCTGATGTTTTTCCGAAACTTCTCCGGCTCTTTCTTCAAGTCATGCCCGAGGAAGGTCACGCTCCCTTGCGAGGGCGAGAGGAGCGTGGCGATGATCCTCAGGGCCGTCGTTTTCCCCGCTCCGTTGGGTCCGATGAGGGCGAAAATTTCGCCCTGCTCGACCTGAAAACTGATGCCTTTCAGGGCTTCCAGGTTCCCGTAGAACTTATGAAGCCCTTCCACGTTCAGCACCGTGCTCATAGGAACCTCCTCCTCAGGGGATACTTAGCACGTTCCGGGAATAAAAGTAAATACGGATCAGCGCCGCGGGAGTTCGCGACCGCTGCTTCTTTTCTCCGCTTGCCTCATTTTGAGGCCGGCCGCGGGCGCACCCTCCTGGAAGCCGCTTGCGGCCTGCCTCCTTAGAAATCCTCGGTGAAAAACACAAGAACCGCGGCCACCTTCCGCATTTCCTCTTCGCTCCCGCAACAAGGAGAGGCCTCTCCCCAGATGACGCCCCGGCGGCGGATCCGGCCGTCGGGTTCGATGCGGACGACGCCGCTCTCCTCCACCTCGGCCTACGGAATTCCTCCCTTTCGAATGTCAATCCCGCCGGAACCGAGGCTTTTTCGACAGAGAACGGCATCAAAAAGACGGCCGCGGCGGCAAGAACCCGGAGCGCGATCATGGCGGCTTCCTCGTTTCTTCCTGAAAAATCACTATATGTCCGCCGGGAAAAGCGGTCAAGACGGAAAGGTTGACGCCCGGAGGAAATTGTTCTAGTTTGTTCTTGCGTGATCACCCTATTTTCTCCCGCTTCGGCGAATTCCCCTCGGCCGGACGGAGGTCCGACCTTCGTCCAAGGAGAACCCCATGACCGAAAAACCACTTCTATGCGTTTTGACTTTTTCACTCCTCGCGGCGTTTTTTTGGACGGGAAGCCCGGACGCTTTTTCCCGCCCCCGCCCCCTCGGTGGGATTGAAGGCCCGGGAGCCTTCTTCTCCTCTGAGCCGGGGTCTCAGGTCAAGCTCGGCCTGCCGACTTCCCGTAGCACTCTCAGGGCCCATATCGACTCCGGCTGCCTCCTCCACTGCGCTAAGCTCGACATTCCCTCTCATTTCGCTGCCCAGGACTTCGGCCTTCAGCGTCTAGAATCCGGCGTGAACTGCCACACGGGGAAAAGCATCGAAACGCGTTCTTTCCGGATCGAGGACGGAGACAGCGGAGAGACGATCTTCCGCTACACGATCTACGAGGGACAAAATCCCGTGGAATGGCCGGTCGACCTCAGAGACCTGATCCTCGAGCCGGGCACCTACCGCCTGTGCGTCTCGGGCGGGCGCGGCGCCGAATGCATCCTGCGTTATCGCATCGTCGACCGGCCCGGATCCGTCCGCAAGACCAGTCCTCCCCGGAGCACGGTCCGAAAACCTCCGGCGCCGGCCAAGCCGGATGCCAAAACGGCCGCCCGAAACGAGATCATCAACGCCGCCAGCCTTCTTGTCCTGGAGCTCGACGGCATCGAGGAGGAGGTCGACGAAATCCGGGAAGTCCTTCCCTCCGTCGAAACCGCGGAAGCGGCGGCGTTCATCCGCGGGGAGATCGAGAAGCTGCGGCGAAAGCTCCTGGCCGCCTCGGCCGCCAGGGAAAAGCTCAAGGAGCGCGCCGAAGAACACGGTCTGGACATCGACGACCTCCTCGATGAGGATCTGCGCGAACTCGAGGCCAAGCCCCGAAATCTCCTCGGCGATCTCAGCCTCATGGAGGACCACGTTCTCCAGATTGAAAGGTCTCTTCTCGAAGAAGAGGAAGAGAGCGAAGAAGAATCGAGGGGAGAAGTCGTCGTCAGAACCACGGACGTCCCCGACTGGATGCAGGAGGCTCTCGATATTTCCAAAAGAACGAACCTGGCCATAGACTTCGTCAAGCTCCGCTCCGAGATCGAGGCCAAAGCCAAGCGGAACATTTCCCCTCGCGCGGCTTTATACGAGCATCTGTTCGGAGAGTATGTCAACTGCCTCGTGGCCGCCGCCCAGAAAAAGTCCTCGTGCCAGGTCAGCGGACGCGTGGGATCCGTGACGGTCGAACCGGATAAGAAGAGAATCACCTACGAATACGAGATCATTGAGGCGTGTCCGCAGAGAACCTACAGAAATCCCGGACGCGGACAAACGACTTTCGAGATGCTGGAGAAGTGGATTCGGGAAACCTGCTCCCGCTGAAGAATCTCGTTGCGAACGGAAGGATCCTTCCGTTCGCCGAAATGTTCCGCCCCCCGCCGGGAGCGCCGCCGGATGTTCTTATGTGACTTATTTTCAATAAGATATGTTCGCCTCGGCAACGTCGGGCTTGCTCAAAATGCCGAAATTTTGTATGATATCTGCTTAAAAAACCCGGAGACCGTCCGACCGTCGCCCAAATCAAAGGAGACAAGCCTGAACAACGCCGCCGCCGGAAGGAGAAACGATGGACCTCTTCGAAAAATGCGCGGGCTTTTATAACGACCCCAAGGTCGCCCAGAAATACGGCTATCCGACCAATCCCCGGACCGTCCAAGAGATGGGCATGTTCCCCTTCTTCATTCCCATCGAGCAGGCCGAGGGACCCGAGGTCGTGATCGACGGCAAGCGCCTGATCATGATCGGCTCGAACAACTACCTCGGGCTGACCAACCACCCCAAGGTCAAAGAGGCGGCCATCGAGGCCGTCAGGAAATACGGGACGAGCTGCACCGGTTCCCGCTTCCTGAACGGCACGCTCCAGATGCACCTTGACCTCGAGGAGCGGCTGGCCAAGTTCGTGAACATGGAGGCCGCCCTGGTTTACAGCACTGGCTTCCAGGTGAACCTGGGCTCGATTCCGGCCATCGTCGACGCCAACGACATCATCATCACCGACAAGGAAGTCCACGCCAGCATCGTCGACGGCGTGCGCCAGGCCCGGGTCCAGAAGAAGGCCCACGTCCGGCATTTCAAGCACAACGACACGGGGGATCTCGAGTCCATCCTGAAAGCTCTTCCCCCCGAGCCCGCCAAGCTGGTCATCGTCGACGGCGTGTTCAGCATGGGCGGAGACATCGCTCCCCTGCCCGAAATCGCTCCCCTGTGCAAGCAATACGGCGCCCGTCTGATGGTCGATGACGCCCACTCCCTGGGCGTCCTGGGCGGCGGACGGGGCACGGCCCATCACTTCAACATGGCGGGCGAGGCGGATCTGGTCATGGGCACCTTCAGCAAGTCTTTCGCCGCCATCGGCGGCTTTCTCGCCGGACGCAAGGACGTCATTCACTGGGTCCAGATCTTCTCCCGGCCTTTCATCTTCAGCGCCAGCCTGGCGCCGGCCATGGTGGCCACGGTGCTGGCCTGCCTGGACATCATCGAGCAGGAGCCCGAGCGTGTCGCCCGGGTCAACCAGGTCGGCGACACGATCCGCCGCGAGCTCAAAGGCATGGGCTACAACACTTTGGGATCCCAGACGCCCATCGTGCCCATCGTCATCGGCGACATGATGAAGACCCTCCAGGCCTGGAAAGTCCTGTTCGATTCCGGCATCTACACCAACGTCGCCCTGCCGCCCGCCGTCCCGACCGACTTGTCGCTGCTCCGCACGAGCTACATGGCCACCCACACCGACGAGCAGGTCGAGCGCATCCTGGAGACCTTCAAGAAGGTCAAGCACATCCTGTAATTCCGACGGCGCGCGGGGAAAGGACGGAATGCGCGCCGTGACGGCTAGAAAACGTTGAGGGCGGTTTCGGAAAGGACGTCTTCGAGACGGTCGAGGAGTTCGTCGGCGTCTTCGCGGCGGAACACCAGGGGCGGTTTGATCTTGATGACGTTGCGCAGCATGCCGTCCGCGCTCGTCAGAACGCGTTTGTCGCGCAGCCGCTCGACTGCGTAGGACGCCTCCTCGGCGGCGGGCTCGAGCGCGGCCCTGTCTCGGACGAGCTCGGCGCCCAGGAACAGGCCGAGGCCTCGGACGTCGCCGATGAGACGGAACCGCTCCTTGAGGCGCGCCAGGCCGGCCAGAAGATGGGCGCCCGTCCGCAGGGCGTTTTCCTGGAGACGTTCGTCGCGGATGACGTCCAGAACGGCCAGACCGGCGGCGCAGGAGACGGGGTTGCCGCCGTAGGTGTTGAAGTACTCCATGCCCGTGTTGAACGCTCCGGCGATCTCGGCCGTTGTGACCACGGCTCCCAGGGGATGACCGTTGCCGATGGGCTTTCCCAGGGTGACGATGTCGGGCACGACGCCCTGGGTCTCGAATCCCCAAAAATGCGTCCCCGTCCGGCCGAATCCGACCTGGACCTCGTCGGCGATGCAGATTCCTCCGGCGGCCCGAACAGCGCGGTAAACGGCCGCCAAATAGCCCGGCGGAAGGACGATCTGGCCGGCGCAGCTTAAGAGCGACTCTCCGATGAACGCCGCGGGCGGACGACCTTCCGCCTTCAGCCGGGCAACGATTTCCTCAACCGAACGGGCATATTTCTTTCCCGCTTCGAGGTCGCCGGCCTTGTGAGGTCCTCGATAGGTGTCGGGCAGCGCGGTCTTATGGACATGAGGAGGCGCGCCGCGGCCGCCGGGGCCGTCGAACTTGTAGGGGCTGATGTCGATGAGCGAACTCAGGTTCCCATGGTAGGCGCCGTCGACGACGATGAGGTCGCGCCGGCCGGTGCGCGTCCAGGCCAGGCGCAGGGCCAGGTCGTTGGCTTCGCTTCCGCTGTTGACGAAGAAAATAACGCGCAGCGGCTCGGGCAGCGTCTCGGCCAGACGGCGGGCGTATTCCACGACGGCGTCGTGCAAATAACGCGTGTTGGTGTTGAGCAGGGCCGCCTGGGCGGCGATCGCCGAGGCGACGCGCGGGTGGCTGTGCCCGACATGGGGGACGTTGTTCACGCAGTCGAGATAGGCCTGCCCGTCCTCGTCGAAAAGACGGGTCCCGAAGCCGCGCACGATTTTGAGCGGCCTTCGGTAGGACACGCTGAGCGACGGGCCGAGAAGCTCCCGCCGCCGGGCCAGGATGTCTTCGCCGCTCAGGCCGGGAGGAGGAAACGTGTCGGCCGGGAGGCCGAGCACGAGGTTCGGGTCGGGCGCCAGACTCAGCCACAGCGACCTTCGGCCGGGAACGGCCGCTCCGGGAAAATCCCCCTCGAAGCCGAGCATGTCGGCGATGACCTGAAAATGGAGATGGGGAGGCCAGCCTCCGTTCTCCGAGGTCGGCCCGACCGCCGCCAGCCTTTCCCCTTTCCGGAAAACCTTTCCTTTCCGGATCCCGGCGAGCGACGTCCGGCTGAGGTGGCCGTAGAGCGTGTGGAAGACCGGGCCGTCCTCGGGCCGGTGCTCGAGGATGACGGTCGGCCCGTAGTCCTGGGCGGCGGCGTTGTCGGCGTAGCTGTGGACGGCGCCGTCGATGGGCGCGAAAACGGGCGAGCCGGGCGGAAGGAAGAGGTCGACGCCCAGATGCACGCTCCTCATCTCAGCGACATCGTCGCCGCGAACCTCGAATCCCTTGACGGTGTAGGACGTCCGCGCCTCGTTGTAGCGGCCGAGCGCCGTCTTCCGGCCGGACTCCTGGAGGAAGCTGGCGATGCGCGCCTCGACCTCGACCGGATCCCGGGAATACGAAAGCCGCCCCAGCTCGAGGCTTCCGGCGCCGAGGTTGAAGACGAGAGGGGGATGCTCCTTGAGATCGGGCAGGACGACCGGGCCGAAGGACTCGGCATTCGCCTTGAGCCAGCGGACGACTTCCGGGGAATGCGGACACGCGGGCAGGCCGCAGGCGTCGCGGAAGGCGTAATGGGCCAGGCGCGGATGGATCTCCTCCCGGAGGCGGCCGAGCAGCTCCCAGGCCGCGTCTTCGCTGACGCGCAGGTAGGGATTGTCCCTGTCCTTCGAACGCTGCTCGGCGGCGATGACGACGCTCAGGCAAAGGCGCATGCAGATGAAATCGAAGAGGCAGGCGAGTTCGTCCTCGGCGAGCGGCAGGACGCCGTGAAAGCCGGCAACGACGCGGCAGGCGGCCGCGAGCGGGTCGTTCTTGCCCATCATGACGTAGGCCGCGGCCACGGACGGCTCGACGACCGTCCAGCCCCGGACCATGTCGCCGAAATCGATGACGCCCGCGACGCGGCGGAAGCGGTCGAAGAGGCCGCCTTCGGCGTGGCCGACGAGCACGTTGTTGTCGTTTCCGTCGTTATAGAGGATCCCCTGCCGGAGCGCGCCGCTCCGGGGGAGGACCTCGCGCTTAAAGCGGTCGAGAAAATACTCCACGAGCCGCCGCCTGTCCGGGTCGGCGATGAGGCCCAGAAAGCGCCTCACGGTCTGTGGAGCGTGCCGCATGTCCCAAAGGAGCTCACGCTCCGGGACGTCGCCTTCGAAACCCGCTAAGACCTTGTCGAGGGAGCCGAGAAAACGGCCGAGGTCACACAGAAGCTCGGGATGGTGGGGCTTGACCTCGGACAGGAATCGTCCCGGAAGATAGGTCAGCAGTCGGACGAAATGCTCGCCCCCCGACGGACCGCGCGCGGTCGCCATGGCTTCGCCCGAGGGCAAACGCCTGAGGCGGGGAACGCCGAGCCCGGGACTTTGTTTTTCGAGATGGGCCAGAATACGGTTTTCGAAATCGACAAATTCCTTGAGCTCGAGGGCGTTGAAAATTTTGAGGACGTATTCGCCGCCGGCCGAAGCGCGGACGTGAAAATTCCGGTCCCTTTCGCCCGTGAGTTCCCGGACTTCGGCCTCGAGGCCGTAGAGGCGGCCGACGAGCTCGCGCGCTTCGGCCGGACCGAATCCCGGCCGCGGGCCTTCCGGAACAGAGCTTTTCGGCCCCAAAACACTTTTTTTCGCGGCCATAGACTTAAAATGCCAGAAATGGGGATGCGCGTCCACACTTTCCGGGATTTGCTAGATCCCCCATGGAGAAATCCCGCTATTTTCAAGCAGGACCTCATCGATCACAAGAAACTCCTTGGCAGAAAACAGGTCATGCTCGAGGCAGCCTCCCGGAAGAAAAGTCAGGCCACCCCAAAGATCATCGCGGCGCTTCGTGATCCAAGGCGGCCAGGCGCTGGCGCGCATCCTCGACCTCGGCAATCCCGGGATCGGCGGCTTTCATTCCTTCGAGGAATTTCCGGTAATGGTCCCCGGCTGCGGCGAGGTCCTTCGTCTTTTCGGCGATCCGGCCGAGGTTGTAGTCGACCATGGACAGCTCGTAAAAATAGCGGACCGGCTCGCAAAGAGAGGTTCGGGCGAGCTCAACCATCCCTGAAAACTTGAGATATCCCTCCGTCGCCTGATCGAAACGACCCAGAGCCTCTTCCGCCTCGGCCTTGGCGAGCCAGTAGAACGGAGAAGTGCGCCAGCCGTGATGGTCTATCTCCTTCAGAAGGCGCACGGTCTCCTCCGGCTTGTTTCGGGCCAGGGCAATTTCCGCATCGAGGAGACGCCGGAAGTGGAGATAGACGGCGGCCATTTTTTCTTTTTTGACCATCCGGCCGATTTCCTCCGCCGCGGCCTCGGCCCTGTCCGGTTCGCCTTGCCTGAGGAACGCCCGGCCGGAATAGAGGCGCCTGGCCAGGGGAATGGGGTTGAAGTCATGTTTGTAATATTGGCCCGACATTTCTTCGGCCTCAGCGAACTGGACCAAGGCTTCCTTGAATTCACCACCTATCAACAGCGCCTCGCCCAACGACAGCCGGGCCTTGATCTCCCCCAGCGTGTCTCCGCTTTCCCGGTACAGGCTGAGGGCCCGGCGGAGCTCGGCCTCCGCTTTTCGGTGCTGGCCCTCGCGGAGATAGGAGCAGCCTGTATCGAGAGCGACGTCCGGCCGCCAGGCTGGGGAATTCCGCTCCAGGCGGCGGAACCTCTCCCTGGCTCCTTCTCCGTCCCCCTTGTGGATGAGCGCCCAACCGGCACGGTAGTCAAAGGAGTGCCATCCCGGGTGGGTTTGCAGGGCTAGGTCGGCATAGCGGAGAGCTTCATCCCATTGTCCGGCCATCATGTTCACGTCCCAGGCGCTGTCGTACGCATTGGCGACATCCGGATGAACGGCAAGATATTTCTTGACGGCCGAGAAGGCCGCGGGATAATCGCCTAGGCGGCCATGGCCGTAGGCGATCATGTTGTACCAGTTGCCTTCCGAGGGATCGACCTCCAGGGCTCTTTCCATCGTTCGGATCACGCCCTCGAGGTCGAGACGGGAAAATTGGTCGATCACGACGGCCAGGATGGCCAGTTTATTCGAGTCATTCCCGACCAGAAGGTCACGGCCGAATTCTGCGGCCCTGGCCAGGTCCCGCTCGAGAATCGCCTCGATCATTTTGATCATGATCCGTTCGCTTTCCGTGGCCTTGTCCGAATGCCGCTTCGCCGATCGCAAGGCGGTTCGGGCGCTCGTCAGGTCGCAATAAGGGTCGTCCGCACCTATCCCGCCTTTGATTTGAGCCATGGCCAGATTGGCGTAGGCCATAGCGAAAGTCGGGTCGATTTCCACGGCTTCTTGGAAGAACTTTTCCGCTTCGCGGAAATTCCACCGTAAGAATTGGAAGTGGCCTTTTTGGTAACAATTCAGAGCCTCCAGGGACGATGTCGTGACATCGGCCACTTTCAGCCTTTCCCCGGCCCTGGCGCTGCCGATTTTTTCCCCGACTTGCTCGGTGATGCTGTCCACCATGGGGAAGACGTCGTCGTAGCTCGTTCCATCCGCGCTCTGGGTGCCGACGATCGAGCCGCTTTGGACGTCGAAAAGCTCGGAGACGAGGCGCAGCCGTCCGCCGATCTGGATGACGCTTCCCAGGAGCATGGTTTGGACCCCGGCCCGCGTCGCCACCTCCGTGGCCAGGCTCTTGTCGATGACCTGAGCGTCCTGCTTGCCCAGGAGCTTGAGAATGTCGAACAGCCGCTGGGTGCTCGTCACCTCGATATTTTCGTAACGGCTGAGGTTCGTGGTGAGCAGGGTGACGAGCATCCGGTCCAGGCCTTCCTTGTCGGTCTGGTTGTCGAAATACATGACCGCGATCGAGGGCTTGCCGGAGGACTGAGGAGCGGCCTGAGGCGGTTTCTTGCGGCCGATGAACAACAGAAAAACGACAGCCGCGGCGACCAGGGCCACGCCGGCCAGAACCGGCAGAGCGAGCTTCCTGAGGTTGAAGGTGACGGTGATGTCCCTGGTCGCGGCGCTCCTCCTCTTCGGAACCGCCTTTTCCGCGGTCGGAAGGCCGCCCTCGACCGCGGCCAGGTCCGTATCCAGCGCCCGGGCGCTCTTGTAGCGCGCCACCTTGTCCTTTTCCAGGCACTTGAGGATGACCCGGGCCAGGTCCTCGGGAACCTGGGGATCGATCTTCCTCGGGTCCTCGGGCGGCTCGTACTTGTGCTTGTGGGCGATGCTGAGCGGCGTCTCGCCGTCGAAAGGCCGCCGCCCCGTGACCATCTCGTAGAGGATGACCCCGAGGGAATAGAAGTCCGACCGGTGGTCGACGTCCTTGCCCTCCACCTGCTCGGGGCTCATGTACTCCGGGGTGCCGAGGAGAACCCCGGCGCCGGTGATGCCCCTTCCGGTGAGCGAGCGGGCGATGCCGAAGTCCATGATCCGGGCGTTCCCATCCTCGTCAAGCATGATGTTCTGGGGCTTGAGGTCGCGGTGGACGATTCCCAGCTTGTGGGCTTCCTCGAGGCCCTGGCAGACCTGGCGACTGATGGCCACGGCCTGTCCGGAGCTCAGCCGGCCGACCTTGCGGATGAGCTGCCGGAGGTCCTCGCCGTGGATGTATTCCATGGTGATGTAGCGGGTGCCTTGGTCTTCCCCCAGGTCGAACATCTGGCAGACGTTCTTATGCCGGACCTTGCGGGCCAGCTTGAGCTCGTTCGAGAAACGATCCAGGGACTTTCGGTCGAAACCGGCCTCAGGGCGGATGAGCTTCAGGGCGATCTTCTCCCCGACCTTGGTGTCATGGACCTTGTAGACCGTCCCCATGCCGCCCTGGCCCAGTTCCTCTATGACCTTGTAGCGGCCGGCGAACGTCGAGCCGGTAGCCAGCTCCTCGCGGGCCGAATCCAGGGTTTCGGTGAAGACAGGGCGGGGCTCATCGGGCGAATCGAGCCGGGCCGCGCACTTGCCGCAGTACGTCGAGCCCGTGGGATTTTCATGCCGGCAGTTCGGGCATATCATGAGCGTTCTCCCTCCTGCTCGAGACTATCCTCCTGCCCCTTGCTTGCTCCGAGCGTTATTTTTCGCAACCCTCAATGCAAAGGCCTTTACGGAAAGGATCATATTCCGATTGATCTCCATGAAGACCGAGACATGACACAAGGGATTTTCGTTTCTTTTCCCCTCTTCCGGTCGTGCTTTAAGAATACCGATTCCCTTAAGCCGCCGTCAATCTTTTTTATCGGTGTCGTATTTTCCCGTTTTCTCTCTCAAGGATGTTTTATTCGCTAATACTCTTTTTTAGTATCAATCATGCTATCTTGTTAAAATCATTGGATTTGTCAGATCCCCCTCCCCTTTATTGAGAATTTCCTGGAATTATGCTGAGCGGACGATTATATTATAGCGAATAGAGGAGGACGCCATGAACACAATGCCCAAAAAAATTGTTATGACCGTCATGTTGCTGGGTTTGACCGCTTTCATCGGACTGAGCCAGCCTCAAGCGACCGGGATTCTCAAGGGAACGGTCGCGGATGAGACGGGAGCCCCTCTGCCCGGAGTGGCGCTCACCCTGACCGACATGGCCACGAAGGCCGAATTCAAAACCCGCTCGGACGCCAAAGGAGCGTTCGTTTTTTCGGTCCTGCCCCCGGGAAAATACGAGCTCCGGGCCGAACTTGCCGGTTTCAAGAAGCTCGTCGCCAAGGCCCTGACCGTCAAGGCCGGGCAGACGACCACGGTCGGATTGAAGATGCTGCCCGGCGCCCTGAATGATGAGCATGTGGTCAAGGAAGCCGAAAGAAGAGAGAAGACCGAATTCCTGGGAGGGGTCGTGGGCGGCGTGATGCCGGCCCGGGCGACCTATCCGGCCCAAATGCCCCCCGATTTCAGCACCGAGGAATACGACCGCATATACGAGCTCCGCTTTCTTTCCGCGATCGACAATCCCCTGTCCACGTTTTCGATCGACGTCGACACGGCCTCCTACGCCAACGTCCGGCGGTTCCTGAAGTCCAACAGCATCCCGCCCAAGGATTCCGTCCGCATCGAGGAGATGGTCAATTATTTCGTTTACGATTATCCCCTCCCCGAGGGCGACAAGCCGTTTTCCATATCCGCCGAAGTCTCCTCCTGCCCCTGGAACCCTTCCCGCCGCCTGGTCCACATCGGTCTTCAGGGCCGGGAGATCCGCTCGGACAAGCTTCCGCCCTCCAATCTCGTCTTCCTCATCGACGTCTCGGGCTCCATGAACGCCCCCGAGAAGCTGCCCCTCCTCAAATCCTCCTTCAAGCTCCTGGTCGACAGCCTGACGGCCGATGACCGGGTGTCGATCGTCGTCTATGCCGGCGCGGCGGGCCTGGTGCTTCCCTCGACGCCCGGCGACCGGAAGGAAAAAATCCTCGGCGCCCTGGACAACCTCCAGGCCGGCGGCTCGACGGCCGGCGGGGCGGGTATCGAGCTGGCCTACAGGACGGCCGCCGAGAACTTCATCCCCAAGGGCAACAACCGCGTCATCCTGGCCACGGACGGCGATTTCAACATCGGCGTCTCCAGCACGGGCGACCTCGTGCGGCTGATCGAGGAGAAGCGGGACCGGGGAATCTTCCTGACCATCGCCGGGTTCGGGATGGGCAATTACAAAGATTCCCGCATGGAGCAGCTGGCCGACAAGGGGAACGGCAACTACTATTACATCGACGGCCTGCTCGAGGCCAAGAAGGTCTTCGTCGACGAGATGCGCGGCACGCTGTTCACCATCGCCAAGGACGTGAAGATCCAGGTCGAGTTCAATCCGGCCAAAGTCAAGGCTTACCGGCTCGTGGGCTACGAAACCAGGATGCTCAGGAGCGAGGACTTCGCCGACGACCGGAAGGACGCCGGCGAGCTGGGAGCGGGCCACACCGTGACCGCCCTGTATGAAATCATTCCCTACGGCTCGAAGGAGCCGGTTCCAGGCCTCGACGAGCTGAAATACCAGCAGACGGTCATCAAGCCCGAAGCCTTCAAACTTCCGGAGCTCATGACCGTCAAGCTGAGATACAAGGATCCCGACGGCGATACGAGCCGCCTGATCACCGCGCCCGTCGTGGACACCGGCGTCGTCCTGGAGAAGACTTCGGACGATTTCCGCTTCGCGGCCGCCGTCGCCCAGGCGGGGCTGCTGCTCAGGGACTCGGAGTTCAAGGGACGGTCCTCGATCGACGGCGTCCTCGACCTGGCCCGGGGGGCCAAGGGAAAGGACAAGGAAGGCTACCGGGCGGAGTTCATCCAGCTCATGGAGCTCTACCGGCTTCTTCTGAAAGAATGATCAGGAATCGATATCGGCCGGTATCAATGTGAATCAGTCGCGGCCGCAGACGGAGATCATTGTCGCCTTCTTCGGAATGAATCCGGGCGGAGCCTAGTGCCGATTTTCGGGCCCGTTTTTTACGCCCAGGGGAAAGACCGGTCTATTTTCAACCTAAGTTGTTTGGTCCAATGAAGAGGCCAAGGCCCAGCCCCAAATGTGGTATAATTCGAGCTTATTTTTCATAAGGAGGTCGTATCGGTCATGAAACACATCATTTCCATTCTTGTCTTTTTCGCCCTTGCCTGCGCTCTGGGCGGGTCCTTTCCCGCCGCCGCGGCGGACAGGCAAGCGCCGCCCCCGCCTCCCCCTCCGCCCCAGGCTGACAATCCCTTCTTCAATCCCTACGGGACGCCCTTCAACGTCCCGCCCTTCCACCTCATAAAAAACGAGCATTTTCTGCCGGCCATCGAAGAAGCCATAAAGAGGGAAGCGGCCGAAATCGAGGCCATCATCGCCAACCCCGAGCCGCCGACGTTCGAAAACACTCTGGCCGCTCTGGATCACTCCGGCATTTTCATGGATGAAGTCCTGTCGGTTTTCGGCGCCCTGCGGAGCGCCCATACGAACCGCGAACTCCAAGCCCTGGCCCAAAAGACCGCGCCCATGCTGGCCGCCCATCGGGACAACATCGCCCTCAACGAGAAACTCTTCCAACGCGTCAAGGCGGTCTATGACGGGCGCGACGGCCTGAATCTCGACCGCGAGCAGCGCTATCTGCTCGAAAAAACCTACCGCGGCTTCGTCCGCTCGGGCGCCCTGCTCGACGAGAAGCAAAAAGCCCGCCTGCGGACGCTCAATCAGGAATTGTCCGTCATGACGCTCAAGTTCGGGGACAATGTCCTGGCCGAGACGAACGCCTTCAAGCTCGCCATCGACAACGAGGCCGCCCTGGCCGGGCTGCCGGAATCGGTGAGGGCCATGGCCGCCGCGACCGCCAAGCGCGCGGGGCTCGACGGCCAGTGGGTCTTCACCATCCAGGTCCCGAGCCTGATCCCCTTCCTCCAGTTCTCGGAAAAGCGCGAGCTTCGGGAGAAACTCCACCGGGCCTACATCATGAAGGGCGACAACGGGAACGAACACGACAACAAGGAAATCGTCCAGAAAATCATCGCCCTGCGCCAGGAGCGGGCCAAGCTCCTCGGCTACCCGACCCACGCCCATTTCGTCCTCGAGAACAACATGGCCAAGATCCCGGACACGGTCAACGCCTTCCTGGCCAAGCTCTGGACCCCCACCCTGGCCAAGCTCAAGGCCGAGGCCGCCGAGCTCCAGGCCCTTATCGACCGCGAGGGCGGCGGATTCAAGCTCGCCCACTGGGACTGGTGGCATTACACCGAGAAGCTGCGCCAGGAAAAATTCGCCCTCGACGACTCGGCCCTGCGGCCCTATTTCATGCTGGACAACGTGCGGCACGGCGTCTTCACGCTGTGCAACAAGCTTTACGGCCTGAAATTCGTTGAGCTCAAGGACATGCCCGTCTACCACCCCGAAGTCCGGGTTTTCGAAGTTCAGGACGAGGACGGAAGCCATCTCGGCGTCCTGTACATGGACTTCCATCCCCGGGACAGCAAGCGCGGCGGCGCCTGGTCGGGAGGATTCCGCGGGTCGTACTACGAGGAGGGAAAACGCATCCCGCCCGTGGCCACGATCGTCTGCAACTTCACCCGTCCCACGGCCGACGCGCCCTCGCTTCTCAGCGCCGACGAGGTTTCGACCTTCTTCCACGAGTTCGGCCACGCCCTGGACACGCTCTTCTCCCAGAGCCGTTATCGCAGCCGCTTCAGGGGCCGGGATTCGGTCGAGCTCCCCTCCCAGCTCATGGAACACTGGGTTTTCGAGCCCGAGCTCCTGGCCGAGTACGCCAAACACTACAAGACCGGCGATGTCATTCCCGCGGAGCTTGTGGAAAAAATCGAAAAGAGCCGCCTCTTCAACCAGGGATTCATCACCGGCGAATACCTGGCCGCCGCGATCCTCGACATGACCTGGCACACCCTGCTCGAAACCGAAGGGCTGGACGTCAACGCCTTCGAGAAGCGGGCTCTGGACGGCATCGGCCTCATCCCCGAGGTCGTGTCCCGCTACCGCAGCACCTATTTCAATCACATCTTCAGCGGGGGCTACGCGGCCGGTTATTACGCCTATATCTGGTCCGAGGTCCTCGATTCGGACGCCTACGAGGCCTTCAAAGAAAAAGGAGACATCTTCGACCGGGAGACGGCTCTCTCCTTCCGCAAGAACGTTCTCGAACCGTTCGGCACCGAGGACATCGAAGTCCTGTACCGCCGCTTCCGGGGCGCCGATGCGAAGATCGAGCCGCTGCTCCGCAACCGCGGCCTGGAGGTCGAGAACTAGCGAGAGTTAGAAAGAGAACTCTTCGGCGCGGCGGAAAAGAGGAACGATCCGCGCGGCGGAAAAGAGGAACGATCCGCGCGCCGGCATCGTATAAAAGAGAGGAAAAATCTATCCAAAGGAGTGCACCCATCATGAAAAAAACGCCCTGGGCTTCCTTGGCGGCCGCAATCGTCCTCCTGGCCGCCTCAACCGGATTCTTGAGCCGCCCCGCCTTCGCCGACGAGGGCATGTGGACCTTCGACAACCCGCCCCTCAAGATTCTCAAGGAAAAATACGGCTTCACCCCGACTCAGGAATGGCTCGACCATATCCGCCTGGCGAGCGTCCGCTTCATGGACGGCGGCTCGGGCTCCTTCATCAGCCCCCGCGGGCTCATCCTGACCAATCACCACGTGGCCATGGGGCAGCTCCAGAAGATGTCGACCGCCGAAAAGAACTACGTGGCCGACGGTTTCTACGCCGCCGCGGCCGCCGAAGAGATCAAGTGTCCCGACCTGGAAGTGAACGTCCTCGTCTCCATGGAGGACGTCACGGCCCACGTCAAGGCCGCGGTCGCTCCGGGCCTCTCGGAAGCCGAAGCCCTCAAAGCCCGCCGGGCCGCGACGGCCGCCATCGAGAGTGAAAGCCTGGAAAAAACGGGCCTGCGGTCGAACGTCATCGAGCTCTATCACGGCGGGGAATACTGGCTGTACCGGTACAAGAAATACACCGATGTCCGGCTGGTCATGGCGCCCGAACGCCAGGCCGCCTACTTCGGCGGCGACAGCGACAATTTCACTTACCCCCGCCACGACTTGGACATGGCTTTCTTCCGGGCCTATGAGAACGACAAGCCCGTCGCATCGGACTACTATCTGAAATGGAATCCCCTCGGCCTGTCCGAGGGCGATCTTGTTTTCGTCTCCGGAAATCCCGGGTCGACCAACAGGCTCTACACTTCCGCCCAGCTCGAGCTTCAACGAGACGTGGCCTATCCTCTGCTCCTGAAATTCATTGGCCGTTACCTCGAAGTGCTCCGCGCCTACGCTCAGGGCGGGCAGGAACAGCAGCGCCGGGCTCTGGGCCGCATTTTCGGCTTGGAGAATTCCAAAAAAGCCCTCTCCGGAGAGTACCGCGGTTTGATGGACGAAGCCGTCATGGCCAGGCACAAAAAGGCGGAAGAGGAGCTACAGGCCTTGGTCAAGGCGGATCCGGAGCTGGAGAAAGCCTGCGGAGACGGCTGGGAGACGATCGCCCGTGCCGTCGCCCTTGAGGACGGGGACGTCGAAAAGCGTTTTTTCCGGCGGCTGATCGGCTCCCAGCTCGCGGGCATGGCCGGCACGATCGTCCGCTATGTCGCCGAAGTGAAAAAACCCGACGGGGAGAGGCTGCCGGGTTATCACGACTCCGAGCTCGAGGAGCTGCGCTTCAACCTCCTCTCCCCGGCGCCCGTTTACAAGGACCTTGAGGAGTGGCTGCTCGGCTCCTTGATGGAGTTGTCGCTCGAAGAGCTCGGGCCCGAGGATGAGTTCATGACTCTTCTCCTGGCCGGAGAAACTCCCCGCGACCTGGCTAAAAAATTGATCACCGGTACCCTTCTCGAGGACGTGAAGTTCAGGAAATCGCTTCTCGACGGCGGGGAGCGGGCGGTCCGCAACTGCAAGGATCCGCTCATCATCCTTCTCCGACGGCTCGATCCCATGCTTCGGGACGCCGAAACCTGGCACCGAGAGAACGTCGAGAGCGCGTTCTCCGCGGGCGGCGAAAAGATCGCCCGGGCCCGCTTCGCCGTCTTCGGCAAAACGTCCTATCCCGACGCGACCTTCACCCTCCGCCTGTCCTACGGGACAGCGTCCGGCTATCCCATGAACGGGACCCGGGCGGCCTATGTGACCACGCTCTACGGGCTTTACGACCGCGCCCTGGGCTTCGGCGAAAAAGGCGCCTACGTTCTCCCCCGCCGTTTCTGGGAGCGACAGACCGAGCTCGACCTGTCCACGCCGGTGAATTTCGTCAGCACCTGCGACATCATCGGCGGCAACTCGGGTTCCCCCGTTATCAACAAGGCCGGCGAGCTCGTGGGCCTGATCTTCGACGGCAACATCGAAAGCCTCGTCGGCCGGTTCGTCTACGACGACACGACCAATCGGGCCGTCTCCGTGCATTGCGCCTTCATGCTCGAGGCTCTGCGCAAGCTCTACGACGCCGCTCCCCTGGCGGACGAGATCATGCCCGGATCTTCGAAATAGCCTCCATGAAATGGGTCCTCTTTCCGGCGGCGGCGGTTGCGGCGGCGGCCCTTCTCCTGGGTCTGAACTTTCTCAGTTATCGGGTTCTCAAGGGACGCATCCTCCGCCGCCGCACGTGGGGCCTGAACGTTTGCTCGGGCCGGACGGACGGCGGAGGCGTGAACGCCGACGTCGCTCTCCATGCCAAGCTGCCCCGTTTCGTCCTCATCGATTCCGTCACCCGTCTGCCCTTCAAGGACGGCCAGTTTGAAACCGTCCTCTGCTCCCACACCATGGAGCACGTCGAGGACCCCGACGCCTTCTGGCGGGAGCTCAACCGGGTAGGGAAAAAAGTGACCGTCGTCCTGCCTCCCCTGTGGGACCTGGGCGGCGTCCTGAATTTCTGGGAGCACCGCTGGATCTTCCTGACATTTCGCAAGGCCCATGACCGGTTGCCGCCCCGAATCCGCCTGCCCCTCTCCAGGACCTATCAGCGCCGGATGGGGCAGCGCATCCATGCCTGATAGAAACGGGGGATAGGCCAGACATGTCCGGTCACGTCCTGGCCATGAGCTACGGGATCCTGGGCACGGTCCTGTACCACATCTCCAAGGGGATGCAGCGCCAGGGCATTGAGGCCGTGTCCGGGATTTTCTTCCCGCGCAAAAAAGCCGGAGCATCCGTCCGGCCGCGGCCGTCTTCAAAAAACGTGGCTCTCTACTCCGCCGGATTCATCCTCAACAACAGCCTGGGATTCTTCGCCATCCTGGCCAACCGCCACGCCCCCGCCTCTTACTTCACTTCGATGTTCGGGCTGGGGGTCATCGCCCTGATGCTGTATTCCGGCCTCATCCTCAAAGAGCCGACCCGCCCCCTGCAGTACGCCGGCGCCGCCGTCCTGGCCGCCGGGACGCTCATCCTCGGCTATGACGGAATTCTCAGGGAACAGCTGTCCATGGCCGGGATCGATCTCCCCGCCTTCGGGATCGTCACCGGCCTCACCTTCCTGGCCGTCATCCTTTTCCTCGGCCCGGCCCACAGGCGCCGCAGCCTCGTTCTCCTGTGCGTGTTCTACGGATTGATCACCGGCCTGGCCGCCAGCCTCGACCCGGTGCTGAAGGGCATCGGCCAGAGCCTGGGAGGAGGAGCAAGATATCTGCCGCGCCTGCCGTGGGGATGGGTTTTTTTCCTTCTCAGCTTCGTGTTCGCCACGCTGTCCTTCGC
>Ga0209164_1002555_pt1 | contig 19088 bp, 19 predicted proteins | sample MTBNYHSulfiMetaG_FD_187458 | JGI IMG/M metagenome (GOLD analysis project Ga0209164, IMG submission 187458) | Enrichment culture microbial communities from rom New York Harbor, USA that are MTBE-degrading - MTBE-NYH (New York Harbor Sulfidogenic)... | ecosystem: Environmental > Aquatic > Marine >...
TGCGAACAAATGACACATCCTCCAGTTTAATCCAACTTTCTTCCACTAATCGCTGCAAATGACTCACCTGTCAGGTATTTGAACCCCATAATCGAACAAGCACTGATTGCATGCCGAAGCGACCATTTGCCTCCGGCGGGCAGGCCTGGGCAGACGAGGAAATCGTGCCGCCTTCATCCATTATACCGTTCCTTGCCAGCTCAGCACTATTTTGCCGAAATGTCGGCCTTCCTGCATGTATCGATGCGCTTCCACGGCCTCTGCAATGGGAAAGATGCGATCGATGACAGGAGATACCTTTCCTGACTTAAGGAGAGGACTGATTCGCTCCTGGAAGGCTTGAGTGAGCGCTGCTTTCTCTTCCTTTGTTCGACTTCTGAGTATCGAACCGATAAGCCTCAAGCGTTTGGTCAGCAACTCTCCAAGGGCGATCTCGGTAGTCGCACCACCCATGAGGCCAATCAGAACAAGGCGACCTTTTGTCTTTAAGATGCCAAGGTTGCGCTTCAAGTAAGGTGCTCCTATCATGTCGAGAATGACATCGACCCCATCGCCCTGGGTGATCTCGAGAACGCGCTCAGCAAAATCTTCCTGTTTGTAGTTGATTCCGTGGGAAGCCCCGAGCTTCAGACAACGCTCGATCTTCTCACTGCTGCCGGCGGTTATAATAACACGCACTTTGGAAGTTTTGGCCAATTGAATGGCTGCGGTGCCGATGCCGCTTCCTCCGCCGTGGACCAATAGGCTCTCTCCCGGCTGAATCCCGGCCTCCAGATGGATATTCAAAAAAGCGGTAAAAAAAGCTTCCGCCACGGCCGCTGCTTCAACAAAGCTCAGATTATCGGGAATGGCAACAAGGTGAGCCGCTGGGACACTCACATAGCGGCCATAACCGCCGCCGGATGTTATGCCGAACACCCGATCCCCCGGATGCCACCGGCCAACGTCCGGAGCCGAGCCAGCTACGAACCCGGCAAAATCCAGACCAAGCAGGGAGGAAGCCCCCGGTGGCGGAGGATAGAGTCCACGGCGTTGCAACAAATCGGCCCGATTTACCGAACATGCCTCAACCTGAACAAGAACCTCACCATCGCTCGCGCTGGGACGGGGCACTTGTTCCAAAGCCAACGAGCTCCACACACCTTTGCCGCCCGACTCTCCTTCAGTATGTTCAGGGCAGCTCTTTATCACTATTGCCGGCATCCTATCCGGCTTCATTCCATCTCTCCCTGTTCGGCAAAGGAATAATAGTTGGAGCCGGCAATAATGATGTGATCGTGCACGGTGATGTCCAGATCGCTCAAGATTCTCTTCAGTCTGCGCGTCAGTTGGCGGTCGGCGGGCGATGGACTCGGATCGCCGCCCGGATGGTTGTGTGCCAGTATCAACGCCGTTGCGCGATATTTGAGGCTCGTTTCAACTACCTGCCGGGGATAAACCGCCGTTCGATTGACGCTTCCTTTCTGTAACTCTTCTTTGGCTATTAAGGCATTGCGGCTATTTAAGGCGAGCATGTAGAAACGCTCGTTTCTGGCTGCTCCAAGAATAGTGGACAGATATGCCACCGCCTGCTGAGTGGATTGAAACACGGGAGTATGCCGCCACCTATCCTGCTGATAGCGTTCCATCATACGCGGCATCATTGCAAGGAGCAGTGCCGCCTGCTGGCCCATTCCGGGAATCCTTTGAAGTGATTGGACCGGAGCGTCAAACACTGAGGAAAGAGATGAGAATTCCTCCAATAAAGCTTTAGCAATGGGCTTCACGTCTTTGCGGGGAATCGCATAGGACAAGAGCAGCTCCAATAACTCATGATCGTGAAATCCGTCCAACCCACTTCGCTCGAAACGTTCTCGAAGGCGTTTGCGATGGCCTTCGCTGCCAACGGTCATTGAAGTGCTCCACGCTGGGTCCGGTGCGTGCGAATCACGCCCGTTTGTTCAGGGATGCAACCTTTCTATCCATCGTTTTCAGCAGATCATCAAAGGAGTTTCTGGAGAGGATGGAATTGAACTGACTTCGATAATTATTCACAAGGCTTATGCCTGCAATGATCACGTCGTAGACTTTCCATTGTCCGCTGCTGAGTCGGAGCCGGTAATCGACTTGCACTTGGCCGTTTTTGTATCCGGTCACCCGGGTATTCACCAAAGCATACTGTCCGTCTATCCGTTGACCGTCAAAGACTACTTTCTCGTTGGAGGCGGTGTAGCTTTCAACCCGGTCCACGTAAGTGTTGAAGAGCAGGTCCTTGAAGAGCCTAACAAACTCATCCTGCTTCTGAGACGGCTGGGATCTCCATGCAGCTCCCAAAGACCTTTTTGCCATTTCTTCGAAATCGAAATACTGATCTACGATCTGCAGGATTTCACCTCGTCGTCCTCGCAGATTAAGCTTCCCGTCTGGTCTACGATCATGCAGAATTTCCAGAGCTTTTTCCGTACCGCTTTGGATGACTTCCATGGGGTCTTGAACGGCTGCAGCCGATACACCCACGGGAAAAAACAGCATGAATGCAATGGAAATGGTCAAGAATTTCTCAAAGGCTGTGTTAAGTCGCATAGTAATTCTCCTATCGAACCCGCACCTATGATCCCATAGCATCTATTCCATTAAAGCTCGTTATATTAACAAGACTTTCCATCGATGGGAATTTTTTTTGTATGGGCAATCGTTCTAAGAAGATTTAGCGTTAAGGAACCTTACACAAATAAATGGTCGATAGCGATACCAAAAATTACAGGTTCTTTTTGCTTGAACGGTGTCTCCATCCAGGTTATTCAAACTGTACTGCTTCGACTATCTCCGGTTATTTCGCCACTCCAGCAACTTGGTCAGTTCCGCGACTTCTCCCCGTTCATGAGGCTACAGGGTGAGATTTTTTCATAGACCACGAGAAAGGGGGTGAGATAATGAAGCTCAATGTGGTCGAGGTGCTACGACATCTGCCCAAGCCCAATTGTAAGGAGTGTGGTGAGCCGACCTGTATGGTTTTTGCCTCGAAACTGCTGAAAAACGAAACGCGATTGGAAGACTGCAGGCCATTGTATGCGAGCGGATATTCCGATAAACTACAGGCACTTCAGGCGTTGCTCACACAATCAGCCGCTTAGACAGCAATCCATTCTCGGTTCCACGCTCTCTGGCAGGGACTGTTCTGGCTGGAGCGTGGAACAACCCCCCTTTGAAATCCGCTGTTTTCCGTAAATTTGTCATTGGTACAACTAACTTGACAAGAGCAACAGTAACGAATAAAAGCGACCCCAAAACTTGTCCTTCTTGCGTTTATACAAAAGATTTCAATGGGAGCAAGGACGATGAACAATTGGGTTTTTCTTTTTCCTGGGCAGGGATCTCAATATGTCGGAATGGGGCGTGAGTTTTACGAAAACTACATTGAAATTCGAGATCTTTTTACGCAGGCAAGCGACATTCTGCAAATGGATATTACCAGGCTTTGTTTTGAGGGACCGGAGGATGTCCTGGTCCTCACGGAAAATGTTCAGCCCGCGATCACAGTCGTCAATCTGGCGTGCCTCAGTATTTTGCAGCTGCATGGAATTCATCCCGTTGCCACCGCCGGCCACAGTCTGGGAGAGTACAGCGCACTTTTCGCGGCTGGTGTTCTAGATTTCGAGGATACCTTAAGGCTTGTCAAGGCTCGCGGCGCATTCATGCATCAAGCGGCGCAGCAGGAACCGGGAAGTATGGCTGCAATTATGGATCTTGAAGAGGAGAAAATCAGAGAAATTTGTCAGTTGTGCGATGTGGAAGTTGCCAATATAAACTGTCCGGACCAGATCATCATTACTGGATCGGGCGATACGGTCGATCGCGCAATGGATTTGAGTACTGAGGCCGGAGCCAAGAAATGCGTCAAGCTCAACGTGAGCGGGCCGTGGCACAGTCGCTGTATGCGATTGGCGCGCGAGAGCTTCGAACCAGTTGTTCACGCTTGCCAGTTTCTCGATCCACAAATTCCAATCATCAACAATGTTGATGCCAAGCCCCTGCAAAACGGTGCTGAGGCTCCGCAGAAACTGATCGATCAGCTGTGTGGCTCGGTACTCTGGAAGCAATCGGTTGAATGGATGTTGCACGCCGGGCACGACCATTTTGTTGAAGTAGGTCCGAAGAAAGTGCTGCGTGGCCTTATGCGCAGAATAGATCGAAATGCCAAGGTGTTGAGCGTGGAAGATCCCGCGACCCTGGCAAGCTTCCTGCAAGCAAACCAATAAGTGAAGCCGGCGCGGCTACAGATTTTTTGAAACAGTTAGGTAGAAAGTCACCCCTTTGCCGGTGTTTGGCTCGGCCCAGACCTCGCCTCCATGTTTCGCTGTCAATTCTTTCACAATGGCGAGCCCCAGCCCTGTTCCCTCTACCCCTTTGGACGTGTGATTGCGCTGAAATAGTCCAAAAATCGATTCACAATGTTTCTTTTCTATCCCCACCCCGTCATCGCATACGGAAAAGATATGAAATCCTTTTGAATCTCGATGCGTGATTTTGATTTCACTGAGCTGATCGCCGCCGTATTTGAGGGCGTTATCGATCAAATTTCTAAAGACCCGTAGCAAAGAAAGCTTGTCCGCCTTGAGAGGAGAAACCGCTTGGGGCTCCGACCATTTTATGTTGCGCTTTGCCAGCAGAGGGCTGAATTCATTTCTGAGCGTCTGGAAGATTTCTGCTGGATTTACCATTTCAAAGTTGAGAGGTATTTCCTTGCTCTTAATGAAAACGTTGAGCTCTTCAATGAGAGTCAGAACCTGCTTGGATGCTTTTACGATTTGTTCGCAATACTTCTTCCCTTTGTCATCCAGCAGATGCTGGTAGCGCCTATGCAGCAACTCCACCAAGCCATGAATGCCGATCAGCGGACTCTTGAGATCGTGCGAAACTGCGTACGCGAACATCTTGATCTTTTCTGCATTATCGCGTAGCTCCTGTTCCATTCTTTTGCGTTCCGTAATGTCCAGGGAATACTCGATCATCTGTACGACGTTGCCTCGCTCGTCAAAGATGGGGTAACCGTGAACTTCCACGTTTCTTGGGTTCCCCTGTTTGTCGAAATGGATATGTTCCAAGATTACAGGTTTCTTGGTTTTCTTGACCAGCTGCAGCGGGCAGGCGTGCTCTGTGCCGTTGCAGGGCAAGCTTCTTCGGTGGGTCAATGCATAGCAGGTTGTGGGTTCGGCAAGGTCGTTCAAAGCGGCTGCCGAGTTCGCCATCTTGATCGTGTAATCCGTGGCATCCAAGACATAAAACGGATGAGACAGAGATTCCAGAACGTGATTGAGAAATTCAGCTTGTCGCCCTATCCTTTTTTCCGCACGCTCGCGCTCGGCGATTTCGGCCGCTAATTCGTGGTCGGTTTTTGCCAGTTCCACGTTTTGCTCTTTTATTTTGGCGTTAAGCTCATTTTGCGCTCTCCGCAATTTCTCTCCGGCGATTTTATGCTCCGATACACTCCGAATGAGCCAGTATAGAAGGACATTTTCGATGTCCGAGCATCTCACGGGCGTGACTTCGAAAATAACATGGAAAGGCTTTTCCCCTGAAAGATGCAAGCTCGTGTTCCACTCTTGTGCCTCATTGGCTTCGGTCAGCCGCTGCAGCAGATCCCGAAATGCCGATTCAGCTTCTTTGCCGATGAACAAACCGAGCTGCTTACCTGACAGAAGCTCTTTAGATACTCCTAAAATCTTTGCCGCAGCATGGTTCGCCTTGAGGATGATGGCCTTCTGATCCGTGATCACATAACCATCGGAGGCATGATCGAACAGATTAAGATATTGCCGGTTAACTTCTGCAAAGCTCAGACGGGATTGGACTGGTCGATTCTGCCGTTTCATTTTGTCCTCAAATCACATGGAAGCTTTACCCTTCCTTTTTAAGATGCTAGGCATGGTCGATCGGTTTCTCAATCTTCTCGCGCTTGATTTGGCTCTGTTTCTGTGACTGGATGGAAAAATCCGGTAGGGCTCTGCGGAACCGAGCGGTCCCAATGAGCTCTATTAAATATTGGGAAATGCCATCCACCAAGTGTTATCAAGATCCGGAGTGACAAAGTTAAAGAAGGAATCGAGCCCTGAGAGCGAGAATATATTTTTGATGGGCGCCGCAACATTGCACAGATATAATTCCTTGCGGCTGGCCGCAAGACGCTTGTGAGTCGCCAACAGAACGCCCAAGCCGGCAGAGCCCATGAAGGTCACACCGGTGAAATCGATGAGCAGATTTGTGTTTGCCCGCTCCAGTTCTTGTCGCAGCTTTGGAGCGCTTTCACTGTTGATACGGCCGTCAAGAGTTAATCCGTGGTCAGTCCACCTGATAGTGAGACCCTCGGATTCACACACTTCCCCAGGTTCGGGGCGATCCCGATGGGTCCATGCTGACGGCTGATCTTCAAGGCTGGTCGGAAGCACGATGTAGAGCTGGTCATCACTGTTCTGCAGCACTTTGATCGTTATGCCTTCAGGCACCTCAATTGAAACTTTGCGCAATGTTTCTGCAGGACTTTTGAGCAGATTTTCGCGAAAAGCTTTGTCTGTACATGTCTGAATCAGAACCTCTCGCAACGGATTCTTTTCCACGGGCTACTCCTTTGAGATTGTGTTATCTGTAAAATGTGAGTTTTTGTTATCACTCAACCGAGTCCTTTGGAAATGCTTTTGGACGAACACATTAATAGATATCTTTTATACGTATCGGATTCTTCTTGAAAGGGTCTTATTTGCAATGTGGATAGAATCAATCGGTCTTGGTGTGATCATCCTCTTTATGCTGGTGGGATTAGTCGGGGCCTTCATACCGCTAATGCCCGGGCCTGTACTCGTGTGGCTGGCGGCGCTGGTGTATGCGCTTGCAACCAAATTCACGGTCGTTGGACCGATTAGCTTTGCTGTCATCACAATAATTGCTTTAATTGCAGTCAGCGCGGATCTTTGGATGTCCGTGCTGGGTGCGAAAAGCCTGGGCGCCAGCGGTCGGTCGATCCTTTGGGGAATTGGGGGAGCGCTGATCGGGTTTGTATTCCTCAATCTGCTTGGAGCTCTGATTGGCTATGGATTGGGCATTCTTTATCACGAGTATCGCCGGCACAATAACTGGAATGCGGCTCTAAAAGCAGGCCTTGGCGGGCTGGCCGGCTGGGGGCTTTCGACTGCCGTGCAGGTGGGCGGTTCGCTGTTGATCATTATCATATTTGTATGGCAGGTGCTGGTGAATTAAGCGGAAAGAGAACATCTTACCCAATGGCGGGGAGTAATCTCTTTAAAGGTTGGCGCCTGTTCCATGCAAACGGGCTGCTTGAGTGGACAATGGGGGCTGAATTTGCATCCAGCGGGAGCAGGGGCCGAATCGGCCCCGTTTTTGATGAGCTTCTTTTTCTTTGAGGCATGAGGATCCAGAACAGGGACTGCCTGCAGAAGAGTACAAGTGTACGGATGGTAAGGATGGCTGTAAAGCTCATCTTTAGGTGCCAGTTCAACCAGTTGCCCAAGATACATCACTGCCACTCGATCGCTGATATGGCGAACGACGGATAAGTCGTGAGATATGAACAAATAAGTCAGATCATATTGCTCCTGCAGATCTTCGAGGAGATTGATAACCTGAGCCTGAATAGAAACATCCAAAGCAGAAAGGGGCTCGTCGCAGATGATGAGCTCGGGCTGCAGAGCGAGCGCTCTTGCAATGCCAATGCGCTGACGCTGTCCGCCACTGAACTCATGAGGATACCTGTTCAACTGATCCGCCCGCAAGCCCACAATCTCCATTAGATTTTGAACTTTCTCGCGCCGCTCGGCAGGCGTGCCGATCTTATGGATCACCAGTCCTTCTGCGATAGTTCGGCCAATGGTCTGGCGAGGATTCAACGAAGAGTAGGGATCCTGAAAGATGATTTGCATCTTCTTTCTAAGACGGTGCAATTTGGTGCTCGGCACTCTGAGGAGATCTTCACCGTTAAATACGATTTGCCCTGAAGTGGGCTCTTCAAGCCTAAGAATTACGCGCCCTAAGGTGGATTTGCCACAGCCGCTTTCCCCGACAAGCCCAAGCGTTTCTCCGCGCTGAATGGAGATATCGACGCCATCGACGGCCTTGACGATACCCTGCGGAGGGCGAAAGAGTCCACCTGCAATTGGATAATGCTTTTTTACATCTCGAAGGACCAGCTGGGATTCGCTTCGATCCGGCTTCACTTGTCCCAAATTATCTCTCCTCGTAGAGCCAGCACCTTACGGGGTGCCCTGCATGCGGTAATAGGAGTTCGGGCTCGGGATCGACCAGGCACTTGTCGAAAACATATGGGCAGCGAGTATTGAATTTACACCCCGGGGGAAGATCGAGAAGGCTGGGGACTACCCCGGGTATCGCTGCCAGTCGTTTTTTATGCTGCTGGGCGGCTTTGGCTGGAGTGGATTGCATCAACCCTTGCGTATACGGATGCAGCGGGGTGTCGAAAAGATCCTCGCATGCTGCTTGCTCCACTACCCGCCCCGCATACATAACGACCACTTCTTCGGCAACCTCGGCAATAACTCCTAAATCATGGGTGATGAGCAGAATGGCTGTGCCGGTCTGTTCTTTCAGTTTCACCAGCAGGTCTAAGATTTGAGCCTGAATGGTAACATCCAGAGCCGTTGTAGGTTCGTCGGCGATAATCAAGCGCGGCGAACAAGCTAACGCTATGGCAATCATCACCCTTTGGCGCATTCCGCCGCTCATCTGATGCGGATAATCGTTAGCTCTGGCTTGCGGTGCTGGAATCCCGACCTGGGTCAGAAGATCGACGACCCTCTCAAGGGCTTCCTGTTTGCTGATTTTTTCGTGTTGCTGTATGACTTCAGCGATTTGCTTCCGTACACGAAACACAGGATTGAGAGAAGTCATGGGCTCCTGGAAGATCATGGATATTTCATTTCCACGAATGGAGCGCATTTGTTCTTCAGAGAGATCGACCAGGTTTACTCCGTTAAACCAAATCTCACCGTCTACGATCTTGCCGGGCGGCTGAATCAAACGCATGATGGAAAGGGCCGTGACGCTCTTGCCGCAGCCGGATTCGCCGACCACCCCTAGCACTCGAGCAACATCCAATGCCAGACTGACCCTGTCCACAGCCCTTGCGACCCCTCTTTCGCTGAAAAAGAAGGTCTGCAAGTTTTTCACTTGTAGTAGAGGCGACATAGGATAAAATCCGAGTTATGTCCAAGAAACGCCCGGAGGCGAGATATTTGGCTACTGCCGGGTTATTTCCATCAATTCCTATTTTGCAGCGGTCGGTTTTGCACTCATAAGTAGCATACTCCGAAAGCTGCAACTTGAAAGCTCATGAGAGCTAGGGAAGTTTCTTGAGCCAGGAATCGTCTTCAAACCAGGCGGATTTGAGCTCGTCTAGGGTTCCACTGCCTTCCATGTTGTCGAGGAAATTCTCCAGCCAATTGATAAAATGAGGGTCGGTTTGCGCTACTGCGATCCCCAACGGCTCGTAGGTGAAAAGAGTCAGGATCGAAAACAACCCTTCGCCGGAATGGCGGAGGGTAGCCACCAAACAGAAGGGGTAATCTGCAAGCAGCGCATCCACTTTGCTCTGCAGTACCATGTCAACGGCTTGGTCATAATTCTCCGCTTTGACGAGCCTAGCTTTGGGCATGGCTTCTTCAGCAAAGAGCTGGCTGGTGGAGCCGCTAAGCACCGCCAAGGAAATGTCGGGACTGTTCAACTCTGAAACTTGCTGCGCTGAAGCCACTTTTTCTTGTTTGGTCAAGAATGCTTGCCCCGAAATGAAATAGGGTCCGACAAAGCTGAACTTGAGGTTTCGTTGCGGAGTGATAGTCATGCCGGAGATGACCATGTCGACTTTGCCGGTTTTCAGTGCCGGCAGTAGATCCTCAAAAGGCATGGCCTCAATTCTTAGCTTTACCCCCATCCCGGCTGCAACATATTTCGCAATGTCGATATCAAGCCCGATGATTTCTCCGCTCTTTGTCGTCATATTGAAGGGGGGCATGCTCGCGGCCGTACCAACCGCCAACTCCCCCTTTTGTATGATGCGCTCGAGTAGCTTTGCGTCATTTGGCGATGCAGCTTTTCCCTTCGAGTTATACGCGCATCCGGATAAGACAGATAGCAGCAAGAGAACAAAAACGCCTTTGTGTACTCTTCTCATAACCTCTTCCCCCCGAGAGCTCTCTTCAGAGTTACAACCCCCCTATTCCTGCGACTTAGCTTTTTTCCTGGAAGCAAAAAGAAAAAGGAAACTTTCTCTACTGTTAATTTAAAGTTTGGCAGGCCTTGACCATAATCACATGAAGGTGTTTTTGGTGCAAGACTTTTGCGATCCAAAGTCCCGCCCAATTGTCGAGGGGAGCAGTTGAAAAAAAATATATCATCTGCCGAGCTTAGCAACACGTTTAAGTGTCGATACGTAATTCCCGCAATCCGAATTAGGTATTTCTACCGATAGACAAAGATGAATGATTCCAATTAACTTAGGACGGCGATCTCAGGTGCTGCATGGTGAATGAACAAGATGGTAGCTCGACCAGTGCTCAAATCTGCATGCGCAGACCGGATTGACCGTCTTCAAAATGATCCTCTACAAGTGACATGATGGCAATTTGCCTGGCGCGGGGGTGTTCGGATGCACCGAATTTTACTCATAGATGATGACAAAGCTGTCCTGGAAGTTACGCAAGCCTTGCTCTCGATGGTTGGCTACAAAGTTACAGCTACATGCAACGGTAATGAGGGTTTGAGCTTTGTAGAAGAAAGAGAATTCGATCTGATTATCACCGATCTTCGAATGCCGGATGTGAGTGGAATCGAGATCGCCAGAATGTCAAAGAGGAAGAGCTCGAAGACTCCGGTGATTGTTCTGAGCGGATACATTGCCGATTATCCAGGGTCGGACCCCGCAAAGGATGGCATTCACATGATGCTCTCCAAACCTTTTGAGCTACAAACGCTTGTCATGAACATTGAAGCACTGCTCTCCTCAAAAGGCTCTCAAACCGTGTGTCCTGAGATTGACAGCACAACATCGGCCTTCTGTTGTGAGCAGAGATGAGCTCCACAATGGGGCTGTCCAACTCAGAAAAGACGCATCCCTCGTGCTGGAGTGTTACTCTTCGCTAAGGTCAAGGCAGTCCTGAAGCGCGATTCATTCAACTTGTGGCTTAAAACCTCAAATCCGTTGTTGAGCTCAGTTGATGGTGCAATGCTGTTATGAGCAGCTGCGCTCAAAGAAAAGCCGTTTGATGGAGGCGTCATATTCCATCAAACGGCTTGTCGAGCTGAAAGCTGTTATGCTAAACAGCTTGTTTTTACTGGCGGGGTCGAAGGGACTTGAACCCTCGGCCTCCGGCGTGACAGGCCGGCGTTATAACCATCTTAACTACGACCCCTAATTGGCTTGTTACTGGTGGGCGGAACAGGGCTCGAACCTGTGACCCTCGGCTTGTAAGGCCGATGCTCTCCCAGCTGAGCTACCCGCCCTCTAATACCCACCTGAGCGGGTATCATTTGCTTCGCTCGGAGTGCTAACTTGTATTCGATGGGTTCCTTAATGTCAAGTTTTTTTTGGTGATGACTGACATGCGGGACCCTTAGTGTGTGCGGATTTCGTCAACTACCGGTTTTTCGCGCTCGAAAAGAACTGCTTCTCCTTGTTTTGTCGGGTCGACAGGCTCGTGGAAGAGCTGGTCATCGCTTTCCAAAATTAACGCCTTGCGTAGCACTTCATCCATGTGCTCGACTATTTCAACATTGATTTCCTGCATGATCTTTTCAGGAATTTCTTTCAAATCCTTTGCGTTGTCTCTCGGAATAAGAACCGTTTTTATCAAGGCCCTGTGTGCGGCAAGTATCTTTTCCTTGAGTCCACCGATGGGGAGTACCCTTCCACGCAAGGTAATTTCCCCTGTCATGGCCACTTCGCTTCGTACCGGAATGCGGGTCAAGGCAGAAACAATCGAAGTAGCCATGGTAATCCCGGCAGAAGGGCCATCCTTAGGAATCGCTCCTTCCGGAACGTGCACATGGATGTCCAGTTTTTGATAGAAGTCCGTCTCGATCCCCAGTCGTGCTGCGCGTGATCGCACATAGCTGAGTGCGGCCTGAGCGGATTCCTGCATGACTTCACCCAATTTACCGGTAATGATGATTTTCCCTTTTCCGGGCATCAGGACTGTTTCGATTCCCAGCGTGTCCCCGCCAAATTCGGTCCATGCCAACCCTGTCGAGAGGCCGATTTCATCCTCTTCTTCGGCTCGACCGTATCGGTACTTGGGCACTCCAAGATACTCCTGGATGATCTCTTCGTTGAGTAAGATCTTCGTGTCAGGACCGTTGCGGACCACTTCCTTGGCCACTTTGCGGCAGATGGAAGCGATTTCTCTCTCTAAGTTGCGGACACCCGCCTCTTTGGTGTAATGCCGAATGATGTAGAGCAAATCATCGTCGCTGAAGACGACATTTTCCGGACCGAGTCCGTTGGTTTTTGACTGCTTGGCTAGAAGAAATTGTTTACCGATGTTCAGTTTGTCAAATTCGGTATAGCCGGCCATCTGAATGATCTCCATCCGGTCCCGCAACGGCGCCGGAATGGCATGGAGATTATTGGCAGTGGTTACGAAAAAGACTTCCGACAGGTCGTAGTCAAGATCGAGATAGTGATCGTTGAAGGCGTAGTTCTGTTCGGGGTCCAACACTTCAAGCAATGCGGCGGAAGGATCTCCGCGGAAATCCATGCTCATTTTGTCAACTTCATCCAGACAAAACACTGGATTGTTGCTTTTTACCTTCTTCAGGCTTTGAATTATTTTCCCCGGCAGAGCCCCTATGTAAGTTCGCCGATGCCCGCGAATTTCGGCTTCATCGCGAACTCCTCCCAAGGAGAGGCGAATGAAATTGCGCCCGGTCGATCGGGCAATCGATTTGGCGAGTGAAGTCTTCCCGACTCCGGGAGGACCCACGAAGCACAGAATCGGACCTTTCATCTTCTTGACCAAAGCCTGTACCGCCAAATATTCCAGGATTCGTTCTTTTGGCTTTTGCAGACCGTAGTGGTCTTCGTCGAGGATGCGCGTAGCCTCGTCAATATCTATCTTGTCATTGGTCTTTTCAAACCATGGAAGAGAAAGAATCCAGTCAATGTAGTTCCTGACCACCGTGGCTTCGGCGCTCATCGGAGACATAAGCTTGAGCTTCTTGAACTCGCTGCGCACCTTCGCGCCGGCTTCCTTGCTCAAGCGTTTGCGCCTGATGCGTTTTTCAAGATCCTCGAGCTCGGATTTGAAGTCGTCTTTCTCTCCCATCTCCTTTTGGATGGCCCGCATCTGTTCGGTCAGGTAGTATTCCCTTTGGGTCTTTTCCATCTGTTTTTTGACGCGACCCTTGATGCGCTCTTCCGTTTGAATGATATCGACTTCAGCTCTGATCTGTCCGAATAACTTTTCCAATCGCTCTGAAACGTTCAAAGTTTCCAGGAGCTTTTGCTTGTTTTCCAGTTTAAACGGCATGTAGGCTGCGACAGTATCTGCCAAACGTGAAGGAGCATCAATTGCTGCAACGGCATCCAGGACTTCCTGAGTTATTTTCTTATTGTGCTTGGAGTAGGTTTCGAACGCAGCTCGAACATTACGGCGCAATGCTTCAATTTCATTGGTTTCCGTAATGACTTCCTCCAGTGCCTCCGCCTGGACGTAGAAATGTTCGGAGTTGGGAACAAAATTCAGTACCCGACAACGGTATTCGCCTTCGACGAGTACTTTCACTGTCCCATCGGGCAGTCTTAAAATCTGGAGAATATTGGCGACCGTTCCGATGCGGTAGATTTCCGATTCACTCGGACTATCTGTTTTTGCTTTCCGTTGCGCGGCCAAGAAGATCTTCTTGTCATGGCTCATGGCCTTTTCCAGGGCGTTGACGGACTTATCGCGGCCGACGAAAAGAGGCACCACCATGGACGGGAACACCACGATGTCGCGCAACGGCAATAGGGGCAACGTGAAAGAGCCGCGCGAATGTTGTTGATCGTCTTTGTTGCGGTTCAGCTTAAACATAACTCGTAAGACTTCTCCATCGGATTGATTCTCTCAGTCGAGTTGACTTCGACCGAAAGTTGATAACAAACATCATGCTTGCTCGTTCATGCCGACTCTTGTGTTTCACTTCGATACAGCAACAGAGGGTTCTCCTGCTTCAAAATCACGTCCTCGTTGACAATGCATTCATAAATTTCTGGATGCGATGGTAAATCGTACATGATATCGAGCATGATATTTTCCATAATCGATCGAAGTCCGCGCGCACCTGATTTGCGCCGAATAGCTTCGCGCGCAATTGCCTTTAATGCGCCGTCTGTGAATCGGAGACGGACATCTTCCATCTCGAACAGCTTCTTGTATTGCTTGGCCAGAGCATTCTTTGGCTCTGTCAAGATGCTGATCAATTCTTCCTCGGTCAGCTCATTCAAAGTGGCGATTACCGGCAGCCGACCGACAAATTCAGGAATCAGGCCGAACTTGAGCAGATCTTCGGGTTGCACCCGAACAAGGATCTCACCGATATTTCGGTCTTCTTTACTCTGAATCTCGGCACCAAAGCCCAGCCCCTTAATCCCAATCCTGGAATTGATGATCGTTTCGAGATAATTGAACGCGCCGCCACATATAAAGAGAATGTTAGTGGTATCGATCTTTATAAATTCTTGTTGCGGATGCTTGCGACCTCCTTTGGGAGGCACATTGGCAACTGTTCCCTCCAAGATTTTGAGCAGCGCTTGCTGTACACCTTCCCCCGACACATCGCGGGTGATGGAAGGGCTGTCTGATTTCTTTGCGATCTTATCGATTTCGTCAATGTAAACAATACCGCGAGAAGCTTTTTCTATGTCGTAATCTGCGGCTTGAATGAGGCTCACCAGAATGTTCTCAACGTCCTCGCCAACGTAGCCCGCTTCAGTCAGAGTTGTGGCGTCGGCGATGGTAAAGGGTACGTTAAGGATCCGTGCCAGTGTTTGCGCCAGCAATGTTTTCCCGGAGCCGGTTGGGCCTATCATTAAAATGTTGCTCTTCTGCAATTCAACATCGTTTTTGTCCAACTTCATCTCAATGCGCTTGTAGTGATTATGGACAGCCACCGAAAGAATCTTCTTCGCTCGCTCCTGGCCTATGACATACTGATCCAGGATAGACTTGATTTCAGCCGGCTTAGGTATCTGAGTCGCTCTGGATGCCTCTTCTCTCTCGTATTCTTCGGCGATAATATCATTGCAAAGCTCAACACACTCATCGCATATGTAGACTGTCGGTCCAGCAATCAATTTCTTGACTTCATCCTGACTTTTTCCGCAGAATGAACATCTCAGCTCTCCACCACGGTCATCGCGCTTTCTAGCCATTAAGATCCTCCTTGGCTATTTAATAAAGGCGAGAGAAAAACTCTCTAGTATATTCTCTCGCCCGATCAACCTATCTTTATTCTCTGCCCAAATCGTTACAATTTGGCAAAGCTATTATAATCATAAAGCCGCCCCTTGACTATAGTAAACACTTGCTTCGGCTTCCGATTAGTCTAACACAGGTAACCTGAGCAACTAGAAAGGTCAACCTATTTCAGAACGTGTCCACTCAACCGAAGCCACACCCCTCGCCTGTCCCGGGAACCCTGTTGCCGTTGGTGTGCTTACATCAAGAACGCACCCAAGAAAGTCGCCATGCGGTTGCGCAAGAGCCGACTTACAAATTTACGTGATATGCAATTATCGGTCCAGAAGTGGGAAGGTCTCAGATGAAGACCGCTCAATCCTAATCGTTTTGAGGTTTGTCTTCGGTAAATATTATGCTGGTCAGCTGTGGGACTTGCGCGTGATCAGAAGCCAAGACAGTCGCAAGCATGCGGGAGAAAACAGGTGTAGATCTTGAATGCCCGCTTTCGCGGGCACGGGTGAGAGCCTCGGACGTCAATTTTCAGACTTTTCCGAGCTAAGTCACTACCAGTTTTTTCATGCCTCGGTTGGTAATTACCTCGTCCACCAGCCCATATTCTTTCGCCTGCCAACCTGACATGTAGAAATCGCGTTCGGTATCCCGCTCGATCTGATCGAGGGATTTACCTGAATGTTCTGTGAGGATACGGTTCAGTTCCTCCCGCAAGCGCAAAATCTCCCTAGCCTGGATGTCAACATCTGTCGCCTGGCCCTGAAAACCGCCCATAGGCTGGTGCAGCATGATACGTGCATGCGGCAGCGCGAAGCGCTTCCCTTTGACACCGGCCGCCAGCAGCACTGCGCCCATACTGGCCGCTTGTCCCATGCAAAGGGTGGAAACGTCGGGCTTTATGTATTGCATGGTATCATAGATTGCAAGCCCCGCTGTTACTAGTCCTCCGGGCGAATTGATATAGAAATGGATATCCTTGTCGGGATCTTCCGATTCAAGAAACAGCATCTGGGCTGTGATCACGTTTGCAACATCGTCTGATATGGCCGTGCCCAGAAAAATAATGCGATCTCTCAAGAGTCGGGAATAGATGTCGAAAGCTCGCTCGCCTCGACTGCTTTGTTCGATAACTATAGGTATTAGGGACATTTGATTTACTCCTGTGCAGATATGTCTTCCGCCTCAACGGGTTCTTTGTGGACAGCCTGCTTCTCCAAGTACGCCAAAACCTTCTCTTGAATCTTGCTCTCCTTGGACTGCTCAACAAAAGGGCTATCCGCATATTCCAGTCTCACCTTTTCCACATCGGATCGCAATAAGCGCGCTATGTCCGCGTAGATTTGCTCGAGCTCTTCGTCCGTGAGCTCGATTTCCTCCAGTTCGGCAATTCGATTGGAAATGAGCCGCCAGCGGACATTCTTCTCCGCTTGAGGTCTGTATTCGGCGCGGACTTCAGGTGTGTTGAACCTGCCGGCGTCAATTTTCAAGCCCTGACTTTCGAACTGATGCTGGAGGAGTCCGATGAGGTGATCGATCTCTTTCTCCACCACTTTTCTGGAAAACTCCATTTCTACTTTGGCTACCAATTGATCAATGATCTGTTGCCTGATCTCTGAGCTGGCTCTTTGTTCCAGCTGTCTGGTTAATTTCTCACGAAGCTGCTCTTTCAGGTCGTCCAGCGATTTGTAATCGCCAAGCCCCTGGGCGAATTCATCGTTCAGTTCGGGAAGAGTTTTTTCTTTGAGCTCTTTGATCGTTACGTCAAAACGAACCCTCTTGCCAGCGATCTCACGGGTAGGGGCGTCTTCCGGGTAGTCCAGTTCGAAGCTGAATGACTCACCTTTCTGGTGCCCGATCACTTTCTCGTCAAAGTCTGGATGCAGGGATTTCTTGCCTATTTCCAGCATGTAATCGGTGCTTTTCCCCTTCTCGAAAACAGAATCGTCAGCCCAGGGAGTGAAGTCAATTACAGCAACATCCCCTTCCGCAACGGGGCGATCGGATTCCAATGTGCGCAACTCGCTATGCTGTTCCCGAAGACGCTGCAATTCTGCCTGGATCTGTTCCGCCGTCACTTCAACCGGCGTTTTATTGACTGCCAGCTCTTTGTAGCCCTCAACCTCGAACGGTGGACTGATATCCACAGTGGCTGTGTAAGTGAATGACCCGTTGTCCTCAAAGCGCATTTCCTCCACATCCGCTTCGGCCAATGGCTTTAGATCGGATTGGCGCAAAGCTTCTGGAAACGACTCCTGGATAAACTGGTTGGAGACTTCACTCTCAACAGACTTTCCATAGTAAGATTTGAGGATGCTGCGAGGCACCTTGCCGGGGCGAAATCCCTTTATTCGTGCACGTTTTGCCAGGTCGTGGTATTTACTGTCCAGTTCTTTCTGGACTTTCTTGGCGGGAATTTCCACCTGGAGCTTTTTTTGATATGCACTAACATCGACAACGGAAACATTCATTTCCACTTTTGAACCTTTCTCTTAGATTTTTCCGTATAGGGTTGGGTCATTGATCTTGCTGGTGCGAGAGGGGGGACTTGAACCCCCATCCTGCGTCAGCAGGGCTGGATCCTAAGTCCAGTGCGTCTGCCAATTCCGCCACTCTCGCACTGTGGATGCAAACTATCCCATTCACAAACTTTGATCGTTAACCACTTCCACTATTAAAAGTCAAGCACAAGAAGAATAACAAAGCTACTCCCAACTCACCACGTCGGCATTCTCTCCCTCTCCGCCGTCCTGTCCATCGGCACCCATTGAGTACAAATCATAGTCGCCATGCTCTCCGGGGTAACGGTACACGTATTCTTTACCCCAGGGGTCCTTTGGAATATCCTTGGACAAGTAAGGCCCATCCCAGTTGTCATGTCCCGAGTTCTTGCGCAGACCATCCAGTCCTTCTTCAGCGGGCGGATATTTCCCCACATCCAGGCGGTAAGCGTCGAGTGCGGTGCCCAGCATGGCTATCTGAGCTTTTGCAGCTTTCTGTTTGGATGAACCGACTTTCTGAAACATCTTGGGGGCTACCAATGCGGCCAGCAAGCCCAGGATGATCATAACGATGAGCAGTTCAATGAGGGTAAAGCCTCTCTGAGACTTCACTTTTGCGAGCTTTTTTTCTGCAAATCTTTTCTGCCTGATGAAATTGACCATGGCTCTCATCTCCAAATGTATCCTGTTTGGTTACCATACACACCCGTTCGACGTTCTCTTGTAACTAACTCGCCTTCAAGTGTCAATGAACGTCGAATGCCGAGGTTTCCTTTTGCATGGGATAAAGTTTTTCCCCTGGAAAAGGCCATTTGTCTGCATATACTCATGAATCGCATGCAAGGTTTTCTGTTTTTCCAAAGCCCAGAAGGGGGAGATCAATTCCTTCGGATGCGGATCTCCCGTCACTCTCTGAATGATCAGGTGGGGTGGAAGGAGTGCAAGGAAATCGCTTACTGTTGCCGCGTAGTCGGCACGTGTCAAGCATTCATATTTCCCCGCTCGGAACCATGTTTCCAGCTCAGTTCCGCGAATGACATAGAGCAGATGAATCTTCAATGCTTGCAGGTCTGTGGCGGCCAGAAAACGAGCCGTCTCCATCATGTCTTCTCTGCTTTCACCGGGAAGCCCCAGAATCACA
>Ga0209164_1002556_pt1 | contig 19085 bp, 21 predicted proteins | sample MTBNYHSulfiMetaG_FD_187458 | JGI IMG/M metagenome (GOLD analysis project Ga0209164, IMG submission 187458) | Enrichment culture microbial communities from rom New York Harbor, USA that are MTBE-degrading - MTBE-NYH (New York Harbor Sulfidogenic)... | ecosystem: Environmental > Aquatic > Marine >...
CAGTATCGACCTTGTCGGTGTTGACCTCCACCAGCGGCTCGTAGGCCTGCACCGAGTCGCCCTCGGCTTTCAACCACTTGGTGATGGTAGCCTCGACCACCGCTTCACCCATCTGGGGCATCACGACCTTGACTGCCATTCTTAGTAGGCTCCAATGGCGGTATACACTTCTGGATCAACCGGCGTGTTACCAGAGGGATCCCACACGTACACCCAATCGCCCAGCTGCGCCCAATCGTAGAGCCAGTGGGCGTCGCCCACCGAGAGGTTGGCGCAGCCGTGGGAGCGCCGGTAGCCGAAGTCGTCGTGCCAATAGGCACCGTGCAAGGCACGCGATTCGTCGAAATACATCGTCCAGGGCACGTCGGCTAGGTAATAGTAATCCGAGCGGTCGGCAGCCAACGCCCCGCTCATCGGCGTGCTCTCCAGCTTCTCGGTGATCTGGAATAAGCCGGGGCGCGTCCACCAGCCCGGCAGCCCACTGGAGACCAGAGTGGCGTACACCAGGCGATGGCCCTCGTAGACCGCCACGCTCTGCTCGTAAAGGTTGATCTCGATCCAGCGCCCGTTCTCCACGCCCTCCGGCGGGGTGGAGTTAGGGTAGACCAACGACACCCAGCGTTCATCCACCCACTCGTCTGGGCCGACCATGTACCAGTTGCGCTCGTCGATCACCTGCTCATCATAGACCTGCACCAGTTCCCAGCGCCCCAGCGTGTGGCTGGTGGGCTGGTCGGTGGCGTAGCCCGGCACGTACTGGGTTTCGATGGCCTCCAGCACCCAGCCGAACTTACGGCTCGGCGTAGCCAGGAACTCAAGACCCATGAAATCCGATGGCAGGATGCGGCTGGAGAGGTCCTCGCCGCGCATCCACACCCCCGGCTCCACCATGTAATACTTGCTCCCGTCAATCACCCGATAATCGATGTAAGAAACGTAATCGAAGCCCGGCTCGATGTAACGGGCCACCTTATCTCCCACAATGGCCTCATCCAGAGAGCTGTACAAACGTCCCTCCTCGACCTTCACCCTGAGGTAGTAATAGGGCACCTCGCTCAGGGTTTCGTCCGGCGAGACGGTGGGCAGAGGCCGCAGTGGGAAGACGATCCCCAGCTCGGCCATGCGCATCAGGTAGGCCGTGGGGCCGAGCGACAAGCAACCTTCAGGCATCTCGTCATACAAACCGGGAAAGCACAGCGGCGCGCCAGGGTCGGAAATCCCCTGCGCTTGTGTGGCGGTCGGGATGAGAAGCAGGGCCAGCAGGGCAGCCTGGCAGGCAAGCAATAAGCGTTTGAACATATCAGAGCGATTATATCAGAATTGCCCGAAGGCTTGCTATTGGGGGATCAGGGCTCGCCGGGTACGTGCACGAAGCGCAAGGCCAGCAGCGCAAGCAGATTGATGGCCATGGCTGCCAATGCACTGGCCCAAAAACCAGCGGCGTAGATCGTCGGTGCCAAGAGGGCAGCCAACGCCCGGCCCAGCGAAATCACGGCAATGTTGACGGCTAGCAGGGTGGCGCGCGCCGATGGCAAGACCTCCGACATCAGCGGGATGCTGCTCACAAAGGTGGTCTCGAAGGAGAGGTAAAAGAAAAACAGGCCCACCAGCGCCCCGGGCAGACTGCGCCCCAGTAGTGGCAGCGCCAGAGCGGCCAGGCTGATCGCCAGCAGCCCGATGCGAATGAGCCGCTTCTTGCCCAGGCGGTCGGCGAAAAGGCTCACCAGCCCTTCGCCGCTCAATTCCGCCACCCCAATCACCGCTGTAGCGGCCCCCAAGGCAGCTACCTGCAGGCCGAAGGCGTCTTCCATCCACACCCCCAGGACCAAATTGACCACCTCGTTGGAGGCGGCGATGAAAAATCCCATCGCCAGACCGGCCAAGGCTGCCGGCGAGCGCAGCACCGTCCCCAGGTTCTGCAGCAGACCGGGGCGCCCACCTTCCCGTTGCGGGTCGCGCGGCAGCATCCAGGCCAGCACACCCAGCGCCAAGGCGGCCAGCAGCGCCAGCAAGGGGAAAGGTGCCAGCCAGCCCTCCCGGCTTATCAAGAAGCCCATGGCCGGGATGCCCAACAAAAAGGCCCCCGACCAGCCCAGTTCGGTGATCGCCAGCGCCAGCCCGCGCCGCTCGTAAGGCACCCGGTCGCCCAGATAAGCCTGCATGGAGGGATCGAAGGCCAGCTTACCCAACGCGGTGAGGATCAAGGCGATGGTCAAGCCCCAAAAGGTCGGCCAGAAGACCACTAATGCGATACCGATGACAAACAGCGCCAGCCCACTGAGCATGCCGGTCTTGCGGCCGCGGCTGTCGGCCAGCGAGGCCAGAAGGGGGCCAAAGGCACCCGCCAGCGAGCGACCGGTGAGCGCCAGCGAGAGCTGTTGCAGATCGATGCCCAACCCGCGCCCAATGGCCGGCAGGAAGGGATACACCATGCGGAAGAAAGTGTTCACCACCACCCGCGTGGCAGTGAACACAACCAACTGAGCGCGCAGGCGCGACTTCAACTTAATCCTTTCCCAGCCTGGTCAGTAACTCGTCCAGGGAAGACAGCAGCGGCACGCCACAAGCTTCCAGACGGGCGCGGCTTTGGTGACCACTGAAGATCAGCAGACAATCCACCCCCGTGGCCTGGGCCAGCTCGTGATCGTGCACGGTATCACCGATCAACAACATTTCCTCAGGATCGACCGTTTGGGCTTGGATCCAGCGCACCCCGACCTCCAGCTTGCCAGCGGCGTGATGATCCTCCAGCCCCAGCACGTCACCGAACAAATGGCGGATGCCAAAGTGGACCAGCGTGGCCTCCAGCGAACTCTGCTTGCTGGCGGAGAGGATCGCCTGGGGAATGCCGCGTCGGTGCACGGTTTCCAAGACCTCCACAGCACCCTCCCGCAACTTACAGGACAACTTGTCGGCCTCGTAGCTGGCAATGAACTCATCACTCAACTGAGCAAAGCTCTCCACGGTAAAGTCGAAGCCCATCCGGCGGTAGTACTGCTCCACGGGGAAGTCGAAATCCTCTTGATAGCGCTCTGGGGTAAGCAGCGCCAGCCCACGCGTGGCCAGCAGGTGGTTCATGCTAGTCACGCACAGGGTGGCATCATCGAACAGCGTGCCGTTCCAATCCCAAATCACCTGCTTATACTTCAAGCTCATGCTCCTTTGAAAGCGTTATGAAAAGCCGAAGCTATCGAACCAGCGGCCGCGGCGGTAGTTGGCGATCGCCTGGCGCACATAGGGGATCAAGTTTTCGGGCAAAGCCTCCAGCGAGAACCAGGCAAGCTGGTCGCAGCGCTGCGGCTCCCGATTCTCGATCTCCCCCTGCCAACTCGAGGCCGCCAGGAAGAAATCGACGCGCTCGTCATTCGAAAGGCGATGCATCACACCGACGATCTCCAGGTCACTCAAAGCGATCTCGATCCCGATCTCCTCCCTGGCCTCGCGGATCATCGCCGCCTTGACGGTCTCGCCACCCTCCAGATGCCCGGCTGGCACGCTGTAATTGCCGTCCTCGTAGCCGGTGTTGTAGCGCCGCAAGAGCAGGATCTCCCCACCCTTCAGCAAGAAGAGGTGAACGGCGGATTTGAGCATAAAGCGTGTCATAACGGATCAGGGATCAGTCAATCAGGGAGCAGGAATCAGGCCCTGTAAATGGGAGCATCCGATTCCCAACTGTGCAATCAATCTTGCCTCGACATAGGCATTTTGATGCCGTGCCGCTCCACCGCTTCGATGGCCTGCTGGTAACCGGCGTCGGCATGGCGCACAATTCCAAGGCCAGGGTCGTTGGCCAGGACACGCTCGAGGCGAGCAGCCGCTTCGGGGGTGCCATCCGCCACGATCACCTGCCCGGCGTGCTGGCTGTAACCAATGCCTACCCCGCCGCCATGGTGGAATGAGACCCAAGTGGCGCCGCTGGCAGTGTTGAGCAAGGCGTTGAGCAAGGCCCAATCACTGATGGCGTCGCTGCCGTCCAGCATGCCCTCGGTCTCACGGTTAGGCGAGGCCACCGAGCCAGCATCCAGGTGGTCGCGGCCGATCACGATGGGCGCCTTCACCTCACCATCGGCCACCAGCTTGTTGAAGGCCAGGCCGGCCTTATCCCGCTCGCCGTAGCCCAGCCAGCAGATGCGCGCCGGCAAGCCCTGGAAGGGCACCCTCTCGCGGGCCATCTTTAGCCAGCGGTGCAGGTGCTCGTCCTCGGGGAATAGCTCCATGATGACCTCATCGGTGCGGTAGATATCCTCGGGATCGCCGGAGAGCGCCACCCAGCGGAAGGGCCCCTTGCCCTCACAGAACAGCGGGCGGATGTAGGCCGGCACGAAGCCGGGGAAATCGAAGGCCCGCTTGAGCCCATGCTCATAGGCCCTTTGGCGCAGGTTGTTGCCGTAATCGAAGACCTCGGCGCCTTGCTTCTGGAAATCCAGCATAGCCTGCACGTGGCGCACCATCGAGTCCAGGGTGCGGCTAGCGTAGGCCTCGGGGTCGCTTTGGCGCAATTCTTCAGCCTCGACCACATCGAGGCCGGCGGGCACATAGGACTGCACATCGTGGGCCGGGGTCTGGTCGGTGACCACGTCGGGCAGCACGCCACGCAGCACCAATTCGGGGTAAATCTCAGCGGCGTTGCCGATCAGCCCGATCGACTTGGGCACCTCGTCCTCCACTGCCTCCTCCACCAGAGTCATAGCCTCTTCCAGGGTATCCACCACGGCGTCCACGTAGCCGATCTCCAGGCGACGCTTGGCGCGTTCGGGATCGACCTCCACGATCAGGCCCACGCCCTCGTTCATGGTGATGGCCAAAGGCTGAGCGCCGCCCATGCCCCCCAGGCCGGCGGTGAGCACGAACTTGCCCTTGAGGGAGGGCCAGCCACGTCGCCGCGCTAGTGAGCCTAAAGTCTCATAAGTGCCCTGCAGGATGCCCTGGGTGCCGATGTAAATCCACGAGCCAGCGGTCATCTGGCCGTACATGATCAGACCCTTAGCGGCCAACTCGTCGAAGTGCGCCTGGGTTGCCCAGTGAGGCACCAGGTTGGAGTTGGCGATCAGCACCCGCGGCGCGTCCGGGTGGGTGCGGAAGACCGCCACCGGCTTGCCGGATTGCACCAGCAAGGTCTCGTCGTCCTCCAATTGGCGCAGCGTCTCCAGGATAGCGTCAAAGGACGGCCAATCCCGGGCCGCCTGGCCGCGCCCCCCGTAAACAATCAATTGCTCCGGCAGTTCGGCCACCGCCGGGTCGAGGTTGTTCTGCAGCATGCGATAGGGCGCCTCGGTCAGCCAGGATTTGCAGTTCAGTTTCGTGCCCCGAGGAGCATGCACTTCGCGCCGAGCAGCCATTCGAGCCTCCTTAAGTCTCCGGAAAACAAAACTCCCCTCCGGCCTGATTATACGACCAGTGGGGAGCCCGTGCCAGTCCTTCGCCGTGCGCCAGCTTATATCAGTGCTCTGGAAAGGCGGTTAAATACTTCGAGACCCCTTTTGAGACCGGACCTTCTCGCCCGTCACCATGTGCCACCCAGAAAGCGGCTAGGCCGGTTGCAAGAACTCGGAGAAGGAGGTTGACCTCAGCCGCTCCACCAGGTCCGCTTGCGCATCCCTCCACACCGCCCGGATGGGGCAGCCTTCGACCGGACATTTGTACGACCCGTTGACACACTCATTGAGCATGATCGGGCCATCGATGGCTTCCACCACCTCGAGCAGGGTGATCTCTTCGGGATCGCGCGCCAACGTCACGCCGCCGCGGGCGCCGCGCATGGTTTGAAGCAACCCAGCGACGGAAAGCTGGGCGATGATCTTCGCCAGGAAGGAGAGGGGAATATCCTGCTCCTCGGCGATCTGGCTGGTAGCGGCTTTCTCTTGCGGCCCGAGCTTGGCTAAATAAAGAACCGCCCGCACCGCATAGTCCGCTTGGCGAGTGATCTGCATACGCCACCCCTTTGGGGTTAGTTGATATTTAAAGCCTAAAATCTATACATAGATTTTAGATAGTCGTAGGCAGAAATCAAGGGACGTTTGTCACATTTATATTGGGACTTTTTTACGCCACCTTGGGACATTCACACCCATAGGTAAGGTGTAATCGGCTCTGCGCCCCAATATCTGGGGGTAATTACGATGGGAACAGCTTTCCGGGACCGCTCGACAATAAGTGTACAATGACCAGGAAGTGTCCAGCACCGACGTGAATTTTGCTGCAAATCACCTGTTTTGCGCTACATCTTCGTATAATGTACTAGATGAGTGCAACGCCACTTAGTGCTTCAGTTAACACCTTGTTGAGCCACTAATAGAAATTGCTGTGCAATTTATGACTAAACACGCAGGGACTCATCTCTGAAAGCAGGTAGCCATGAAAGAAGATGTGAAACACGTCATTCGTGAAGAGACTCTATTTGCAGGCATCAGAAAACCTATCAAAAGCCGCAAAGAACTGATCCCGAGAATTGAGGCCGTTACAGATGCGTGCGGAGACAAAACCCTGGGCCCCCTGGTTCATATCTTTCGATTCGACACACCTGTGGATGGCTTTGACTCTGAGATTGGGCTTCAAGTCATATCAGATGTAAATGCAGGCGAGGTCAGGACACACACCATCCGGAAAATGCACTTCTTCTCATTGATGCACAGGGGGCCAACGGAAACCATCAGAAATACAACTTCGAAACTCTATAAGCACATGAACAAAACCGGCCTGTCTCCAGAATTAGAACTCGTGGAGGTCTACCATAACTACGATCCAGATAAGCAGGACGAAAACGCAATTGAGATACAGGCTTCTTTTCTGGCGTGGCCAGAGGTGTATAAGGACCAGCTTCTTCGGGTTCTGGGGCCTGAAAAAACAGCCGAAATCTGGGAGGGAGGAGAGAATATCACGCCTTTTACACTAGTGGATGAGCGCGTGGAGTGGGTCGCCCAAACGCTTGAGCGTTTGAAACAGCACACGAACCAGGAACAGCAATTCGATATCCTGTCGCGTGTGGCTCTGGTTCGTCCGACTGAAGATGTGCTGAAATACAAAAAGATTTACGAAAAGACAGGGGATGTCAACGAGGTGCTAGAAGCGCAGAACAAGCAATTGAAGGCCTCACCTACCGGAGGCTTTATCGACCCGTGGCGGTTCGAAAAAGATATCTTACATCTAAGCAAAGTAGCTTTCAATAGAGAGGCTTACGACGCTGCCAAGACACCGGATGAAATTCGCAAGGCTTACTGCTTCTGCGCGCTAATTCGAGAGGCGAAAGCGCCAAAGGTGGATCCGATCTTCTGCTATCGAGCAGCCGGATGGGCGAGGCAATTCTGGGAGCCCATCCTTGGCGTTGAATTCAAGAAATGCACGATCACGCATTCGATCCTCAAGGGCGATAAGTTTTGTGCCTGGGATTACCATTTGAGTGGATAAAATGGAAAGGCCTAGAAGAGGACGCCTCATCTGCCTAAATTCAAGAGGGGCACACGCCCGAAGAGACCTGCGAGGAAATCCTGAAAAGGATGGGAACATAGGGGAAGTGGCCTAGCTACTCGAAGGGCGGCAGGGGCACACTGGCTTTTGCCCCGGCCTACATTTGATGTTATCATTGGGCCGCTATCACGCTAATTACCAAGCCAATCGAGCATCATGGCGCTAAACGGAGACGATTCCCCATGAAACAAATAGCTGTGGTCGGCGTGGGCTACGTAGGGCTGGTAACCGCCGCCTGTTTCAGCGACCTGGGCAACCGCGTGGTCGCCCTAGACATCAACGAAGAGAAGATCGAGGGCCTCAAACGCGGCCAAATGCCGATCTACGAACCCGGTCTCAAGGAACTGGTCGAGCGCAACGATAAGGCTGGGCGACTATCCTTTACCACTTCCTATCCCGAGGCGCTGGACAGCAGCGAATTCGCGTTCATCTGCGTGGGCACCCCCTCCGGGGTGGAGGGCGAGGCCGATCTGAAATACGTGGAGGCCAGCGCCCGCTCCATCGCCGAAAACATGACCGCGCCCTTGGTGGTGATCAACAAGTCCACCGTGCCGGTCGGCACCGGCGACTGGGTGGCCGACATCATCACCAGCCACCAGCCAGAGCCCATCGACTTCGCAGTGGTCTCCTGCCCGGAGTTCCTGCGCGAAGGGTCAGCGATCCTGGATTTCATGAACCCCCACCGCACCGTGCTCGGCTCGCTGGACCGTGAGGCCGCTGACAAGGTCGCCCAACTGCACCTGCCCCTACGCTCCCCCATCGTGATCACCGACCTGCGCACCGCCGAGATGATCAAGTACGCCTCCAATGCTTTCCTGGCCACCAAGATCTCCTTCATCAACGAGATCGCCGATGTCTGCGAGGCCTTGGGAGCGGACGTCAAGGAGGTGGCCGCCGGGATGGGCTTCGACGAGCGCATCGGGCCGCATTTCCTGGAAGCCGGGCTGGGCTACGGAGGCTCGTGCTTCCCGAAAGACGTGCAAGCCCTGGCCTTCATGGCCGATGAGATGAACACCGACCCCAAAATCCTGCACGCCGTGATGGAGATCAACAGCCAGCGGCGCTTGATCCCCGTACAGCGCTTGGAGGAAATGCTGGGGGGCCTGAAGGGCAAAGTGGTCGGCATGCTCGGCCTGACCTTCAAGCCCAACACCGACGACATGCGCGATGCCCCCTCCCTCGACATCGCCAACGCCTTGCTGGCAGCCGGCGCTAAACTGCGAGCCTTCGACCCCGTGGGCATGCAGGTCGCCCAGCCGCTACTGCCAGATGTCGAGATGGCGCCTGACGCCTACGCCCTTGCCGATGGCTGTGATGCCCTGGTCGTCAACACCGATTGGAACGAGTTCAAGCAGCTCAACATGACGCGCATCCGTGACAGCATGCGTCAACCGGTGATCTTCGATGGCCGCAACATCTACGACCCGCAGAAGATGGCCGATCTAGGCTTCCAATACCGCGGCGTCGGGCGGGGCTACGACGGCGCCAAAACCAAGGTCAGCCTCAAGAGCGCCAAAGGCCATGCCGTCTGAGAACGGCGCACACCACCCCCCCATCTGCGATTACGAGGGCTCGGATTACCAGAAGGTCTTCTGGGATGCCGGTGAACGCGCCTACGAAGACCGGGTAGAGGCCATCGCCTTGCAGCACCTGCTGCCGGTGGGCGGTGAACTGCTGCTAGAGATCGGCGCTGGGGCGGGGCGCAACACACCGCGCTATAAAGGCTTCCAGCGCGTCGTGCTGCTCGATTACTCGCGCACGCAATTGCGGCAAGCCCAGGCACGCCTGGGCGATACCAAGCGCTACATCTACGTGGCTGCCGACGCCTACCGGCTGCCCTTCGTCTCCGGGCTCTTCGACGCCGCCACCATGATCCGCACGCTGCATCACATGGCAGACGCTCCTCTTGCCCTGGGCCAGGTGCGGCGCGTCTTGCAGCCCGAAGCGACCTTCATCCTGGAATACGCCAACAAGCGCAACCTCAAAGCTATCCTGCGCTACCTGCTGCGCCGCCAGGATTGGAACCCTTTCGACCGCCAACCGGTCGAGTACATCGAACTCAACTTCAACTTCCACCCCGCTCAAGTGCGTGCCTGGCTACAGCAGAACGGTTTTGAAGTCCGGCGCCAGCGCACCGTCTCCCATTTCCGGCTGGCCTTCCTCAAACAGCAGGTCCCGCTCAAGCTCCTTGCAGGCCTGGACGCCTTGCTCCAACCCACCGGGGCACTACTTCAATTCACCCCCAGCGTCTTCGTCGAGGCGCGCGCCGGCGGCGGCACGCCGATCGCCGAAACCGGGACCTTCTTCCGCTGCCCGCTGTGCGAACAGCCGCTTTCCGAAACCGGGAACGGCTATCTAACTTGCCCTGAGGATCGCCACCGATGGGCGCTCCGCGACGGCATCTACGATTTCAAGGAACCGCTAAAGAATTAGCTGGTTTTCATCCCCTTATCTGATCAATCAAATTCCCCCGCCAGATCGCCTTCGATGATCTGGACGAAAAGCGCATAAGAGCGCACGCCCTCCAGCGGGATGCCGTTGATGAAGAAGGTGGGCGTGGAACGCACCCCCAACTGGATAGCATAGCCGTAATCGGCCTGGATCAACTCGAGGGTTTGATGCTCGTCCAGGCAAGCGGTGAACGCTTCCAGGTCGAGGTCCAATTCGGCGGCGTACTGCTCGTAAAACTCTTGCCCCAACTCGCCAGCGAACAGCAAGTCGTGCATTTGCCAGAAAGCGCCCTGCTCCTGAGCGCACATGGCAGCCTCTGCCGCCGAGAGGGCGTTGTCATGGATGCTGGTGAGTGGGAAATTCTTGAAGACATAGTGGATTTGCCCGTCGTAACCTTCCAATAAGGAGGGATAGACCTCCTCAGAGTACTGGCGACAGTAAGGGCACTCGAAGTCGCTGTATTCGATGATCGTGATGGGGGCGTCCTCAGGACCGAATTGAGGATCGTTAGCCTCGATAGGAATCTGGTAGCGGATGATGGATTGCTCGTCAGATTCCTCAGGGGCGGCTGCGTCGCCCCTGCCCCAGGCCAGGTAACCCACTACCAAGCCGACGAAAAAGGCCAGGGGAAACAGCACCAAATACAGGTGCGAGCGTTTCAGCGTGATCGTGTCGTCAGTCTGTTCTTCGAACATGGCGGCGATTATAACATGCCACCCCACCAGTTTGCCGCCGAGAGGTTGTACAATTGGGGTATTATGGCAGAGCTTGACGCACCCGCCCGCCCGCCGCTGGATTTGCGCTGCCCGCTGCTGAACGCCGCCGGCAGCCTAGGCTTTGTGCCCAACGCCAACGGCCCCATCGTCCTCGACCTGTTGGGCGCGTTCATCACTAACCCCATCAGCGCCCGCCCTCGCCAGCCGGCCAACCCGCCTCAGCTGCATGAGTACCCTGGAGGGGTGCTGCTGCACAGCGGCCATCCCAACCCCGGCCTGAGCAACGTGCTCAAACGCCACGCAGAGAGCTGGGAGCGGGCCACCCTGCCCATCATCCCGCACTTGCTAGCCGAAAGCCCCAAACAGATACAGAAGATGGTCACGCGCTTGGAAAGGCTGGAGGCAGTGCTGGCGGTGGAGATCGGCCTGCCCGACGATATCGAGCCCCAGGCCGCTCGCGAACTCATCCAGGCAGCGCTTGGAGAACTGCCGGTCATCGCCCGTGCCCCCTTAGGGCATGCCCTAGAGCTTGCCGACCTACTGTACTCTGCCGGAGCTTCTGCGATCAGCCTGGGGCCACCGCGCGGCGCGCTGCCCGGGCCGGATGGGGAATTGATCCACGGCCGCCTTTACGGCCCGGCGCTCTTCCCCCAAGCGCTCGAGATCACGCAGGCGCTCGCCCAGCAAAGCCTGCCGGTGATCGCCAGCGGTGGCATCTACCACCAGGAGCAGGTTGACGCTCTGCTGGAAGCTGGGGCGTTGGCGGTTCAGTTGGATATCGTGCTATGGCAGGGAAAGTGGGGGAGGTAGAAAGTTCTGCTGTCCGGCTATTCATGCCCCCATAACTAACATTGAAATACTACTGGCGCTCCATCCAGATAGTCACCGGGCCGTCGTTATCGATCTCGACCAGCATGTGGGCGCCGAATTCACCCGTCTGGGTGGGCACGCCCTGCTCTTCCAGCAACTCGGCGAAGCGCTCCACTAATGGCTCGGCGATCTCGGGAGGAGCAGCCTTCACAAAGGAGGGCCGCCGGCCCTTGCGGGTGTCGGCATACAGGGTGAATTGCGACACCACGATAGCCGCCCCGCCCACATCCAGCAGCGAACGGTTCATCTTGCCATCCTCATCGTTGAAGATGCGCAGTTGGGCGATCTTTTCGGCCAGGTAGCGGGCCTGTTCCTCGCTATCACCCTCCCCGACGCCCAGCAGCACCACCGCGCCCAGACCGATCTCAGCCACGGCGCGGCCGTCAATGATCACCCGCCCCTCGCGAACACGCTGGACCAGGGCGCGCATGTCAACTCGCCGCCTTGGTCTTCTTCTTGTCAAATTTCTCGGCCTTGCGCCGGATGCGGTTCCACACCCCGGTCAGGCCCATGGCCTTCTTCATAGCGTACAGTGTCTCCTGGGTCTCACGACGGGCCAGCTCAGTTCCAGTCGCCACGATCTCTTCAACATAGCCACTCTGCTGGTATTTCTCCCGCCGCTCACGCATCGGATCGAGCATGGCGTTGAGCGCTTTGGCCAGCTTCTGCTTGACCTCCACGTCGCCGACCTTGCCAGCCCGGTAGCGCTTCTTGAGATCATCGACCTCAGCCTTATCGGGGTTGAAGGCGTTGTGGTAGATGAACACCGGATTGCCCTTCACTGTGCCGGGGATATCGGCGCGCACCCGCTTGGGGTCGGTGTACATCGACATCACCTTCCTCTCCACCTCTTTGGGCGAATCGCTCATGAAGATGGCATTATCCAGGCTCTTGCTCATCTTCTGTTGGCCGTCGGTGCCCACCAGGATGGGCACTTCCCCGACGATGCCCTCCGGGATCGGCAGCGTCTCGCCATACAGGTGGTTGAAGCGGCGGGCGATCTCGCGGGTCACCTCCACGTGTGCGATGTTGTCCTTGCCCACCGGTACGATGTTGCCGCGCACACACAGGATGTCGGCGGCCTGCAGCACCGGGTAGCCCAGCAAGCCGTAGGGCATTTCGATGTTGGCGTTGCGTGCCATGTCTTTCAGGCTGGGCAGCCGCTCCAAACGCGCCACCGTGATCAGGTTCTGAAAAAGGGTGTACATCTCGTGGATTTCCGGGATCCCGGACTGCAGGTAGAAAGTCACTTTATCCGGCTCGATGCCCGCCGAGATCGAATCCAGCACCAGTTCGCGCACGTTCTTGTCAATCTGCTGGATGTCTTCAGGAGCGTTCTTGGTGGTCAGCATATGCAAGTCAGCAATGATGAAGAAACTCTCGTACTCGTGCTGATACTGAACCCGGTTTCTCAGCGAACCCACCAGGTGCCCCAGGTGTAGTTTCCCAGTCGGTCGATCCCCGGTCAACATTCGTTTTTTGTCAGTCATGCTTCAACCCTCGATGTCGGCTGAATTCCCATGCCAGCGCAATCACATCTTCTCTTGCAGCCACTCTTGCAGCAAGCCAGCGATCTCACCCGGCTCAGCGTGGCGGCCGGTCTGTTTTTTGGAATACAGCAACTCGCCGTTCACGCTGAATTCAAAACGCCCGCCATCGGAGGGCACCAGCGTGAAGCCTTCGATCTGCTGAGTGAGTTCTTGCTTTCCCAAGATTTCGGCCATCAAACTGACGGCCCGAGTGGTGTAGTTTCAAGGTACACAGTACTCCAGTCGGATGTTCAACATAGGATCGCCTCTCAATGATGCCGGCTCAATTGCATGTTTTCCAGCATGTTTTTCATAACAAAAAGCGTTTCCACGCTCTTCGCGCCAGTATATCACAGCCCGGCCGCGCTCCCCCTGCGCCCCGCCTGCCTGTCGCCCCAGGTTATGGCGTATAATGAACGCGTGCCCACGCCGTTCTATCATTTAGCCATCGCCCACCAACTCAGCCAACATCCTGCGCTATCCGAGCGCATTCGCAACGCACTCAACCAACATCAGAGCGCTTTCCTGCTCGGCAACACCGCCCCAGATGTGCAAGTGGTATCCGGCCAGACGCGTGAGGCCACCCACTTCTACACCTTGCCGCCGCAGGATCAAAACCCAGCCTGGCAAAACATGCTGGCGGCGTACCCCGCCTTGGGCGCGGCCTCGGCGCTCCCGGCCGAGCAAGCCATCTTCATCGCCGGCTATTGCTGCCACCTGCAAGCCGACGAGGCCTGGCTCTACGAGATCTTCATCCCGCTGTTCGGCCCGCAAGCCGAGTGGGAGGATTTCCGGAAGCGCTTATACATCCATAACGTGTTGCGCATCTACCTCGACCGCCAGGTCCTCGAGGCCCTGCCAGAGGACACGGCGGCGCAACTCAGCCGCGCCGAGCCGCAAAAGTGGCTGCCGTTCGTGGGCGACGAGCACCTACGAGAATGGCGCGATTACCTTGCCAACCAGCTCGCCCCCGGCGCCCCGGTACACACTGTGGAGGTCTTCGCCCAGCGCCAAGGCCTCCCCAGCGAGCAGTTCCAAGACCTACTCGCTTCTGAAAGCCGCATGCAGGCTGAGGTTTTCGCCCACCTGCCCGAACAGCGGCTAGACCGATTTCAGCGTAAACTGGTGGAGGAGAACGTAGCATTGCTCCTCGATTATCTCAAGGGAATCTGAAGCAGAAAGAGCCATGAAGATCTTTAACTTTTATTCGAAAGAACAAGGGGAGCAGAAGAAACCCAGCGACGACGCCCTCACCAAGCTGCTGCAGCAGGTGGGCAGCTCGCTGGGCATCTCCAAATATCGCAAGCAGCGCAGCTATGATGTTATCAAACCGCGCCTGCAAAGCGTGCTCGACGACCACTTCGCCCTGCTGTGTGACTATCCGCTCCCTGATGTTGACGTGCACGTGCCACTGATCCTAGTCGGGCCGCCCGGCGTCCAGGTGCTCTACCCCAGCGCCTTGCGGGGGATTTACCGCGCCAAAGGCAGATCCTGGTACATGATGAACGATCGCAAACACCAGTTTGAGCCAGTCAAAGAGAACCCTGTGGCGCTCACCGATATGCTGGCGCAGGCCTTGCGAAAATTCTTGAGGCAACGCGGGGTAGAACTCGATGACGTGGAACCAGTGCTGCTCTTCACCGACCCGGGGGTGCATGTGGACATCGCCAACCCGGTGGTGCGCATCGTGCTGCACGACGCCATCCAGAAATTCGCCGCCGGCCAAATGCAAGCACCGGCATTGATCGACGAGCAGTCGGTGGATGGCATCATCACCTTGATCACGCATTCATCCAGGCTGGCAGCCGAAGAGCCTGACGAGCACACGCCCCCCTTCACCACTTCCGGCAAGGCCAAGCGCCCGCTGCGCTTCCATCTCGCCACCTGGCAGTGGGTGGTCGTCGTGGTCATGCTGCTGTTATGGTTCGCCATGATCATGGCCTTCCTGGTCTTCTTACTGCCACAGAATTGATCCCTTCGTTTCGACGATCACCAATACGAACGAGAGGCTTTCAGCGTGCAGCAGAGCACATTCCTGTCGATCATCATCCCGGCCTACAACGAGGCCCAGCGCCTGCCTAGCACCCTGGAGAAGGTGGCGGCCTTCCTAGCTGAACAGCCCTACAGCGCCGAGGTGTTGGTGGTAGAAAACGGCAGCCAGGACGGCACCCTCGAAGTAGCTCAGCGCTTCGCCGGTGAGTTTTCCCATTTCCAGGCCCTGCACGAAAGCCAGCGCGGCAAGGGCCTAGCCGTACAGCGCGGCATGCTGGCGGCGCGCGGCCAGTATCGCTTCATGGCCGACGCCGACCTCTCCATGCCCATCGAAGAGGTCAACCGCTTCCTGCCCCCTGCTCTGTCCGATTTCGACGTGGCGATCGCCTCCCGCCAGGCCCCTGGCGCACAGCGCTACGATGAGCCCTTTTACCGCCATCTGGGCGGCCGCGCCCTCAACGCCCTCATCCGCTGGCTGGCGCTGCCTGGTCTGCACGATACCCAATGTGGCTTTAAATGCTTCCGCGCTCCGGTTGCCGAAGACCTATTCAGCCGCCAGACATTTGAGGGCTGGTCCTTCGATGTCGAGGTGCTCTACATCGCTCGCCTGCGGGGCTACCGGATCGTCGAACTGCCTATCCCGTGGTATTTCAACGCCCACAGCCGCCTCAAACCCATCCAGGATGCCCTGAAACTGGCGCTCGACCTGCTCAAGATCCGCCGCAACGGCCGCCGGGGTCTCTATGGCCCGCAGGTTTGACCCCGCCCTCTTGCCGCCCAAGCCTGATCTGAGCTTCGAGGGTGGGCTGTGGGAGCAGGGAGTGCGCCACATCGCCGGCATCGACGAGGCCGGGCGCGGCGCCCTGGCTGGCCCGGTGGCAGCCGCCGCCGTCGTGCTGCCTGCCAAGCCGGAGGCGGCCGATATGCTGCACGGCGTGAACGACTCCAAGCAATTGAGCGCCGAGGAACGCCAATTCTGGGCTAAGGAGATCAAAGAGGCAGCCCTGGCTTGGGGAGTGGGCTACGGCGAACCGGAGGAGATCGATACCCTGGGCATTATCCCGGCCACCCGTTTGGCCGCCCAGCGCGCCCTGGAACAACTCGGCCAGCCCGCCGAGCACCTGCTGCTGGATTACCTGCTGCTGCCCGAATGCCCCATCCCGCAGACCTCGCTGATCAAGGGCGACGCCCGTTCGCTGAGCATCGCCTGTGCATCCATCCTGGCGAAGGTGGCCCGCGACCGCCTGCTCAGCAAACTCGACCGCCAATACCCCCACTATTGTTTCGCCGCCAATAAAGGCTACGGTACCACGCAGCACCTGGCGGCCCTCATCGCCCACGGGCCTTGCAAGCTGCACCGCCGTCGCTTCGCGCCGCTGCGCTTGGGGCAGAGCTGAGCGCTTGGCTCTGACATGAAAGCCCGTTTTCTCGCCCCGGCCCTGCTGCTCCTGGTCTCGGCCTGCACCGCCGGCGCTCAGGCAGACAACGCTTCCCCTACCTCGCCTATCAGTTCACCAACCCCATCAGACTCCGGCCAAGCAGCCCCCTCAGCAACGGTTCCGAGCGCGTCTTCCCAGACCAATGGACGCACACGCTACGTTCTAGACGCTGAACTCGATTACTCGAATCACGCGCTGGCCGTCGAAGAGACGATCAGCTACACCAACCGCAGCGATGACGACTTGCCCCAATTGTTGCTGGTGGTCGAAGCACGGCGTTACCCCGACGCCTTCGAGTTGCTGGTAATCCAGGAGCCGTCTGGCGCTGTCCCCGAGACACGCTGGCGCGAGCAGGCCTGGCTGGAGGTCGATCTATCCAACCCACTACAGCCGGGCGATTCGATCACTTTGACGCTGCAATACCACATACAGCTCCCGCAAAGCTCAGGCACCTTTGGCTACGATGAGCGCCAGATCAACCTGGCCAACTGGTACCCCTTCGTGCCGCCCTATGAAACCGGGCAGGGATGGGTCGTGCATCCGCCCGGGGCGGCTGGCGAGCACCTGGTCTTCGAAAGCGCCGATTTCGAGGTCGCCATCACTCCCATCGAGCCCTCCCCCAATCTAACCATCGCCGCACCCGCCCCAGCACAGCAAAACGATCAAGGCTACCACTACACACTGACGAGCGCCCGGGCCTTCGCCCTGGCGGTCGGCGAAGATTTCCTCATCTTGAGGAAATCCCAGGGAGACATCTCCCTGGCCGTGTACGCTTTCCCGGAGCACCGTCTCGCCGCGTACGCGGTGCTGCAAAACGCGGCACTGGCCATCCAGGTCTATCAAGCGCGCTTCGGTGCTTATCCCTGCGAACAGCTCACCGTGGTCGAGTTCGCCGGATGGGATGGCCTGGAGAGCGATAGTTTGTTCTTCCTCAGCAGCAGCTATTTCGAGACCTATGATGGCAGCCCTGCCAATTACCTGACCGCCCTAACCGCCCACGAGACCGCCCACCAGTGGTGGTACGGCCAGGTCGCCAACGACCAAGCTACCCAACCCTGGCTGGACGAGGCCCTGGTGACCTACTGCGAGGCGCTGTTCTACGAAGAGGCCTACCCGGCGTGGGAGAGCCTGTGGTGGGAGTTTCGCATCGACCGCCTCGACCCAGAGGGCTGGGTGGACAGCACGATCTACGAACACGATGGCTTCGACTCTTACGTGGGTGCGGTGTATCTGCGCGGCGCTCAATTCATGGAGGCTTTGCGCAGCGCGGTGGGCGACGAGGTCTTCTTCGCCTTCCTGCGAGACTACGCCGTGCAGGGGAGCCAGCGAATCGTGTCCGCCGAGGATTTCTTCAGCCTGCTTGGAGAGCACAGCGGCGCCGATCTGGAGCCCGTGCTCGCGGAATACTTCAGCCCAAGCCCATGAGGAGAGAACCATGCCACAGGAATACCGCCTGGCCCGCACCACTGATATAGAAATCCGTTTGCGGCCCTCCGCGCTTTTCGGCGCCATCTTAATCTGGGCAGGTATAGCAGCGGTTGCCTTTTTCAGCGAGCAACTGCCCCCCGTGCAAGCCATCATCAGCGGCTTGATCGTCGCCCTGGGGCACTGGCTCTCGGCGGTCTGGCACCATTTGGGCCACGCCTTCGTCTCTAAACGCCTAAACTACCCCATGCAAGCCATCGTTCTGCGCGGGCTGACCGCCAGCGCCATTTACTCATCCTCCGAGCAAGAGCCCCCAGCCGACGTACACCTTCGCCGCGCCTTGGGCGGCCCGGCTGCCAGTGCGCTGCTCGCCCTGACCCTCTATCGTCTAGCATTATCGGAATACCCCAACGGCGGGCTGGCCTGGGTGGTTTTGGCCGCCCTGTTGGCGGACAACCTGCTCTTCTTCACGCTTGGCGCTATGCTGCCGCTGGATTTCACCGACGCGGGAACCTTGCTGCGCTGGTGGCCGCGGCGGCCCGACTCCCCCAATTAGCTATTCCTGAGAATACAAACCTTGCTGGCGGATGATGGCGTAAACCGCCGGTGGCAAATAGTAGCGGTAGGGGCGGCCTTCAGCTATGCGCTGGCGAATCTCACTGGAGGAGATTTCCAGCAGGGGCGCCTCGATGAAGCGCACTTTGGCAGCCACCCCCGGCAACACCGCCTCGACCGCCTGCAGGCCGATCCCATCGCCCGGACGCCGCATCACCCCCAATAGATCGCAGGCAGCCACGAACCCTTTGGGCGCATGCCAGGTAGGCAGATCGACCAGCGAGTCGGTGCCCATCAGGTAGACCACTTCGGCGTCCGGTTGCTCTTCCTTGACCAGGCGAACAGTATCGACGGCGTAGTGCGGGCCAAGCCGGTCGATCTCGAGGCGCGAAAACTCGAAATCCGGATTATCGGCGATAGCGGCTTGCAGCATTGCGATGCGCTGGGAGATAGGTGTGATCGCCTGATCTTGCTTGTGCGGCGGATCGGCGGTGAGCACAAACAGCAGGCGATCGAGCTTCAACTGGGCGATGGCCTCCTCCGCCAGCACCAAGTGGGCGAAGTGAGGGGGGTCGAAGGTACCACCCAGCAATCCTAAGCGCATGAACAAGCCTTTATCGCCACTGTCTCAGTCCTCCCACTCC
>Ga0209164_1002557_pt1 | contig 19075 bp, 15 predicted proteins | sample MTBNYHSulfiMetaG_FD_187458 | JGI IMG/M metagenome (GOLD analysis project Ga0209164, IMG submission 187458) | Enrichment culture microbial communities from rom New York Harbor, USA that are MTBE-degrading - MTBE-NYH (New York Harbor Sulfidogenic)... | ecosystem: Environmental > Aquatic > Marine >...
AGGAAAGACAATAATGAGAACGTGATTGAAGGAGAGGTAGTGCAACCCGGTACCACAGAGATTGTCCAGGTTGGGAAAGTGCCCACTCCGCCTAAAGTCATTAAGGAGGAAGAGGCGGAGAGCCTCAGGCAGAGCGCGGCTGAGATAGCCAAACAACTGGAAACGGCCAGTGGCAGCAGGGAATTAGAGGCCGTCGACAGCATCTCTAATCTGGGGATTCAGGCACAAAGAGCCGCTGCGTCCGAACTTAACCTACTTAGGGGTCGCGTGGGCGATATGATTACCCGCGAAGGAGCAGGGGGGGGCGTCACCAAAGACATGGCAGAGCTACGTATAGCTTTGAGACAAATCAACCCGCATGAACTAGCACCTAAGGGCTTTTTCGACCGGCTGGCAGGGACGGTCCCCTTTGGTCGCCAACTCAAATCATTACAGGGGGTGGTAGAGAAGGTAGCTCTTCGTTATGAGCCGGTGTCCAAACAGATTTCGGTAATCGAGGTGAGACTCAGAGAAGGCCGGGCTATGCTGGTGAAGGACAACGTCGAGCTAAGGAAGCTCTATGAACACGTGGAGTCCCAGCAGCTACCGCTTCAAAAGAATGCGTACCTGGGAGAGTTGTTGATGCAAGAGCTCGATAGGCTGATACAACGCACTGAAGACCCTGTCAAGCGTGAGAGAATCAGAGATGTGCTGTATGATGTCTCTTTGCGAATCCAGGACCTCAGGACAATGGAAACGGTTCACGAACAGTTCTTCGTTAGCATCGAGATGACTCGGCAGAACAACAATCGCCTTGGCCAGGCGGTGGAGCGCACCCTAAGTCTCTCTACGAACGTGATCACGGTGGGTCTGGCTATTCAGATGGCCCTCGCTCGCCAGAAACGGGTCCTGGAGGCGACACAGCGGACACAGGAGTTCTTGGGCAATGTAGTAGTAGCTAACGCTGCGGCTATCAAGCGCCACACGACCGAGATAGGAGACGCCTACAATAACCCCGTCATCGCTATCGACAAGCTCGCCCAGGCGCAGAACGACCTGATAGAAGCTATTGAGACCGCCGGTCGATTACGGGATCAAGGCATAGATTCCGCCAGGGAGAATATCACTAAGCTCAGCCAGCTGGCGGAGGAAATGCGGCAGAAGGCTAGTGCACTCAAAGAGCCCGAGAAAAGCGTGGAAGCCTAATTGATTACAATGGTTGAAGATGTAGCGCCCTTTCAGTCGAATACTTTTCGTTGAGAGGTCGTTGCGTTTCGTGGCGGAGATTGACGTAATACGTTGTCTAGAGCAGGATGGGAAATCTTGTATAAACGTTACAAGGGACATAAATAAGCGGAGGTTAGAAATGGCCATCAAAGAAAAGTTTACTGTATCTGGAAGCCAGCTAGTCGATAAGGTCAAGCAACTGATACATGAAGGCAACATCAGAAAAGTGCGTTTACTGCACGAAGGGCGAACCGTATTAGAGGTTCCGCTATCAATAGGTGCCCCAGCAACAGCAATAGCCATTCTGGCGGCCCCGGTTCTAGCCGCCCTAGGTGCCTTTGCTGCCCTGGTAACTGAATGCACTATTGAGGTCGAGAAGACAGAAGGCTCCTAACTAAGATAGAGAATGGTATCACGCTTTCCAAGAATGATTTGGGCAACGAAGGGAAGGGCAGCTATGTCCTCCTCATCGAACTCTCCGTACATTGCGAACGTCTTTGGCTATAACGCATAGTTACCTCACCTGGATAGTCTCAAGGTAACAGAAGCCTGGGGCGTTATCTAAATGCACCGTGTGGCGACAGTCTGGAATGTTTCCGATTGCACGAAAACTCAACAAGTTTGGCTAATTTTGTGGCCATATTGTTAGGGGAATAGGCAAACCCTTTAGGCATTATTTTAAGGATTTATCTTCTATATCTACTAACTGAAGGGTAACTTTCATTATCGAGTCAGGGTTGAGAGACATTGAATTTATTCCTTCTTTCACCAGAAATTCGGCAAATTCAGGATAATCACTCGGCGCCTGGCCACAGAGTCCAATATGGCGATGGTTTCTTCTGGCTCCCTGGATAGCCATGGAAATCATCATCATCACTCCAGGGTCTCGTTCGTCAAAATCGTGGGCTACCAGTGTGGAGTCACGGTCAACCCCTAATACCAGTTGGGTCAGGTCATTGGACCCGATGGAAAAGCCATCAAATAGCTTGCTGAATTCATCAACCAGGATGACATTATTTGGAATTTCACACATGATATAAACTTGGAGTCCGTTTTCTCCGCGTTTCAGTCCGTTCGTTGCCATCTCAGCCAGAACCCTTTCACTCTCATTCAACCGCCGGCAAAAGGGTATCATTATGATGAGGTTGTTCAATCCCATCTCTTCTCTAACCCGTTTCATCGCCCTGCACTCTAGCGCAAAGCCTTCCCTGTATAGTTCGTTGTAGTAACGAGAGGCACCACGAAAACCTATCATGGGATTCTCTTCTACCGGTTCGAAGTAGTGTCCCCCTATAAGATGGGCATATTCATTAGTTTTGAAGTCACTAATGCGTACGATAACAGGTTTCGGATAGAAAGCGGCTGCGATGGTTCCCACACCATGAGCCAGTTTTTCCACAAAGTAGTCCTTTTTATCTTGATAGCCGAAAGTAAGCTCATCCAATTGTCTCCGCTCTGCCTCATCCGTTATCTTTTCAGGATGGATGAGAGCCATAGGATGAACCTTAATGTAACTATTGACAATAAACTCCATACGTGCCAGACCAACACCGTCATTGGGGATCTTGGATAGGGAAAAGGCTTGTTCGGGATTGCCAAGGTTCATCATAATCTCTGTTTTTGGCCGCCGGAGCTCTTTGAGGCTGAGCCTTTCCACGTGAAACGGGAGAATTCCCTCATATACAATACCTTGATCGCCCTCGGCACAGCTTAATGTAACTTCCTGTCCAGTATGGATTTTTTCTGTAGCATCACCAGCGCCGACCACCGCCGGGATCCCGAGCTCGCGGCTGACAATGGCCGCATGGCAGGTCCTACCACCCCTGTTGCTTATAATAGCGGCCGCCGTCTTCATTACCGGTTCCCAGTCCGGGTTGGTGCTGTCTGACACGAGTATCTCCCCAGGTTTGAACGAAGAAAGATGAGATGCATCGGGGATCATGCGGGCTTTACCGCTAGCAATCTTCTCACCCACACCTTTACCTGTTACAAGCATGGAGCCTTTCTTATCCAGGTAATATGTCTCCAGGATATCAAGGGCTTTCTGTGACTCAACTGTTTCCGGTCGAGCCTGAACTATGAATAGCTCGCCAGTTATCCCGTCTTTTGCCCACTCAATATCCATTGGTCGGGTCTCTCCAGTTTTTCCTGAATAGTGGTCTTCTATCTTAAGCGCATAGCCAGCCAGTGCCAGGGTCTCATCATCAGTAATACAGAACCGTCTGCGGTCCGCCTCCGGGACTGCCACGTTTCGCGTTAGAACTTTTGAGTCACCTATGCCGTAAACCATTTTGATGGACTTACCCCCGAGGTTTTTTCTGATTATAGCCCTGAAGCCTTTTCTGTAAGTCGGTTTAAAAACATAGTACTCATCAGGGCTGACAGCTCCCTGGACAATGTTTTCTCCCAGACCATAGGATGCAGTAATGAAAACGACGTCACTGAACCCCGTCTCAGTATCAATAGTAAACATCACGCCGCTGGTGGCCAGGTCAGAGCGTACCATCTTCATAATACCTATAGAAAGGGCTACCTCAAAATGGTCGAAGTTGTTATCAATACGATAGGATATTGCCCGGTTTGTAAAGAGCGACGCAAAGCATTTACTGCAGGCCTCTCTCAGAGCAGGATATCCGCTTATATTTAAATAAGTCTCCTGTTGACCGGCAAATGAGGCCGTGGGGAGGTCTTCTGCCGTGGCTGAGCTACGCACTGCAACATCCGTGTCCGGTCCGTATTCCTCGCAAAGCCTGTCATAGGCAGTCCTTATTTCAGCCCAAAGGTCATCTGGAATGCCAGCACCCAAAATCAAATCGCGTGCTACTTTTCCCCGTTTCATAAGGTCAGCCAGATTAGTCTTGTCCAGATCCAGCATCGCATCCTTGAGTCCGTCAAGAATTCCGGCAGTTTCCAATACATACCAGTATGCCTCGGCAGTTACCGCAAACCCATTCGGAATTTTGACTCCCTGGCTTGCAAGTTCACGGTACATCTCCCCTAGCGAGGCATTCTTGCCGCCAACAATGGGAATATCTCCAATCTTGATCTCTTCAAACCAGCGGATATGCCTAGAATCTTGTTTCATATCAGTTCCCCCTTCTGTTGTCTGCCTAAGGACTAATTATGATATCGTTCTCCACTTCGGACACGCCACCCAGGTCTTCCAGCACCCACCGCACATTTTCCGCGTTTACGTTTCGGCCAGCTTCAGCAAGGGCGGAGCGTACCGGGTAAGTCAGATCGGCAACTTTGAGTTCATTATCGCCGCCGTTCCCATTCTTCCTTCCAACAAGCACGGAGGGATAGGCCGCTACCTGTTTCCCATTAGCATCGAAAAGGGGCAGGTCGCCAAAATCAATAACACGTGCCAGCTTGAGCTGCTCCGGGAGGAACTGGCGCAGGCCCTCGCCATAGGCGGCACGTATATACTTGTTGCTCGTGATGAAAGAGAGCCAGCCGCCCTCCTTAAGTATCTGAATGGCACGGCCATAGAAAAAGACCAGCACATCCGCCGTGCCTGTGAAGACTCTTTCATAGGCCAGCTTATAGCTTTCCTGGTCGTTGGGGTCAAGCTTCTCCTGGCGCACATAAGGTGGGTTGGCCAGGACAATATCAAAACCCTGGTTATCGTAACGCCAAATCTCAGGGAAAGCTACCGACCAAAGGAAGGGTTTCTGGTAGGCATCGTGCTTGTCCAGCTCCGTAATCAGATGGTCCAACTGGGCAACCCTTGAATTGGCCCTCGTCTCATTCCTTTTACCTTTGCTCCCGACCGAGCCGGACCTTATCTGGGCTTCACCTTGAGCAGTTTCCAGCGCCGCCTCAAGATGGTAGTGCACAATCTTCTTAGAAGCGGTAATAATTCTGTCCCGAAGCTCTTTGAGACGTGGTGGGTTATCCTGTGTAGCCTCAAACTCCTGGCGCAACTGACCTATCTTCTGTTCTTCCTGTCCAACTTTAAGCCCGAGGTCCAAAGGTGGTTGATATGAGCCGAATGGCAAAGACTCCTTAAAACTGATGTTCGCCACCCGGTCAACCAGCGAATCGCCGGCGACTATGCGGAAGTCCAGGTTAGGTAGCGGCTCCACTGTGGCGGGGTCTTTCAGGTCGAGCACTAGCGAGAGCCACAACCGCAACTGGCAGATTTCCACTGCTTCTGGGTTGATGTCCACTCCGTAAAGACTCCACTGTATGGCATGCCGCTTCCAGGAAGCTACCATTGCGCCTTCTTTTTCTGCATCAATGTCATAGAACTTTGTCCACAAGATGCCCTTCCGCAACTGGACAATCTCCTGCATCATGCCTAATAGAAAAGCACCGGAGCCGACGGCGGGGTCGCAGATGCGTACCCGCTCCAGAGCATCTTTTAGAGCTTCCTCAGTCTGAGGTGGCAGTGGCTGGTGCTGCTCGTCCGGCTCCGTCACTTGCCGGCGTAGCCAGTCCAGGGTTTCCTGCTGTACATCAGCGGTATCCCGTAAGTAACCGTCCAGCACTTGACGGCACATGAAATGAACAATCTCTCTTGGTGTATAGTATGTACCGGTATTATGACGCTCATCCCCCTGGTAGAGGTTTTCAAACATACGTCCGAGAAGCTCCGGGTCAGGGTCGACGGACTGGTCATCGGGGGTTGACTCTTGGGTGGTAAAGCGGTAGCGCGAGAGGAGTCCCAGAACGCTCATATCATCTTTTGGGTCGAAGAGCTCATCGGGTAGGGTGAAAGCTCCGCCGGAATCAATCCTGTCTTCAAGACGGTTGGTACGGAAAAGACCGCCGTTTAAATAGGGGATGTATCCGAGGAGATTACGTATTTCATCCTTCTTGGTTCTACGTGCCATAGCCTCGAAGAAGAGTCGCCTTAACAGTCCGTTGTAATAATCGCCGGCATGATTACGCCGCTCCCAGAGAGTCAACAGGTAGTGAGTTTTATCGTACTCTGACCAATCGTAACCAAGCCACTGCTTCGATTGGAGGAACCACAGGAAAAGGATACGCCCGAGTTGCCGGGTCGCCCAGGCTCGTGCGTCATCATCGCTTAATGTGCTAATTACGGGGTGACTCAGGTTGTCGCCTTTAATGTTTCAAAGATACGATCTCGAACCTTTGCATATTCCTGGTGAAATTTTCTGGTTGCCGTCTCAACACTAAAGGCTTTCTGCCACTGCTGGGAAATGCCGAGTAAGGAGGTCCCCGGGCGGGCGGAGAGCTCGCAAAGCAGTTCCCGGTGAAATCGGGAAGGCTCTTGCAGGTCGACAAGGGCACGGACCGTACTGACTACTCCACCGCCTTTTTGCCCACGGAGGTCGGCTGCGGAGCGGGGCAAGACTAGTTCAGCTTCACGTCTAGTCTGTAGAGCATTGGGAACCATGATGAAAAGAGAACGGGCATCGCGCTCGAGTTCAACCAGGGCGCGTGCTACCCGCCTTCGAGAGCGGTCACGGTCAACGGAACGATTACCCCAATCATCCAGGACAGCTACATACAGCCCGACTGAACCGGAGTCTACATTGATTGCGCCCACCCGGAAAAGCTGGCGAACCCCGAAACGGGCATCGAGGAATTGATTGAGAGGAGTCGTGCGACCGCCCAGCAAGTCGGCCGGCGTGTGATAAGGTTGGAAACCTAACACCGACGCTAACGTGGTGGCTCGTTGAGGGTCACCGCCAAACTGGGTAATGGCATCTGCCACTTCACTTAACGTCGGCATATTTACTATCTAACCTCTATATATACTCTTCCCCAACCACCCCTCATTGTTTTTTGAATTCCCCGGCCATCTACGCATCTACTTATGTTTAGTGAAAGTCTACAGGATTTCGCACGCTTGTTCAAGCTAAAAGTGCCTGGCAAGCGCAATCACCTCACGCGACAAAGGTATTATATCACATAATGATTGACAAATATCAGCCTATCGCAATATACTGAGACATTCAAGTTAGAGAGGTACAAGAGTCCATATGCCATACGAGCGCAGTCGTGAAATTGAACAGCGATTTGAAACAGCCATTGGTTTGATTACTAAGAAAAAGCTGAATTCTAGGGAACTAGCTTCTCAGATTGGAGTTTCCATCCCCACAGCTCAACGCATTGTCACTGAGCTAAAGAGGCGGGGCTACTCGATACGTTCTGTTCGTGACGAATCAGGATGGCATTATGAAATTACCAGTAAGCGCTCTTCCAAAAAACCAGGAACCCGGCCGGATGAAATAAGCTCATAGGTGATAAATTTGGCTATAAGGCGAGATAGAAAGAGCAAGTTTGTAAGGCTTTTCGATAAGACACCACCTAGCGTTGTCTGTCCACATTTCTATGAGCTTGTTCTTTCCAATGGTTGTCCTTACGATTGCTCTTATTGTTACTTAAAGCTCACCTTCCGAGGACGAACAGAACCCACATTGTTTGAGAATGGCTGGGAGAAAGTCAAATCAGAACTTGATAGTATAAGCCACGGTGTCTTTTCCACGGGTGAGCTCGCTGACAGTCTGGCTGTAATACCTCCATTGCTTCCCAAGGCCATCGATTACTTCGAAGCCCAAGACAACAAACTACTGTTACTGGTGACGAAGAGCACTAATATTGAGTCTCTTCGCAACCATGGGCCAAGTAAGAATCTACTGGTATCATTTTCTGTAAACTCGACTCCTGGATCAAACAGATACGAAGTCAGTGCTCCTCATCCTCAGAAACGTCTTGAGGCGGCAGAAGAGTTGATAGAGCTTGGATGGCGTGTCCGGATTCGGTTGGACCCTATAATTCTTGAATGCGGCTTGGAGTCTTACGAACCTGTCTGCAAAGCAATAGCCGCCATAAAACCTGAGAGGGTGACGTTGGGCACATTGCGTCAGTATCCAGGTCTGTTTCGCTTTCTGCCGCATGCGCCAAGAAAGGGGCTCGCAAAAGCTAACGATGGTAGGATGAGGTACTCTGTCTCAGGTCGGGTTGACACCTATAGACAAATGGCTGAGTGGTTAGGGTTTCAACCTTCTCTTTGTAAAGAGACCCATGAAGTCTGGACCATGCTAGGTTGGGATTTCCCGGGCTGCAACTGTACGCCTTAGCTTGGAGGTTGGCTTGTTGAAGGCATGTCTAACATGCAAAGCTGATAAGGTCAAGGAAGAAGATGGTATATGTCCCTTCACTCTAGGTGATGACCAGCTTCCATTGCGTTGCGTCGGTTTTTGGGCAAAAGACAAGTTGTATTACTTGCAGCGGTACATGGGTGTTTTCAATTCCGCTATGAAAACAAAATGGCCCAAGAGAGCCTACGTGGAGCTATTCGCCGGTCCCGGCCTTGGAATAGTCAGCAATTCTGACCATGTTACTTATGGTTCGCCGCTTCTAGCCATTGAGCAAGCTGTCCCATTTACTCGACATGTTTTTGTAGATATTAATCCAGACGCTATTGCTGCTTTGGGGAAAAGGATTAAGCAACTTAAGCCGATGGCAGATGTGAAACTCATTATTGGAGACTGCAATACGAGCGTAGAGGAAATTAGAAAGAGCGTTGACAGCTCTTATCTTATCTTGGCGTTTATTGATCCGACAAGAATGCAAGCTAAATTCTCAACAATACGAAGCCTGACCAAGGATCTTAGGATGGACTTGATGGTTAATTTTCCTTTACAAGCATTGAACAGATCATATGCCTACGCTTTACAAGGCTACGATCAAAAATATGATGACTTTTTTGGTTCCAAGGAGTGGAAATCCGTCATTACAGGCCTTTCAGATATGCGTAGTATTGGAGCCAGATTGCTTGACCTATACAAGAATAAACTCAGGAGCATAGGTTATGAGCAGTTCAGCGACTTAGGTTGTGACGATATTTTGGTTAGGGGGCCAAAGAATATACCCCTGTATTATCTCTTTTTAGCCAGCAAGAACAAGATTGCATATAAGTTTTGGAAAGATATCCAGAGGATTAGAGCGAATAGTCAAAGGCAGCTTTTATAAGCACCGTGGTGGACATAAATGAGTTGTCGAACTATATAATGGACTCTGTAAAGGGAGGGACAAAATGGCTAGGAAAGTGTACCATGTAAGCCCAAGACCAGAAGGCGGCTGGCAGGTAAAAGCTGAAAACGCCAGTCGTGCATCTAATGTTCAAAAAACCAAGGTAGAAGCCGTTGAACAGGCAAAGGAATTAGCCAAAGGGGCACCAGAAGGTCAAGTAATCATACACAAGAAGGATGGTACAATACAGACCGAATACACTTATAAAAATGACCCCTACCCGCCCAAAGGCTAACTTCACACACAGGCGCTGTCTGTTGCATTACGTCTGCGATTTGGGATGAATCAATGGAAGATTCTGTTGGTGACCCTGGATTTCCAGTATGGTTGGTTGCTGACTCGGAGCCGAAGAGGTGGCAAGGAGTGCTCTTGACACCCTTAGATTCGAGACATCCTGCGAGGCATAGTATTTGGACGTCTGTTGTTGACTACATGCAGGAAGTTTTCTATCGGCAAGATAGACGGAGGCTTGCTACAAATAGAATGTACATAACGAATGCAATAAAGGATTCTGATGACAAGCCTAGACCCACAGATGCCGATTGGTCATATAAGATCAAAGACGGAGCCCGTTTACTTGGGGACAAATTATCCGACTGTGAGCCAAAAGTAGTGATAACATTTGGGGCATTTGCGTTTGAATTCGTGCGTAGAGCCCTCAAGGAGGAACCCTCGGTTCCTTTTTCACATTGGAGCACTAAAAGACTTGGGATTGAGTTTAAAAGACGTGTCGCTTTGTTCGATATTTCTGGAATAAACGTTTTCCCCTTCTTACATGTGAGTATCTCAAGAGGACGATTCTTGGAGAGTCACAAGTATTTCGTAGGCGACGGGGCTGACGAGCCGCCTAACTACTTCAAATTTGTGGGGACAACATTAGCTAACTTGCTTGTTGGGCAATGTAAGGAACTGGCAATATGGGTGTAAAGAAACCAAGGGAATTAAAAGCTGTGAGGCCTATAAGATTTATTCATTGCGCTGATCTTCATCTTGGGACTCCATTCGTCGGAATATCAGAACTAAATCCAGACCTTGGAGGTTTACTTTATCAGTCTACTTATGTGTCATTTGATAATATTGTTTCCTTAGCTATAAAGGAAAAAGTTGATTGCGTTCTCATTGCCGGAGATGTATACGATAGTGAAGATAAAAGTCTTCAAGCCCAGATAAGGTTTCGAAATGGGTTGAACAGGCTATCCGATGCTGGTATACGTGTTCTTATCGCCTATGGTAACCATGATCCTCTAAATGGTTGGTCAGCAACATTGAAGTGGCCGGAGAACGTCTTTACTTTCCCAGGGAATCAAGTTGAATCTGTTCATATACGAGAGCGGGACGAGACTCTCGCAGTGGTCTATGGAATAAGCTTCGCAAAGCGCGATATAACGGAAAATCTATCTCGGAGATTTTCGCCCGCTCAAGAAAACGTACCTAGAATAGGGCTGCTACACGCTAACGTGGGTACTAACACAGGCCACGACCCGTATGCTCCCTGCAGCATTGAAGACCTGTCGAATGCAGGCATGGATTATTGGGCACTGGGACATGTTCACCAGGGTTGCGTTCTCAAACCTGCCAAACCAGCCATTGCATATCCAGGATGCTCACAAAGTAGAAGTCCGCGAGAAACGGGTTCAAAAGGCTGCTACTTGGTTACCCTAGAATTTGGAAACGATCCCATTATAGAATTTGTCCCCACTGATATAGTTCGCTATGTGTCAGATTCCGTCGATATTTCTACATGTCTTTCCCTGGACGAGGTGATTGACTCGATCACTAAAAAGTGCACGGACATATCGGACGAATCAGATGGGCGAAATCTGATAACACGTTTGTCGCTTAGAGGAAGAACTACTTTACATTCTCAATTGCAGAGAGCAAATAGCATTTCAGACATGCTAGGTAACATCAGGGAGCAATTAGCTACCAGGGAACCATGGATATGGCTTGACAGAATTAGTCTTGATGCAGCAGGCACCTATGATTTGGATTCGTTAAGACAGGGAAATGATTTCATTGCTGATATTATTTCTGTTTTCGATGAGGTGGAGAACCCGGAGAGTCCACGCCGGAAAGAATTGCATGAAACCCTCGAGCCACTGTTCACCAAGTGGCAAGGACGCGGTTATGTTGAAGAGCTATCACAAGAAGAGTTGATTGGCTTATCCAACGAAGCTAGAGAGCAACTACTTGATCTGCTCTTAAGAGAAACGTAAATGCAACTGCGCGAAATTCATATTGATGGTTTCGGGATTATCTGCGACAAGCATGTCACCGGAATCTCATCCGGTACTAACGTGCTCTATGGTCCCAATGAGTTTGGAAAGAGTACCTTGCTAGAATTCCTAAGACGCATGTTGTTTGGTTTTCGTGGTGCAAATCCCTATCCAGCTCTTTCCGGTGGAGCCTACGGTGGTAGGCTGGTCTGTGAGCTAGCAAACGGTAAGAAAATCATAATATCACGCAAAGAAGGGCGCTCAGGCGGCGTCGTGAAGGTCTCTGGCGATTCTGGGGACATCTCGGGACAAGAGGAACTGGACAAAATACTCGGACTAATCACTCAAAAGTTCTACCAGAATATATATGCTATTGGCTTAGATGAATTGCAGACTATAAGAACACTGGAAGAGGATGAAATCAAGAACCATATCTACGGAGCTGGTCTAGGGTTGGGCAACGTATCTTTGAAGGAGGTTAGAGAAAAACTATCGAAGCAAGCCGACGTAATTTTCAAGCCTAGCGGTTCGGTACAATTGATGCCTACCCTATACAAAGATATTCGAGAAAAAGAAAAGGCAATCGGAGAGGCGAGAAAGCACCTCTCAGAATATGATACGTTGGTCAGACAACATGATGAACTACAAGATGCAATCGAATCACTCGGCGTAGAGATTAGCAAGCTAGAAGCACAACAACGCAGACTCCAAGCACAGGAGAAACTTTTCCCAACCTACGTAATCCTTAAGGAAAAAGAGGCTCAATTGGTTGAAGTTCCAGAAACGCCGTTATTTCACGAAGATGCACTGACTGCGCTGGAGAAATTGGAGACTATCACCTCAAATCTGGAAACACAATCAGACCGAGATAACGGCGACTTAGAAGAATTGGAGCAGATGCGAGGCCGGCTTGTTTACGATGACGCGATAATTACAGTAGAACCGTCCATCATTTCTCTGCAGAAAAAGAGTGAGCAGTTCAGGAGTGCTTCCAAAGATATTGCTGCGGTGAGATCACAAAGGGCAAACCTTGGTGGTAGCTTCAGAGCGAAAATCGAAAGACTCGGAGCAGGATGGACTGAAGAGAGAGTAAGCCGCTTCAATTTGAGCCTATTGCAAGAGGATCAGAGTCGCACGGCAAAAGAAGAAATCAGTGAAGCTAAAAGAGGTGTGGAGAGCATTAGGATCAAGTTGGAGGCACACAGAGACTCGAGGGCTGCAGAGTCTGCTCGGGGGATCCAAGTTCCCGCCTTTGTCAGAAATACTGCATATGTAAGCACAGCTTTAGGCGCGGCAGGAATCGTCTTGGGATTTGCCTTCTCCGAGCCACTTCTGTCGATATTTTCTGCCTGTCTTGTGATTGTCGGCCTGATTGTGGTGGTAAACGGGCGAAAGGCAAAGAAAAATCCCCCATCTGATCCACTGGAAAAGAAATACGCTGGAGATTTGACAACGGCCGAATTGACTTATGCGAGAGTGTTGAGTGAGTGGCAGGGGCAACTGAAAGAGATCGGTTTTGACGAAAGCCTTTCTCCTGACGGAGCACTTGATGTTGTGAGAACAGTCCGCGAAATACAATCAGATTTGGCTTCGGTGAGGGAATTGGATTCAAGAATTGAATCCATGCAGAACACTATCGAAGCGGTAGATAGCTTACTCAAGCAGGTGGTCACATTCCTCGGTAAAACTAAAATGAGTGATGATACCGTCGCGAGCATAGAAATTCTTGCTCAACAGTTGGCTATTGCCAAGGAGATGAAAGGCAAGAAAGAAGGCTTGGAGGACCGTATTACCGAACTAACGCGCAAGGTCAAAAACGACGAGGAGTCCGTAAATCGAGCTAAAGAGGAACTCCGACAATATGTCTCGACCTTCGAAACGAAAGATGAGGCTGATTTCCGAATCAAGTACGATATGTTCCGAAAGCGTGAGACGCTAAAAAAGGCCATAGATGAATCCAAGATGATCATTCGATCAGCAGTTGGCACAGGCGAGGAATATGAAAGTTTCATAACCTCAATGTCTGTGACAAACCCCGAGGCAATAGCTGCTACGCTGGAGACTACAGAGACCACGCTCAAAGAATTCAAGACACAACGTGACCAGAAGAATCAGACTATCGGGGAACTACGCATCGGAATCAAGGATTTATCTTCGAAGGATCTGATAGTCGAGCAAACCGAATTGGAAACTAAAAAGCAGCAACTGCGTGATGGTGCGGCCGATTGGGTCAGGTCGCAAATAGCTTTGTTCGCCTTAGATAAAGCTATATCTAGATATGAGAACACCAGACAGCCAGAAGTAATCAAAGTTGCCGCAGAAGTATTTGCAAGGATAACCAATAAGGCATATTCAATGGTTATCAAACCTGCGGAGATCAATCCCAGTAAGGCGGCTGAACTTTCAATTCAGGATAGCTCGGCAAAACGCAAGACTATTAGCGAGATGAGTCGTGGCACAAAGGAGCAGCTATATTTGGCAATGCGGCTTGGTCTGATAGGCGTCTATGAAACTGAATCGGAGCCGATGCCTGTAATCATGGACGATATTCTTGCAAATTTCGATGATAATAGGGGACCAGAAGCCATAAAGGCATTGATTGAGTTCTCCACTGGTAGGCAAGTTGTCGTCTTGACCTGCCACAATAATAATTTTAATCTCTATAAGAATCTCGGAGCGAAAGAAATTAGGTTCGACTAGCTTCTTCCATCGACAAAGAGTGAAACTAGAGTAATGCCTTGCGGCTAAGCTCAAACCAAGCCGAGGAGAACTCAGAATACCAGCGGGAAAACCTTCTCAAAAGTTTTACCTTTTATCCACGATGGTGGACCTAAGGGGATTCGAACCATCAGATTATGGTACACTAAAAGAAAGACTGAAAGTTCTAGATATTGTACAACATGCTCTACCAAACTGGATTCGAACCTGTACTTTGACTAAACATTCAGCCATTTTGTATGCCCTTCAAAGAAGGTGCTTCACGTAAGGTTAAACCCAGCACTACAAAGTGAGCCTTTGTTTTGGAAAAAGCACAAAAGTAAGACGCTACTTGGGTGGTGATATGTCTTTGAGTTTTTCTGACGCTGGCTCACCGCCAATGCCCCAGTGCGTTTTGGGAATTTCATAAACGATTACTTCTACAGCATGCTCTGGTACGCCCAAATCCATCACGACGTTTGTTATACCCCGTATCATCGTTTTTACTTTTTCCTCTCCAACGCCCTCCCAGAAATCTACGTGAACAATAGGCATTTTTAACTCCTTATTAGATTTACCATCTGACCTTAATGTGAAGTATAGCCATATCAAATGGGAAAGTCATCCTGTATAAAAAGGCGATTGCCCCTTATGCCCACATCACAATTCATCTGATGGTTTAACTCAAGCCACTTTTTGCTTTGGAACGCAGGTCTAACTTCTTAGTTGCGTATACCTATATAGTGCTGCTAGCCCATTAACGGCACGACGAACACTGGGAAAGACCGGGATTTTAACCTCCTCAATAACGCAGAAGAGTTGGTCGTAGATTTCTTGTACTCCTATTACACAAACGGCTACAGGTTTTTGGGGGTATTCATTCTTAATCGCTTTCAGAAAATCAGTGGCGACTCCGGGTATTCGGAAGGTACCCATGATGAGAAGACACAAGTCTGCGCTTTTGTCGGACAGCACCGCTTCAAGAGCTATCCGGTATGCTTCAACAATGCTTACAGTTTCAGACAAAGGTTCGATGTCAACCGGGTTACGAACAGTGGCCCAGGATGGCATTTTCTCCGCTATCCTCTGTAAAGTGCTGGGGGCGAGGTCGGCCAGGCGAAGTCCACTTTGGAGGCAGGCATCAGCAGCCGTTACCCCGGCACCACCTGAAAGTGTAACTATCGCGGCTCGATTGCCACGGGGCGGAGGCTGATAGGCAAACATCTTGGCAAAATCTATCAGCTCATCAAAGTCGCTGGCTCGAATAATCCCTGCCTGCTGGCAAAGAGCATCAAATACCTCAGGCCTTCCGGTCAGAGAACCGGTGTGGGATAAGGCTGCCTTAGCTCCTGCCTCGGTTCTACCTACCTTCAAAATAATCAATGGTTTTTTCCTGGTTAATCGATGTACCACCTCGAAGAAACGCTTACCATCCTTTATACCCTCGACATACATCATGATCACCCTGGTAGCGGAGTCTTGAGCCAGGTAATCCAATATTTCATGGTCGGCCACGTCACATTTGTTACCCAAGCCGGCTACCTTGCTCAGGCCGAACTTCTCCGAGGTCAAAATGCGCTCCAGCATCATGCCGGCGAACATCCCGGTTTGGGCGATAAAAGCCACTGACCCTTCTCTAACCTCCTTTAGCTCAACAAAGGTAGTGGTAAATCTGTTATGTGTGTTCAGGATACCAGTAGTGTTGGGGCCAACAATCCTCATCCCCGTCCTAGCTGCAATCTGGGTCAGCTCATGCTGTCGCTCAGCACCTTCCCCGCCAATTTCCTTAAACCCAGAGCTTATGATAACAACCCCCCTTACGCCCTTTCCGGCGCAATCTCTGACCGCATCCAAGACCAACGGGGCGGGGATAGCTATAACTGCTAGCTCCACATCGTCAGGAATCTTAGAGACGGTGGGGTAAGCTCTCACGCCACTGATTTCAGATGCGCTGGGGTTTACCGGGAAAACCTGCCCCTTGAATTTCAAAGTGAGAAGGTTCTTCAGGATTGTGTGGCCTAACTTGCCCTGTGTTCTAGAAGCTCCAACCACGGCGACGCTCTTCGGCTCGAAAAACACTCTTATGGTGCTCGCCCTGTCTGACAAATTTGAATCCATATCCCAATACCCCCCTTTTGCTCGGCTAGTATACAGTATTGAAGCCAGATTTGTAAAAAGGAAGAGATCATCAAAGACGGACATGTTCCATTTTTTGGCGGATGAAATTAAACATTGTATAAGAGAGGCAGTTGCCCGAGATAGACGCTACCGCAAAATAGTAGGTGCTACTAGAATCGCTTGGTTAGCCAAGTAATGTTTACACACAACTGGACGAAAGCCAAAAAGTACAAGACTGTATCTGGTAATACCTCATCTCACCCACCGAAGTCGAGGTAAAAGTATGCCCGAGCTTCAGGTATTGTTAGCACCCACGCCAGCGTCCCGCCTGCCCACTGGACAGCTACTTTGGCAGCTCCAGCAGTAATAGTAGTTTCCCGTCTCTAAGGCCTCCCAAAGCTCGCGGGTTACATTTTCCCTAGGAATACAACTGGCCGAAGTATCCGCTAAGAGATTATGCAACGAGTGCTACTGACACACAAGCTCAACCCGAAGATAACCACCATTAGCAGCTACCTTCCTTTCCATATCGGCGGTCGCTTCTCCACAAAAGCCCTGATGCCTTCCTGACAGTCCTCAGACAGCGATAGCCGGCGAAAACGTTCGCCTGTCTCGGCCTGGTGAATACCGGGGGCCCATTCCAGAGAACCGTAGGTAAGCTCCTTGATTCCTTTGACGGATAATGGTGCTCCCCGAATTAGCTTGGTGGCCATTTCTCTGGCGGCTGACAACAACTCATCCGCTGGCACAACTTTGCTAACAAGACCAATCCTTTCGGCTTCATGGGCATCGATGATCTTACCAGAATACATCAGTTCCAGTGCCCTACTGAGCCCCACGACGTAGGGTAGAAGGTACGGCCCGGCTCCGGTATCTGGGGTCAGGCCCCGAAGGCTGAAAACCCATCCGAATCGCGCGTTCTCTGATGCGATCCTGACATCGCATTGAATTGCCCACTCGGCTCCCATGCCCACCGCGGCACCGTTTACCGCAGCGATAGTCGGTTTGGGAATACGAGTAAAGGTCCACTTAGGTAGAGGGGTCTCCGGCATAGAGACGCCCTGCATTCTTCGCTGTCTTTCGGCACCAGCTTCCTGCTCATCTCGACCTAAAGCGGAGACATCGGTCCCGCTACAGAAGGCTCGACCGTTCCCGGTAATAATCATAGCCCTGACTTCGTCATCCCGGATTACCTCAGCTACCATCTTCGTAAGGTCTACCAACATATCATCAGTAACGGCGTTGAGTCTATCGGGTCGATTCAGCGTGATGGTTGCGATGCTGTCCTCTTTACTGTAGAGTATTCTCTGCTCTGTCATGGTGTGTTACCTCCCCTTTGTTCATATCTGGCCCCGGACCAACCTGCCAGTCAAGATTGAATACGGGTGGTTTGAGAATGAGCGCATGTTATCTGGCGTCTCTTTTACTCCCATTGAATCATTCAGGTTTATTATATTGTATTCGTGTCAGGTAAATGCCAGCAAAAACTTCAAGTTCCAGGCGGGGGCTACGAGATGATATCCTCGAGCTCCTCGGCAGTAAGACACCTTCCTGTCAAGCTATTTGTATCCTGATAAGCAATAAAAACAGCATACCTGCCCCAGGTTTCGACCCTCTGCAGGGATGAATAGTCCATATCGGGAGACAGCTTTCTTAGTCCTTCGGTATCAGTATAGTCCGGGCAAAGGGCGTTAACGGCAATATTGTATTCCCTGACCTCTTGGGCCAGCCCCACAGTAAAGCGTTCAATGGCCGCCTTGGTTGCTCCGTAAGGGATTCCCCCGCTAATCACTCTGGTCCCGAGGATTGAGGAGAGATTGATGATACTACCGCTCCTTCGCTCCATCATGGAGGGAAGCACTGCTCTGGTGCAAAGAAATGTACCTCTGAGATTCACCCCCATAACCAGGTCCCACCTTTTAGTGGTAACTTCTACAAGGGTGCCCGGGATGCTAATACCAGCATTATTGACCAGCACATCTATATGTCCGTACCGCTCCAGGACTGTCTGTACCATCTCATCAATCTCTCCTTCTCTTGTCACATCAGTTTTCACGGCGAGAGCGTTACCACCCAGGGCACGAATTTCTTCAGCCGTTTTGTGAATGGTACCGGGTAAGCGTCCCTCAATCTCGCTACGGGCTGTCACCATAACGCTGGCACCCTCTTTGGCCAGGGCGAGGGCAATAGCTTTGCCAATTCCCCTGGATGCCCCGGTAACAATAGCTATTTTCCCCTCAAGCTTCACCGACGCCTCCTATGGTACATAGAGAAGCTTGCTAGCGGGATCTGCCGAGCCTTATCACGGGCTTTTTGAAATCGGAAAGGCTGCTCATGCATGGTGCTATTATAGCACCTCTTTGTGGACAAATCATCGTTTCGTTCAGCCAGTGAAATAAATCTCCTTTTTTAAGGATGCTGGGAAATGTCGCTCCGCAGAATCAACGCGTTTAGCTACGGCTTTGTCGCTTCTGCAGATATAAGCCAGTTGTCGTTTGTCGTAATCAGTTTGACATCTTTGGCTATGGAACAGAGAGCGGAGGAAAATGCTATCAATAATCATACCGAAGCAAGAGCACCCCAGTAACTTTCAGTAAAGAAGGTTACCTCCTGGTGTGTAATTCAATAGTCGGAAGGTCTCATGATACGCCTTCACCTCAGCAGCTAAATGGGACAGCCTGCTCAGCACCCCTGCTCGACAGGTATGCCCAGCCGGGCCTGGTTGGTCTGATGAGCCTATTTATCAGCTGGGGTATGGCAATCCCCAGAAGAAGAAGTGGCTCGACCAGGTTGGCTACAAGTAAAGCGGGGCTAAGCCGAGCAAA
>Ga0209164_1002558_pt1 | contig 19071 bp, 27 predicted proteins | sample MTBNYHSulfiMetaG_FD_187458 | JGI IMG/M metagenome (GOLD analysis project Ga0209164, IMG submission 187458) | Enrichment culture microbial communities from rom New York Harbor, USA that are MTBE-degrading - MTBE-NYH (New York Harbor Sulfidogenic)... | ecosystem: Environmental > Aquatic > Marine >...
ATTTCTTCATCGAACTCAAATTCCATTGCCTTCTTCTCCCTCGCCCTTCCCTATCGGCAGGCGGCGCCGGCTGAGATCATCGCCTCTCAGCGGGGCTGAATCGCTTTATTTCAGGTCAGCGTTGACCATCTACTCTTATTCCCGTGTTCGGTATTACCTGAACAACCCTGTCATCCCACAGTTCGACCATGCAGTGGTCTTTCTCATGAGTTATCGGCAGGTCCTGGCCAATATGCTTGATGAGCCATTGGCGTATAGCTTTGGCACAAACTTCAGAATCGTCCTTGCCGGGAGATACCCTGGCGGTCATGATCCGTACATCCATGCCCTCGTTAAGCCACCGTTGTATCCTCTCCACCATCAGCGGAACCGGCGGCCCTATATGTTCTGGTCCTTTCCAGCCATGATACTCCGCCAGGGTGCCGTCGAGGTCGACCCCTATCCACGGTGTTTTCGCGCTTCCATGGGTGTCGTTCATTGCCTCGCCTCTACAATCTGATACGGTGTCCTGGCCGGCCAGTAACGCCGGCTGATTCTTTGCATTATTTTCTCTCCAATGCTGAGATACGCCTCGGCCATGTATTTGTCGTCGCTATTATTTTTTCTTGCCTCGGAGAGCATCTGCGCTGCAACATCCAAGTCGTGGATTGTTGTCTGCGGAAGGTGCAACACCTTGTCTAAAAGCTCACTGGCTCCTCTTCGTGCAAGAGTCAACACCTCATGCCACCCAATCGAATGCCCGCACACGTCGCATTTCAGCACGTCAACAAGCTCCACGTCCCTGATCCCCCTGATGGTCTGCAGCGGTCGGTATTTAGTGCTGCCAGGATTATGGCCTATCGCCTTCCCCTCTCGCATGGTGCCGTTGCACTGTTGCCGTGGACATTTCATTGTCAGTCTTCTTTTTTTGCTCGCCGGTGTATTTCCATGAATAAGACATAGGACCGAACGGCTTCTGCCCTCTTCTCCACGTTGTCGGCACTTTCAATGTCGTCCAGCAACAAACCTCTGATTTTTTCTTCGCACTCCGATGTTTTCATTCCTCAAACTCCTGTGTCTCGATTCCTCTGTTTGCCCCCACCGCCGCGCCGTCAGGCACTGGGACCGGCGCCGGTGTGGTCGGATTGGTGTTTGCCCCAGGGGCGCCATAGTCGATGGACGCCGCCGGGGTCGGTCCGCCGGTGTACTCCGGCACAATCGGCGGCTGGTCATGGTCGACATACCCGGCCGACCGGAGCAGCCTGTCAGCCAGGCCAGCCGTTGCCGGCGTCTGCTCGATCACCCCGGCCGTCTGGATCGCCGAATACTGCGCGTCAACCGCCGAATTGGTGGCGTCGGTATCCGCCTTCCGGGCCTGGGCCCGCTTCAGTTCGGCGCTCGCCCGTTTCTCTTCGGCCGTCGCGTCGTCCAGCTCGCTACTGCCCTGGGACTCGGCAATGGCCTGCATCTCATCGGCAATCTCGTGCTTCTTGGCTATCGTGCTGGCCAGGAGCAGGTGGCGCGGCGGGATGGCGACACCCTTCTCCAAGAGGGTCACCAGCTGGTCGAACTGGTTCTGCTCGAACGTCGCATGGGTGGGCGTATCCGACACAACCACGTCATAGCGGCCGATGGTCACGTCGTTGAGGATCCCGCCGGTTTCGTCCACCTGGTTGATGGTAATCTCTTCCTGCAGCTTATTTGTCACCGGGTCCACGATCCGGATCACCCGTTCCTCGGTGTAGAATCCCTGCACCAGCTCCAGCATCTTCCTTGCGGACATGCGCCGGGTCAGTGCCAGGTTGTCGAACGGCCGCCCCATCTGCATTTCGCCCTGGTACTGCTTCGACTGGATGGCAACCCCGGAAACCTCCGGCCCCTTCTGCCCCTGCAGGGCGTCACTCATCCCTGAAATGGTCTTGATGGCGAACTCGGCCCGGTCGGTCAGCAGCTCCGCGCCCCTGGGCGGATCGGACGGCCGGCGCTTCTCCGGCTTGGTCGAGCCCTTCTTGTAGACGATGACCAGCCCGTTGCGGTTGCCGTACTTCTCCAGGTCCTCCGGTTCCATGTTGGCCAGGCTGCCCTCTTCCACGTCGTAGCCGGAGTTGCTGACCGTGTTCTGGATCTCCAGGGTGTTGGTAATGGATTTGTTCTCCAGCTCCTGCGGGGAGCGCAGATTATCCACCATGCCCCGGGTCCGGCCCCGGCGGAATATCGGGAAGTAGGGAATGATCGTAAACGTCCGGTACGGGCTCCAGGCATCGAACAGCACCGTCCGGCCGCAGGTGACTGTCCAGCGCACCCGCTTAACCTGCAGCCGTGAGCGGACCGCGCCGCTTTCGAGGGCCTGGGAAATCTGCCGGTCAGTCATGCCGGAAACCGGCTTGACCTCGCCGGTGTAGTAGACGATGACGTCCTCCAGATTCCGTTTCCAGTATTGCCGGTCAAGGACCATGTACCGCCGTGTCTTGGTCCGCTCTTCCTCTTCCACCCAGCCCTGGTACAGGCCCTCGCCGTCGGCGTCGTCGCCGAAATGCGGCCGGTTCATGTACTGGTCGGAGTCAAAGTACAGGTCGGCCGCCTGGCCCAGCTCCCTGGCCTTGTCCTCGCCGTAGCGGCCGGCGATCTCGTCATAGGTCAACCAGTTGATCACCGTCACGTCGGCCCAGCCGGCCGGGTCGTAGCTCTTGGCGTCCGGGTCCGGCTGCACGTCGAGCGGGTCCAGTTCCTCGCAGACAATTTCACCCTGGAAGTTGTTCTCGAAGGAGACGCGGAAATCGAGAAAGCCCCGCTGCTCGATCACGCCGTCCTCGAACATCAAGGATTCCTTCCAGTGGTATTCGATCTGGTCGGAAATCTGCATGATGACCTTGGAAAGGACCTCGGCCGTCTTCTCGTCCGCCCCCTCGCCCCGCGGCTGGAACGCGATGTCCACCCTGGAATGGAGCTGCATGCCCAGGGCTGTGTGGACCGCCGGCATGATATGGTTGAGCTCGATCATCGGCCGCTTTTCGGCCTCCATGGCTTGCCGGTCCGTCTCCGACCACTGCAGGCCGCCGCCCAGGTAGAAGTCCTCGTTGCGCCTGGCCGTGGCGATGTAGGCGTCGTGGCCGGCTGTCTTGCCGTACTCGTAGCGCTCCCAGTTCAACCGGGCCAGCCTGCCGTCGTCGTCCCTGCTGCCTGTCTTCTCTGGCGTGGTCAATCCTTTTTCGGCCATGATTTACACCGTCATGTGTGAGCCCGCGCCGGAGTATCGGTCGTGCCCGATCTTCCGCTTGAGCTTGTCCTGCCAGGACAGTTTCTTTTCACGCTTCCGGACCTGTGGGAACTGCGCAGCCAGGTCATGATCGAGGATCCGCGCCAGGCTATCAAGCATGTCGTCGTGCACCCCCACCGGAAACGGCTGGTACTCCTCGTCGATGAACCGCTTGACCAGGTTTTGCCGCTTGCCCTCGTAGTCCGTCCGCCACAGGGCCCGCGGCAGCCATATCCTCCCCTGCTCGAACTTGGGAACCAGCCGGCGGATGCGGTCCGGTTTCGGGGTGTTCCCGCCCAGGGGCGTGACATTGAACCGATAACCGATGCGGTCCATCTCCGATTCGATGTGCTGGACGTCCGCCTGCATGCCGTAGTGCTCATAGCCGACGCCCAGGGGCAGGTAATCCCGGTGCAGCTCGAACAGCTTAGCCGTCCGTTCCGTCAGGTTCAGCCGGTCGTACACGATGTCGTAAACGTAGTAGTTGCGGTCCGGGCCCAGCCCGAGAACCCACATTGCCGTATGGTCCGACTCCTTCTTCTTTTCGTTGGCCGGATCCACCACGATGTAAAAGTTGACGGTCGCCGGGTCCGGCTCGGTGTCGTAGTAGCGCAGCCACTCCAGCTTGAAGCCCTGCACCTGGTCGGCCTTGGGGTCCTGCAGCATTTGACAGTTCTTGACCGCATACCCTTCGGCGATATAATTGCCGGTTTCAGTCTGAATGTTGTAGACAGTCCTTTCGCCGACCGCCTCGATACTGACAACGCGATCCCTGCACCCTTTTCCGATATTCCTTGTGCCGTTTGAGAATATGCCCTGTGCGATCTTTGCCGACTTCCCGGTGTTTCCGATGAGATTGAGCAATCGAATTTTCTGCTCTCTTCCCCCTGTCAGATAGTAGTCTGTTGCCGATTTCTTTCCTTTTCCGGCGCGGTAGCTGATTCTGCAGCGCCCAAGCGTTGTTTCGATCAGCTCGCAGACAATCGGGTTGTGCTCAGGAGACTGATGGATGTGGACCGTATTCCCTGACCATCCACCCTCGCCATCGATTATCCCTGCCAGATATCCAGCGTCGAACTCGGATGCAGGCTCTCTCACGACTCTCGGGTCATAAACAGAACACGCTCCACTCAGGTAGCCATGCTTCTTTCCAACCGACAAGGGAGCGTATCCTCGTTCAACACGGCCAGACCAGAACTTATGATCGGCTGTACAGACCACCTCGCGGCCGCTCTCAAACGTTATCCTGACGACCGGCATCAATCGCTCACTGCAAGCGATGACCTCAGACGGCACAAGTGACGTCCTCTTTCCTCCGCTGCCGTTGGCGTAGCCGACTACTTTTTCCCCGGGCCTGATTTCATTCACGCTTTTCTCTGTGAAATCAGCCATCAGGACCTTAGTGCCAGCCACAAAGCAACCAAACACATAGACGCCCATGTCGCGCCGCTTCTCGGCCAGGGCCTCCTGAGAGAGGAAAACCGGCTTGCCGTCTGCCTTGCCGTTGTCCGTCGCCGGGTGCAATCGTTTGATCGCCGATCCCCGCTCCATGATCACTTTGTAGGTATCGTTGAAGTGATACCTGGTGCCGATGTACCGTTTCCGTCCCCCGTCTGCGCCCAGGTTCAGGGATAGTTCCCACGCCTCGGTGGTCTTTTTGATCTGCTCGGTCGTGGTGATCGACTCCCGGGTGACAACGTCGTCGTAGATAAGCAGCTTGAAATGCTTGGATGTCGGCTGGCCGTCCACCAGGCCCCACCCTTCGACAGTCGCCTCCTTCGGGTTGGTGGTGCGCTTGACCGTGATTCCGTTCTCTTCGGACCAGTTCGGCGCCTCTTTCCTTGGGTTGGCATACAGGATGTCGGGAAACAGGTATTTGAGCCGCTCGTTGGTTTCAAACTCGTACTTGATCTGCCGCAGGAAGCCGCGGGCGATTGACTTTGTGTGGGAGAATATGCCGACCGTCAGCTCCTGGTCGTTGAGGATGTCCTGAATGGTCAGGCCAAAGGTGATGATGGTGCTTTTGTAATGCTCCCGGGCCCACAGGTCCAGCCGGCCGTCCGGGTTAGCCTGGACCTCGACGCATCGCTCATAGAGCCAGTCCCGGTCAATGTCTTCACGGCCGCACCCTCGGGTCAACAGATAAAACAGGTCGGTCCGGCACAGTTGCCGCTGCAGGGCAATGACCTGCTCCTCGCCCAGGCGGACGGCCTCGGCGTTGAGCTGGTTGAAAAATTGGTTGCGCTCAGTCCTGTTCATCCCTTTCCGTTTGCTTGCGGTTGCCGTAGTCAATCATGGCCTGCAGGAGCGGATTCAATGCCGCAAGATTCAGGTTCTTCTGCGCGTTGTCCTTCTCGAACAGGCCCAGGTTTTTACTCAGTGCATCCAGGGCGTTGGTCTTCGGCCACAGCTTCAGCTCGATGATGTCCGCCGGCGGATCGTCCCCCTGGGTCGGTTCCTGCCTGATCTTGACCGCGGCCACCGCCGCGCTGACGCTGTCTGGCCATTGGGATACCGGGAGCAGGCCGCCGTTCTCGTTGAGCAGCTGCCGGATGTCCGAAAAACCGATAGCTGCCCACTCCTTCAGCACCTTGTCCGGTGACAGGTCGTTCTGCCTGATGTACTGCGCCTGCAGCTCCTTGATCCTTGTAGTGATCTTGGAGTTATCGAGTAACTGCTTTGCCGCACGGTTCACCGTCTCCGGTTTCATCCTGCCGCAGTCATACGCGGCCCGGTACGCCTCGGTGGCGTTGCCGGTCTTGATGTACGCCTGGCAGAATCTCTCTTGTTTGGGTGTCAAGTTCGCCATCGGCAAAAAGCCAAAAAAAAAGGCCCGGTCGTTCCATCTCTGAAACAACCGGGCCCGGAAATGTCCGCGCAATCACGCGGCCAATTCTGAACAACCGTCCAAAATTTTTCTATCAGCTTAATTATCTAAGATATGGCCGTTTTTGTCAAGGCCCCTGACAACAGGACAGCAGCATTGGAGTTTATCGGTTATGGCAAATGATAATCCTGCTCCCCCTGGGTCCGTAGCCGGTCGTCCCTCCTGACCACCATTCCCGGGTTCCGACGGACAATCTCGTCCGTCACGCCGGCAAAGCCTCCCTCTGTAAAACTCATTCGGATCACGCCCTCCCCGTTGAGTTTTGAGGCCATGGCGTTGTTGAAATGCCAGTTGACCAGGTTGATCACCTCCTGCCTGTGGGCTTCCCTGGTTGCGATTCGCTCTGTTTTACCCATTCTCTCTCCTCATCTTTTGAAATATCGGTTTCTGATCCACGCAATTACGACGAACGGCCATAGTGTCAAAACAAGCTCGTACCCGAGTGGGACAGGGCATTTAATGGCCCAGTTGAACAAGCTATGCCTATCGTCGTCAACGAAGGCCAGGACGACGCATCCAAGCAGGGCCCATACTATCCATGCTATCAATACTGTCAGCACTTTATCTGTCATCTCAACCCCCTTATATCCCTTTTGGCAAAGGGGATCAGCGCCTTGCAGACGGCCGCAAACAGATGGTGGGTGATTTTTATCTCCGGCGGCAGCTGATCAAAGGGGATCATGGCCGGGTGCGTCTTCTCTTTGACGTTGAATTCGTCCCCGTACTGGTATCCCCTCGCTTCCATGTACTTGCGCCAGTGTTCATGACTGTCGGCCGGCGTCGCGTTCGGATTCTCGGTATGGAATATCACTCCGTTTACCAGCTGCTCCCGCTTGCTGTTGTCCGCGGCCAGCCAGGGGGGCGCCGGCAGGCCGCCCATGGCGTCAAGGGTTACCTGGTATGCGGACCAGTAGGCCATTGCCACATGGATCAAGTTTAACCTTCCGATATTTCTCATCGTTGCACCTGATATTTTTCGATTATCCGTTCCTTCTCCTGGGACAGCCGGCGGAACATTGCCGGGTAGTCCGGATCGGAATAGCCCTTTGCATACCGGTCGATAAGGTCGGCCGGCGCCGCCTGCTTGAGACGGAGAATCGTATTTATCTCCGCCAGCTTCTTCCCTTCCGGCGTTTCCGGGTTCGGGCCCCTTGGCATTACCCCGCCGTTACGGGCCATCTGCAGGTATGCCTCGAATTTTGTGCCGAACAGGGTCTGCGGCCTGAGATACTGGACCATTTTCTCGTCCTTCCCCCATTCCTTCACCTTCGCGTCAATGACGGCCCGGAAGTCGTCCAGCGTAAACCCTTCGTTCCATCGGGCCCGGATCAGATTCCTGGTACTGCCCGCGTCGTGTTTGAATGATGTTCCTGCCTGCTTGTTCAAATGGGCGACAATTTCAGCATAGGGGGGATGGCGTCGGGCATCTTTGCCCGACAAGTTACCTTTATACGGATCCGGTTCCGGCTCCGGTTCCGGTATTGGCATACTCTTTCGCCAGGCTTCGGCAAAGGCTTCGTCAAAGGCTTTAACAAAGGGTTCCCCTAACTCTTCGCATGCCTTCCGCAGCGCGGTTATGCTCTCGTGCCGGAGTTCGCACTCGGGGATCAAATCGATCGCTTTCGCAAACCCTTTCACCACGTTCGGGTTCTCCGGCTTGTTGTGCGCGATGAATTTCGGCAGGGCCACGCACGACGCCGTCGGGTCGGCTTTAATCATGCCGCGCTGCAACCCTTCCCCAAAGGCTTTCTGGAAGCGTTGCAATGTCCAGCCCTTTTCGGCGGCCAGGCCATGAACCGTTGCCCTCATTGCCCCGAGCCCGGTCATGAATGGGTGGGTCAGGAGAAAGAGAAAAACCAGCTGGCCGTCATCCGACATGCCAGCGAACTTTGCGTCGTTCCAGATAACGACCGAGACTTTCCTGTATCTGCTCATTGCTCGTTATGCCTCACTTGGAAATTCTCTTACGTTCAGGTATTCAGGGATCGGCTGCCGGCCAGACATCTGCTTCATAAAGAAGGGCACGCCAGCCTCAAGGCAATAATTCAGTAGGCTCGCTGCCCATATCTTTTCCATCGGCCTTGGATTCGGGCCGGATTCGCCGCCGCAGATGACCCAATCAATATCATTCATCATGCACCTGTCTCCATAGTTCCCAACAGAAACGTGATATTTGAACCGATTAGATTGTCTGCCATCCATCATCGGAAATTGTTTTTTACAATATTCACATAACACAACCTGCCCAAGCATCGGCTCCACCGAAACAAACCGAACGGCTGCCGGTATCTTCAGCAGTATCGGTATCCGTTTATCCGCCATCTCCTGATTTTCCGCAGTCACGCCCATCCAGACATTCGGCAGCGGCCAGCCTGACGGGAGCCGGTCTTTAATGCTCTCCGGTCGCTTGGTCAGAATCAGGTAGGTCAAATGCGGAGTCCGGCGAATAATCTCCCAGGCTTCATCCCGCCAGGGATCGGCGTCCTCGAGAAAAAAATCGGACCAGGAACAGGTGAATACCCGGGCAGGCTTTTTCCACTTCAGTGGGGCGCTAAACGTCGAGGATCCTGATCGGACCACTGTGAAGGGGTCCTGGCCGTATCTTTTCTTTTCGCGGTACATATAACAGTTCTGGCAGCCAGGGCTCAGCTTGCGGCATCCCTGCCAAGGATTCCATGTATGGTCGGTCCAGTCGATTTTGCTGTTTTTGCCCATAGGTGTACTCCAATGCTCTTCTGTACCTGTCGTAGGTTCCCGGATACATCACCGCGTACCGCAGGCCGGAAAAAGGGTCCTTGAAAAGATAAACCTGCCCCTGGTCCACGGACGTATCAATGGTGGTTCCGTATCGTTTCAGCCATTTCTTGTCCACACGTCGTCGGCGATGCCTCCTTGCCCGCTTTTTCGGCCACGGCAGACACCTGATGTTCGGTGGATGTGACCGCATGGCCAGCGATGCTTCCAGTTTGCGCTTCGCATCCAGGAGGGTGGCCATTGTCAACGATGTTGCCGTTGTTGCTTCGGTTCCTTTCATGGTTTACCCTGCCGTTATACTTTCCCCTTTTCTTCCTTGCCCACCTTGAAAGGCTGCCGGTAGATTCCAGCCCGACATATGTTTCCTTTTTGCCCATCAATTCAAGCTCTGCCACTGACCGCAGCTCATCCGGGACTGGTTCATATCCTTTTTTATACAGTTCTTGGATTTTCTCGACTGCTGCTTCGCGCATGTCAACAAGGTGCCCTGTGTCTACTTGCATAGTTTTTCTCCATCGCTTGAGATTTCAGTTTACTTGGGGCATTTCTATAATCTGCAGCTCAGGCGGCAACATCTTCCCCTTGCACCGCCGGCAGAACTTGGCGACCGGGTCGTTCTCCGTGGCGGATTTAATCCGCCGCGCCCTGCTCCGCTTGAGATGGTATGCGCAGACCTTTTCCCAAGCCGACCTGGTTACCCTTGTGGGGTTTCCGCCGGTGCCCGGGCACATCTTGACGGTCATTTTTTTGCGGGCCGTGTTGAGGCCTTGGCCAGTGGTAGATTTGTATTTCCCGCGCTTTGACCCAGTTTTCACTCCCATTTTATTCTCCTTCAGCCAGCTCCAGGACCTCCGCGTCCAGCTCGTCCATCATGCCCAGACACCTGTAAAGGTGGGCGATTGCGGCGGCGATTTTCTTGGTTTTGGCACTACTGCCAAGTGGCTCGTTATTTTTGGGTCGTGTCTGCAGCCAGTCGACCCCCAGTGCATTTCCGAGGGTCGTAACATGGGTCGCAGTCAAATCTAAGCCGTGCTCCGCGTTGAGGATATTAGCAATGTCTTTTTTCTGCCTGTATTCGACTTTTTCCCTGTTAGCCTCAATCCATTTACCCAGAGAAATAATCTCCACTGCCGTCAACCTTCGACTTGTCTTTCTCATCTTGCCGTCTCCTTTTTCTCGCACAAATGATGAATTTTAGGGTTCAGCTCTACAAGGTGCCCTTTTAGGCCAGAAATCCTGATTGCATAAACATTGTTGCCCCCGTATGCCACCAGACACGACGGCCCCCCTGAGTTTGCTTTTGCCCATCACTCCTTAAACAGCCTGATCTGCCCGGGCCGTTGCTGTAGTTTTTTTGCGGCCGCATGGTTGAGCCAAAGAGCCTCCGTCCTTGTTTGGCCACCATCGGCCAGCGCCTCTCTTTCTACGCGATACCAGTCTGGATAAAGATCCCGGTCGTACAGTTCGCAAGGATAGCCGGACAGCACCACCATTCCGCGCAACGGGCGCAGGACCTCCGCAAGGGCACGATGGTCATTGTCGGTCAGCTCGTGCAGGTACTGACCCTTCTCCCCGCCAGCGGGAATGCTCGATCGCGTGCATCTTGGATATGGCGGGTCCACGTAAAACAGAGTGTCCTGCGTATCGTGGCGCGGGATCAGCTCGAGCGCATTCATGTTCTCGACCAGCACCCCACGAAGTCGCTCCGTAAATGCGGAAATACAGTCAGGGTATCCAGCCCAGTCAACCGGGCCAGTCTGGTTCCGCAGGTAGGAGCGGGCTCGAAATCCGGTCTTGTTCTTCCGCAGCGCCGTTGTCCCGAATCCCATCATGGCCCTGACCAGGGTCCTGCGGGCCAACTCTACTGGGTCTTCGGTCGGCGCATAGGCATTCCGAAACTCATCACGCGCGAAGGGTGTCAACCGTAGTCCTTTCTCCAGGGCGGCCGCCTGGCGCGAATCTCTCAGCACCCTGAACAGATTACAGATATTCCCATCCAGGTCGTTGATCACCTCGGCGTGTGAGCGGTCCTTGCGCATCAGCACCGAAGCGGCGCCGCAAAACGGCTCAACGTAAATTTTGTGCGGCGGAAAATGTGAAATAATCCACGGCGCAATTCGCCATTTTCCCCCATGGTATCGCATTATTGGCCGGCGCGGAGGCTGGCCCGATCGCTCGTCCATTAGTGCCCGTTGGCTATGACTGGAGCCTATGGCCACCCTTACGACCTCCCCGTCTTCCCCTTCTTTTCTTTCCACAGATCTTCCATTGCATCGTGGAAAAACTCGCTCCAGAAATCATGCTCATACGTCCCCCCGTTCTTTCCGGCGGAAGGTCTTTGCTCGCTTGTTTTTCCCAGGGCCGCCACTTTTTTATCGGCCAACTTCTTGGCCTTGCCCATCAGTTTTATCCTTGCCTGCTGGTACTGCTCATCCAGGCCCTGCTGGCAAATTACACATATCCCTTTCATGTTTTTCTCCTTACTCATCCGCGATATAGACCGGCACCCCGGTCAGCCCCTGGACCGCCGCTTTCATCCTTGCGACGTCGGAATTCCCGTTGCTCGCATGGAGTAGCCAGACCTCCTGAAGGCGTGACCGGTCCGTCGCCCGAAGGAATTCAAGGACGTTCTCAAGGCCAAAATGGGAAAACAGGAGCCGCTTCTTCTGGTGAACCGATACGGCCCCGCTCTCGACGTTGGCAGCCAGCACATCCTCGTTGTAGTTGCATTCGATCATGACATGCGTCAGGCCGATGAACCGGTGGGTGATATATGCCGTGTCCGTGACAAACAGCATTTTTTCATGGCCGGATGCCAGCAGGTATCCCAGGGGTTCCCGGGCATCATGGACCGTGTCGAACGGGACGACGGCCCAGGTGCCGACCATGAACATCTTTCCTGCCTGAACATGGTGGATCCTGTGGCTTTTGATCCCCAGGGCATCGGCCGTGCCGGCGCTCATATAGCAATCGACTGCGGACTGGACCAGGTCCTTGACGTGCCTGGAATGATCGCCATGCTCATGCGTGACCAGGCAACCGGCAAGGCTGGCAAGGTTGCCGACCTTCTCCCGGATCCGGGCCGGCCGGGCCCCCGCCTCGATGAGCAGGGGCGTTTTGCCGTCCGTGACGTGGTAGCAGTTGCCGGCCGATGAGCTGGCGATGGGGGTGATGGTGATCATGCGCTAAACCGGTATCAGCTCAATCCTTTCCGGCACATCGACTTCAAAAAAGCCTTGCCGACCGATTACGGGGAATGGATTTTTGATCCTCTTAATATCCTCAAGAACCCACCCGAACCTGCCATGGGAGTAATCCCCGAAATGGTGCTCTGCCGAATGGTAGATTCTCTGCACGGTTAAGGACTCAACCGGGATACAGTCCGCCAGACAGCAGATTGCAACTGCCTTCCCGAAGGGTATGTCTTGCAGCTTTACTCCCGGCCAACTCTTAAAGGTAAGGTCCAGCGGCTTGCCGACCAGGGGAGCCAATGCGCCCTGTATGTTCCAGATACATAGATGGTGCAGCATTTCCTCCTTTACCAGCCTCTTCGCCGCACAGATAATCAGAGGCCCTCGGTAACCGGTACGCCATCCCCGGGTTTCGATCCGCTTTGCTCCGGTAGAAATCAGGCTCGCCCAAGGCTGCCAGAGTGATATTGCTTTCATAGTGCCCTCACCAGCCCGTCAACGGCCGCGCAATCCTTACACCCGTCAACCCCCAGGGGCGGTTCCGGCATGTCCAGGATGGTTTTTGCCTGCCTGAGCAGGAACGGAATCAACGCATCATCCATCTCCACCTGCACTCCTTTCGTCACAAACTCCATGGAAAAGCCTGCAGGCGGGTCGAACGCTCTCCGGGTGTCGTCCGTAATCGGTTCACAATAGATCAGCGGCGTTGACCGGACCTTGTTCCCCGCCCCCTCATGCACCCACCGGTAGGCGTTAAGTTGCCCCTCGTACATGGGGAGGAGTTTGTCCTGGTTGGCCGTGTACTTGGCCGTCTTGTAGTCCGGAATGATGTGCGTTCCGTCCTCGCAGACAAACAGGTCGTCCATGGCCCCGGAGACGGTTATCCCGGTATCGGGATCGGCCCGCTTGAACTTTGACCAGTGGGGGACCGGCAGGTATTTGACGGCCCCCTGCAGCTCGGGTATCCACGGCGGCGCCGAATGGTGGGCGTCGAACCAGGCATGGACGACGCGTTTTGAATAGGCGTCGATGGACATGAAGATGCCGGGGAAAATCTGGAAGGGCAAGGACTTGACCTTCTGCTTGATCCAGAAACAACGGGGACAGGCGTCGGGCATATTGAGGGCGCCCAGGATCTTGCCTGATATTCTTAATTCCTTTGTCATAGCTGCCCCCCCTTAAAACCCAGGATCAGGAGGCGCTACAGTTGCATTCTCCCTTAGTTGAACGGGCTTAATGTCGTCCCATGCCGAACACCCCTTGCGCGTCCGGCACTCGGTGTTGCAGTACGATGCCTTCATCTTGTCGCCGTCGTTGTCCGGGCACGACACCATCGCTTCCTGCAGGGCGTCTTGAGTGTCTACCTCTGAAGGCGGCTCAACGTCGATGATCTCCCCGGTGTTGGCGTTGACGGCGATTTCCTGCTCCAATTCGACCTCCGCCTCTATTTCCTTTGACCTGGAGGCTGCCTGTTTCAACAGGAGGTTTTTGTCGGAACTGGCGTTGATGATCGGCTTGCACACCTTGTTGATCACAGTCTTCAGGGCCATGTCCCGGGTGAATTTTTCGTGGGTGCTGCCCTTTTTGATCTGGCCGTTGTCGAGGACCGGATTCATTTTTGACTGTCGCCAGGCCTGCTTGATTTCCTCCATGGTCATCAGCTCTGTTTTCAGGACGTTGCCGTCCTTGTCCAGGGCCATGCAGTAGGCGGCCTTGATCTTTTCGTTGGCGACGTTTTCCAGTTTCTGCTTGTGGGACGTAATGACCTTCTTGCCCTTGACGATTTCGTATTCCAGGTCGTCACCATCGTAGTAGACCTCATAGGCGAAGTCGGCCACTGTCGGATCCAGCCGTTTCGCCAGCATCATGGATCCGAAATATGACGGCTGACAGGCCAGATTCTGGCCGTACGCTATGAAATAGCACTGCTTCTTGAGAGGGTTGAGCCCGAGGACAATCATGTCCAAAAGAGCGAGGGAAATGCTGTTCGGGGTGCACGCCTGAAGGACCGGACGCCTATCCTTGTCCGTGGTGTCCTGCAGGACCAGCCACGCTGCTTTGAGCGCGTTTTCCGGGCTGTAGTCCTGGGGAAGGACAAGTTCCCCGTTTTTGATAAATTCGGTGACCTTGCTGGTCACGACATCGACGACGCCCTTTTTGACGATTGCCAGGTCGAACTGCCCCTTGGGGGCCGTCTGGGCGTTGGCACTATTCTTTTTTTCAGCCATGACTATCTCCTTTTGATTGCTGGTTAATTGACGGTCAGTTCCTTGTGCTCGGGCGACACCACCAGTCGGATGACCTGGATGCCCTCCATTGGCAGCAGTTGCGTGATCGATTCGGCGTTGTCGACGATCACCGGCATGGACACCCCGTAATGCTCTGCCAGGGTCCGGATGATGTCCAGTCCGGCGTTGATCCGGGCCCCATTGTTGAGGCCGGAGGAATAAGGAACGCCGTCGACCGTTACCTCGCAGCACGGATCCAGCGCGCCGTTGACCAAGTCCTTGAACAGGCGGAACCGGACCATCTGGAACTTCTTGTTTATGCTCTCTTCGAGCATCGCGGCTTTTTTCCGCTCCAGGGCTTCAAGCAGGTCCTTTTCCTTCTGCAGCTCTCCGCGCTCCAGGGCCATTCGCTTTTCCTCGTCGGCCAGCGCAGCGATTCTCTCATCGTTCTCCTTCATCATCTTTGCCGTGGCGATTCGTTCCCGGGCCCGGGAAATGACGCCGTCCAGCCGGTCCTTCTCCCTGCCAAGGCGCTCTATCTCCGCTGAGTCCTTGCCGGCCCGGGCGTCGGCAATGCTCCGCTTGATCGCCGCGACATGCTCGACCGCATCCAGGTAGCCGGGATAATCGTTGACCGGCCTGCTCCTGGCCGCGGCAATTGCCTTAGTCATATCTGCCCGCTGCGCCTCGGCCTCTTCGATCTCGGCCTCGATTTTCGCTACCTGCTCGGCCAGCACTGCGGACTCGTCCGCGATCCTCTTTGTCTCGGCCTTGACTGTCTCTTCAAACGCGTCATATTGAGCCTTCAGCTTCTTGCCTTCAGTCTGGATTTCCTCCAGCCGCGTGGCCCGGCGCTTGTTGAATTCCTCCTCGGCGTTATCGGCCTCCGGGATTGCCTGCCCGCAGGCCTGGCATATTTTGTTCTCCGGGGAATAGGTCCAGGCGTACACCTCGTAGTATTCCGCCTTGAACCTGTCTATCTCGGTCTGAAGCTGTTTACGATTGTCCGTGGGTCTTTCCTGGCACTTCAGCTCATAATCGGCTTTGACCTTCCGCAGCTGTTCTGACAGAACAAACATCTGGTCCGACAGCCGTTGCAGCGCACTTTCCTTGTCCTTGGCAGCCTCGGCAATACTCTGCCGGTGCTTGTTCTCAATATCCAGAACTGCCGCTTCCGCCTCGGCCAGTTGCTTCTTCAGCTCTCCCAGCTCGCCGGCCGTCCCGGCCACGGCGATCCGCTCCTGGACCGCGGCAAGTTCGGCCTGGGCCTTTTTGGCAATATCTACCTGTTCGCCCTGGTCGATGGGGCTTACGCCGGCAAACCGCTTCGACGCCTCGTCGATCCGGACGGGGATTTGCTGGAGCTTCTCGCTGATCTCTTTCATCGAGGCCTTGACGATCTTCATCCGTTCTTCCGGAGTATGGTCGGCAAGGACGGCAGTCAGCGCCGCCAGCTCGGCATGCGCGGCTATAACCTCCTGGTCCGTGACGCCTTCGCAAATCTCGAGCAGGGCCTTTCTGCGGTCCGTCCAGTGCAGTTGCTCCGCGAAATAGGACGGCGAAGTGAGCAGGCGGAATATCTCCTCGGCCGCGATTTCCTTGATGCGCTCCTGATACTCCTTTTCCCGGACCGGGACGCCGTTGACGAAATGATCGGTCGTGTGCCCCGTCCATGTGCGCTCGGCCGCGCCCCGCTTGTTTGTCCAGACCTCTTTGTACGCCTTCTTGAGGGTGATATTTTTGAAATCATAATCGAACACGCCCTCGACGGTATGCTCGAGCCCGTGCAGTGCCTCGCCGTCCGGCCCCAGGGTCTTGATCTCGAACTGGGCGTTGCCGCGGCTGTCCTTACCGAACAGCAGCCAGGATATGGCGTCGGCGATGGTCGTCTTGCCGGTGGCGTTGTCGCCGTAGATGGAAATGTCATCTCCGTTCGGCTCCAGCGTGAAGTGTTTGATCCCCTTGAAGTTGGTAAGGGTTAATCGCAACAGTCTCATAGCTCTCCCTCCCTCTTGAAGCGGTGCCGCCGGCGCACTTCGACGAAGTCTACCTTGTCGGGGCCGTCGACCAGATGATTGAGCATTTCGTCGCATGACTTCCGCATCCACGGTACCTTCTGCTCAATGTCGTTCAGGATCAATCGAAGGTTGCCGACGTGATAGGAGAACAGGTCGGTGTGGTAGTTGTCGGGTTTTCGCGCCTCGGCGAGCTGCCGGCAAAGGTCGCGGTTGGTTTTTGTTGCACTGACCAGGTGCTCGGACAGCAGCCTGATCACATGGCGCTGGTGTTCAATTATTGCCCGGTCGGCCAGCGTCCGATCCGGTTGACAATCTCTGATAGCTGGCATAAAATCTCCGTATCGGTAAGTGTTGAGCTTGCTGTACTTGTTGTGGGGCTGCCGGAGGGCTTATTCCGGCAGCCTTTTTCTTTCTCAGTTCACAGTTTCCGCCACGTCAGGCAGTTGCATCTGCCGCTCGGCCGGCTCCATCTTCCTTGATTCGATGGTTTCGCCGGTGTCCGTGCGGACGTAATGGACCTCCTCGCGCTTGTAGTCCCTGACGACCTCGCACTCGACGTTGCGGTATTCGTAGCCGTCGTGGTACTTCTGCGCCGCAATCCTGTTCTCAAGGATGACGTTGTCGATCTTGTCCTTGTAGCTGGACATGACCGCTTTTTTCTCCCGCTCCAGTTCATCCTGACGACGCGATGTGCTCGACATCTCCACGGCGATTTCCTCTTTTTCTTCGGGAGTGAAGAAGTGTTTGACAGGTTTCGTTACGATCTCCATTCAGATCCTCCTTGTGTCCGGCGGTTCCTGCCGATCCAATCGCTCAATCTCCGCAATCAGTAATGCGGCAGCTCGTACCAGATCGCGGCGCCAGTTGTCCGGCATCTCGTCAGTCCGATAGCGTTCTGCGCTGTCTTTGAAGGCATCTCTGAAGTTAAACAGCCAAGCGCGTTCCACGTAATGTTTCGCATAGCACGTGCCGGCAAGCGCCAAGCTCCTGTCGGTGTGCTGGTTGTCGTGGGATTCCGTCCAGCCCTCTGTTTCAATCTGACGCTGGCGTTCGGCCAATACGTCGGCAGCTGCCTTGGTCAATTCCATCAGGTCCTCCTTCTGACCGGCAGTTTGCTCACACGGCCATTTCGTTCAATTTGTGATCCCCGCACCAGTCGTTCTCAAAAACAACCGGATAGCCGCTCATCGTCGGCGCATGCCGCCGGCAACGTCCGACATTGCCGCGAGCTCTTACCGTGTTGTTTGGCTCGTCAACCGCCGGAGATACCTCCTTCGGTTTCTCGACAAACCACATGCAGGTGTAGCACGTCATTCCACTGCTTCGATGTTTCCAGTGATCCATGGTTTTCTCCTCCTCAGATTTCTTTGATTGTTATTACTGTTCGCGGGCGGTCCTTGTCGACCGCCCACCCGTATCCTTCCGGCCTGCGCTCGATCACCGGCACGACATGCCGCATGGAGTCATCGTGCAGGACGCCGGCCTTCTGCAGGACATCCTGGATCCCTTCGATCATGTTTGACAGGTCGAATTTCGCCATGGTCTTCCGGTAAAAGAACAGGTGCAGTTCAACCGGATAGCTCCCGGGCCACCACTGAACCCGCTGCAACATGAGATATTGCAGGGCCATTTTTTCCCACGCGTCGTATGCTTTCGACGGCCGGATCGAGGCGAGACGACGCCCAACATGGACTATCCTTTGGCTGTTCTTCTTGGCCACGGCGTTGCCCGGGATGATGATTTTCATGTGATTGTCCACCGCTCATTCAGGATGAGGTACGCCGCCGCCGCTTGGAGCGGGACCTGCCCGTTGCCGATACACTCAAGCCGGTCCACCCGAGCGGCCACCCCATGAGATATTCTACCCACGTCGGGTTCAACGTCCCACCACCCACGCTCCCGTCCACCGCTTTCTCCGCAAGATCGTTTTTCCCTTGTTGATTCCGTCGGTCTATGTATTCCTGAGAACATCCTCCGGCTGTCTTCGCCATCCCGCATGTCGGAGTAGGCCACATCGGCCCTCGGCTCATGTCGCAATCCGTCAGCTTTAATCCCCTGCGCCCGTTCGGTTTGTTCGGCCCGCGCTTCCCGTCCGTTGCATTCGGCGTCGGCCATAGAGCCGTCCAGGTCGCCAAGTCGTGCCCGCCCGATCCTTCCCGGTTCATCCTGGCATAGTCCGGCCCGCTCGCTGCTGCCTTCGGTGTCGGTACGTCTTGCAAGGCACCACCACCGAGCACGCAGGTGCGGGGCACCAACGGCGGCAGCCCCCAGCACGATCCACCTTGCATCATACCCCAGGGCGGCCAGGTCGCCGAGAACGGTTCCGAGCCCCCGAGAAGTGATAGCTGGGGAGTTTTCCAAGAACAGCTCTCCCGGTCGTATCGCGCCAGCAATTCGCCGCACTTCCGACCAGAGGCCGCTGCGCTTTCCTTTAATGCCCGCGCCAGGACCGGCGACTGAAATATCCTGGCAAGGCCAGCCCGCATGGATGCAATCCACTCGGCCGGCGTATTCGGATGGGTCGAACAACCGCACGTCTCCCTCGTACACGCACAGGTCGGGGAACCATCCTTCTGCTGTTCGCTCTCTGAGCACCTGGCAGGCGTAGGCGTTCCATTCGACGGCAACAACCGGTTCATGTCCAAGAATAAGGTCTGCAAGCAGTCCCCCTCCGGCTCCGGCAAACAGGTGCATTGTCCTCATTGATCAAGATTTGCCTCCCCCTGTGAGCGGGTCGGACTCGTCGAGAGCGGAGGTA
>Ga0209164_1002561_pt1 | contig 19065 bp, 21 predicted proteins | sample MTBNYHSulfiMetaG_FD_187458 | JGI IMG/M metagenome (GOLD analysis project Ga0209164, IMG submission 187458) | Enrichment culture microbial communities from rom New York Harbor, USA that are MTBE-degrading - MTBE-NYH (New York Harbor Sulfidogenic)... | ecosystem: Environmental > Aquatic > Marine >...
GGTTGCTTCAACTGAAATCATCTGATTCACTATCGGGGGCAGAAATGCCCCCTATAAATGGGTCAGGCTAATTCGAAAGGGTCAGAATAATCAGAAAAGTTAGGCCGGATTAATCCGAAAAACAACACATGATTAGAAGCTTTTGCGATACGGTTTCCCACTTTTTTTACCTTATCAACAATAGCTTGATTCTTGCTGAGCTTAGATTGCTTGATGATTTTCCTGAAAGCATCTTCACCTAACCTCATTTCACTTGATTCAGGAATAAGAATCAGTTGTTTTCGCTCTGTCACGGGGGCCTCTCTGCATGAAGCAAATAAGAAAATCAACAACAGAAAGAAAATGATTCTATATCTTTTCATCTTAATCATCATGCTCACGATGATGTTGCTTACCACTATGATGGAAAAGAGATTTCTTTTCTATCGAATACCAGATCATCACAAGTCCGAGGAGTAGCCCTACTAAAAACAGGGGTATAAGATATTTTAACCACCTTCTTCCTCCACATATCCAACACCATACTGTTTCCACCCATTTGAAATTCAAATGTAATAATCTCTTGGGAGGTTCTTTATTCTGATTGAAATGTAACTGATCGAGAGACGGTGAAGAGGGCTTCTCATCAAATGAATATTCATCCATAATGAACTCATCGGGACTGGCAAAGTTATGATTTTCAGTTTTTGGGGCCTCGACGTTGCAAGGACGTAACGCATAACTGCGGCACCAAGCCATGGTCTTGTCCCATTTCGGCAATTGGTTTAACTTATTAAGGAATTCCCGTTTATTCTGATTTCTTGATTCATATTTTTGTGCATCAATGAAAAGCACGTCTGACTCGATAACACATTGCCCACCGACAACCCTGTTTAAACTTTCATGCGTTTGCCATGAAACTTCAGCATTGTCGACGACAGTAATTTGATATCTCCCGAGTCTGAAAATTCCCGGGATCAAATTCATGAGGGGAGTTGAAATAGTGCTTCTTGTCAGTACGTTGTAATTCTCCAGAAAATCGTTCGTTATGCTCAGGCCTCTTGAAACATCCAACAGTTCGGAAATGAAACAATAATAATGACTCCTATTCCAGATGGGCAATTTTTGTAGTAGTTCAGAGAACTCCAATTGCAGGTAGCCGCTTTCCTCATGACTCCACTTGCCAAGTATGAGAATATTACCGAAGATGTAGCATTTCCCACTACGTTGCATTCCAAAATTACAATGGGTTTCCCACCTTAGCAGGCCATGCTCATCTTCGGCAATCTGGTATTCGCCTAAGCGGTATACACTCTTAAACATCATATTGCTCACTAACCAAAAACCTGTTTAGGAATCAATCATGGTGCTTATCCTTATCTTTGTTCTTATGGTGTTGTTCTCCCTTTTTGTGGCATTCATTGCATTTTTTAGGATCATCTGTACCAAAAGCTGTTTTACCATTATGACAAGCATTACAAAATTGCCCATTTGTATGGGATGCAAGGGTTATCCTTGCTGAACTTTTTTTCATTTGAAACAGCGATGGATGACATGCTTCGCATTTAAATCCTTTTTCAGCGTGTTCATTTCCTTCAAATACAACCTGCCCTTGCCCGGAACCTTCCCAGGAGACAGTTTTCCCAGAAGGTACCGCAAAAAGATTTGGCGTCAGTGCTACTAAAAAACAAAAGAGAGAAACGATTAAAACCATTTTTTTATCCATACTGTGAACCTCCTTAATTTAATCAAACAGTTCTTCAAAAAAAGACTTCTTTCTATTTTTTTTATAATCATGATGACCATATTCGCCATGTTTGTCATGCCTGTCGGGATACTCTCTTGATGATACAGCCTGTGATTTTTCCATTATTTTGTCCAGTTCACCCCGGTCAAGCCATATACCACGGCATTTTGGACAGTAATCTATTTCAATCCCCTGCTTTTCAGACAATAAGAGGGCTACATCGCATGTTGGACACTTCATAATGAGCCTCCCATACAATTAGAGACTAATGAAAGGTTTCTAACATGACTCGGCCTTAAAGAAAGCCGAGCGCTTCGTGAGAACTATGAAGTTAGCAATAAAATATTGGAGGGGATAAGCCTGAATGTTCCTGGGAAAAGATATCTGTTTTCCATGTAGGATCAAGTAAAAGTACAATATCTTTTTGAAGATATGCGGGAGTCGTTTGAAAACTCGAATTGTAGACAGCTTTTGCATGGAATCGCGATACAGGTTTTTTAGATGAGATATTCTGACTTTTCTTTAGAGTTTGATGAGATATCCCAAGAGTTACATGGTCAAATGTATGTTGCAGATGGGTAAAAAGCAATTCATGTATAAACAATGGGAAGGTTGTCTCGTTATGCTCCCGTCCATGAACATAAGCCTTCTCGTTGAGGTTAACTTCAAAATGAATATCAGCAAGAGGGGAAAGACATAAGACAGAGAAAGTAGCAATGAGAATAAAAAGGTTTCTATATCTCGCTACTAATGAAGCTTTCATGTTTATATGATATCTAAAGTATTCACCATAAAACAATATATTACTATCGTTGCCCATGTGACCGGCGTGTCAGATGATGATTTTCCGGAGGCGGGTGTTAGAATAAAACATAGGCTGATTCACGGGGAGGACGTGTGTTTGGAACCATACTACTATTAGCCGTTACGTTGATGCACGTTTATGTCTTCTGGCGTATAAGCTCAGTGCCATTTCTGAGACGCCATGTTTCCCGAAGATTTCTGGTCATCACAGGTGTGTTCTTCTGGGGAGTCTTTTTCTTTGGCCGCTTCTTCGGTCACGGCGGCACAGGTGAGTTTACGAGGACGCTGGAACTAATCAGCATGGACTGGATGGCCGTGATATTCTTGACCACTGTCTCTCTTCTTGCGATTGACCTTATTACGGGCTTTGGCCTTCTCCTACCCAAGTTATCGCCTTCACTGAGAGGTTTTGCCCTTATCGCAGGCGGCATGCTTTCTCTGATTGCAGTCGTCCAGGGTATGCGGCCTCCGGTGGTACAGGAATACGAGGTTCGGCTCTTTGGGCTTCCCCGTGAGATGAATGGTACAGTTCTGGTTGCCATATCCGACCTGCACATCGGAACATTGCTCGACAAGCATTGGCTGGACGCGCGTGTTGCCCAAGTACGAGCCGAACACCCTGACATCGTCGTCCTGCTTGGAGACATTTTCGAGGGACACGGGGAGCCACAGAAGGAACTCCTTCAGGTCTTGCACGGCCTTTCCGCGCCTTTGGGTGTCTGGGCAGTCCTTGGCAATCACGAATTCCATGGACGGGATACAACAGGCACTCCCCTTATGAATATTGACGTTGTGCGGGTGCTCAACAATTCCTGGGCCGAAGCGCGGTCTGGCCTTGTCCTGGCAGGCGTCGACGACCTTACCGCCAACCACCGTTCCGGCTTAGGCGGTGACCCTATCGCGAAGGCGCTTAAAGGTCGGCCTGTGGGGGCAACTATCCTCCTCTCACATACACCGTGGCAAGCTGAAAAAGCAGCGGCAGCCGGAGCAAACCTCATGCTTTCAGGACACACACACGGAGGCCAGATCTGGCCGTTTGGCTACCTGGTACAGCGTGTATACCCTTTGCTTGAAGGAAGGTACGACGTTGACGGCATGACAGTCATCGTATGCAGGGGTACTGGGACCTGGGGTCCGCGTATGCGTCTTTGGCGTCCGGCGGAGATCCTCCGCGTAACGTTGCACGCAGAAGAAAAGTGAGAAATCGCGAAAGCTAAAGAAATATCTTCAAAGATGACGTTATATGACAATATTACCACATTGAAATCAACAAGATTATGGCAGAAGATGATATTGCATCTTCCGGGAAGAACATCTCCCTGAGTATTTCCAAAGGTAGTCTTGACTACTAAAAAAAGCCATCAGACGTGCATAATTGAACAGGAAATACACGATGTCGAAATGTTTCAGCGTGGTTGACTTCTATGTGAAAGGTTGCTCTCCAAGGAAAATTAAACAGGCGTTGATAATAGGGAGACACAGATAAGAGGATTTTATTGCTCAAAACTTCTCTTTCTCTTCGAAATGCAGAATTCGATTCTGTTTACTTCAGTACAAAAGTGAGAAGAAGATTATCATGTACCGTTTCCGGGCAGAAGATTATATTGCTACATGGCTTCATAAAGAAAACGGATAAAACGCCGAAGAAAGAAAAAGATATTGCTGTTAAAAGAATGCAGGAGGTAATGCATGGCTAAACTCAAGGATTTTAAAACACTAAGGGATCGGTGGCTTAAAGATCCCGAGGTACGAAAAGAATATGACACCATGAAAGCAGAGTTTCAGTTGGCAGAGGAGATAATCAAGGCAAGAGCAAAAGCAAAAATGACGCAGGCTGAACTTGCCCGGAGAATCGGTACTAAATCTACAGCTATATCAAGATTGGAATCTCCAAATTATGGGAAGGCTTCAATTTCCATGCTGAAAAAAGTGGCGCGCGCTCTCGGGTGTGAGTTGGAAATACGGCTTGTCTCAAAACATTAAGTGCCACAATATGTCTCTTAAGGAAATATTTCTCGCTTTCAGACTTGGCTATGAATACCAAAACACCTTTGTCATGATGCCTTAAAATGAGGCACTAAGGCTGCACGAAAAGTTTGCTATATGCAACTGCACAAACCGCATTTCATTATTTCTTTATCTCGGTCTTTTCATAAACCTTCTTCGCAAAATCATCGAACATCTTTTCACATTCCTTTATTTTTTCGATAGCTGTTTTCCTCAATGGGGCCTTTACAAAGTCCCTTTTCTCAACCTTTTTAAGCCAATGTTTCAGCTTTTCAAGCTCCTCTTCGTTCTCTTCGACCTCGGCAAAAATGAAATTCTTCCTCTCTATCTCAAATTTTATCTCCTTAAAAAAGTCTTCGCATTTCTCTATCACTTCCTGATACTCTTCGTTTCTTGAGTCCGCAAATGCCTTATGGATGCGGTCTTCCTGGTTCTTGTCCAGCGCCTTGCCTTCAATTAGCATCCCCTCGCCTTTGTATCCTTCAATAGTTTCGATCAGCTTCTTAAGCTCGTTCACGCTTTCATTTGAATGAGGTATAACCCACACAGTCTGATAGTTGACGGCGCCGAGCTTCTTCAACTGCCTCCATACGTAGACTCTCGCCTTCGAAGGCTCTGCCGGCAGGCTATATGAAAAGAACAGCCATTTCATGTAACTATTGTTACATTAATATCTCAATAAAGTCAATGAAACATGAACCTGTTTTTTTAGACGGGTTATAACTGTCTCATGTTCTTCCATAAAAAACTCTCCGCCGTAACGACAAACAGAGCCTATTTGACGACAAGCACCGGCTTTTCGCTGTATTCGACAACCCTCTGTGAAATGCTGCCCCAGAAAATGGCTTCGGTAAAGCCCTTTCCGTGCGAGCCCATTACTATCAGAGAAACATCCTCTTCAGTAGCAATCCTGTTGATCTCCGCATGCGGTTTTCCCTTGAGTAGTTGAAGTGACACCTTGAAGCCCTGCGACTGAAACTCCTCCTTCAAGGCGCCCAGTTTTTCTTTTACACCAAGATCAAAATCCATTTCCAGAACATGCACAATGATAATCTCGGAGGCTCCGACACTGTGGAGTGCAGGAATATATTGTTTTGCACGTTCCGCACTGGGAGACCAATCGGTAGGATAAAGGATCTTCCGAAACATATTTGTACAATATTGCTCGGACGTCTCGCCTGCTGTCTCCTTCAGAACATGGTATTTGGCCACCAGAACCGGGACCCCTGTTTTTCTTATGATCCGGTCCGTTGTCGAGCCGACAAAGAGCTCTCCAAGAACGTCCCTCTTCTGCCTGCCCGCCACGATCAATGAGACCTCTTCTTCATCGGCCACCTTCAGTATTTCGGGAACCAGCGTGCCTTCAACAATTTTTGTCTTGACGGCAATGCCTTCAGATTTGAGATATTCGGCAAAGCCGAGCATTTGTTTCTGCGCAGAATCCTGAATTCGGTCAAAGTCCACGGGGAATCCCGAATCTCTTATGATGGAAAGACTTTCCGTTTCTACGACATTGAGTATAACGACCTCTTCCAGCCCGGCCGCTTTCAGGCATGTCAGATTTTTCAGTATCGGCATAGCGAATTCTTCAAACTTTGTCGGATAGAGAATCTTCCTAAACATCTTTTCTTCCTCCTATGTGGTAAATTATTTGTCAATACTATTCGATCTAAAAACAGACGCGCCTTAATGAATGCCTAAGATATGGGACAACACGAAATACAGTATGAACGATACGATTCCCGCTACCACGGGCGTGAAAAACCAGGAGAACACAATCTCTTTCATGGCTTTCAAGTCGAGCGTCTTGAGCCCCCTGGCGCCGCCTGCGCCTGCGACCCCGCCGATAAGGGCCTGGTTCATCGAGGTCGGATACCCCAAAAAGGCTGCCGTATGCGCGGTGACGCTCTGTGCTACCTTTGCCCCCACACCCATATTAAGATCGAGATGAACTATCCCCTTGCCGACTTTCTCCAGAATCGGCCGTCCCCACGTCAACGCGCCGATGGCCATGACGATTCCGCCGACAAAGCCTGCCTTCATCGGCGTTGTAAGCTTCAAGCCGTAAAAAACGCCGACTGCGTTCCCAGTATTGTTTGCGCCGAGCGTGTAGGCGGCATAACAACATCCAATCAGCAGTGCGTAGCCCATCATTTTCTGTCCCTTTTCAGATTTGCCCCGCATGAAAACATCGGTTAGTTTTGTGAAGATATAGCCAAGAAGCGCGCTGACAATGGGGGTACCGATCCAGGTTACGAACAGAAAGACGATGGTCGTAGTCCAGAAAACAGGTGCTCCCATGGCAAGGGCAGACCCTACAACCGAAAAACACGCCAACTGCGATGTTGACACAGGCCACTTCATCCATGTATTGGCGGCTGTCACGAGTGCTGCGGTAAGCATCATTGACATGGCGCCAAGCGGCGTCATGTCCTCTCCCCTGATAATACCCGTACCCACAGTCGTAACGACATTGTGGCTCTCAAATGTTGCGCCCAGCACCACAAAGATTGCGATTAATATCGTTGCAGTGAGAGGCTTCTTGATCACCCCCGACCCATATGCCATTCCCATAGTCGCCCCGGTATAATGTGAGCCTATTGTCCACCCGAAAAAAAGCCCTGATAAAACCATTCCCACAGTCAATAAATCCATTTCCTTTCACCTCCATAATTATTTAAGTTTCGTTGATATCTTGCAGCACAAAATTATTCCCAAATTCCAGCCTAAGACTAAACCGGAAATGATTATTCCTATGATCAATAAAGTTTCCATTTCCGTTAGCGCGCATATAATTATTGTAACAATTGTTACATCATGAAATGTATTTTGTCAAGATATTTTTATGTAAGTACTGTTACAGCATTCAGGTGGGGATCAAGGATAACTGCGAGGCATTGTTCGATATGGATAAATTTAGGCCTTATCTTATACGGGCAAGGTCCCTTGTTTTGTTACCCGGATACTGTGAGTGCCAACACGAGGGCGAGAACCAAGGTCAGGAGGCCATAGCCCACGTAGGCGTTGAGCCGGCCGTGGTGCATGGCGGCCAAAGCATAGGCAATTTTCAAGGCTACCGACCTCAATGGCGAAATCACCGAACGCTCAACGATATGAACTTCATCCCGGCGACGGCGGATCGCAGCCCGGAAATGTGCTTCCACGGTAGCCTGCGTGTCCTGCGTAGTAGGCCGCAGGATGGCATCGAAAATCACCCTTACAGGGTTGGAGAAGCCGGTGGCGGTGTAAGTCATTTCCGGCAATAATCGCCTGATGCCGCCATCCCAGCGTGGTTTCCGTATCACGTGGCGGTGTCGCGCTAAACCAAATCGTATCACAACAAATGCACCCCCCAGAAGGATGAGCAATACAGGGAACATATATGATGTTGACATGGCGAAGACGACCGGATTGTGCTCGCCGCCACGATGCATTACGACCAATCCTTGTCCCGGTAAAATATCCTGTCCAACCTGTGCCCCAAGGTCATGAAACTCAGCGGCGAATTCCGGTGGCAGTTGCATGTGAGCCGGACTGGTAGCGAAAAAAGGCGGCGTCAGCGCTTCCACAGCACTCGCTTGTGTCATCGGCTTTAGAATACCATCAAGCGTTGAAATTACGAATGTCGGCAGCACACCGAGCAGGAGGCAGAGTACCACTAACAACACCATTGGCGAGGTCATTGATCGCGCGGCCTCGGTAGTCTGCCCTGCCTGAACCGAACGTGATATTCCAAGAAAGCCCATGGCAAAAGCTTTTACGAAACATGTGACGGCGAGAGCAGCGGTGAGTGCTAATATGGCACCACAGAGGGCAAAGACCACTTTCACGCTTACGGATGAAAGTTCTGAGCTTCGTAACATCGTTTGCAGTGTAAGCCATTCGCTCACGAAACCATTGAAAGGCGGCAGGGCTGAAATCGAGAGAGCGCCTGCAAGAAAGCAAACAGCGGTCAATGGCATACGACGGATCAGTCCATCCAGTTGGTCAAGGTGACGGATACCCACTTTCATATCCACTGTAGCTGCACCGAGGAACAGAAGAGCCTTGTAAAACGAGTGATTGGTCATATGATAGAAAGCAGCCACAAACGCAATGGTAGATAGGAGAGGACGGCCTGTGGCAATGAACACAAAACCCGCGCCCAACCCAGCGGTGACAATACCTATGTTTTCTATGGAACTATGGGCAAGCATCACCTTCAGGTCATTTTTCGTTGTCGCATAGAGGATGCCGACAAACGCGGAGATCGTGCCGATAATCAATGCGATCAAACCAGGGCCTATCAACGTCATCGGCAGCAGATCCATATTGACGCGCACGATGCCGTAAAGCCCCAGGTTCAAAATGACGCCGGAAAGCAGTGCAGAGATATTACCCGGCGCAACAGGATGTGCGCGCGGCAACCATGCGTTGAAAGGAGCAAGTCCAGCCTTTACTCCGAACCCGAAAAAAGAAAGCAGAAACACAGACCAGCGGATGCCGTCACCTAACCCCTGAGACGCGGTCTTGAGAGCCGGGAATGCCAGGCTTCCTGCAGGAACAGCGAGCAGAAGCAGGGCAAAAGCTGCAGCCAGCGTTCCGGCCTCACCCATCGCCAGCATCAAATAGCCTGCCGCAGTATGCTCTTCCTCTCTGTGCTCAAAGTTGACGAGCAGGTAGCTGAGGATAGACATCGCTTCCCAGGACAAGAGAAACAATAATATGTCTCCTGCGAGCAAAATAAGAACTATGGATGCGAAGAGCGCCAGATACCAGAAGTTGAAGGTCTTTAAACTGTAATGACTTAAATATCTCTTCAGGTATCCGGCAGAAAAAATCGATACGGGTAAAAAGACCAGGGCAGTGACGATAAGAAAAAGCGCTGAGAGCCGATCTATCGAAATCATCAACGTTCCCAGTTCTGGTACAGTCCAAACCGAAAAACGGAAGGAGTCTCCTCCTATTAAGACCTGTCCGCTGCCCCAAATGACCGCGATCGAAGCGGTTGAACCGAACCAGGCAAGCACTCTGGGACACCAGCGCTCAGGAATAAAAAACGTCAGTACGATTCCCGCAACGCACAACCAGAAAAAAATTTGAAACAAAATATCCGGACTCATCGTTCTTTAAATCCCTCCTAACCTCCCTTTTCCAAAGGGAGGAATTCTCCTCAGAGAGTTGCAAGTATGTATTTCCCCTCTTTGGCAAAGAGGGGTGAGGGGAGATTTTAGGAATAATATCTTTCCAATCATAATATTCACGGCGAAATCAGCGATGCAGATTGTTTGCGCCCCACAGCCACGAGTAATGCGTGCAAAATCGCCAGGGGAGGAGGAGGTTGGCCGGGGACTTCAACATCGACGGGAAGGAATTCGCTCACATTTTCATCACAGACGAAACTCGGGCTGAAGACACCGCCCGACAGAGCGCAGGCGCCCACGGCGATCACCCGCTTCGGCATCGGCATCGCGTCATATACTTTTCGGAGCGGTTCACGCATATGGTCAGTGAGAGGCCCTACTACAAGCATCACATCCGCTTCTCGTGGAGTCGGTGTAATAAAAAAACCGAGGCGGTGCATGTTGTAATACGGATTGTTCAACTGACGGACCTCATTCAGGCATGCGCCGCAATCACCCGTGTCAACTACAATAACGTTAACAGACCGATCAAAGGCCGAAGTGAATTTTCGCCTTTTTCCTACGATCTCAAGCGCAGCTGCCCACTCATAGCCTTCCTGCCAGGCAATAGGCACCTCCGGGCCTCTCACACAGCGGAAGCAATGAACACAGCGACGGTAATCAACCACAAGCCGATGATCTTGAAGTCTAAGCGCTCCTACAGTACACCGCCCGACCAGTTCACGGGCATGTTCTTCAGGATAATCTCCGCCCAATGGCAGACCAGGAGAGACACCCGGCGCTATTTCTTCACGGCCAGGATAGCGCGTTGTTTTGATTCCGGTTGACAATCCTTTTCGAACCCACTGGCTCATTTTTGTTTTCTCACTTTCATCGCCTCAGCGATCGTTTTCAGCCACAGAAAGATCGAATGTGGCCAGAATGATCGGGAAATCCTGAAAAGCGAAATTCTCCGCAGCCACATGGAAACCATGCCAATTTACGAACGAAGGCGTGATGAGGCGATACCGGGTAACCTGCCCATCCTTGCCTATGCGTAACCAATGAAAAGTCGCACCGCGGGGTGCCTCGACCCATCCAAGTGCTGAACCCGGTGTGATTCGTACCTCAGAAAGAACCGTGCCGCCCTGCAGCGAAGCTGTTGCTTGCTCCATGATTTTTACCGACTGCCGCGCTTCTGCAAACAACACCCGTAACCGGGCATAGCCGTCACCTTCCTGTTCACCAGGTACATCAAAAGCATATGCTTCGTAACCTGAGTATGGCTGAACTTTGCGTAAGTCACGGGTAATCCCGGATGCACGGGCAACCGGCCCTACAAGGCCGTGTTTAAGAGCTTCCCTTTGAGTGACGATTCCGACTTCTTCCAGCCGGTCAAGAAAGCTACTGGAAACACGCAGCATTTCTTCCAGTCTGTCGAAGCGCTTAAGAATAGCCTTCGCCTGCTGCACCGCCTCCCGGCAGGCCGCATCATCGAACTCCCGGCTCAATCCGCCCGGGACTGCCAAGCCGAAGAGATACCGATGTCCTGTAAAAGCGCCAGAGAGCCGCAGCAATTCCTCCTCCATTATTGCAGCCTGACTGTTGGCTACAGCCAGAGCGGTTGACTCGCAGATTTCCTGTACAGCGCCCGCGTGATGACGGAGTCGCTCCAGTTCCGCTAACAGAACACGCAGAACTTGCGCCCGCTCCGGAACTTTCGTACCACAAATGCTTTCGACCGACTGGCAGAACGCAAGCGAATGGGCAAAAGCCGTAGTCGCTGCGAAACGCTCGGCCAGCAGCAACGCGCTTTCCACTGCGCGTCCCTCAGCAATTTTTTCGACAGCGCGATATTTGTAAAACAGACGAGGGATCGTACGTATCACATCTTCACCAACGGTTTCCAGAAGGAAATGTACCGGTTCGGTTACGCCGGAAAATTTCGGACCGATCGTCATGCCAAAGGCACCGGGTGCTTCTACGATGAGATTGGGCCTCCACTCGAGATCAGGCATACGATGGGCTACTGATTTTCTACCGTCAAAGCTGTGGAGCATCGGCCCCAGGTTTTCCTGCCACCGGTCGTTGTGCAGCACAAAATCTCCGAGGCGTGGATGTCCGGCGAAATATAATCCGAAGAGGTCTTCTGCTTCACGCTCGTGCCAGTCTGCGGCATGCATGAAACCGCTGACGCTGGGGAAAGTCGCGTCTGCCAATGGCTGGCGCGTGAGGACGTATACCCATCCCGAATGCAGATCGCCATAAAAAACATAACGCAACTCCCAGTCCGAGGAGCTTTCTTCAACGATCAGGCCGGCGAGGCTGTAATCCATTTCGAGACTCAGCCATTTGCAGACATCGAGAAGGTCGTCAATTTCACATTCCAGCTCGCACAAAGAATGCGGTGCAGCGAGACGCGTCCGGACCTCTGGCCAGCGTCTGCGTGCGATCTCTGGAATATTGTTTATTTTCATTTGTCCCTTCATCTTTCAAGCGCTGCCGCGCCCAGGCGCAATAACTGGTGAAGGGGCTCGGGCAGATACAAGCCCAGCCCGATAACCAGCAAAGCAACCACGCAGAGCACCACCACACAACTTGCGGGCAGCCGCACTCCGGGCTTTTCATCACCGTTGCTCGTCCCAAAAACCATGTGGTTTAAATGCTGCAAAATTCCAAAGAACCCGATTGCGACAAAAAAGACCAACAGCGCCATTGCCAGATATTGGCCTTTGGCCAGACCTGCCCTGAAGATAGAGAACTCGCTGAGGAACACCGCAAAAGGAGGCGCTCCGGCAATGGCCAATCCGCCTAAGAGCAGACTTGCACCTGCTACAGGCGATGTGCGTATCAGCCCGCGAACCGAAGAGATCTCACGAGTGCCAACTGCCAGGAGTGTTGCGCCCGCTGCGAAGAAACAAAACGATTTCGTCAGTGTATGGCTCAGTGCTTGATACAGGGCGCCGTAATGTGCTGAGGAAGTGCCGAGTCCTGCCGCCAGCAGGATAATGCCCATATGTTCTACGGTAGAAAACGCGAACATACGCTTGTAATCGCTTACCTGGAGCAACAGGAAAGCAGCTACGCCCACTGAAACCAGGCCGAAGACCACAGCCCAGACTTCTGCATGAGCAGACGTGCCCTTAAGGATTGGAAAAAGCCGCAGAATCACATATAGAACCGCCGTGGTCTCCACACCTGACAGCAACGCGCAGACCGGCGACGGCGCCTGACTGTGTGCATCGGGCAGCCAGGTATGCATCGGCACGAGCCCGGCTTTTGTGCCGAGTCCGACGAGGATCATCACGAACGCCGCCTCCAAAAGGACAGCAGGCATTCGCGGAGCTGCCGCAACGAGACCATCCCATGTGTAAGTGCCGCCGCCTGCCACCTGCATCGCGGCAAACAGCATCAGGAAACCGAGCAACGCCACGGCCGCACCCATGAGTGAGAGCACAACGTATTTCCACGCTGCTTCCAGCGCTTCGTGTGTGTTTTCAAAACAGACCAATAGTGCCGAGCAGAGTGTTGTCAATTCAACAACAATCCAGACCAGAGTCGGCTCCACCAGGACCGGGATGGCAAGCATCGAAAAAATGAAGAGATTGAAATTCGCGTAGTAGAGGCGCAGCCGCCTGGGTTCGTGTGAGTTGGACGACATATAGCCCAATGAGAAAAAAGCCGCCATGGCGCCAACAAAGGCGATCAGCAAAAGCATCAGCGCGCTCAATCCGTCCACCGCAATCCATTTAGGGAACGCCACCACTGGCCCTGCGCTCACGACCTGCCCGGCGATCTGCGCACTCACAACTAACACGACAAGGGACGACACGACTGTGACGCCGGACGCCAGCCGCCGGATGGGGAGGAAGGACAAGACCGCAGCCGCCAAGGGCAAAATTAGTAGAATGATTACATTCATTGCCCTACGTCCTCCGACGCTTCACCGGTCGCGCGTTCTTTGAGCCGGGCCATTGCACCCACTTCGGTCGTGCCGATATGCTGATGTACCGCACGGATAAGAACCCCGGTAATGAAGACAATGATGAGGCCATCTGTGGCGATTGCAAGTTCCACGAGGAGTGGTAGTGTCCGTGCCAGGCTGATGCCGGCAAAAAAGGCACCGTTTTCCATTGCGAGCAAACCGATGAGCAGAGGCACTGCCTCACGCCGCACAGCGAGCGTGTAAGCACCAAGGAACAGCCCAGCGAACCCGATGGGAACATTCGGTCCTCGAAATTCGAGAGCCACCGCTTGCTGAAGCGGAATTGTCAAGAAATAGGCCAGGATCGCAAGGGTCAGCGCTATGAGAAGCGATGCGGGAATATTCAGCACCTGATCGATCTCGCGGCGGGTATAGACTTCTTCGTGCACCGTCCGCCGGAGAACCCAGGGAATCAAAACCGCTTTGGCGATCACGTTTACCGCTGCGACCCCGTAGAGATGCCACGAGTTATAACGAAGGCCCAGCAGAAAAGCGGAGGCTGCAAGTAGTAACGATTGCGTGATGAATAGAGTCAATGTCCCCTTTGCCTGCCGCGTAGCGACAATGCCGAAAGCAGTGAGCAAAAACAGACCGCCTGCCAACATGTTCAGCGAGTCCAGCATCGAAAGCGTTATGAGAGGGTCGTTCATAATCATCTACTCACAGAGAAAACAACCTCATAAGCATCGCCGCCACCGATGTGATAAAGGCGCTACCAAGAAATTCGGTGATACGGAACAAACGTAGCTTGGCCAACGATGATTCGATGACTACCAGCACGAGCACAAAGACAAGGATTTTGAAGAGTACGAGCGGGACCGCCCATAGTACTTCGCCCAGAGCCTGTTTCTCCGCCAGTCCCCACGGCGTAACCAGCACATTGAGGAAAATGCAGAGCAGCACAAACAACTTCATATGCCCGCCCCACTTCATCAGGGCCGCGCCTTTGCCCGAGTATTCCAGCATCTTGGACTCGTCGATCATAGCCAGTTCAAAGTGGCCCGAAGGATTGTCTACAGGAATACGCCCGGCTTCAGCGAGGATCAGCATGATAAACGCAGCCATCAGGAGAACGTGTGACGGCTCCAGAAAATTCGACGGCGGGGACATCCACCGTTTCTGCACTATATAGGGAATTGTAGAATCGGCCACGAACGCCACTGTGAAAAACACGATGATGAACACAGGTTCTGCCAAGAAACCAACCATCCGCGTACGGCTCGCGCCCATCGGGCCGTAAGGGTTTGCAGTGTCTACTGCGGCCAGTGTTTTAAAAAATCCGCCGAGCGCCAGCACGAATCCACCGCCGACCATATCCGCCATGAACGCAAAGAAGAGCGGGTAAGATGTGAGCACCGGAATGAGAAGCGTCACGAAAATTGGTGTGATAAAAGCGATATACGGCGTAACACGAAAAATCCAGGAGCTTTCCTCGGAGATGATTTCATCTTTCTGGAAGAATTTCCATAAGTCGCGGTAAGGCTGGAAGATACTGGGACCGCGCTTTGACTGCACGATCTCCTTGAGGCGATTGATCACACCTGCCACAAGCGGCGAGAAGACGAGCACTACCAAAACTTGAAGAAGATTGAAGAGGATGCGCTCGCTCACAGACCGACCCCTCTGACCGCTGCGCCGGTCGGTCTCTTGAATTGAGAGTTATAGGCAGCCATCAACAAGCGTTCCATAACCTTGTCCGAGTTTGCTTCCGGTGGGATATCGGAGCTTCCGACTCCCACTATTTCTCCATACTATAGGAGTCATCAGCCCCCGGAGGGCGGCGCTTCAAGGCGAACTCCATCGCCTAAACTGAAATCGATTTTACCACAACTACTATCAAGGTGCAAACTTTTTTTAAATCTTTTTTACTTTACTACAACAACCGTACAAGGGGCGAGTTTCGTAATATTCTGTGATGTCGAGCCCCACACTCTTCCGAATATTTTGGAATGACCCATGAATCCGATTACGAGAAGATCGAATTTCCCTTCCTTTGTATAATGCACTATCGTCTCGACCTCATGGCCTGCCAGAACTTTCGTATGAAGTTCTATGCCCTCTTTTTTTGCCTCTTCTGCTGCCTCATCATTAAGCTTTTTAAAAAACCCGTTTGCTTCCATTTTATATTCATCCACTTCGCCGATAGTCGCCGCATAACGGGGAATTTTCTCTTCCACCGACAGGCTATGAAGTTCAGCATTATTCCTTTTTGCAAGGTCTATCGCCACCTTCAATGCATGTTTAGAGCCTTCTGATCCATCGTAAGCAATCAATATTTTCGTAAACATTTCCCCTCCTTTTTTAATTGACGGGTTTAAATTTCGGTCTTATCGATACCGTCAGTCGTATAAAAGTATGAAAAGACCACACTTTCCTCTTTGATAACCAATATAAAATTTCCGTTGCCCTAAATTCCTTATCCATAATTCATATGTAGCCCTTATCAACAATCTTCTTTTCAATAATTTCTCTTGCTTTTCTCCTCACAATGCTCTCGTCCGAATCGAGGGCGGTCACGATTAAGTCAAATGCGTCCTCCGTTAAAATCTCTGACAAAGCGTTCAATATCTCAATTTTGAGAAAAGGATTATCCGTCTTCTCAAAGAGGGCTTTAAGCGACTCAAGCGCCTTAAAGCTCTTGAGTTTGCCCAGAATCCATACCGCCCTCTGAACTGTCTCGGGTTCTGGATGTCTGAGTGCGTTTATTAATTTGTCCTCGAAACTTTTCCTTTCATGTTCCGTAATATCGGTACCACAGTGAGGACATCTTATATCTTTCACATTCACTTCCTCCCAGCATATGGGACAGAAGAAAATCATCTTCTTGCCTTCTTTACTCTATCAATCTCGATATCAAGCATAATTAATTTTAGATTAATATGTCCGTCAATATGGTATTCCGGCAAGAGAGTCTTTCCAATGGCCTTTTTTATAAGACGCGCGTTGCCCTTTGTGACTTGATATACCTCGGCAAAGAGGTTCTCGTTTTCTCTTGTGGAATATCCTGCAATATTTTTCATTAATAAAAAGGAGTCCTGTCTTGATAAATCTTCTATCTTCACTTTCGGCAACAGCCATAGGCAGTAATCAAGACGTGCAGAAAAACGGTAATCGGCTATTTCCCAACTTTGCCTGCTTGCCGTAATCGTTACAGCACGATCCTTTAATGGTGTTATGAATGCATTAATCTTGGGCGTGACACACTCAAGGTGGTCGAGAATTATGCAGAACTTCTTATGTCCGATGTTGTTGAATATCACGTTCTTCAAGTCCCTTGAATTCACATCTTTCAGGTCGCTCAGACGGCAAATCTCCTTAATCCTTTTATACTTATCGATATTCTGAAGACTACGTGACCGCTGCAACAAGAATCCTGCTATGGGCAGGAGTATCTCTTTAAATGTCTTGCTGTCTTTGCAGAAAATGGGAATCAAGGGTGCGTGCAGGTCATTCCAGTTATCATAGATGTGTTTGAGGATTGCGGTCTTGCCAGCCCCTTCAGGCCCGTAGATGTGAAACGACTGCATTTTCTTAATTTGAGACTTTATCAGGTCGACTTCGCTGCTTCTCCCGATCAACTCACCCATGATTTAACCTTCCAAAATAAAAACTCCCACCAATTGACCATAGGTAGGAGTTATCAGTCCCAAATCAGGACATTTAAAGAACGAACTCCATCGTTCCGCCTTACTTAGTTTTTATGTCAATAAAGATATGTTCTTTATTTTCTATTAATCTATGTGCCTCCAAAAGAACACATCTTCGAGAGGGATTTTAGCTATCTTCGGTTTGGTTACTAACCCCAATGCCTTCTCCATCTGAATCTTCTGTTCCACGACAGCTATGCTCTTCCTCGACGAAACAACAGTATCCGGGTTCACCGCCTTGCGAGACTGCAATGCCAATCCTTGCGGTTTTCAGCATTTTCCTGTCGTTGTTTCCGTTTCCGAAGGCAATGACTTTCTGAGCACCGAGTTTTTTGACATATTCCTCTTTCTGTGTGTCGTGATCTTTGCCTTTGAGGATATGAATCTCGCAGTCTATACCTTCAAGTTCGGCTGTTGCCTTGCCGAATGTATCGGCTGTCAAAATATGTATCTTCAGAAACTTTGCCATCTCATTGAGCTGCCCTCTGACTCCGGGCAGAAGCCTTCCATCGACAGAGAGAGTTCCTGTGAAATCGGATACCAAATGCTCCAAGTTTACCGCCCCGAACCCCGGGATATCTATCTCATGCATGATTTCCTCCTCTATCATTACCAGCTCAAGTCTCCTCGGAATATCGCCCTCTGGCCTAATTCTTCTTCGATCCTGAGCAACTGGTTATATTTAGCCAGCCTCTCTGACCTCGCAGGCGCGCCTGTCTTGAGCTGCCCTGCATTTGTCGCAACAGTTATATCAGCCAGAAAAGAATCTTCTGTTTCGCCGGAACGGTGAGAAAACACACAGGTGTATCCGTTCTTTTTCGCCATGTCGACAGTTTCCAGAGTCTCGGTGAGGGTTCCGATTTGATTGAGCTTAATAAGGATTGAATTGGCGATATTCCTTTTTATTCCTTCAGCGAGTATCCGGGGGTTGGTGACAAAGATATCGTCGCCTGTTAACTGAATTTTCTTTCCCAGTTCTGTAGTCATAATCCGCCAGCCATCCCAATCGTCCTCTGCAAGGCCGTCTTCAATAGAGATGATCGGGTATTTTGAAATGAGATTCGCATAATACCCGACCATTTCTTCTGACGACAGTCTGCTGTTATCGGCTTTTAAAATATACTTTTTGTCCTGGTAAAACTCGCTCGCAGCAGGGTCTAAGACAATGGAAATATCCGAGCCCGGTCGATATCCGGCCTTTCCGATAGCAGAAATGATGATCTGCACCGCTTCTTCATTGGATGAGAGATTCGGAGCGAAACCTCCCTCGTCGCCTACGGATGTATTTAATCCCTTTGATTTCAAAACTGCCTTAAGATTGTGGTATGTCTCTGCGCCCATCCTGAGGGCCTCTTTAAAAGACTTTGCCCCGATTGGAGCAATCATAAACTCTTGTATATCAACATTGTTATCCGCATGTTTCCCGCCGTTGAGAATATTAAAGAATGGAATAGGCAACCGTCGTGCGTCGTCACCGCCGAGATACATAAAAACCGGCGTGCCTCCATCTTGCGCTCCGGCTTTTGCCACGGCAAGGGAAACTCCCAAGATCGCATTTGCACCCAATTTTGCCTTGTTTTCCGTACCATCAAGGTCAATCATCAAATAATCAATGTTCTTTTGTTCCTTAGGATCCTTGCCGACCACTTCAGGGGCGATAGTTTTATTACCTGAATCTTGCACCAAAACGCATTTATCCATCTTGAGTTTTTTACCTTTCTCACCTACTGATTAAGAATTTTTTCTGTCCAATCATTTTTCGTGTATTCTGGTTGCCTCCATCATTTCATGCAA
>Ga0209164_1002564_pt1 | contig 19047 bp, 18 predicted proteins | sample MTBNYHSulfiMetaG_FD_187458 | JGI IMG/M metagenome (GOLD analysis project Ga0209164, IMG submission 187458) | Enrichment culture microbial communities from rom New York Harbor, USA that are MTBE-degrading - MTBE-NYH (New York Harbor Sulfidogenic)... | ecosystem: Environmental > Aquatic > Marine >...
CGAAGGGGACCCACTCCTCCCCGAGCGCTACCGGCCGACCGGAGACGACCAGGGAGGTCTCACCTCCCACAATGGAGCCCATCTGGACCTGGAAGGGCTGGAAGAAGGACCCCTCCGGACCGGCTCCCGTGAGCCCCAGGCTCCGGAGATACCCGGCGATGTACTCCCCGGCGCAGCGCTCTCCCCAGGACCCCACTTCCCGGCCTTCCAGGGCGTCGTCGGCGAGATACCGGACATGGGCCATGGGCCCCTTGAACCCCTGGACGAGGGCCTCGGGAGCCGGGCAGGAGAGGGCGCTCTGGGCAAGTGCCGGGGAACTTCCCGCCGCAAGGCTCGGTAGGAGGGCCAGGGAAAACGCCAATGCCCGGCCATGAGGCCGCTTCGTTGATTTGGTACCGATCATATCAGCTTCATCTCGCAGGTTCGGATTGCCCATGCGCTTCTCGACATCGCTCTTTGCCCCGGCCCTCTTCGTCGGGGCCTCGCTCCTTGTTTCGGTTTCTTCGGCCCATGCCCAGGAGACCCATCCCGGTCTCAGGGACCCGCGGGAGATCCACCTGGGAAACGTCCGCCAGCTCACCTTTTCCGGGGAGAACGCCGAAGCGTACTTCTCCCCCGACGGGTCCAGCCTGATCTTCCAGGCCAGGGGCCAGGGTGAAGGGTGCGACCAGATCCATACCCTGGACCTCGCCACCGGAGAAACCCGTCTCGTCAGCACCGGCGAAGGACGCACGACGTGCTCCTATTACTATCCGGGCGGCGATAGGATCCTCTACTCTTCTACCCATCACTGGGACCCGGCCTGCCCTCCGGCGCCGGATGCCTCCCAGGGCTATGTGTGGGCCCTCCACCCAACCTTCGACATCTTCGCGGCCGAGCCCGACGGCTCCAATCCGGTCCAGCTCACCGAGAGCTGGGGGTACGATGCGGAGGCCACCTTCTCCCCCGTGGAGGACCTGGTGGTCTTCACCAGCATGCGGGACGGCGACCTGGAGATCTACACCATGCGCGGGGACGGTTCCGACGTCCGGCGCCTCACCCACCGCCCGGGATACGATGGCGGCCCCTTCTTCTCCCATGACGGCAAGAAGATCGTGTATCGCGCCCACTACCCCGAGGCTCCCGAGGAGCTGGCCGAGTACCGGCAACTCCTGGCCCGGGGGCTCATTCGGCCGTCCCAGGTGGAGATCTACGTCATGGACGCCGACGGCTCGAACCAGCGCCAGGTTACGAACAATGGACGGGCCAACTTCGCTCCCTTCTTCCACCCCTCCGGCGAGAAGATCATCTTCAGCTCCAACTTCCGCGATCCCCGGGGCCGTGACTTCGACCTCTTCATGGTGAACGTGGACGGCTCGGGCCTCCAGCAGATCACCTTTACGGAGGGGTTCGACGGGTTCCCCATGTTCAGCCCCGACGGCAGATACCTCGTGTTCGGATCGAACAGGAACGAGAGCCACCCGGGCAACACCAACGTCTTCATCGCCGAATGGGTGGAGAATCCAGGAAGATAGGGCGAGGATCAGAACAACCGTTCTAGATTTCTGAGAATCCTGTAGGTCAGCCCCCAAACCACATTCCCCCCCTCACGGAGGCAGGGGAAGGTCCGCGTCATGTCTCCGAGCTGAATGTCCACGGTTCCCGAGGCCTCGGGACTCCAGAGCTGGGAGAGTGGGGTCCAGAAGATCTGGTCCACCTCGGGAGAGGCGGCTCTGGCGCAGATGCCCCCGGGCACCCCGAAGACGAAGGGAACGATGGAGATGGGGGGAAGACGGATCGTCGCGGGGACCAGCGGGTCCATGCGTCCGAGGAGCACCCCATCGTTGTCGAGGTGCACCCCGGTTTCTTCCAGCGTCTCCCTTATTGCCGTTTGAAGGAGGTCCCGGTCGGACGGGTCCCGTCGGCCTCCGGGCAAAGCCATGTGCCCGGACCAGGGATCTCCCTCACTCTCGGCTCGACGGATGAGGAGGATTTGCATGTCGGCCCCGGACCTGATCACAATGGAGACGGCGGCCTGGATGCGGTCCCCGGCCTCCGGCGGGAGGGGGCGGGGAGGGTCCTCCGGAGGGATCAGTCCTCTGCGGAGGTTGAGGAGCCGGGGGTCCGGCGCTGGAGTCCGATGGCGTTCCACGAAGGGGCCCTACCCCGTCGGGGCCTTCGGGTTCTCGCCGCCCGCACCGGCGCCGACGGTACCGGGTCAGACCCCCCTCTTGTGGGGCTCCCAGACGAGCTTGTGGAGCTGTACCTGCAGTCGGGCGGGAAGGCGGCTTTCCAGGATCCACTCGGCCAGGGGGCGCAGCTGCATCTCACCCCAGACAGGGGAGAAGAGGAGTGCTTTGAGCGTTCCCTCCCTTACCCTCTCGTGCAGCCGCCTCTCCGTGATCACGGCCCTCGCCCAATCAAAATCCGCCCGGTCCTTCACGACGAACTTCACCTCGTCCCGTCCCGTGAGATGGCCCAGGTTCGACCAGAGGTTCCTGCTCTGCTCGCCGGAACCGGGGCACTTCAGGTCCATGATCTTGTGGACCCGAGGATCCAGGGGGGACACGTCCACCGCGCCGGAGGTTTCCACCAGAACGGTGAAGCCCCGGTCCAGAAGCATGGCCGCCAGCCGGAAGGCGTTGGGGTGGATGAGGGGCTCGCCTCCCGTGATCTCCACCACCGGGCACCGGATCTCCTCCACCCTCCGGACGATTTCATCCAGGGAGAGCTTCTCGCCGCCATGAAAGGCGTACGCGGTGTCGCACCAGACGCACCGGAGGGGGCACCCGGTAAGACGCACGAAGGCACAGGGGAGCCCGGCCCACGTGGACTCCCCCTGAATGGAGTGGAAGATCTCGGTGACGGGCAGAAAGTCGGGTTGGCTCACGACGGATTCTGGCTGTCCCCTCTCCCCTTGGGCCACAGGAATCCCAGGGGGGAGTCCTTGATGACGCTGCTGACGAAGAAGAGCACGTTCGCCGGGCGCTCGGCCAGGCGGCGCATGAGGTAGGGATACCAGGACACCCCGAAGGGGACGTAGACCCGGACGTTGTACCCCTCCTTCCGGAGCTGCTGCTGGAGGTCGCGGCGGACCCCGTGGAGCATCTGGAACTCGAATCGGTCCGGCCCGATCCCTTCCTTGCTGGCGAACGATTTGAGGGTCTCGATGATGCGGTCGTCGTGTGTACCGAGGCCCGGGTAGTTCCCCTCCGCCATGAGGAGCTTGGCCACCTCCACGAAGTTCTGGTCCACCTTCGCCTTGTCCTGGAACGCCAGCTCGGCCGGTTCCACGTAGGCGCCCTTGCAGAGGCGCACCCTGGCCCCGAGCGCGTTCATCCTGATGGCGTCGTCCCTGGTTCTCCTCAGGTAGGACTGAAGGACCGGGCCAAGGTTGCGGTAGCCCTCGGCCCAGAGCTCTTCGAAGGGTTCCAGGGTGGCCTGGGTCCAGCGGGACGACTCCATGTCCCACCGGACGAAGACCCCGGACTCCCGGGCCCGGTCCAGGAGCTGTCGAAGGTTGTCCTTGAAGAACTCCTTGCCGATCTCCAGCCCCACCTGCGTGGGCTTCACCGAGATGTTGCCGTTCAAGCCACGGGACACGATGCCGTCCAGGATCTGGAGGTAGGCGGCCACCGCATCCCGGGCCGTCCGCTCGTCGTGCTCGGCCTCGCCCAGGTAGTTGCCCGTGACCATCAGGCCGGCGGCGTTGGCCTCCACTGCGGCCCGCAGGAAGTCCTCCACCGTTTCTCCCGGGACGAAACGGGAGCTCATGCGCCGAAGGGGGGTCTTGGTGACCACGGCCTTCGCCGAATTGGATTCGCTCAGGAAGATCAGGGCTTCTCTCAGCATGGTTCAGTCTCTTGGCTCCGGAGCCGGATTGCCTCGTCGAGGAGGGCGTTGACGTCTTCAAGCGTGAGGGTCCCCAGGCCGTCCTCCACTCCCTTGCGGCTCGACCCCGTGAGGAGCACCGGGGTTTCGAGGTGGCCCACGATGCCCACGCCGGTGTCGGCCCAGCGAGGGAACACGAGGTACCCCGAATAAGGAGCCAGCAGGTTTGGAGTCCTTTCGACCTCAACGGAAACGGTGTAGGGACATCCGTCCGAACCCTCGAAGGCCGGAGGGCGGCGGTGGAGCCGCATGTATCCGCCGAGGGTTTCGTCGCCGGCCTGCTCGGTGTCCTTCGCTGGACCTTCCTGCGGCTCGGACGGTGTCGGGTCCGCCATCTCGCTCACGTGCTGGGACGGGTTCGGGAACAACCCCAACAAGGTAGGAGGGGTGGGGCAGGAAGGACAGGTCCCTTCGCGACCCCCCGGCTTCCTTCTGGGGTCACCGGTTGTCCCTGTACGCCGGACCCCGTACTCTTGCGCCTCCGATCAAGCTCACGAACGGGGTGGGGAGAATCGGTATCGGACGGGGACTCCCCATGCCAGCCGGCATCGATGGACCGGCGGAAGGAGAAGTGACGTGAAAGCAGCCGTGTTCTCCGAGTTTGGAGGGCCCGAGGTCGTCCACCTGGCAGAGGTGGAACCCCCGGTTCCGGGGCCGGGCGAGGTCCGGATCGCCGTCCGGGCCGCGGCCATGAATCATTTGGACCTCTGGGTGCGGCGAGGGCTGCTCCCGAAGACCTCCATGCCCCACATCGGGGGCTCCGACGTGGCCGGCGTGGTCGACGCTGTGGGCCCCGGCGTGGAGGCGGTCGAGCCCGGGACGCGGGTGGTGGTGGACCCATCGGTGGATTACCACTGGTATGACGGGGTCTCCACCGCATTCCACCTTCCCAGGCCCGAGTTCCGGATTCTCGGGGAGCACTCCCAGGGGGGGTTCGCAGAGCATTTCGTGGCTCCGGCGGCGAACCTGGTGGAAATCCCCGAAGACGTCCCGTTCGAGGCGGCTGCCGCCACCAGCTTGGCGAGTGTGACGGCGTGGCGCGGGCTCATGGTGAGGGGGGGGCTACGGGCGGGTGAACGGGTCTTGATCACCGGCGCGTCCGGGGGAGTATCCACCCTGGCCATCCAGATCGCCCTGTTGGCCGGGGCCGAGGTCTTCGCAGTGACCAGCGGCGAGGCCAATGTGGAGCGGGTCCGGGGACTGGGAGCCCATGTGGTCTACGACCGGCTGAGGACGGACTGGGCAAAGGGCGTGTGGCTGGACAGCGGGAAGCGTGGGGTGGACCTCGCCTTCGACGCCGTGGGACAGGCGGTCTGGGCTCCGTGCCTCCGGGCCCTGGCGGTCCGGGGACGATTGGTCACCTACGGGGCTACCACGGGTGCGGCCGGTGACACAGAGATCCGGCTCGTGTTCTGGCGACAACTCTCCATTCTGGGGTCCACCATGGGGAACCCGGAGGACTACCGACGGGTCATGAGTCTGGTGTTCCGAGGGAAGATCAAGCCCATCATCCATGCCGTGCTCCCCCTGGAGGAGGCACGCCGGGCCCACGAGATGCTGGAGGAGGGGGCGGTCTTCGGGAAGGTGGTCTTGAAGCCGGGAGAGCCATGACAAGGGAGACAGGAGCGGGCCCATGGACCTGAGGGAAGCCCAGGGAAGGGTGGATGCCTGGATCTCCCAGTTCGAGGAAGGCTACTGGCCTCCCCTTCACAATCTCGCCCGCCTGGTGGAGGAGGTGGGGGAGCTGGCCAGGGAATTGAACCACCTGTATGGCTCCAAGCCGAAGAAGAAGGAGGAACCGGAGCAGGATCTGGCCCTGGAGCTGGCCGACGTCCTCTTCGTCCTCCTGGTCATCGCCAACGAGCAGCGAATCGATCTGGACGATGCCCTGAGCCGTGTCCTGGAGAAGTACAGGGTGCGAGACGGTGAGCGATGGACCCTTCGGCAGCCCGGGTGAGGGAGCCGGGCCCTCCTCCTACCGCGTGCGACGGGGAGGTGGGTAACGGATGATGGCGAAGCGCCCGTCGCGCCTCCCGGGACCGCCGCCTCAGCCGATCCCGAGCTTGATCCCCACGCTGAAGACGGGCCAATACTTGAGGAAGCTTCCGCCCGCATCCTCGATTTCCCGCTCCTCCTTCTCGAGGTCTTCCAGGAACCCCGGGGCATCCCGGATGGGCCCTGAGGCGTCGAGCCTGACCTCTGGGTCCCCCACGAAGGCGACCCCGAAGTCCAGGAAGAGCCCCAGGCCGGGGGCGGTGTGGCGCCCGAAGCCGATCCCTACGAAGGGGGCCGTGGATGTGGTTTCGAGGATTCCGGTGATGAAGCCGGCTTGGCCCTCATACTCGCGATCACCGATTTCCACGGGACCGCCCTCCGCGAGGTCCCCCGACTGGAGCTCCACGTCGCCGCTCCGGTTCATGAGCCCTGCCATGAGCCGGAAGCCCCTGCCACCGGGGTAGATGTCGATCCCCACCGTCCCGATGCTGGAGGGCGGAGTGACGGTGTAGCTGACCCCGCTGTAGTCGCCCGTGAAGTCGACGGGAAACACCCCGTACCCGCCCCTGACGACGAGGCTCCTGGACAGCTCGATGGCGGCCTCCCCGCCGAACCCCTGGAACCCTGCACGGGCCCCGATCCCCAGGCGCTGAGCGTGCGCTCCCTGGGGAACGGCCAGGAGCAGGAGGAGCAAGCCACCGGCGATGAACATCTTCATGGCACTTCCGTTCCCGTCACGAGGAGCCTGGGAGACACCGCGTTCCCGAGGGATCCTGCAGACACCCGGACACCCCGGACCCCGATCTGGGGAAGATACGGCTGGGAGCCAGCATGGACCAAACGAAATCGGTGCGATTCCACCTTCTCTCATACCCGGTACCCGGCCAGGGTGTCCAGTAAGAGGTGAATCTCCTCCTCCGTGTTGTAGAAGTGGGGGCTCACCCGCACGTGACCCGGTCGGTGATCCACGATGATGCCCTTCCGGGCCAGGTGAGCCACGGCCCCGGGGGGATCGTCGTGGCGGATCATGACGATGGCGGAGCGTTGGCCGGGATCGGCCGCCATGGTGAGGCGGAAGCCCCGCTCTCCACATCCCTCCGCCAGGAGGTCGGTGAGCTTTCGGTTCTGGGTTGTCACTGCCACCATGCCCACCTCGTCCAGGATCTCCTGCCCGCCGAGGGCGGTGTGGACGGTGGGCAGGGCCGGGGTACCCATCTCGAATCGCCTGGCGTCCTGGTGGGGCTCGAAGGACCGCAGGTCGAAGTCGAAGGCGTTCCGGGCGCCGAACCACCCGGTGATCCGGGGCAGGAGATGGGGGATCCGGTCCGGTCGCACGTAGAGGTAGGCGAGGCCCGGGCCCCCGCACAGCCATTTGAGGGGACCGGTGGTATAGAAATCGACCCCCGAAAGGGAGACGTCCAGGGGAACCTGACCCGCGCCGTGGTACCCGTCCACAAGGCAGAGGGCGCCGGCGGCGTGGGCCATCTCCGCCAGGCGCGTCAGGTCCTGGACGAAACCCGTGGTGAAGAACACGTGGCTGGTGGCCAGGAAGAGGGTTCGCTCGTCCACCGCCTCGGCGAACTGGGCCGGATCCATCCCGACCCCGTCACGGGAGGGGAGGACCACCAGCTCCATCCCTGGCTTCACCGCCCACTGGTACCCAAGGGTAGGGAAATCCAGCTCGGAGCACACGACGCGGTTCCTCCCGGCTGCCATGACGCCGGACACGCTCTCCGCCACGGTGGACAGGGCGGCGGAAGTAGAGGCCGCCAGGGCCACGGACCCTTCGGCTCCGCCGATGAAATCCTCCACCTTCCGGCGCAGGAGGCTCATCCGCCCGAGCCAATGCTCGTACCAGGCGGATGCCCCCATGGTGTGCCACCGCTCCCGGAACTCGTCGAGGTAGCCCTCGGCCCTCCGGGAGAGGGCCCCGAGGGAGCATGAATTGAGGTAGACCCGGTCCCGGAGGATGGGGAACTCCAGGCGTGCCTCCTGGGGGGACAATGTCTTCACCGCGGGATCCTCGTGGATGACGTTCGGATTCGTGACCGTTGACGCGCCGGGTTCGGTGGCTGGACCCGGCGTCCGCTCAATCCTCGTGGTCTTGTCGTGGCCGGGCGACCCGCTCATCGTGAGGAACGGTAGACGGATCACGCCACCCGGCGCCAGGGGGGGCGCTGACGGGTTAGCTTCTGGGGAGCAATGACGCCACCGGGGGCTTCCCCTTCGGATTCCCATTCCCCGGGCCAGAAACATCGTTTGCGACGACGGCCATGGAACCGCTCCTCATCTACTCGCCCTGGATCCTGGTGGGACTCTTTGCTGCCCTCTTCATCCGGATTCCGGCGGGCTTTGCGGAGGCGGGGGACAGGAGCGGAACGAGATCTCACCCGGGAGCGAACGGAGCGGGAGAGAGGGCTCGCCAGCAAGCGGGGAGCGGGCCCGGGGAGGGAGAGGAGCTCCCCCGGGTCTCGGTGATCGTTCCGGCCCGGGACGAAGAGGCCAACATCGGTGCTTGCATCTCCTCCCTTGCGGCGTCGGACTACCCCGCGTTCGAGATCATCGTCGTGGACGACGGGAGCCGGGACCGCACGGGGGAGATCGTCGGGAAATTCCCCCGGGGCAACGCAACGCGGCTCCGCCTGATCCAGGGAAGACCCCTGCCGGAGGGGTGGTTCGGGAAGCCCTGGGCCTGCCAGCAGGGGGCGGAAGAAGCCACGGGAGAGCTTCTCCTCTTCACCGATGCCGACACCGTCCATCATCCGACGTTGCTGCGGCAAGCCGTTCGCGGGCTCATGGCCGGGGAGGCCCACGCCCTCACCCTGGTGGGGCGCCAGGTGATGGGGACGTTCTGGGAGCAGCTTCTCCAGCCCCAGTTCTTCCTGCTCCTTGCCTTCCGCTTTCCCCGGGTGGACGTCCCCCGGGCCCGGCGTCGATGGAGACACGCAATCGCCAATGGCCAGTACCTGCTCTTCAGGAGAACCGTCTACGACGCGCTGGGTGGTCACCGGGCCGTGGCCGGCGAGGTCGTGGAGGACATGCGCCTGGCCCAGCTCCTGGCCCTGGGGGGGTGGAGGCTGGCGGTGCGTTCCGCCGACGGGCTCGAGACCCGGATGTACCGGTCCCTCCGGGGGATCGTACAGGGGTGGTCCAAGAACATCTCCACGGGAGCGCTGCAGACCACAGCCGGCTGGCTGCGCCCGGTCATCCTCCCCCTGTCGCTCATGGCGGGAGCGGGCCTCTTCCTCCTGCCTCCTGCAGTCCTGGCCGGAGCCCTGGTCACCGGAACGGGCGGGACACCCCTCCTCTGGGGGGCCACCACCACGGGCTTTGGAGTGCTCCTCTGGAGCCTGGCATCCTGGATGATGAAGGGGAACCCCCTCTTCGGGATCCTCTTTCCCCTTGGCGTCCTGATGTCGGGCGCCATCATCGTGAAGAGCTGGCTCGGCGGCGGGCGCATCCAGTGGAAGGGGAGGGTTTACCGGATGTCCAGCGACACGCGACGGGGCGGGCCCCAGGAGGAAGCGTGATGGAAAGGCTGGTCAGGGACCTTCGAGCGGAGGCCCGGGGCCTTGGGATCCGGGAGCTGGGCGTCACCACCCCGGAGCCTTCGTCCCGGCTGGAGTTCTTCCGGGAGTGGATCGCCCGGGGGTTCCACGGGGAGATGGGATATCTTGCCAGGCCGGACGCGGTGGCCCGCCGAGCCGACCTCAAGGGCACCATGCCGGAGGTGCGGTCGGTCGTGGTCACGGCCCAGGGGTACTTCCAGGAGGACCCTCCCGGCGTCCCGGAGGATCCGGCCAGGGGCGTCGTGGCGCGGTACGCTCGGGGAGCCGATTACCACGACGTCCTGAAGAACCGCCTACAGGACCTGCTGACGTGGCTCCGGCTGGAGGCTCGGGAGCGGGGTCTGGCGCCGGACGTTCGGGGCCTCTCCTACGTGGACACGGGGCCCATCCTGGAGCGGGAGCTGGCCCAAAGGGCCGGGCTGGGATGGCTGGGGAAGAACACCATGCTCATCCATCCCCGGTCCGGATCCCACTTCTTCCTGGGAATCCTCCTCCTGGACCTCCCCCTCCCTGCGGACGCCCCCTTCGAAGCCGACCGGTGCGGGTCGTGCCGAGCCTGCCTGGAAGCCTGTCCCACGGGCGCTCTCCTGGGCCGGGACGATTCGGGCGCTCCCGTCATGGACGCCCGGCGCTGTATCTCCTATCTCACGATCGAGCTGAAGGGATCCATTCCGAGGGCCCTCCGGCCACGGATGGCAAACCGGATCTTCGGGTGCGACATCTGCCAGGAAGTCTGCCCGTTCTCCCGCAAGTTCTCGGCAGTTTCTGAGGAGCCGGCCTACCGGGCTTCCTCCGGGACGGACGGGCCTTCGCTGGTGGAGCTCATGGCCCTTTCGGAAGGGGAGTTCTCCTCCTCGTTCTCGGGTAGTCCCATCAAGCGGGCCAAGAGGGGGGGGCTCCTTCGCAACGTGGCCGTGGCGTTGGGCAACTGGGGGTCGTGGGAGGCCGTGCCGGCGCTCGTGGCAGCCCTGGATGACCCGGAACCCCTGATCCGCGGCCACTCCGCCTGGGCTCTGGGAAGGATCCTGGCCCGGCTGGGAATCCCCGGGGACCGGGGATTCGAAGTGGCGGAAGCGCTGATCGCGCGGCTGAAGTGCGAGATGGATCCCCGGGTCCGGGAGGAGCTTCAGGCGGCGCTTTCCGGCGAGGCGTGAAGAGCCGTCCATTCCGGTGGCTGGAACCAGGGGGCAGCCGGCCCGGGTCCAGCTCAGAACCTGGGCATGTCCCAACCGCGGCGTCTGAGGTCCGCCCGGTTCCGGTCGACAAACTCCCGAATCGTGGTCATGGGCACGGATAGGGAGATGCCGTAGAGGATCCGCTGGACTTCCTCGAGGTAGATCCTCCCTTCGTAGAGCAGGCGCTGGTCCCGGTCCTGGATGGCCTCGGGGTCCGGCACCAGGCGATGCTCGATCCTCCCCGCCGCAGCCCTTGCGATGCCCACCCACTCGAGGGTGCCGTCCTCCCCGCGAACCGCCAGGATGGGGCCACCGCTGATGCCCTCGTTCCAGAGACCGTCCACGAGGAAGGAGGAGGTCGCCTCCCGTCTGGGATCGCTCACGATACCCCGGGTGACGATGGGGTATCCGCCGGGATGACCCACCACGTAGACGAAGGAGCCCCAGGAGAGCCGATCCGCGTCGCCGACCTGCACCTGGAGGACGTGGAGGTCAAGGCTCTCGGTACCGATGGGGTAGGAAGCTCCGAGGAGGGCCAGGTCCGCCGAAGGATCCCGGGCCAGGATCTCGAAGGGCTGGATACCTGCCCGGTCCATGATGAGGTTGTACTGGTCCCTCTTGACGGACACTCGCTCGATGTAGCGGCGACCGGGCGTCGCCGTCCGCGGGCGCCCTGCCACCTCGGCGTACTCCACCACTGTATCGGGGAAATGGATGGCGTGTTGGTTGGTGAGGAGCGTGACCCTCCGGTTGGCCCTGGCGATCTGAACGGCGGAGGCCTCCCGGGACGTGGAGTTCGTGAACGTGTCCACTGCCCGGGCCATGACCTCCGCTCCCAGGGGGTCTCCTTCGAGGGGCGCTGTCCCGGGGGAGAAGCTGTAGTGGTCGTACACTCCCGTCACCCGGATCCGCTTCACGGCCCGGAAGGTCTCCTCCAGCTGGCCGGACAAATCGTGGGTTGGAAAGCCGGTCTGATAGTAGGCCTGTGGGCCGCGGTCCGTGGGCACGTACCGGACGCAACCCGACGTGGCCAGGGCGGCGACGAGCGCGGCCGCAAGGAGCCCTGCAGGCGGACGCCTGCAGGGGCCAAAGCTCCTGGTCACGGATGGAGCCCCAGCCGCGGGCATCCTCCCCATCTCCTCATCCTCTCTGCGCGTGCATCAGGTGTGAAGCTCCACAACGTCGCCCTCCTCCAGGATGTGGGTCCCCTGCACCGACTGGCCGTCAAAGGTGCTGGGGCCCCAGACCCTTGCGTACCGCAGCCCCTGGGCCATCTCCTTGTGAATGATCCGGGCCAGGTCCTCAGCAGTGGACCCCCGGGGAAGGGTGAAGGGTCGTGACATGTCCGGTTCCTTTCGGGGCTCCTTGCTGTAGACCCGTATGATGTCCAGGGCCTCGAAGGTCCCGGCGCCCAACTCTCCCAGCCGGTGGCCCGTGGTCCCGGACACGGCGCAGAGAGGCCAGGCCGTGTCCAGAAGTTCCCGAAGGGCCTCCAGGTCTCCGGCAGCCCCCGGCAGGTCCATCCCAGTGACCACCAGGATCGTCTTCTTGTACGCCCACCCGGGCCGGGGGCTTTCAGGAGGTCCTGAGTCCGCGGGGTAGAGGCCGATGGCCTTGCTTTCCAGGCGGTCCCTCACCAGGTCGAGCCCCACGAGGGGACTCTGGATCGAGACCACCAGCCATACCAGGTCGGAAGCGCGGATCACGTCGTACACCCAGAACTCGACGTGTTCCTCGCAGAGAGGGGGCAGGTCCACCAGCTGGAACCCCACGTCCTGGTAGGGCATCATCCCCGGTGTGGCTTCCCGGGTGGTCAAGGGGTACGGAGCCACTTCAGGCTTGGCCTTGGTCAGGATCGAGACCAGGCTGGACTTGCCGGAGTTGGGAGGACCCACCAATGCCACCTGGCCTGCCCCTTCCCGGGGGATCCTGTGGCTTGGCCCTTTCGACACCCGTGTCTTCCTCGGCTCCTGCCGGAGCTTGGAAAGGCGGGACCGGAGATCCGCCTGGAGATGCTCCGTACCCTTGTGCTTGGGGATGACCCGCAGCATTTCCTCCAGGGCCGCCATCTTCTCCTCCCGGGTGACGGCAGCCCGGTACTTCGCCTCTGCTTCTCTGTAGACGGGCGTGAGATTGGCCGGCATTCCGACACTCCTCGGATCGTGCTTCGGTGTGCCTTCAGGATGGAGATTCGTCGCCTCAGGGGCAACAGGATTCTGCCTCGATCGTCCCGGGGGAGGGGGCCCTGCAGGTATCCCTGGGGGGAGATCAGAGGTCCTGCCTGCGGAAGTTGAAGAACGCCAGCGCAGTTGCGGCAAGGGCAATCCCCCCCAGGACCACGCCGTCCCCTGGGGGGATCCCCGACCCCGCAGCCCGGGCCGGGTCGAAATAATGGAAGGGACTGAGCTTCCGGGCCGTTTCCAACAGGTCCCAATACTCCCCCATGAAGTCCAGCCAATAGAACAGGAGTGTGATGCCCACCACCTGGGCCACCGCCACCCCCCGGCGCCGAGCGCCGGTGGCGAAGAGGAGCGCGTACCCTCCCACGGCCAGGAGGAGTAGGGCGAGGGCGCCGGCGGACGGAAGATAGGTGGTCCACTCTACAGGCTCGGGACGCTCGACGACCGCGAGTCCCAGGGCTGTTCCAGCCAGGGTGAGCAGAGAGACGAGGAGGGCCGTGAGGATGACCAGGACGGCCCAGGCCGCCAGGTAGGCGTGACGGGGGAGGGGGCAGGCCAGGAACAGATCCAGGAGGCCCGTTTCCCGCTCATGAGAGGGGACGGTGGCCATGACCGTCACCATGGCGATCCCCGCCACCAGCGTGAACGGGTGCTGGAAGCCGAAGGAAACCGTGCCCTGGAAGGAGCCGAAGCCGAATTGGCCGAAGACCACGTCCAGTACGTCAGGAGGGAGGAGGGCCTCGACAAACTGGCGGAAGCCCGGGCCCATGTCGAACCGTGCCGCCACCCAAACGATCGCCCACTCGAACAGGAAGAGACCGGCTCCCACCGCGAGGAGGAGGGAGGCGTGCTGCCGAAGCCCACGAAGAATGAGGGCCCGGATCATGGGTGTGCCTCCGACCCCCGGTAAAGGGCATGGAACGCGTCCTCCAGGCGAGGCTCGGGAAAGCTGAGGCTCTCCACCGGGTGGCGAGCCAGGACTCCGAGAACCTCCGGCAGGTCGCCCGCCAGGCTGAACACCATCCTCTTCCCCTCCGTCCGCTCCAACTCCAGTCCCGCCGCCCGCAGCTCCTGGATGGGAGGGGCGGACCGGAACTCGACCACCAGGATCCGGGCCGACGCCCTGCGGGCCTCCTCCATGGTGAGGAGAGCCACCAGCCTTCCCTCCCTCAGCACCCCCACCCGATCACAGCTTCGGTCCACCTCCGAGAGTACATGGGACGAGTGGAACACCGTGGCGCCCCCGTCCCGGGCCTCGGCCATGAGCTGGAAGACCACTTCCCGTACCAGGGGATCCAGGCCGGTGGTGGGCTCGTCCAGGATCAGGAGCTCGGGGGCGTGCTGGAAGGCCGAGACCAGTCCGAGCTTCTGCTTCATCCCCCTGGAGTACTCCCGGACCTTCCTGGCCAGGTCCCGGGGATGGAGTCCCAGTCGCCCGCAAACCTCCTCCCGCCGACGGGCAGGAGCACCGGGGGCCGGGATTCCCTGGAGGGCACCCAGGAAGCGGAGGGTCTGGCCGCCCGTCATGCGGCCGTCCAGAGCCAGCTCTCCCGGCAGATAACCGATCCGGCTCCGGAGCGATGAATCGGAGGAGGGGCGGCCGAAGAGAAGCCCTTCTCCCCGGGAGGGACGGATGAGATCCAGCAGGAGGCGGATGGTGGTCGTCTTTCCGGATCCATTGGGCCCCAGGAAGCCGAAGACCTCACCCCGCTCGACGTCGAGGGTAAGCTCCTCCACGCCCACGGTGGCGCCGTAGTACCGGGTCAGGTCCCGGGTGCGGATGGGAGGGGGCGCATCCATGGTCTCGTCCTCTGTACGGTTCCTGCCCCAGCCTCCTATTTCAGCCTGCCGAAGACCTCCCTGTCCATCATCAGCCGGGCGCCCTCCAGCGCTCTGCCGTTCAAGGTGGCACCGGCAGGGCTCGACAGGAGGACGTTCTCGTGGAAGCCCGCGAAGGTGACTTCGGGGTCCGGGTCCGGCCCGCCGGGGACGCTCACAGGAGTTCCCGGCTCGGCCTCGGGTGCCAGGAGCAGCCCCAGCCGGCCCTCCTCGTCCTCGGCGGCCAGGAGCATTCCCTGGCTCCACTCCCCGCGGAGCTTGGCGTGCTGGAGGTTGGCCACCACCACGATGGCCTTCCCCGCCAGGTCGGCGGCCTGGTAATGGCCACGGATTCCGGCGACGATCTGCCGCTCCTCCGTTCCGAGGTGGATCTTCATGACCAGGAGCCGGTCGGCATTGGGATGGTCCCTGGCCTCCAGGATCCGAGCGACCCTGAGGTCGGGAACCGGGGGATGGGTTGCCTCCGGGGGCGGTGCTCCCTCTCTCTCCTCGGTCATGGCCGGTTCCTCCTTTCGGCGGCGGCCGCCGCATCGGCTTCGGCTTCGGTGCGGAAGAGCCTCCTGGTCAGCACCTCCTGCACGATGCGGTCCGCATCGTAGATCCTGTCCATGGCCTCCCGGATGGCCCGGACGTCCACCATGATGTTCCGGCCCCGCTCCGGGAGGTAGATGAAGTCGCGGCTCAGCCCGTTGATGTTCCGGTCGAAGTTCAGGCCCACGATCTCCAGGGACGGAGTCACCGCGGGGGAGCCGGAATTGCCCCCATAGGTATCAGCCGTGGAGATGAAGTTGAGGGGAGTCCCCAGGTCCAGGTCCGACGGCGGGGGAACCCACCGATCCGGAAGGCTCCAGTCCGATCCCGGCCCGTTGGAGTGGAAGCGGTCGTAGAGGCCGAAGAAGGTCGTATATACCGGAGCCAGGGTGCCGTTGTACTCGTAGGGAATCACCCTGCCGTCGGTGATGCGGGGGGAGCTGGAGGCGTCGGGGGGAACGTCGGCTCCGTACAAGGCGAAGCGGGCCCGGCCCAGCTCCGCGGCCAGGGGCTGCTCCCGGGCGGTAAGGGCAGCGAACCTGGCGGAAAAGCTCGCGTACACCGGGAGGATGGCTCTGGCCAGTCGCACGGCGGGGTCCTCCTGGTGGAGAGTTCCGGCCTCAAGGGCCTGGGCCGTCCGGTCCCGGGTGGCCAAGGCGGAATGGGCCAGCAGGCTCGCGGCCGCTCCGTCCACGGTCCGCCCCTCCAGGGCCGCCTCCGTCAGCGGATGCGCATCGCCCAGGTAACGCCGGAAGTCCCCGAGCCTCTCCTCGAGGAAGGCCTCCTCGAGGCCGGTGGGAAGATCGGCCACCCGCAGGATCTGCTGCCGCAGCGCGGCAAGGGTGTCGGCCGGTATCCCGGCGGCGCCGGCCTCCAGGTACTGGGCGGCGTACAGGGCACGAGTGAGGAGGGCCGACTCGGTATCGCCGGGCCCGAACCGTACGAAGGCCGAGTACTCGGGACCCAGGGCCATCTTCTCACGCTGGATCGCCGCCAGGTCTCCCACCACCCCGCCCCACCGTGCCCTCAGCTCGGGGCTCGCTTCCAGGGCCTCCTGGAACGCACGCTCGCCGGCGGCCTTCCTGATCATGATGGCAGGGTCCCGAAGGGCCTCCAGCCTCCCCGTATTCGCCTTGAGGGAGTTGGAGAGGGAGAGGATCCGGGTCATGAGGACCTCATCCGGCTGGGCCGCGTGGAACTCCCGCATCACGGCGAGGCGGGTGGCGAAGAACGCCTTCTGCGCCGGTACCAGGACATCCCTCTGGAACTCCAGTTGGGCAACGGTGCTGAGGCGGTTGGTGGGGCCGGGGTTCCCGATGACGAACACCGCGTCCCCCTCCCGGACCCCGGTGGGGCTCCACGTGAAGAAGTGATCCGTCTCCAGCGGCTGGCCGTCGCTGCCGTAGACCCGGAGGAAGGCGAAGTCCAGGGCGTAGCGGGGGTAGGTGAAGTTGTCCGGGTCCCCACCGAAATGCGCCACCGGCAACTCAGCCGCCGCCACCAGGCGGACATCGGCATGGCGCCGGTACGTGTAGGCGGAGTAGCGCCCACCGTTGTAGAGGGCCGTGACATCCACCCGGACGGTACCCTCTCCGCCGGCGTGGCGCCCGGCCAGGCGCTCCTGGATGGACGCCATGACCTCCCGGCGGGCCCTCTCCCGTCCGGCATCGTCCCCGGCCCGGTCCATGGCGCTCAGGACCTCGTTGCTCACGTCCTCGGCGGCGATGAGCTGGTCCACCCAGAAGCCTGGGATGGGCCGCTCCTCCTCCAGGGACCGGGCGAAGAAGCCGTTGTCCAGGAGGCCTTCACCGTCCCGGGTTACCCTCACCACCGAGCCTCGCACGCAGTGGTGGTTGGTCACCACCAGGCCGTGGGGGGAGACGAAGGCCGCCGAGCAGCCGGAGATCCGAAGCGCCGCCAGGCGGGCGCGGTCAAACCAGGCCTGGTCCGCTTGGAAGCCGTAGGTTTCGGTGAAGTACTCCCGGGGAGCGTTCTCGAAGGTCCACATCTTCCCCATGTCGAAGCGCCCTGGACGGATGGTGTCGGGGAGGATCCCCCCGGACTGGGCGGCGGCATGGGCCTGGGCGGAGAGGAGGAGGGCAAGGAGAAGGATCAAGGCTCGCGGGAGGCGGAAATCCCATCCTCCGGCTCCGGAGCGGGGCTCCTGGAGCCGGAGCGAGAGGGACGGGCGGATCGAATCCAGTGATGCCATGGCCAACCTGCACGGCTCGGGGAAGACGCTTCCGGCGGAGCCCGGAATCTCGAACTCTCTTACATTATCCTCAGGAGCCCTCTGTGGGCAGCCCCTATCCGGGCGGGAGGAGGGAGGAATCACCTCCAACCACCCCATTTCCCGATCGGGGAAACGACCGTCGAAGCTCGGGGAGAAGCTCCCCAAGGAGGACGATTGGAATCCAGGCTGATTCGCGCGGTCCTGCTGTTGAGTGCCTTCCTGCTCCCATCCTGTGGGCCGAGGAATGACTCCGGCGAGGCGCGCGTCCTGGTGGAGGAGGCGTGGGCCAGGCCGATGCCGGTGGCGGTTGGCGGCGGGCCCTCCGGGGTAAATTCGGCCGTCTATCTCACGCTGAGAAACGAAGGAGGGGCGCCCGATCGCTTGGTGGCGGGCGAGACGCCGGTGGCGGAGGCCCTGGAGATCCACGAGAGCCGCGTGGAGGACGGGATCATGAGGATGCGGCCGGTGGAAGGGGTCCGGATCCCTCCCGGAGGCGCCGTGGAGTTGAGGCCTGGGGGGTTGCACCTCATGCTCCTGGATCTCCGGACCTCCCTGGCGGAGGGGGATACCATCGAGCTTTCCCTGCGGTTCGAGAGCTCAGGAGCCAGGAGGGTCCTGGTTCCCGTGCGATCGTCCGGGGAGAGGTGAGGAGGCCGCCTTGCCCGGGGGAGGAGATGCGGGTTGGCGGGACCGGGCGGCGGTCGACCTCGTCCTCCGTCATCTCGGGAGCCTGGACCTCTCGGGTCCGTTTCTGGTCATGGAGGACCCCCTGCCGGCTGTGGGAGACGTCCTGTCGCATCGAGGGTTCCCCGTGGCGGTCTGGAGCCGGCGTGCCCTGGGCGGGCGTCCCGCCGCACCGTGGCCTCCGGCGGGGCCGTTCGGAACGGCGGTCCTCCGCCTTCCCCGGAGCAGGGAGGAGACCAGGATGGCTCTCCACGCGGCTGCCACGGTTCTTCGCCCAGGTGGCTCCGTCCTGGTCTACGGTGCCAATGACGAGGGGATCCGCCCGGCGGCTGGGCTCATGCAGGAAGTCTTCACGCCTGCCTTGACCGTGGGAGTCGGGGGACGGTGCCGGGTGTTGCATGGACACAGGGCCGAAGAGGTCCCGGGTCTCAAGCACAAGCTGGAGGCATGGAAGGAATTCGCGGTCCCCGGCTACCCCGGCCTTCCCCCTCACTGGATCTCCTATCCCGGCGTCTTCGCCCACGGCCGCCTGGATCCGGGAACCCGGCTCCTCCTGGACGTCCTGCCCCCCTTCCCCTCCGGCGCGAGGGTGCTGGATTTCGGATGCGGGTCCGGGATCGTGGGCGCAGTGGTCATGGCCCGTGGGGAGGGTGTCACGGCGGAGCTGTCGGACGTGGACACGGTGGCGCTGGAGGCGGCCAGGGAGAACGTGCCGGGTGCCACCCTGATCCTGGCTGATGGTCTCGAACGCGCCGGAGGGGGCCCCTTCGATGCCATCGTCTCCAACCCTCCCCTCCACCGTGGGAAGGCGGAAGACCCGTCGATGCTCGCCACCTTCCTCGAGGGGGCTCCCGCGCTCCTGGGGCGTCTTGGCACCCTGGTCTTCGTGGCCCAGCGCCGTTTCCCGGTCGAGGGAGCCCTGCGGCGTCTCTTCCGCAAGGTCTCCGTTCTGGGGGAGGATCCCGTGTTCC
>Ga0209164_1002568_pt1 | contig 18995 bp, 17 predicted proteins | sample MTBNYHSulfiMetaG_FD_187458 | JGI IMG/M metagenome (GOLD analysis project Ga0209164, IMG submission 187458) | Enrichment culture microbial communities from rom New York Harbor, USA that are MTBE-degrading - MTBE-NYH (New York Harbor Sulfidogenic)... | ecosystem: Environmental > Aquatic > Marine >...
CCTGCTTAGTCCTTGTGGGCTTAATTCGTATGGCTTGTGTTTGGCTAACTGATAAAATTCCTTGGGTAAGTGATAGAACGTATGCATCGGGTGTCTCCTTGGTTTGGTTTATCACCTCTAAGGATGACCCCGATGCGCCTTTTTGTCCAGTCACATCGTCTCACATGTGTTTGAACTTATTCAGTATTTTTATTTTGGTTCGCCCAAACTGGTTACCTTGCCCAGCATGGTCATGCTTTGTATGATCTTTGGTGAACCAAAATATTCCACGCTGCCCACACCCGCAATGGTTACATCCAGTTCATCAGTCACCCAGAGTTGGGCTGAACCGACACCGCTCAAAACCACCTTAGCAGTCTTTGACTTGAGCTTGTGCCCGCTAAAGTTGCCCGCGCCTGCCAGCGTGACTGCCTGGTCATTCACAATCCCTTCCACGCGGATCTTTCCCGCGCCAGGAATTTCAGTTCGCAAGCTGTCCGCTTTGAGATCCTCCACCTTGACGTTTGAGGCACCGATCATTTTCAAAACCAGGTCATCCGTTTTTATTCCGGCGACCTCAATATCCGCCGCGCCTGCCACTTCCAACTCCTTGAGTTCCTCAACCACTATGGTGATACGGATGTCGTGCGATGAGAGGAAATCAATGCCGGCGCTGAGCTTCTCCACCCAATCACGGCCGACATCAATGATCAATTTCCCGTCGGTGACGTTGGTTGTGATCCGGCTGATGGCGATATCATCACCTTCCAGTGTCACCACCTGTTTTTTACCCTGCGATACGAATAATTTGCCAATCCCGCGCATGCTGATGCGGTCAAACTTGCCCAATTCGCGTGTTTCTGATCTTCGTTCTGCCATAGTAGACTCCTTTTAAGTTTACTTTCGATGATAAATATACGAAGTTTCTGTCCAATAGTTGCTTAAATAAACCAGCAGGGGAGGGATTGAACCTCCGCCTGCCGGATGATTAAAAACTACAAACCTAGGTTATTAAATTATTCCAGCCAATTAAAACCGCGCGCCACCCAATGCTGCGCCGATTCCTGCGCTTGTCAAACCTAAAACTGCAAGGATGAGTCCAGCGATAATGCTGACCACCAGAGAGACAACCCAGCCGATGATAACCGTTCCAATGGTCTGCGGCCATTCCAGATCCAATGCTTCCTTAGCCGCGATAAACCAGGCTACCAAACCTGCGATCCCCGCGAGGAAGGTGATTGGCCCGCTGATGCATGTCAACGCGGGGCCTAATAGCGCCAATATGCCCAGGAATCCAACGGCATTCCAGACATACGCCAAGCCAAGCACGCGCACCATTTCTTCAAATGAGGTATCCGCGTTAAAGACGGTCTTGCCTGCCCAACTGATCACAAACACGCCTAAGGCAAAACCAGCCACAGCGAACAGAGCTCCGCCGATAGCGCCAAAGATCCAGCGCGCGCCGATCGCTCTCGCCGCGACAGCACCGGAACCCAAGCTGCTCAAAAGGGCTACAACCGCCACGATCATCCAGGCGGTCGGAGTGAACGATGCATCATCTTCCACCTCCTTGTACACTTCCTTACGAAATGTGAAAGCGCCAATAATTTTGTCCATCATAATAGCCTCCATAAAATTTTGCGTTATAAAGAATATAATCCATTGGCATAATTATAGCTACACAGATGTAAAAATTTGACAATTCATTAACAAAATCTTTACCGCGGTATATCGTATAAATAGAATCTTTTAATGATGGAGGTACTCAATGCGTAAATTCAGCGCAATCATTTTCACCGTAATTTTAGTTTTCCCATTATTGTTATCCACTCAGGTAATCGTCAGCATAGGCAGTTTTGCGCTGGACAAGCAATTTTATATTGACACACTGGACAATGAAAATGTCTATAACCATTTCATTACCAATACGATGATTCCCAGTATCCTTTACAGCGGATTATCCCTTCCTGCTGGAGCGGATACGAGCCAGCTTCAGAATGTGTTTGAATCCATCCTGGGCCGGGAATACTTCAAGTCGCAGGTCAGCAGTTTCATGGACAGCCTGTTTGGTTATCTCCAAGGGCGCCAGGACGAGTTCACCCCAGTGATTGACCTAACCCCGCTAAAAGCTTCACTTTCGGGTGAAAAACAGGTGGAATTTCTGAATGCGTTAGCCGGGGTTATGCCTGTCTGCGAACCGGGACGGACACCGGGGTTTGGCGGAGCAGAGCAGAGCGCTTGCAAACCCGAGGGAATTCCGGATGAGATCCTCGTGGAAAGCTATCTCAAACCCATATTACCGCTCGCACTCACCCAAATCCCGGATCAACTCTTGCTGGTGGACAACTGGGAAGAACTGTCGAGCTACCGCAATTACCGCTCATTCATCCCCGGGATGGCCGTGCCTGCAAGTCTCATGTTAAGCACGATCCTTTTAGCCGTTCTCTCATTTACTTTCTGGTATCTGGCTGCATTGATCGCTGATGAAACCTGGCGGGGCCGACTGCAGTGGCTGGGTTGGTCTTTGATTATTCCTTCCGCTCTGGTGTTCCTCGTCGGACTGACTGCCGCCAGCAACATCCCCACTTTTTGGGCCAACTACGGCATTGACCGCGCCCAATTAACTGTGGGTCCATTCCTTGGGGCAGGGCTGCGGGAAGCCCTGCGCGAGATCATTCGCGGCGCGGTCCCGCGCATTTCCAGCGCATTCCTTATGGTCGGCGGCATCAGCGGCGCGCTGGCGCTGGGTTTGATCTTCTGGGGTCAAATGACCCAAAAGCCCAATCCAAAATAATGTAAGTATTGACCTGAATTCCACCTGCTAAACAATCAGAGATTCAAATTATCAAAACGGGCGGTTATCCCGCCCGTTTATTCTTCCATCGCGATTAACTTATTCGTTTTCCTTGAAAATCAATTCTTCATTCCCACTGTTATAGATCTTCAAGCGTTCATTGGCAACTTCAAATCGTTCTGCATCATTCAAAATCTCCAGAAATGCCGCTTCCTGGTCCATCACACCCTCGGGTTCAACGCAGAACATCAAGGTCGAAACCAGGTCATTTATTTCGATCCGGTTATTTCCCACCAGTAAGTCATACTGCCCGCCAAACGAATTACAACCCCCAGAACCCGCTAACTCGCCATTTTGGAAAAAAACTGTGGATTCCGCTTCGATCAGGGCGTCCTTTCCACGATAAGAGATCAACAGCCAGTCGGTATTTTCAAGCGATTGTCCAGAGCCCCAAGTGAATGGCAGCAGACCGCATCCCGAAATCACAGCCGCAGCCAATAATCCAATGGTTATTTTAGTGAAAACCTTCATTTTGCTCACCTCGTCCAACTTTACTATAGACCAAGGCAGCAATTCAACCTCTTAAAGATTTATATGATTGCGGCGCCCAGCCGTGATTTAGTTCTTATGAATTTCCCTGTTATCCAAAAGAACAAATTCATTCAAGGGCAGACCGTGTTTCCGGCACAGAAGCATACATTTGACCTTAAATAAGAAAAAAATGCGCCTTTTTTCGTCTGCCAAGGTCTCGAAATTTGCCTGTCCCTTGGAAATTACCATATCCGCTGAATAAAAGATGTCCTTAAACTCCGTAGAACAGCGCGGGAGAGCGGTCCCGCTCATGGGGGATCCGTTATCAATGATTTCTGCCACCTGATCAATCCCGGAGGAAACGGCATCCTCATATATCGCGTCATTCAGCACCGCTTCCCCCTTAACAGAATAATAGTATTTCTTATCCACCTGCTCCATCAGCAGCCGGTCAAAGACTGTCTCTCCTGCGTTATCGCCCAGGACAAGCACCGTTCGGGCTTTGTGCAGCTCTTTTGAAAATTCATCAAAATCAAAATAGGATTTCTCTTTTTCCACGACCTGCTGGACAGCCAACTCGATATCGTGCTTGTTCGATGGGCCAAAGTCGATCACATTTCCGGCAATGCACAATTCCACCGCAGTTTTCAGTTTGTGACCAGAGTTTTCCACCATTTGTACCAGTTTCGGATAAAGTTCAAGCGCCTTTTGAATGCTTTCGGATTTGACTTTCTTGTATGGATCATTATGATTGGTCAGCCGTTTCAATTCTGTTTGGATCAGAAAACCCACCCCATCCGGGGTATCATTTTCAATCCCGTCAATCAGGATTTCCATGACTCTTTTTAAAATGGACTGTTTGGTGTTTTCGTCCGCATCCACAAAATTGCATACATCGAGCGCCTGGCGCATGCGGCAGACAATACATTCACTTTCAATCGCCATTACGGATCCTTCTGAGATGAGTTATTCAAACGACTTAGTGTATCATTTCTGAATAAGAAGTCTATAAAGATACTCAATCCCATATTTCCCTTGGATTAAAATGGAAAACTGCACTTGTTTAAAAGTGCAGTTTTTGGAAAAACACTAAAGCTGTTACTTGGCTTTCTTAGTCAACGCAAGAATGAAAACGCCTACACCCACAGCAATCAACATCACCGGACCCACCAGATTGTTCAAATCACCAAACACGAGCACCAGGATTGAAATTGCCGCTAATGCAGCAGCCGGAAAGACCGCCCAGGATGTGGAGTATTGAGCCCGCATCAACCACAAAACGCCAAAGGTCAAAGCCAACCCGGCGTTCATCACCACTCCCATCAAGGTTCCGGTTGGAATACCCGCGAAGGAAATGCCCAATCGCTCAATAAGGAGGATGACCACAACGCTGGTGAAAACTCCCGCCGGAATCAAAGCCCACCAGTTCTTCCTGGACCAGAAAAATACACCATAGAACGGAACGGCAAGCAAACCAACAACCAAAAGATCAAATAACTGGCCGGAAACGAAAGTCTCGAGCAGAGGGATAAAGCCGATCACCGTCATCACGCCAAACGGGATCAACGCCCAACGACGGCTGCGGTCCAGCAGGTAAACCACGAGAAAGGGCAAGCCAATGCCAAAGAGCACCAGAGTCCCGATCAGGTTATCGTTGACGTGCGGTTCCAGGAAAATCACCGCGGTCAAAACCACCATGACCCAAGCAGGAATGAGCGCCCAGCGCCGCTTCTGAGGTTCCAAAACGTAAGCCACGATAAATGGCAATCCGACACTCAAGAGGATGGGCGCGCCGGAAAGAACATCGCCAAGAGGTGTTCCGTCTATGGCGATCGTCAATGCTACGCTGGCAAAGATCAGCGCGGGGAACAACCAGCCCCAATGTTCAGCGCCCTTTACCAAATATGTGAGCAGGAAAAAGAAAGCCAAAACGCCAAAGACCGCCGCCCAAACGGCCGCAGAGAAGACCACAAAATCAACCCAGCCGATCTCGCGCAGGTAAAAGAGCACTCCTGCCGCGACCAAAACCAGCCCCCAGAATAAATTGATCAAACGCGATTTCATGATTACCTCCAGTCAGATTCTATAAGATATACGGAGCAGTACAAAATAAGTTGTGCAGTATGCACTTGAGCAGCTAATTAAGCCAATTGTCCTATTTGCCGGAGAATATAAAATCATTATGATGGAATCGTTACCATTTCTGTGGAAAGAGTTTCTCTTTCGTAAGAGGGAAAGTTGATACCGAAAATAAAAGCGATCAGAGACGAATACCCACGCAGCTTCTGGGTCATGATGCTGGGCATGTTCATTGACCAGATTGGCGGCAATCTGATCTACCCATTCTTCGCCCTGTTTGTCACTGCCAATTTCGGTGTTGGGCTCACCCAGGTGGGCATTTTGTTGGGTGCGATGACCGCAGGCGGGATCGCCGGGGGTTTGATCGGCGGGTGGCTGACAGACAAGATCGGGAGGAAGATCATCATTCTGTTTGGTCTGCTGGTGAGCGGATTGTTCAGCGTCACCATTATTTTTATCCACCGCTTTGAACTGCTGATCGGGGTGGGACTGCTGGTCGGGCTGATGGGCAGCATGAGCGGCCCGGCATATAACGCCATGATGGCGGACATCATTCCGGAGGAAAAACGCGTGAGCGCTTTCGGCGTTCTGCGGGTTGTGTACAATCTGACCGTTGCCATCGGCCCGTTGATCGGCGGGTATATTGCCGATTATTCATACAACTGGCTGTTTATCGGCGACGCGGTCACCAGCGCAGCAACTTTTCTGATCGTCCTAAAAATGCTGCCGGAATCCAAACCTTCCGTATCAATGGAAACGACTGAGCGCGTCCACGAAAACGGCGGAGGATACCTTCGCATCCTGAAGGATAAGAACTATATTTCCCTTCTTGTCTGCTTAATGCTGATGTTCGCCGTGATGATGCAGATGATGTCCACTTTGTCTGTTTATATGCGGGATGTGCATTCCTTCCCCAACAAGTATTACGGATATATCCTGAGTCTGAATGCCAGCATGGTCGTGTTGATGCAGTTCTGGGTATCCCGAAAAATGGAAAAGCAGCCGCCCCTGATCGCGATCATTATCGGCGCGATATTCGCCACGATTGGTTACACAATGTTCGGATTTATTGAAAGCATCTGGATGTTCGCGCTAGCCATGGTTATTCTAACCATCGGCGAGATGATCATTGATCCCCTCAGCCAGGCGCTGGCAGCCAAGTTCTCGCCTGCTGAGATGCGCGGCAGATATATGGCAGCCCTGCATTTCAGCTTATCTCTCTCTAACCTGGCGACGCCTTATCTGGCAGGATTGGTGATCGATAATTACGAGCCGCGCTGGATCTGGTATACCTGCGGGATCGTAGGGTCCATTGCGATCCTCGGTTTTGCCGGTCTTCACCTGCGAACAAGTAATAAAAAAGAGACGTCCACAGCTGCCGTTTAATTTTCGATCATTCAGATACAGGTTGAAGCAGTTCCCTGGATTTCGGTATCAATTTTCCCGATATCCGGGAAATGACAAAAAATCCGAGGGCAGAGACGGCCATCGCGAAAGCAAACAATACACCAATTCCAGCTTCTTCCAATATCAACGGGCCCATGATAGCCGCGAAAGTCGCTCCAAATCCTCCAAACGCCGAATAGTAATAAGATTGGCCGGTCGAGCGCCATTCCGGTTCAAGGTTCATGTCGAGCACGATCAGGCCGACAATGAATGCGCTGAAGATATAAAAACCGTGTAGGTTTTGGATTAACATTCCCACAAACGGACTTCGATTAATGATGTAAAGAAGGCAGCGCAGCGGCATCAAAGCAAACCCTGCCAGATATACCTTGCGTAATGGAAAACGGTCAGTGATCTTTTTTGTATTGGCAGACAGCAGGATCTCCACCAGCGTCTGCATAGCCAAGCCCACCCCAATCATCCAACTGGCTGCGCCGATATCCCGCATATAAACAGAATAAAAAGACATAACAACGTTGAATCCTGTGCTTGAGAGAATCACACCGATCAGCATGACTGCGAAAGCGCGATTCTTTGTCACAATCTTTAAACCACCCAACCAATCCTGGGGTTTTTGAGCAGAAGCTCCGGGGAGAGAGAGTGCCGCAAGAAAAGAAAGAAAGTTCGCAGCGGCAAAAACCAATGGGACAACTGAAAGCGAAAATTCCAGCGGGAATAATCCAAAGATGGTTGTACCCGCCATAAATCCAACCGCCCCCCAAAGCCGCAGGCTGCCAAAATGAGTTTGCTGATTATGTGTGGATAGAAAGTTTATTGCGAAGGAATTTGCGAGTGAATCCACACTGCTTTCGCCAATGGTGATGCACAATATCCCAAAAAAATAGTTCCCAAAAGCAGGATCGGCAAAAAAGAAAAAAGCGGAGCCGAATGCGGTGAGAAGTATGCTTAATACAAGGACCGGTTTATGTATGCGGTAAAGATCGCAAAGGTATGCGGACAGCGGGGAAAGCAGGAGTTTGCCAAGCGGCAGGACCATCAGCAGCAATCCCAATTGTCCGCCAGTGATTCCCTTGCCAGTCAAGTAAAGGACCAAGAATGGATAAAAGATACCCTGGCCCCAGAAACGCAGAAAATAGAAAACCCTGAAATTAAAGGCTACCTTTTTATCCATAACCCGACAATTTTAGCCGAGAAATACCCAATTAACCTGGTATACAATAAAGTCACTAAACTCGTCAGAAATGGAGGAATGTAATGGCTAGTGTCACATTTGATCAGGTTGTGAAAAAGTTTGGCAATGTCGTCGCGGTTGAGGACCTCAGTTTTGAGATCAGCGACAAGGAATTTCTGGTATTGGTCGGACCATCCGGGTGCGGAAAAACCACCGCGCTGCGCTGTATATCCGGACTGGAGGAGATCACATCAGGCATCATCAAGATCGGCGATCAGGTGGTCAATGATATCCCGCCCAAAGACCGCGATATCGCCATGGTGTTCCAGTCTTATGCGCTTTACCCGCATATGAGCGTGTTCGACAATATGGCTTTTGGTTTAAAGCTTCGAAAAATGCCCAAAGATGAGATCAAGAAGCGCGTGGACGAAGCCGCCCGGATACTATCCATCGAGCAGCTGCTGAACCGGCGCCCGCGCGAACTCTCCGGCGGGCAGCGCCAGCGGGTTGCCCTAGGCCGGGCTATCGTGCGTGAACCCAAGGTCTTTTTGTTCGATGAACCGCTCTCCAACCTTGACGCCAAGCTGCGCGTACAAACCCGCAAGGAGATCAGCAAACTCCATCTGCGGCTAAATACCACCTTCATCTATGTGACGCATGACCAGGTGGAAGCGATGACCATGGGCACACGAATTTGCGTGCTCAACCAGGGACGGCTGCAGCAGATCGACACTCCACAGAAGCTGTACGACGAGCCCGCTAACCAATTCGTTGCCGGATTCATCGGTTCACCTGCCATGAATTTCTTCCCGGCGAAAATTGACAAATCAGACAGCAAGCTTTATATTGACACCAGAAACTTCCGGTTGGAGATCCCCAAGAACCGAACGAAAACTTATCAGGACTACGTGGGTAAAGAGGTGATCTTCGGTATCCGCCCGGAGGACATCTACAATCCCGAGTATCCTGCCACGGGCATCCAACCCGCTAAAGTCGATACCAAGGTGGATCTTCTGGAGCTAATGGGCGACGAGATCTTTGTCTATCTCGTGGCAGGGGATAAAGACATTGTTGCCCGCGTGGATCCGCGTTCCAAGTATTCGATTGGCGATAAAGTGCAGGTGGCTTTCGATATGACCAACTTCCACATTTTCGATCCGGGCAAGGATCCTGATAATCCAGCGGCGGTCCGTTAGATTCAAAAATTCAATCGGTGGTTGGCTGTGGCCAACCACCGGGATAATCCATGCGAGGTGAACCACGATGACCATCAAGCGATCCAGCGGGATCCTCACGCATATCAGCAGTTTGCCGGGAAAATTCGGCATTGGCGATGCCGGAAAGGTCGCCTATAAATGGGTTGACTTCTTAGATCATAGCGGTATTAAGTACTGGCAAATACTGCCGTTGAACCCCACCGGATATGGCGATTCGCCTTACCAGGGATTATCTGCTTTTGCCGGCAATCCGCTGTTCATAGACCTGGAAAACCTGGTTGACCTTGGGTTGATCACCCTGTCCCAGATTTCAGACCATCCGCATTTTCCCCTCCAAAAAGTAAATTTCACCCAAGTTAATCGGTGGAAAACGAAAATTTTAAGAATCGCCTTCGATGAATTCATCCAGGGAAAGAATGCCCGTATCCTTTCTGGTTTTGAGGATTACTACAGCGAAAATGCGCAATGGCTGGAGGATTTCGCGCTTTTCATGGCATTACGCCTGGAGCATCAACTGGCCAGCTGGAAGGATTGGCCTGAGCCGCTCAAAATGCGCGAAAGATCCGCTTTGGAGAGATACGCGCGAGAGAACAAAAGGGAAATCCAATTCCATCAATTTCTGCAATTTCTCTTCCACCGTCAGTGGAGTGAACTGAAGGCTTACGCCAACGCGAAGGGCATCCAGCTGATCGGCGACATACCGATCTTCACCGGTTTTGACTGCGCGGATGTGTGGTCAAACCCGCATCTTTTCCAATTGGCTGAAGATCGAGAGCCGCTGGCGGTTGCCGGCGTACCGCCGGATTTCTTCTCGAGTACCGGACAATTATGGGGAAATCCACTCTATGATTGGGCCGCGCACAAAAAAGAAAAGTATGCCTGGTGGACTCAGCGAGTCAAAGAAACACTCAAGACTGTAGACCTGATCCGCCTGGACCATTTCCGCGGGTTTGCCGGATATTACCGAATCCCCGGAGGAGCGAAGACAGCGGAGAAAGGAGAATGGGTTCCCGGGCCTGGCAAAGATCTTTTTGATACATTAAAAAAGAAGCTGGGCGATCTTCCATTTATCGCTGAAGACCTGGGCGTGATTACAGATGATGTGATCGAACTGCGGGACAGATATGCGTTCCCCGGCATGAAGCTTCTGCAATTTGGTTTCTGGGAAAGCGCCGACCACGAATTTCTTCCGCATAATTTTCCGATCCACTGCGTTGCATATACCGGCACCCATGACAATGACACCTCCAAGTCCTGGTTTCGTCTTGCGCCCGAGCATGAACGCCGCTTCTGCGCAAGTTACCTTGGCCATCATACGCGCAACATTGCGCATGAAATGATCCGAGCAGTCTGGGCTTCCGTGGCTCTCGTCGCTGTGGCGCCGATGCAGGATTTTCTGCAATTGGATGGCTGGGCGCGTATGAACCTACCAGCGTCCACAGCTAATAATTGGGTCTGGCGCATGAAACCAGATGTCCTCACCGAGGATCTGGCTCAATGGATCAGGGAAATCAATATCACCTATCTCCGGGCCAACGATCATAAAGATTGGCCGGCGAAGGAATATTTCTCGAAATAATTTCCTGATCGCTTCATTTATTGCTGGAGCGGATCAACCATGCATAGGTGAATGGCTCAAGCGAAAGGGTCTCTTGAATGGTATCCCTGGATTTGAGACTGGACACTGATGAGCAAAGAACCTGAAAATTCCCTTCGCTGAGAGGAATTTCCTTTGTCTTGTCCGAGAGGTTATGAAGACACAGGATGTCCTCTCGCTCGAGCACCAATGTATCCGTTTCCGCATCTTCCCAAATTTTGTAATTTGGCGTACTGAACACCGGATTTGCCTTCCTGGTTCGGATCAAAGATTGTAATTTGCTCAAAAGTGATTGTTTCTGGCCAAGTTGACCTTCCACATTTATTTCTTGATACCCGTAAGGTCCGTCTTCAATCACCGGATGGAAGAGAGCTTGCGGGTCCGCGCTGGAAAATCCGGCATTCTTTTCCGTGGACCACTGCATTGGGGTCCTAACACCATCACGATCATGCAGATGGACATTATCGCCCATCCCAATCTCGTCGCCATAATAAATGATCGGCGTCCCCGGGATGGAAAAGAGGATCGCAAAGAGCAATTCGATCTTTCTTGCATCTCCGTTCATTAATGGTGCAAGACGCCTGCGAATACCCAAATTTAATCGCATGCGCTCGTCAGGGGCGTACAGGTTCCACATCAACCGACGGTCTTCTTCGGTCACCATTTCCAGGGTCAGCTCATCATGGTTGCGGAGGAATGTGCACCATTGACAATTCTCTGGAATCTCCGGCGTGTCCTTCAGGGTTTGAATCAGTGAAGAATTGTCTGCCAATGCCACGGATTTGAAGATCCTGGGCATGATCGGGAAATGAAAAGCCATATGGAACTCATCCCCTTGGGAAAAATACGGGATCAAATCTCGAGGCCACTGATTGGCTTCAGCCAACAGAATTGCTTCAGGATATTCCTCATCCATTAACTGGCGCAATTCCTTTAAGTATTCGTGCGTTTCTGGTAAGTTTTCGCAATTCGTACCCTCACGCTCGATCAGGTATGGAACCGCATCCGCTCGAAAACCGTCGATCCCTAGCGCCATCCAGAAGCGCATGATGTTTTTCATCTCTTCGCGGACCTGGAGGTTGTCATAGTTCAAGTCCGGCTGGTGGGAATAAAAGCGATGCCAGAAATACTTTCCGGCATTCTCGCTCCAGGTCCAATTGGATTCTTCCGTATCCAGAAAGATTATGCGGGTTTCTGAATACTTATCATCAGTATCGCTCCAGACATAATAGTCTCTGAATGGGGAGCTGGGATCCGCTTCCGCCTGTTTGAACCACTCGCATTCACTCGACGTGTGATTCACCACCAGGTCCAGGATAATGCGCATCTCATACTGGTGGACCTTTTCAATTAAAGTTTTTAGATCATCCAGAGTGCCAAAATCCGAATGCACATTGTAAAAATCCGCAATATCATATCCTCCATCCCGTAATGGGGATGGATAAATTGGCATTAACCAAATGCAATCAACGCCCAGATCTTTCAAATAATCCAATTTTCGCGCAATCCCTTCAAAATCGCCAATGCCATCGCCATTGGCATCAAAAAATGTCCGAGGATTGATCTGATAGAACATAGAGTTCATATACCAGAGGTTATTTTTTCCCATCATCACCTATTCCTATTAGAAGCCTGAATTGCCAAATCAATAAACACTGCCGCCGTCCAGCTGAACATCGGTACCGCGCGATGACCGGGCTTTCCCGTCACCGCATTGTAATATTCATAAATACCCTCATTTCCCATAATGATCTCCAATGTCTTGTCCCGTAAAATTTCCGCATAATTCTCTTCCCCGATTTTAAAAAGCGCCTCAATCATAAAATAGTTGATATTCGCCCACACCGGTCCGCGCCACATCATATCCGGACTGAATTCGAAATCATCCCGGGAAACCACAGGCAAAATAAAGTCTCCACTGAATTCAAATTCATTTTTCAAATGATCAAGCAGGCGCTGATTCATGGATTGCGGTAATCTCCCGGTCCAGAGTGGAAAAACATTGATGATCGACTTTTTCCTGATCGGTTCTTCATCATGGAAAGCCCAAAACAGGCCAGCTTCCTCATCCCACAATTCTGAGATGATCGATTTCAGCAGCATTTCTGAACGCAGCTTCCACTCAATCTCATCCTCTTTCTTATTCAAAATCGCCGCCATTTTGGACAAGGCTTCCATCTGCAAGAAGAGGTAAGTGTTAATATCCGGAGAGACAACAGGCATGCCATCCTCCCAGGTGGGATGATCATCCATACCTGAAGAATAGGGATGGCTGTAGCAAGCAAGTTCTTCAGGATTATCCTTCCAGTTTGGCAGCCACCAATGATTCCAGCGCACCAATGGATCATAGATCTCCCGGATAAAATCCACATCCGGCGCAATTTCATGGATCTTCATCGCCGCCCATGCCAAAATGGGCGGCTTGGTTACCCGTCCCGGAATCGGATGACCGATTTCTGCTACGATACCGTCATCAAAGACCGCATCCGGCAGCATGCCATCGGCTAGTTGGTGATCTAACATTCCCCTAATTTGGTCACGCGCCAATTCCGGGTCCACATGACGGTATGCTAACGAATGAAGTGCGTTATCCCACAGCCAGACGCCGATATACCCATTCTTTGAAGGCACAGCCATTTGCCGGGTAATATATCCCTTGGGGTTGATCTGATTCGCAGCCATTACCCACCAGGCATAATGGTATTTGGCTTTATACTGCTCATCGACCTCGGGTACACTCTCGAACCATTTCTCCCAAAACCGTTTACTGGATTGAAGAACCAGGGGAAATTCCGCAATGGGTTGATCAACCGGAGCATCATCATACACGCAGAATCGTATCGAGCTGTCAATACCGGCTTGTAAATAAATTTCGATCTCCAGATTCTGCCCTATCTGCTCTATTGAATGTGCGAGAATTTCCGCATTTGTTTCATATTTGAGATTCCGGTACGCGTTTACAAATCCACCGGCTGCAAATACTTCATAACGGTCAGCATGGACCTTGAATTTAAACCCCAGGCGGACATCTTTTGAAAGTGAAATGTGAAATGTTTCTTGATCTTCAAACGCAATTTGAAGAGAACCCGCTCCCGTATTTAATCTCACAAAATGAGGCCATGCACTTGCTAGAAATCCAACTTGCCGGCTATCACTGTCAATGATCTGGAAATCGTTGATGAAAGGATCTCGGGTGAGATATGTTTCCAAGCCGGGAAAAATATTGGTCAGCCGTTCTGCGAGTTTGATAAATAGCCGGCTTTCATCCGGATACTGATAAATAAGGATACGCGAACCTGGAAATGTAAAAGGAGTTTGAACAATATCTAAATCATCGCTTATTTGCGTTAAGATATCGTTCATAAAAAAAAACCTTTTAAGAAATTATCCTTTAACCGACCCAGCCAACATACCACGAACGAAATAACGCTGGAGAGAGAAGAAGATGATCAGCGGAAGAATTATGGAGAGGAAAGCCGCAGCAGTGAGCAGGTGCCAACCACTGCCAAGCGAAGTCACCATGTTGCCGATCTGATAGGTCATGACAGGGTTTTGGCCGCCCAGGAAAACCAATGCGACCAGCAGATCATTCCAAATCCAGAGGAATTGATAGATCGCAAGTGAAGCCAACGCCGGAACTGAAAGAGGTATGGCCAGCTTGACAAAAGCCGTCCAATGCGACGCGCCATCCAGATAGGCAGATTCAAAAACTTCTCGCGGCAGGCTGCCCAAAAAATTTCTCATCAGGTAAATGGCGTACGGCAATCCGAATCCGGTATGGAAAAGCCAGATCCCCAAGAAGGTGCCGTTCAAGCCAATTTGCGCGTATAAACGAGAAATTGGGATCAGGGTCATTTGAAGCGGCACGACTTGTAAACCAACCAGAAGCGCGAACAGCCACTGCCTGCCGCGGAATTCCATCCAGGAAAAAGCGTATGCCGCGAATGCCGCAAAAAGGATCGGGAGGAATGTTGAGGGTACCGCGACTATCAGACTGTTGATAAAAGCTCTTCCCATCCCGCGCGGATTGGTCAAATCACGCAGGTCGCAATAAAGATCAACAGCCTGCGTGCCTGCCGCACAATCTGCCCGGTATGTTGATCTGCCGCGGTATCCAGTGATCGCATCGATGTAATTGTCCAAGGTAAATGTTGCGCTTCTTTCAATCCCCGAGAGGCGACGGAGGTAGGTGGAGATATCCGCTGCCTGCTGCGCATCGGGGAGCGGTAGGTCACCCATATGCGGTTTTCCATCAATATCACGTTCCAAAACAGAGAGCAAAGCAAAAGAGCGCCTGTAATTCTGAATCACTTCCGGATCGGATAAATCCGCGTCGGGGATAGCGCGTCCGTCATCCCCGTGACAAACTGCACAACTTTCCTGGTATTCTTCTGCGCCTTTTGGGGCGGAAAGCACCGTCCACCAACCGGACTCGTTAATATCCTGGACCGGGCGGAAGGAGGTGATCAACAAGCCAAAGGTTGGCAGCAGCCAGAGCAAGCATAAGCCTACTAAAACTATATGCACCGGAAGTGAACCGAAAAATTTTTTGCTTTTCATCGGATCTTCTCCTGTTCGCTGAACCGGCGTATGTTAAATATCATTGCCGGGATGATGATCAGGATCAAAACAACCGCAATGGCAGAAGCTCTACCAGGATTGTAGTTGGCATACATTTCCGTATACATGCGGTTGGCAATGACTTCCGTGCCATAATTCCCGCCGGTCATGACATACACGATGTCGAAAATCTTGAGGACATTGATCACCATGGTGGTGATAACCACGGTGATTGTGGGCATGATGAGCGGTACCATGATCTTCCAGAAAACAATCCATTCATTCGCGCCGTCCACCCTGGCAGCTTCAAGCACCTCAACAGAAACCCCCTTGAGCGCGGCCGCCAGAATAGTCATACAAAAACCGGTCCACATCCAAACGCCCACAACGATCAATGCGAATGTGTTAATTTGCGGTTCGGTTAACCAAGAGACAGGCTGGCCGCCCAATGCCTGGACAATGGCATTCAATAATCCAATTTGCACCTGGGAGGAACCGAAGTTATACATGAATTTCCAAATCACACCCGCACCAACAAATGAAATAGCCATGGGCATGAAAATCACCGCTTTTGCCAGCGGTTCATATTTCACTTTGTCAGCCAGCACCGCGATCAACAATCCAAAACCAACTGTACCGCTGACCATGAGGATCAACCATATAATGTTGTTCACGAATGCCGTCCGCATGACATCGGATGTTAATGCATAACGAAAATTCTCAAAAACACCCCAGCATGGCTGCCCTTCAAGGCAGCGGGTTGACGCCCAACCCGTATTATCAAGATTTCTTAGACTAAGGAAAAAGGTATTAAATGCGGGATAAAGGATGAAGGTTGCCATCACGATCAAAGCTGGAAGGAGATACAGCCATGGCGTTATTCTTTTTTGCTTCATGATCCCGGGGATATTCTGTGCCATATTCTCTCCTCCATTTTGACAGATTAAACCTTGAAAAGCAGGTGCTGGTTTCAGCACCTGCTTTTATTATATATTCTCTTTATTGAAGAGCTTCTGCTTGGACGGCTGCCAGGGAATCCAGCAGCGTGTCCAGATCGACACCATTCACAAAATCTGACAGCGCCTTGAATTCTGCCGATCCAAATCCACCGGGGATGGTATCGCCAGTATCAGGCGTAAAGCCAGTCGTCGTCGCCAGGGCTTCGCCCTTCTTGATCAGAGCCGGGTCTACGTAATTTCCGGCAGCGCCTTTATTGGGTGAAAGGTCAAAGCTGGCTTTCGCCCAATTCGCCCCGCCCAGCTCGGATGAAAGATATGCCACCAGCGCCTTGACAGCTGCTGAATCGCTGAATGACATCATCCAATCTGCGCCGCCCTGCAGCCCCTTGGCGCCTGGCACCGCGAAGAAGTCATAATCAATGCCATATTCCAGATCGGGGTATTGGGCTTTCACTTCGCCACCGGCAAAACCGGATTGTTTCACCATCATGGCTTCTGGCGGATCTGAGAAGACCTTATATATCGCATCCAGGAAACCAGTGGATAAGGTACCCTGCGCGCCGCCTACGGTATAGGCAGGATCTTTCGCCCATTTACCATAGGTTTCCCATGCCGCCTTCACGCCCGCATCATTCATCGGAACCGAGCCATCCTGCAAACCGAGGACATATTCCGGACCCTGCTCAACTAACAGGATATCCTGCACAAAGTCGGTCCCAGTCCAGCCGGTTGCATCTCCAGATTCCATGCCCATGCTCCACGGCACATCACCATTGGCAACCATCTGCTCCACCAGGGCGTCCAATTCTGCCCAGGTTGTCGGCACAGTGTAGCCCTTGATCTCAAATATCGCAGGGCTGTACCAGATGATGGTCTTGATGTCCGCTTTTACGGGCAGGCCAAGCCATTTGCCATTAACGGTTCCGGGGCTTCTAAAGAAGGACTCGTAATTGTCCGTGTGGGCTTCCAGAGAGTCCATCGGAATTAAGAGGTTTTCGTATTGAACTAACTGTGCCACATTCCAGAACGCAATGTCCGGCGGTGTACCAGCTTGCACGCGAGTGTCCAGGAGCGCCTGGTCGCGGGTGGATTCCGGAACGATCACGATACCGCAAGCCTCAACCAATGGCGCCAGGATCTGGTTTAGACGTTCTTCCTCCGCCCCGGACCACTGATAGAGCATCGATATTTCATCTCCCGGCTGCGCACCCATGCAGTCGATATCAACCGCTGCCACGGGAGCTTCTTCCATGACCTCTTCCTCTGCCGGTGCCTCCTCTTCCATTACTTCCGGAGCAGCAGGCGCTGCGGCGGGAGCACATGAAGCTGCGACGATGGATACTACGGCTAATACGGTGATTAGCCACCAATACTTTTGTTTCATTTTATTCTCCTCTATTAACTTGCTTGTGTACTAACCTTACTTTACCGCCCTGGTATTTTTTCCGGTATCACCTCCTTCCCTCAAGGCTGTTCCGGGAAGTTGATTCTCTTATCAGCAATTGGGTATGTAAAATCACTTCCTCTTGAGCCAACGTTCCTTCTGTGAGCTGCTGGATCAACATACTTGCGGCTGCCTGCCCCAGGCTGTACGCCGGAGAATGAATCGTGGATAGCGGTGGATTGAGAAATTTGGAAATTGGGATATCATCGAAACCAATCACAGCCATGTCATCCGGAATTTTTATGCAGTTTTCATTAAGTGCGTGTAACACGCCAATCGCCACTGTATCAGACGCCACAAAAACCGCTGTGGGTCGGTTGGATTCTTTCAGGATCTCATTCATTACTTGATACCCAGATTCCGGCGTGAAGTCCCCGTACTTTACAAAGGAATCGTCAAAATCAAATCCATTCTGATTAAGCGCCAACCGATAACCCGATTCCCGCTCCCGACTACTGGAGTATTTAAGCGGCGCGTTTGAAATGAATCCGATGCGTTTATGTCCCAAATTTACCAGGTGATTTACGGCTTTGGAAGATGCTTCCACATTGTTGATATCAACGTAAGGGACTTTAGAGCCCAGGAGTTTGCCGATCAAAACCACATTACCACCATCCCCACAAAGCCCTTCAAGTTCCGTATCGTTATCGGTCGGACCTGAAACGATCAACCCATCCACGTGCCGTTCGCGGATCAATTGGTTAAATTCCTTGCCTGAAGCATCCGGAGGGAGTGGGATGAAAAGTAATTGATAGCCGGAAGGCCGGGCGATGGAGGACACCCCCTGCATCACCGAAGGCAGGAATAGGTCCGCATACGCTTTTTCCGGATCCTGCCGGAGGATCAATCCAATGACATTGGTACGTCCGCGCGCCATCTTCTGGGCGGAAGAATTGGGATGGTAATCCAGCTCTCTCGCTGCAGCGAACACTCTCTCGCGAGTCTCTTCGCTGATCTTCGGGCCAATGACATTATTAAGCACAAAGGAGACTGTCGTGATTGACACCCCTGCTTTTTCGGCGACATCTTGAGCGGTTATTCTCTTGGACATGTTAATGCGCTTTACTAAAATGTTTTACTAAAACGCTTTAATAGAATAGCATTTTTTAAACCCTTTGTCAACTTAATGTTGTACGGTGTCCAGGACATACTATACATACTGGTTACCAAGAATACATCAGGATGATAATGATACTTAGTCAAAGAAACATTACACCTGAGAAAGTAGCAGACAGTGAATCCTGGACACCATATTGA
>Ga0209164_1002569_pt1 | contig 18988 bp, 12 predicted proteins | sample MTBNYHSulfiMetaG_FD_187458 | JGI IMG/M metagenome (GOLD analysis project Ga0209164, IMG submission 187458) | Enrichment culture microbial communities from rom New York Harbor, USA that are MTBE-degrading - MTBE-NYH (New York Harbor Sulfidogenic)... | ecosystem: Environmental > Aquatic > Marine >...
GGAGCCCTACCTCCCGGCAGGGGGAGGGGACACGATCGAGTCCGAGCTCGACTTCGCCGTCGCGGAGCAAACCTATCGGCTCCGCAAACGATGGGGGGCCACGCCCGAGGTGGAGCTGGAGCTGCCCGATGGGGCCCGTCTGACGGGGGAGGAGGCCGTCCAGGATCGGATCCGCGAGCTGCTGCCCGTGGACGAAGCCACCATGCGGGCGGTCCTACTTACCTACCAGGCGGGTCTGGCCGACACCCTGCGAGGGCTCAGCGAGCACCCGGAGGCCGTCCACGGGCTTTCGGATCTGTTGCGCAGGAGCCTGCTGGAGAGCGACGGGGTCTCGACCGGGCGCTTCCGGGACCTCCTGGAGCGACGAATCGCCGAGACCCTCGGACACTGGGACACCGAGCGCCGGCAGCCGGAGGACGGAAGGGGATGGGACCATCCCTGGAAGAAAGGGGTAGGGAGCGTTCTCCAGGCCTACTACGAACAGCAGGCTCTGGAGGCGGCCCACCAGGCGGCCCTGGATGCCGAGCGGTCCTACGAAGAGCGCAGCCGCCTCCTGGAGTCCTCCCGGGAACGCCTGCGGGAGCTGTCCGAAGGCCTCGAGGCCGAGGCTCCCGCTGCCGCGGACGCCGAGCGGCGAGACGCCCTGGAGGCCAGGCGGGAGGCAGCCGCGGTGCGGCTGGAGGCGGCGCAGAAGGCGTACGCCGAATGGACCGAGAGCCTGCTCGTTCGGGAGCGCAGCCAGGAGGAGCGCACCGGGCTCGTCCAGAGCCTCGGAGCCCTGGAGGCAGAGCAGGCCGAGGTGGAGCTTCATGCCCGGAGCCGGAGGCTCCGGGAGCGCCACGCCCGGGCCCGGGAGCTGAAGCAGCGCTGGGAAGCCGCCCTGGAGAGGCTCCAGGGAACCCCGGCTGTCGCCCGCGAGCAGATCGAAGAGCTGCGGGGCGCCGCGGCGCAGCTGCAGCGCCTCGAAGGGGCGGTCTCCGGCGGAGCACTTTCCCTGCGCCTGGAGGCCCGGGACAGCCTCGAGGTGACCGCCTCCCGGGACCTGGAGCACCCCGAGCAGAGGAAGCTGGAGGCCCGTGAAAGCTGGGAGTTGGCCGCGGGGAGTCGCATCCGCCTGGAGCACCGGGACTGGTCCCTCGAGGTCACTTCGGGCGACCCGAGCTTCGGGGACGTCGCCCAAGGCTACCAGGCCGCCCGTGTCAGGCTGGAGGGTTTGCTCCGGGCGGCAGGCGTGCCCTCCCTCGAGGCGGCGGAGCAGACCCGCAGCCAGCACGAGCGGTGCAGCCTCGAAGCGCAGACGGCGCGGCGGGCCTTCGAGGAGGCTCTGAACGGGCAAACCTGGGAAGCCCTGGAGGAGGCGATCCGGGAGCTGCCCCCCCAGAAATCCCTGCGAGAGGCCGAGACGGTCATGTCGGAGCTCGCGGAGACCAAAGCCCGCCTCGGGCGGATCGACGAGAGCCTCCGGCGGACCGGCGAGCGGATAGCCTCCCTGGAGGACAGTCACCAGAGCCGGGAGGCGCTCCTGGGTACGATCGGGGAGCACACAGCCCGCCTCCAGGAGCTGGAGCGCCAGTTGTCGGGCCTCCAGGCCCTGCCCGAAGAGTACGCAGACGCCGCCTCCTTTCTGGAGCAGCACCGCGCCCGGGAGCGGGAGGCTCAAGTGCTGAGGGAGCAGAGCGCCGGCCTGGAGAGCGCGCTCCAGGAGGCGCTGCGCCACCTCCCCGAGGAAACCGCCGAAGAGCTCGCCGTCAGGCTCGACGGGGCCCGCCTGCACTTCCAACGCCAGGAGCGCCGGGGGTTGGCCCTGTTGAAAGTCCGGGAGGCGGCGGACGCAATCCTGGGAAGCCTGGAGGATTCTTCGATGGAGGGCTTTCGCGATCGTTTCGGGGAGTACGTGCGGGAGTTGAGCGCCGACCGCTACCGTGGAGGGGCGGCCGGGGAGCTCGTGCCCGAGGCCCTGGAGCGCTCGGACGGCCTGACGCTCCACTACCCGCTGCTCTCCGCCGGGACCCGGGACCTGTTTTCCCTGGCCCTGAGACTGGCGATGGCCGAGTACCTCCTGGCGGGGAGCGTCGGGGACGACACCGGTGGAGACCGGTCCGTGCGCAGGGGGTTCCTGGTCATGGATGACCCGCTCGTGGACATGGACCCGGAGCGCCAGAGGCTGGCCGCCGCGGTGATGGCCCGCTTCGCCAGGTCCCACCAGATGGTCGTGTTCACCTGCCACCCGGCGCACGCCGAGATCCTGATTGCGGCCGACCCGGACCGCGATCCGCCCGCGCGACGGATCGAGCTCACGAGAGTGTAGGCACGAGAGAAAACGCTGCGCGGGGACGGGGAGTGCTCGCGGTGGCTCCTCGGGGGGGGAACCGGCTTCGCGCTTCAGTCCCGCTGGGTGTACTGGTAGGTGAGCTTCATCCCAACTCCCGGGTTGCCTTCCACGAAGTCCAGTACATCCTGGCGGTCGACCGTGAACAGCTTGATGTCATTCCTGTGGGAGACGGTGAACTCCGACAGCTCGTCGCCGTGGATCTTGTGCATGGCCCCGATGCAGTCGCCCCGGCCGAGGGTGGCCGCGACACGTCCGTTGCGGCTGACCTGCACCTGACCGTCCCGGATGATGAAGAACTGCTCCAGCGACTTGCCCTCCTTGACGAGCACCCCTGACCCGTTGTGCTCCTTGGGCACCAGAATCGACTCCAGCCAGGTACGCTGGTACGAAGTCAGATGCTGCAGGGTGGGGCTGGAGGCCATGATGTTCCAGGTCTCGCTCGAGCGGTTGGTGATCAGCCGGCGCAGGGTCTTTTCGAACTCGGTGCCGTAGATGAAGCTCAGGAACTTGTCCTTGTCCACGGCATAGAGATTGACGTCGGTTTCCGCCACCACGTCGGCGGTCCGGGGTACCTCCGAGAGCAGAGCCACCTCGCCGAAGTATTCGTAGGTTCCCAGCACCTTGTGACCGACGAGCTCCTCGTCACGGATGGACACGTTTCCCGAGCGGATAATGAAGAAGTACTGGCCTTCCTCGCCCTTGCGGATGATGTGGCGTCCCTTCTCCACGTGGCGCTCTTCGATGATCGTCACGAACTCCTGGGTCTTCTCGACCGTGAGGCTCTCGAAGAAGTCCAGGTGCTTGAGCACGTCGAGGATCTCGTAGGTGCGCTCGTAGGCCGGAGGCCGGGTCTTGAAGTACAGGGTATTCTCGATTCCGAACTTGGCCAGGGTCAGGGCAGTGGAGCGCGGAAAATCCTTTTTGGCGATGTGGTAGACCACCATCTTCTTCTGCAGGCTCCGGGGCAGGGAGTTCAGGTATTCGATCGGCGTGTGCAGGGGGGCGATGCCCGACTCGTGATACACGACGTTGGAGTCCCAGGGAAAGTTGCGCAGCTGCCGGAAACGCTCCCCGTCCATCACCCCTCCCTTGACCAGCTTCTCCTGAACGGACGGGTCCCCCTGGTGATCGGAGGAATACACGAAGCTCTGGTCCTGGAACTTCAGGGTGAATCCGATGGTCGGGATCGAGTGCAGGGTGTAGTAGAACTTGAAGCGCCCGCCGTGAATGAACACGGGCTTGCCGATGTACACCGGCCGGAAGTTGAACAGGCGGATCAGGTTCGACACGGGCTCGCCGGTCAGGGACGAGTACTTCTTCAGAAAGCTCCGCATCACGGTCTTGGTGGAGTACACCGTGATCTTTCCCTCTTCCAGGATCTTCTGCAGAGTGCCGGCGTCGTGGTCCGCATGACAGTGGGTCAGGATGATGCTGTCGATCAGCTTGGGGTTGACGTTGGAGCTTTCCAGCCACTCGGTGGAGTTGATCGGCGGGTCGATCATGATCCCCGAGTGGTTCAGCCAGATGATGAAGCCGGAGGTGTTGGCCGTGGGGTCGAAGCCGTGGCTGGGGCCCAGGCAGGTCACCCCGAACAGCGGGGGTTTGTAGGGCTCCGGCAGGCGCTTGCCGATCTGGTACATGGGCTTGCAGGGGATGATGCCCGGAACTTGGGCCTTCTGCTCGGAGCCGAAGTACACGTCGAAATCCCCGGTCGGGTCGATGCGGATGGAGACATCCCCCACGTCGTATCGGTCGTCCTTGAACAGGGACAGGGTGAGCACGTCCCGAAAACGAATCGGGCCGCGAAAGTATTCCATCTCCTTGCGGATGTCCGGCACGAAGCCGTCGGTCTCGAACACGTCGGACTCGATCATGAGCTCCCGGGGGCCGAACAGGGCCTCCTGGAGGGCGCGCATGAGGCGGTTGGCCTGCGGCCGGGTACAGACGATGCGCGTCTTGAGCTTCCGGAAGAAGTAGTTGTAGTAGATCGGGAACTCGAGGTCGGCGAGATTGATCCCCTTGCGCCAGTCGAACAGAGCCCGGGGCAGGACGAAGACCTGCGGCACGGATTTAGGCAGGGCCATCGTGTCCTTGATGGTCTCCGGGGGCGAGCCGAACTGTACGTACCCCTGCGGAGTGTCGACCAGAAAGCCTCCCCTGGGCAGGGGAGTGACGAGTCCCGTGAGGGATTTCAGCGGTTCCATGCTGGCCCTAAATATAGATCCTTCGGTGGCCCTTATCAAGGAACCGATGCGAATAGCTTCAACCGGAAGCGAAAAGCCCTCCCGGCCCGTAAGAGTTGAACGTGAACCCACCGCTGCTGCCCGCGGGGGGCCCTCCGGCCCGGGCTTTCCGGCCCCGAACGCTCCTGCGCCTGCTGCTTCTCGCGTGCGCGTGTTCTCCGGCCCTCCATCCCGGCTGTCGGATGTACGGCTCGGAGATTCCCCTGGCACTCCAGCTCCCGGAGCTCCCCGGCCACTGGCAGGAGTGTTTCGGCGCCGTCGGCTGGCTGGTGGTCGTCCCCGGGACTGAGACGATCATCGAAGTCCCGGCGGGCTGCACCCAGCCGCAGGGCATCCTCCTGCCCAAGCGTCAGCATCAGCCCGTGCTCGCTTTCCCCCTCCCGGCGAGCGGATCTTGTGGGCTCCCCGCAGCCGGGTTCTGCCGCCTCCCTCCTGCAGCCGCGGTTTTCCCTCTGGACCTGGCCGCGGATCGCACTGCCCTGGTCCTGAGCTGGGAGCAGGCACCCCTCGGGGAGCTCCTGCACCGCCTGCTTCGCCAGGGAGTGGAGGTGGAAACCCTGAACGTTCCGCGGCTGTGCCGGGAGATACAGTCCCGTTTCCCGGCAGACCCCTGGAGCCTGGACGTGGACGCCGCGGCCGCCGCCCTGGTCACCGGCTGCTTTCGCGTGACCGATCTGCGCCCCCTTGCCTCGCGCACGGTCGCGCTGGAGCTCGGGCCCGGGCGGTGGTTCCTGGAGTCTCCGTTCTTCGTGCCCGTGGTGGCAGCTGTCGATGCGGATTCCGTCGGATCCGACGCCGCTGCCTGCAGTGTGCTCCTCGTGCCCGATGTGCCTCTCGGGTTCCATCGCCTGTTCGAGGTGGATACCGGATGGGTGGCCGACCTCTGGGTGGACGAACGCCGGGTGCTGCGCATCCCGGCGCGAAGGTCCGCGAAGCCGGCGCGACGGTCCGCGAAGCCGGCGCGACGGTCCGCGAAGCCCGCGCGACAGTCCGCGAAGCCGCGATTGGCCTTGACAGGCCGGCGGCGGCGGCGACACAGTGAGCAGGCCATGTTCTTCTTGATCGGCGGGCTCGAGCCGCGGCGCGAAGTCCTGGACCCGGGACCGCTGCCCTGTCCCAGCTGCGGCAAGAGGGCCGCCCGGATCGAGCAGGTGCGCTCCTACCTGAGCCTGTTCTTCATTCCCCTGATCCCGGTGCGCAGGGGCGAGCCCTACCTGGTGTGCGAACGCTGCGGCGCGGTTCGGCCGCTGCGGGGCGACGACGCCGCGGGATTCCCGGAGGCGTACTCACCCGAGACCTACGAAGGGCTCGACCAGGAACTTGCCGGAGAGCTCGAGGATGACGGCCCGCTCACCTGTGCCGAATGCGGCGGACCCGTCGAGCCGGAGTTCGACTACTGCCCGTACTGCGGGACCAGGCTGAAGGGCTGACCGCGGGGGGGCGTCCGCAGTGGCTCAGGGCCAGAGATCCAGAAAGACCCCGAGGGGAGCGTTCGGAAGGGCCGGGACCAGTGGGGCGGCCCCATTCCCGTCCAGGTAGGAGCTCATGATCGCGTAGGCGGTCCTCTCGGTCCAATACAGTCGCCCCCCGTAGTTGTCCACGGCCAGGTCATGCACGTCCGTGCCCGTCACGAGCACATCGTGCCCGTCGCCGTCCCCCTGCTGCACGTGGATCTCAAGGAGACCCCGGTCGGCCCAGTAGACGTTCCAGCCAATGTCGTCGACCGCGATCCCGGTGATCCCGCTCGAGGGCTCGGTTCCGAAGAAGAAAAGCTCCGCGGACAACGTCGGCCCAGGCGTGCTGCGCAGGATCGACGTCCCCTCGGCGAAGTAGATCAGGTCGTTCACCGAATCCAGGGCGATGGCGTTGATGTCGGCGGCCCCTGCGTGCACGGTCTGAACCGTCCCCCCGTCCAACGGCTTTCGCTGGATCTTCCAGTCTGCCCCCGTGCACCAGTACAGGTAGCGTCCCCGCGGGTCCAGCGCCAGGCTCGGGATCTCCGCCAGCGCCGCATCGAAGAAGAACTCCTCCCGGTTCTGCCCGTCCAGGTCGGCCACCCAGATCCGGCCGGCGGAGCCTTCCGACCAATAGACCTTGTAGGCCCCCTCGTCGATGACGAGGTCCTCGTACGCACTCAGGAAGTTGTCGTCGATCACGGCCGCCGGCGGGGGCGCTCCCTCCAGGCCGACCTTCCACACCTGGGCGTTGTTGTTGCTCCACAGCAGCCACAGCTCCCCCTTGCCCGCGGCCAGGTAGGGATCGAAGTACTGGCAGGTGGTCAGGGAAAGCACGAGACTCAAGGCCGTTGCCCAGCAAGCAAGGGTGTGCACCCATTGCCTGCCCTCGAGGTTCGTTGACGGTTTGCCCTTCATCACCACCCTCCCCACCTAGAAGCGGTACTCGATCTGGAGAGCCGGATTCACCCCCAGGTAGACCGTATCGTTGAAGAAGATCCCCACCAGGCTCGCCTTGACCCCGACGCCGAGCTTCCGGCGCAGCAGGAGAAACCCGCCGCCCACGGATCCCGAAACCATGGCCTTGGCGGTGAACAGGTCATCCCGGTAGACCGGGTCGTACCAGAAGTCGATGAGGTTCAACGCCACCCCGCCGAGCAGGCTACCGGAGAGGTAGAACGCCCCGGGAAAGGCCGTGAGGTAGCGGACATCCACCGCCAGGGGGATGGTCCTCATATCGAACGGGTAGCGGACGTCCTGGGTGGCCTGGTGCTGGTAACCGGACAGGAGTCCGAAACCCAGGACGCCCCAGGGAAACCGCAGGTTCACGTAGAACGTCGCCCAAATGGGTAAGCCGGTTTCGTAGATCTCCGCCACGATCCCGACGGGGAAGCTCGGTCCTGCCTCGAGACCGGTGGACACGAACACCCGTCGGTCCGCGGGCTCGCCCGCGAGCACCCCGGCGGGCTCCACCGCAGCAGGCTCTTCGGAAACGGTCCCGGATGCCGGCTGTCCCGGCGACTCCGCCTCGGCGACCGCCTCGTGCGAGGACGCTTGCGCCAGGGCTTTCGCCAGCTCGAAGATGTCGTCGACCAGGGCGTCGAGATTGGGGTAGATGCCGTCGGCCGTGTTCTGGGTACGCGCCGTCTCGGTCTCGAGGATCTTGGCCGACAGGACGTAGCGGCTCCCGACCCTGCCCATGGTGCCGACGACGATGGACTCCGCGGAGAGCAGGCGCCCGATTTCCAGCTGGCAGGACTCGTCGGTGCAGTCGGCAACAGAGAACTCCAGCTCCCGGAGCAGACGCTCCCGCTCCGTCACGTCGATCACCTGGAACCGCCGGGTCTGGAACAGGGCGGAAGAGAGCAGCGAGATGACCGTGCGCATCTCGCTCTCCGAAACCCCTTCGGTCTTGAAGTCCAGGACCGTGATGATCGGCAGTCCCGGTACCGCCAGGGCCCCGGATAGAACGAACAGCAGGGCCAACAGCCAACGAGGGTTTCTCATCGCCGCTCCTTCGCCGCGTGGCCGGTCCGCAGCCGGACTGCCTCCGGTCGGCCGGCCCGCGGTCGGCTGCAGAAAGGATATCACCAAGACTAACGCGGGTCAGACCCCGGCGCAAGACCTTTTTTCGTGGAGGTTGCCCTTCCCAGGTCTGCGGCGGAAAGGCCTGGATCAGACGCCCCAGCGGGGCCCGACCGCTACCCCACCACCTGAATCCGGACCCGGCGGCTCCTTGGGCGATTGTCGTGGTCGATCAGGATGACCTGCTGCCAGGTACCCAGGAGAACCTCGCCATCCACTACCGGCAGGGTCGCTCCCGGCCCCATGAGGGTCGCGCGAAGATGGGAGAAGCCGTTGTCGTCGCCCCAGGTGGCGGAGTGCCGGCTGTGCATCGAAGAGGGAGCCAGCTTCTCCAGGAGCTGCTTCAGATCCTCCACCAGCGCCGGCTCGTACTCGATCGTCGAGATCGAGGCCGTGGAGCCGACCGAGGTCACAGCCACCAGGCCGTCCCTGATCCCGGACTCCCTCACGGCCTCCAGGACGACCGGAGTCAGGTCGTGCACGTCCGAGCGGCCCCGGGTCTGTACGGTAACTGTTCGGCCGAATACCACCGTAGTCCTCCTGCAGCCCCGGGGCTTCCTACAGCCGCACCAGCCGGGCCGCCGTCAGCGCTTCCACCCCGTCGCCGGTGCACAGGAAGTCGTTCTCCAGCCGGATCCCTCCCTCGCCGGGCTCGTACAGCCCCGGCTCGAGGGTGAAGACCATGCCCGGCTCGAAGGCCGGGACGCTCCACGCGGTCTTCCGCGAGCGAACTACCGGTTCTTCATGGGCCTCCAGGCCGATCCCGTGTCCCAGGGAATGGGGCATGCAGAATCCCCGGGCCTCCAGGTGCTCATCCACGGCCCGGGCCACCGCAAGCGGCTCGGCGCCAGGTCCGCACAGGGAGGCGGCCAGCTCGTATGCCTCCCTCACGGCCTTGAGCATCTCCTCCTGGCGGCCGCTCAGGGGCCCTCGAACCGCGGTCAGGGTCACGTCACTGGTGTAGCCGTCCACCACTACCCCGAAATCCAGGATCGAGAACCCCTGTCCGCCGAAGCTTCCCGGGGTAACCGACGGGAAACAGTGGATGGCGAAGCTTCGCTGGGGCCCCGCCGCCAGGGTATCGAACCCCATGCCCTCGGCTCCCCCTTCTCGCGCTTTGGCTTCGAGACGCAGCGCCAGGTCCACCTCCCGGAGCTCCGGATGGCCCTGAGAGGAACCCAGGAGCAGAGTCTCGATCTCCTCGACCAGCTCGTTGGTGAGACCGCAGGCCCGCCGCAGGGCTGCCAGCTCACCCTCGTCCTTGACCGCCCGCCATTGCCGCAGGCGGCGCTCCACTCCGTCGCTCCTGCAGAGCAGCTCCGCTCCGGGCAGGGAAGCCTTGAGGGATTCCACCAGGGGGTAGGACAGGCTGGCGGGGAGCTCGGCGCTCCTGACTGCGGCGTCGGCCAGGATCGAGCGGATGGCCGCTTCTTCCGAGCGCCCGTACTCCTCGAAAGCCCTGACGGAGCCGACGACAGCATGCCGCTCGGCCAGGGGCACGTCCCAGGGCAGGAGAAGCGTGTCCCCCGAGGCGAAGACGAACAGCAGCGCATCCTGGGGATGCCCGCAGAGGTAGCGCAGGGAGGGATTGCGGCTGCCCTCCAGGTCGACCAGTACCGCGGCTTCGAGGTCCCGTTCCGCGAGGTAGCCGCACAGCCGGCGCTGACGCGCCAGGTAGCGTTCGGAGGTTTGAGGGTCCGCCCTGGGGTGCTCAGGTGCGGACAACGATGTTCACCAGCTTGTCCGGCACCACGACCACCTTGACGGGCTTTGCTCCGGCCAGGAGCTCCAGGATCCGCGGATGAGACAGCGCCCGGCGCTCGAGCTCGCCACTGTCCGTGCCGGCCGGCAGGTCCTCCTTGGCCCGGACCTTGCCGTTGACCTGGTAGACCATGGTCAGGACCTGCTCCCGGGCAAGCTCCTCGTCCCACTCGGGATAGGGCTGGAAGGACACCGAGGGCTTGCCGCCGAGCTTTGCCCACAGCTCCTCGGCCAGGTGCGGGGCGTACGGAGAGAGGATGCGAACGAAGGGGTCCCACAGCGCCCGAAACAGCACCTCCTGCCGCCCCACCTCGGTCACGAAGATCATCATCTGGGCGATGGCCGTGTTGAGCTGGAGGGTCCCCGTGTCCTGGGACACTTTCCGGATCGTCTGGTGCAGGAGCTTCACGAGCTCCGACGGCGGCTCCTCGTCGGTCAACGGGCTTTCCGAAATGCGCCACACCCGGTCCAGAAAGCGCTTGATCCCGGCGATCCCCTGGGTGGACCAGGGCTTGGAGACCTCCAGGGGGCCCATGAACATCTCGTACATGCGCATGGCGTCGGCACCGTACTCCCGAATGACATCGTCGGGGTTGATCACGTTGCCGAGGCTCTTGGACATCTTGACCCCACCCTCGCCCAGGATCATTCCCTGGTTAACCAGGCGCATGAAGGGCTCGTCGGTGTTCACGACCCCCAGGTCGAAGAGCACCTTGTGCCAGAAGCGGGCGTACAGGAGATGCAGCACCGCGTGCTCGGCCCCTCCCACGTACAGGTCCACCGGCATCCAGTAGTCGATCTTGTCTCTCCCGGCAAGCGCCCGGTCGTTGTCGGGGTCCAGGTACCGGAGGAAGTACCAGCAGGAGCCCGCCCATTGGGGCATGGTGTTGGTTTCCCGCCGTCCCGGCCCGCCGCAGGCCGGACAGCTCGTGTGGACCCAGTCGTGGATGGCCGCCAGAGGCGATTCCCCGGTTCCGGTGGGGGTATAGCTCTCCACCTCGGGGAGGAGCAGGGGCAGCTGGTCGTAGGGAACCGGTACGGTTCCGCAGGCCTCGCAGTGCACCAGGGGAATCGGCTCGCCCCAGTAGCGCTGGCGGCTGAACACCCAGTCCCGAAGCTTGTAGTTCACGGTCTCGCGGCCCAGGCCGCGCTCTTCCAGCCAGGCCACGATCTTCTTCTTGAACTCCGGGGTCGTCAGCCCGTCGAAGGCTCCGGAGTTGACGGCTATCCCGTCCTCCACCTCAGCGGCTTGCAGGGGATAAGTACTCCCGTCCCGGGAGACCACCTGAACGATCGGCAGGTCGAACTTGACCGCGAACTCGAAGTCCCGCTGGTCGTGGGCGGGCACGGCCATGATCGCACCGGTTCCGTAGGAGATCAGGATGTAGTCGGAGATCCAAACCGGGATCTTCTGCTCGTTGACCGGGTTTACGGCATAGCCCCCGGTGAAGACCCCGGTCTTGTCCTTGGCCAGATCGGTGCGCTCCAGGTCGCTCTTGCGCCGGGCCTCGCGGATGTATTCCTGCACGGCCTCGGCCTGCTCCGGAGTGGTCAGCCGCTCCACCAGGGGATGCTCGGGGGCGAGCACCATGTAGGTGGCCCCGAACAGGGTGTCGGGTCGGGTGGTGAAAACCTCGATCGTGCCGTTGTTTGCGTCGCTCCCCGTGTCGGCCCCGCCGCCCTCCCCGTCGGCCCTCCCGTCGGCCAGGGGGAAGTGGACGTTGGCGCCGATGCTCCTCCCGATCCAGTTGCGCTGCATGAGCTTGAGGCTTTCCGACCAGTCCAGCTTGTCCAGGTCCGCGAGAAGGCGCTCGGCATAGGCCGTAATCCTGAGCAGCCACTGTCGCACGTCCTTGCGCTCCACCGCCGCCCCGCAGCGGTCGCAGGCGCCGTCCCGGACCTCCTCGTTGGCGAGACCGGTCAGGCACGACGGGCACCAGTTGATGGGTACGATCGCTTCGTAGGCCAGTCCCTGCTCCCAGATCTTGAGGAAGATCCACTGGGTCCACTTGTAGTAGTCCGGATCGTGGGTCGAGATCTCCCGGTCCCAGTCGTAGGAGAACCCCAGGGCCTTTATCTGGGTTCGGAAGCGCTCGATGTTGGCCTCCGTGGACACCCGGGGGTGCGTGCCGGTCTTGATGGCGTAGTTCTCCGCCGGCAGTCCGAAGCTGTCGAAGCCCATGGGGTGCAGGACGTGGTATCCCTTCATCCGCAGGTAGCGGGAGTAGATGTCCGTGGCCGTGTACCCCTCCGGATGCCCCACGTGGAGCCCCGCGGAGGAGGGATAGGGGAACATGTCGAGGACGTAGCGGCGCTTCTCCTGGGGGACCGCCGGGTCCTCGTCGACCCTGAAGGTCTTGTGGCCCTCCCAGTAGGCCTGCCACTTGCTTTCGATGCGGGTGAATGGGTACTTGCTCATCGCGGGGCCATGATACTCACTGCCCCCGGCAGAGTCAATTGAGAGGGCGGAGGGCGGGGCCTTCCTGAAGCGGGTGTCCCCCGGTCAGGGAGTCGATGCGCCGATACGATCAACCCGCGGCCGCGAGAAGGCCAATGCGCTCCAGGAGGGTCTCGGCGCGGACCGGCTTGCAGGTGTACTCGACGGCAGGGAAGTAGCCGGAGACCTTCTGCCGGGCAGAGCGCACCTCCTGCTCCTCCAGGCCGGAGAGAAACAGCACCACGCTGTTCTGCAGCTTCTTCATCCTGCCGATCTGCAGGAGCATGTCGTCGCCCCGCATCCCGGGGAGGTTGATGTCCACTACGCAGAGGTCGTAGCTGGAGCCGCGGTCGACGGACCGGAGGAACTGACCGGCGTCCGCGAAGGTCTCCGCCTGGTAGCCCAGGGCCTCGAGCATCTCCGCCACGGAGTCTCGCAGGACTTCTTCGTCTTCGATGACCGCCGCTACTCGGGTCATCATGTCCTCAGGAACAGGGTCATTTCCGTGCCCTCTCGGTACTTCGAGCGCACTCTGAGCTTGCCGCCGGTTTCCTTGAGCTTCCCGGTAATGTAGACCATCCCGAAGCCGGTGCCGCCCTCCTTGGTGGTGCGGCCGAGCTTCCACTGCGGGCAATCCAGGCAGTCCTCCCGAGTACAGCCGTCGCACTCCTTCATGCCGATGCCGTTGTCCCGGAAGGTGACCTTCACGAAGCCGTCCTCGATGGCGGTGGTCACGAACAGCTCCGGGTAATAGGATTGCTCGATCTTGCGTCGCTCGATCGTGGCCTCCCAGGCGTTGCGGAGCACGTTCTCGAACATCTGGGAACACTCGTTCGGGTTGCAGCGCAGGCTGACGGGTTCCGGAAAATCCATCTTGACGGTCAGATTCTGCTTGAACTCCCGGATCGTGTTGAACAGCTCCACGATCGACTCGATCAGGCGGTTGACGTCGATCTCCCGCGCCTGGACCTCCGAGCGGGCCCGAACCGCCATCAGGATGTTGTCGATCCTCCGGGTGAGGGAACCGATCCCCTCGCGGATCTTCAGCGAATACTCGATGAGCTTCTCGTGCCCCGTGTCTTGACTGGTCTTCTCCAGCAGGTAGCTGTAGTTCTCCAGCCCCTGGGTGATACCCTTGAAGTTGTGCACCAGGCCGGTGACGTTCTGTCCGACCTCCACGAAGCTGCGGTTTGATTCGGCGTTGTTCAGAAGCTGTCGGTTCTCGGCGATCAGCTCCCGGATGTCCTCGGAGAAGATGGCCCAGAAAACCAGCAGCAGGCCGATGGAACCGGCGAAGTGACCCAGGACATTGTAAATTCCCGTTTCTTGCTTGATAAGGACTGAAACAACCCCTGCAACCACTACCGCAGCCAGAATGATGGTAAGCTTGATTGCGAAGCGGTCCCGCAGGAGGTTGTACTGGGAGGCGAGCAGCACTCCGATCACGATGAAGACCTGTCCTGTCAAGTCCTGTGAGCTATTCCAGATGATGGCAAACACACCGTACATGAAGAAGGCGGCGACTTGGAATGCCCGGAAAGTCGCTCTGTCAGCTCTGGCGGTGACATACAGTCCAACGCACAGCACCAGGAAGAGCCACACGTTTGGGTGACCAACTATTTCCAGAAACCGGTGGCGCCCCAACACCAGCCGTGTCGAGACATTCAGCACGACAACCAGAAAACAGGCGGCGGCGGAGATGACTCCTACCCGCCGCTGTATTCGGAACTCCCTGGTTACGGATCGGTCTTGTGCCACGTATTGATCATACCATCATCCACGGTCAGGATGCTATCGAGCAGCTCACTCGGCGGCAGACCCTCGATCTTGACCTTGAGCTTGTAGCGCAGGGGCACGAAGTCGATGTGGCTCGGATGGGCGTGCGGCTCCTCGATCCAGTGCGAGAAGGTCTTCATGCCCAGGATGTACTTGCCCTTGTCGATGACGTCGGAGTTGCCGCCGGCGGCGTACAGCGCCTCGAAGTACGGCTCGATTCGGTCGAGCGACCCGTCCATGTCGCTGGGGCGGGCATCGAAGGGCGAGCCTCCCCGGATCTCGACCACGAACAGGGCGAGCAGCATGAGCGCCATTCGGTCCGGATTGGTGCATCCCGCTGCGTAGGGGATGGCGGCGATGTACCGGGCCACGGGGGATTCGGAGAGCCACCGGCGCTCCTCGTCCGAGAGTTTCAGTCCTCGGGTGGCGTGCTCCACGATGGCAGGCCACTCCTGCTGAACGAACAGGGTCCGTTCCTGCTTCACGGTACTCTTCTTCATGGATACCCTCACACTTGAGATTATTGAATGCTTCCAGCCGTGTACCTGGAACCCAGGGATGCCGGCATACCTGCCATGAAGCAATCGGCGTGCCAATTGCGGTGGAGACCGTCCGGGCGGCTGCGAAGAGTCGGGCGCCGGTCCGACGCGAGAGTATGGGGTCATCACCAAGCGGTGGGGTCATCGCCGCGGCGGGGCGACGATCCGGCCGCATCACGGCCCCGGCTTCCTCGCTTCTCGGGAGCATACAACGTTTGTCCTCCCAGCGCCACCGCTCCCTTGACTCAAGTGTCACATCGGCAAAGAATTGGGGATCGCCGGGGCGCTCGCCCCGGACAGAAGTTGTGGGGATACGATTCGCCGTGAGTGAACCTGGGGAAAAGACTTCTTCACCTACCATCCTCCTCGTGGATGACGAGGAGTACGTCCTGCAGGGTTGGAAGGCACTGCTTTCTGCCGGCGGCATGGACGACGTCCACACCTGCTCCGACAGCCGCAAGGTCCTGGATACCATGGAGCAGCTGGACGTAGACCTGGTGGTCCTGGACCTGGTCATGCCTCACCTCCCGGGGGACGTGCTGCTCGACACGATCCGAGTATCCTTTCCTGGAGTCCCGGTCATCGTGGTCACGGGTCTGGACGACGTCTCCCTCGCGGTGGAGTGCATGAAGAGAGGCGCCTTCGACTACCTGCTGAAGCCTCTGAACAGGGAGCGCTTCATCGGCAGCATCGAGCGGGCCCTCGAGTTCCGGGAGTTGTCCAACGAGAATCGGGTCCTCAAGCGCCGCTTTCTCTCTCGAAAGCTCGAGCGGCCCGAAGCCTTCTCGGCGATCGTCACTCAGAACGAGAAGATGTACTCGCTGTTCCTGTACGTGGAGGCCATCGCCAGGTCGAGTCAGCCGGTATTGATCACGGGCGAAACCGGAGCCGGCAAGGAGCTGCTCGCTGCTGCGCTCCACGAGTTGTCCAGTCGTGAGGGCCCGTACGTCGCGGTCAACATCGCCGGTTTCGACGACTCCATGTTCTCGGACACCCTGTTCGGCCACAAGAAAGGGGCCTTTACCGGAGCCACACAGGATCGAAAGGGTCTGATCGAGCAGGCGGCGCGGGGATCCCTGTTCCTGGACGAAATCGGCGAGTTGGACAACTCGAGCCAGGTCAAGCTCCTGCGACTGCTCGACGTGCGGGAATACTTTCCCCTCGGTTGCGATTCGGTCCGGCGGTCCCTCGCCAGAATCGTGCTGGCCACCAACCGGGATCTGGCCGGAATGGTGAACGAAGGCAGGTTCCGCCGGGATCTGTACTACCGGCTGTCCACCCACAGCGTCGAGATACCGCCCCTGAGGGAACGAAAGGACGACCTGCCGCTCCTCGTTCAGCAGTTCATCGCCGAAGCCGCGACGGAGCTCGACAAGCGCAGGCCTACGGTGCCGCCTCAGCTCAACACACTGCTCGAGACCTATGATTTCCCGGGGAACGTGCGAGAGCTCAAGTCACTGGTCGTCGACGCGGTGAGCCGCCACCGATCGGGAATCCTCTCCCTGGCGACCTTCCGGGAAAGGATCGGAAGCGGCCGGGTGCGGCGCACTGCACCCGCAGCCGAGCAGCTCTTGGGCTTTGCCGCAAAGCTCCCCACCCTGGCCCAGGCCACGGACCTCCTCATCGACGAAGCGCTCCGTCGAGCCCAGGGCAACCAGAGCATCGCAGCCGGCCTGCTCGGGCTGACCCAGCAGGCGTTGAGCAAGAGGCTCGCGCGCAGGAACATCGAGGGCCGATAGCAGCCTGCTGGCACGGCAATTGCATATTATCGGCAGAGATGAAACCTCGAAGAGGCGGTCCCCGGCCCGCCGCCGGCAGGCCGTGCCACCGGTGGTGCGCGCTGCCGCAGATCGGCCTGCTGGTCCTGCTGCTGAACAGTGCTGGCCTCTGCATGGCCGAGGACCAGCTGCCAACACCCCAGGTTGCCGTCGAGTCGGCCGCCAAGCCCCAGTCCTCTTTCCTGGAGGCAACGCCCCGGCTCGCGAGTCCGATGGTCGGTATCGCCGGAGCCGTGTTGGGTTCGGCGTTCGCGGTCGCTTTCTTCCTGAACCGACGTTCCACGTCCACTGCCCTCGGCAGGCTGGAGTCCACCCTCCGGCTCCTGGCGCAAGGGGACTACCGGGCCCGCAGTGGCCTGCGGTACTCGAAGGGGGGGGTGGGAGCGGTGGCACGTTCGGTGGACGATCTGGCCAGCTCCCTCCAGGACATGAAACTGCGATTCGAAGAATGCCCCGAAGAGCGTCCGGACGCTCAAAGGCGATTCCAGGAGCTGTTCGGGAACATATCGGAGGGAGCGGTCCTTCACGAGATCATCTGCGGCAGCGACGGAGAGCCGATTGACTGCCGGTTTCTCGAAGCCAACGGTGCGTTCGAACGCGCAACCGGCCTGCAGCGCGCTCATATCCTGGGAAAGACCGCCCGCGAGGTGCTCCCGAACGCCGCGCAGGAATGGATTGAGGACTACGGCCGGGTAGCCCCCACGAGGCAGGCCGTCAGCTTTGAGCGAAGCTTCGCGGAGCTTGACAAGGACTTTCGGGGGGTGAGCTTCAGTCCAGGGAAAGGCCTGTTGGCCAGCGTCTTCACCGACCTGACGCCCCAGAAGAGAAGCGAAGAACGGTTGCGCCAGCAGCTGCGGTGGATGGACATTCTCAGTGCAGTGACCCGCTCGATCACCCGGCGCTCCAGCATCGAAGGAGTCCTGCGCGTAGCCTTGGGGCACCTCGAGGAGAACCTGCCGGTGGACTTCGGCGGGATCGCCCTACACGCGGAGGGCGCCGGCGAAGCCAGGTTGGCCGCGGTCAGCGGCGGCACGAGCGAAGCGATCCGACGGAGCGGGTTCGAGGAAGGGGCGATCCTGCCGCGGGGTGAAACCGAGCTGTTCGATCAACTTCGGGCCGACCGCGTCGCGCTGCTTGACCTTCCGGGTCTGCTCGACTCGGGTGACAATCGGCAGCGCCTCAGAGTGCTGACAGGCTTCGACGAACTGGGCGTTCGATCGGTGGTGCTCCTCCCGGTGGCCCTGGACAATACCAGGATGGCCACCGTCGTCCTGGCGGCGCGGCGACCTTTGGATTTGACCGAGCATGAGACGGGGTTTCTGCGGAACCTTGCCGACGTGCTCGCCCTGGCGCTGCACAACCGCGAGCTGTATCAAACCCTCGAACGCTCGTACCAGCGACTCAAGCAGGCACAGCGATTGGCCCTCGACCAGGAACGGCTCAAGGCGATGGGTCAGATGGCCAGCGGCATCGCCCACGACATCAGCAACGCGGTCTCCCCCATCAGCATGTACAGCGAAGCCATATTGCGGACCGAGCCCATGCTCAACCCGCAGGCCAGAGAGTTCTTGAGGACGATCCGGGAGGCTGCCCGGGATATCGAGGGCAAGACAGCCCGCCTGCGGCAGTTCTACCGCAAGTCCGAAGACCGGCAGGTTCGGCAGCAGATCGATGTCGGAGAACTGATGAGACAGGTGACTGAGCTCACTCGACCTCGCTGGCAGCATGAACCGCAGCGGCAGGGGACCGTCATCCGGATCGTGACGGAAATCGACCCGAACACCCCAGCCCTGGTGGCTGAGGAAAGCGAGGTCCGCGAAGCCCTGGTCAACCTGGTGCTCAACGCCGCCGACGCGATGCCCGATGGGGGTGTCGTGACGCTCAAGACCTACGGCCTGGACCGGGCCTGCGTGTTGGAAGTCACAGACTCCGGTGCCGGCATGGCCGCGCCGGTACTGCGTCGCTGCCTGGAGCCGTTCTTCACGACCAAGGGAAAATCAGGCACCGGAATGGGACTCTCCGTTGTGTACGGGACGATGAAGCGCCACGGCGGCGACGTCGCAATCGACAGCACACCTGGGGTGGGTACGACGGTACGCCTGAGCTTCCCGGTGGTAATGCCCAAAGCGGAAAGGAAGCCCCGTCTGCGAAGAGCGAGGACCGTTTCGTCTCTGAGCATTCTCTGCGTCGACGATGATGCCCAGGTTCTGGACGCGCTGAAGAGACTCCTGCAACTGGGAGGTCACAGGGCAGCCGGGGCCGCAAGCGGGCAGGAAGCCCTGAGTCTGTTGAGCGAGCAGGCGAAACGCGGCCGCGGATTCGACGTGGTGATTACGGACCTTGGCATGCCCGACATGGACGGAAGGCAACTGGCCCGGCGCGCCAAAGAACTGCACCCGAGAATGCCCGTGATCCTGCTTTCTGGGTGGGGCATCCAGGCGGAAGACGATGATGGCGCTCCGGAGTGCGTGGACTGGGTACTGAGCAAGCCACCCCGGATGGACGAGCTGCGGCGGGTGATCGAAGAATTGCACGAGCGGTCTCAGCGGGCGGCTCAGTCCGGATAGCAGAGGACGTCCTGGC
>Ga0209164_1002570_pt1 | contig 18981 bp, 18 predicted proteins | sample MTBNYHSulfiMetaG_FD_187458 | JGI IMG/M metagenome (GOLD analysis project Ga0209164, IMG submission 187458) | Enrichment culture microbial communities from rom New York Harbor, USA that are MTBE-degrading - MTBE-NYH (New York Harbor Sulfidogenic)... | ecosystem: Environmental > Aquatic > Marine >...
TGGGAAAGGATCTACAACGAGGTCAGGCCGCATCGGTCACTGGACAATCTAACCCCTAAAGAGTATATTCAAACTAATTACCCTCAGTGTTGGCCCCAAGTGTCTCATATGTATTGAACCCATACAACCACTTGATTTTTAGAATAAATATAGATATAATATGATTGCATTATGAGACAGTGTCTCATAATAAGAGACACTGGATATCATGAAAAAGATTGAATATATTGATGTCCAATGGAAACGGGAATGATCAAAATCTTATTTTGAAAGATTTTTTACTGCAGAAGAACTCAACACGTAAAAAGGAGGTGACAAGAAACAAAAGGTAGGGAGTAAGTTTTTAATTGTTCAAAAAATATTCCAAAAAAGGAGAAGAGTTGATGAAAAAAAGTATGATCTTTTCTGCGATCGCGGTAGTAGCTATCCTTGTGACTGCCTGTCAACCAACGATTGAGACTGTAACAGTAGTAGAAACCCAGATCGTTGAAAAAATAGTTGAAGTTGAAAAAGAATCAACCTGCGAAAAACCATTGAACATTGCGATCATCGGGGCAATGTCTGGTACAAATGCAATTCTTGGTGACTGGATGAAGAAGGGAGTAACGCTTGCGGTTGAGGAGAAAAACGCTGAAGGCGGAATCCAGGGTTGCCCTATCAACTTGCTTATTTATGATGATGAAGCAGACTGCACAAAATCGGTTAATCTGGCGCAGAAAGTAGCCACTGAAGATGATGTGATCGCTGCCTGGGCAACAACCAACAGCTCGTGCGCTATTGCGGCTATTCCGATCTTCCAGCAATACAAGATCCCCCAGTTTACTTTCGGCACGAATGTTCAAATCACTCAACAGGGGAGCCCATTTGTATTCCGTTCATGTCCGGCGGGACCTGCGTATGAAGATCCGCTCGTGGATTTCCTCGTTGGTGAAGGGTATACCAAATTCGCGATTCTGGGTGATAATGCAGCCTATGGGCAGGGGGAAGCTCAATATCAGACTGATGCACTGGCCCGCCATAATCTGACACCGTTGGTTTATGAACAACACGGCATTGATGACAAAGACTTTTCTGGCCAGCTCACAAAGATCATTGCCGCGGAACCCGAAGTGCTTTTGCTCGCATCTTCAGAAGTTGCAGGCGGGTTGATCGCCAAGCAGGCGCGGCAGCTCGGTTTCGAAGGTATCATGGCTGGTGGATCAGCAATGAGCACACCGAAATTTGTTGAAACTGCCGGTGCTGAAGCCGCTGAAGCGGTTTATTACACGGCGCCTTATCCTGGAAATGATGCGAACGATCAGACTCGGAAGTTTTCTGCTGCTTACCAGGCACGCTGGAATGAAGAAGCGGAAACACACGGCGCCAATGTATATGACCTGATGCAGATCTTTTTCATCGCAGCCGAGAAAGCCTCTCCGCTGACACCAGAAAATGTAGCCGCTGAAATGCATAAGGTTTGTGATTACCAGGCGCTTCAAGGATTGGCCTGTGTCACAGAGACCGGAGAAACCTTGACTGCCACCCTCCTTGGCCAAATCAAGGACGGGAAGCACGTTTTCTTCGAATAAACTGAAATCCCAAATACTATAATTCTTTGGGGTGGGAATTTTTCCACCCCAAAGATCATAAATTTCAAAAACAAATTCTGTAATAATCGAGGAATGATTTTATGCATTCAACCAATGTTCTAATACAGACAATCATTGGCGGCCTCGGCATCGGTAGTCTCTATGCGCTAGTTGCTTTAGGAACGACCATGATCTATCGATCCATGGGTTTGATCAATTTTGCTCACGGAAGTATTTACATGGTCGGTACTTACCTTGGTATTATCTGGTATCGGGGGATGGTGCTGGGTTTGAATCTGCCTTTTACTGCTGCTTTTATTATTGGGGTGCTGCTTAACGCACTATTGGGTTTTTTTCTGGAACGAATTTTTCGTCCACTAGCTGATGTTGACCTCAGGAATATGCTGCTCGGAACAATTGGATTGGGCTTTATATTGGATAATCTGATGGTCATCATTTTTGGCGGGGAAGGATTTGCGGTCACATCGCCTATGTCAACGAAGCCGATCGTCATCGCAAACATCAAATTTCTCCCTCAAAATATTTTATTTATATCCATAGCTTCGATTCTGGTGGTTGGCCTGCAATTATTCTTATCAAGATCAAAATTTGGTAAAGCTATGCGAGCCTCAGCGATGGATCGAGAAATAGCCAGGACGATGGGAATACCGGTTAATTTAATGAATGCGATCACATTTGCAATTGGCGCCGGTCTCGCCGCGGCAGCTGGTATCCTGGCTGCTCCTTTTGTCTACGTCAATCCAGCCATGGGGGCAGCTGTAGGCCAAAAAGGGTTTGCCAGCGCGGTATTGGGTGGGTTGGGCAATATCCCAGGTGCAATCGTCGGAGGACTTCTGTTCGGCGTAGTTGAATCACTCTCGGCTGGTTATATTTCTTCCGCATACACCAAAGGGATCGCTTTCATTGTGCTCCTGATCATTCTCATGTTTAAACCCTCGGGAATTTTGGGGGAGAAGATCGTCGAAAAGGTCTAGACCCATGAAAAAGAAACCGAATATTTTCAAAATCATCCTTTTGGTAATTGCTGCCATCCTCCTGTTGGTATTCCCGTTTTTTGCGAAAAGCCGGTATCAAGTTCATATCCTCAACATGTGCGGTATTTATATTCTCCTAAGCCTAGGTTTAAATATTGCCATGGGGTATACAGGCCAATTCAACCTTGCCATGGGCGCATTATGGGGGATAGGGGCGTATACAGCAGGGATCTTGAACACAAATTTTGGTTTTCCATTTTGGGTGAATCTACCAATTTGCATGCTCACGGCAGGCCTGGTTGGGGCATTTGTGGGTTTGCCATCGTTGAAAGTACGCGCTCACTATCTTTCGGTAGTTACCATTGGGTTAGGCGAGGTGATCAATTTAATTCTATTAAATCAGCAAAACCTCACTGGCGGCGCATTAGGAATACCCAAGATTCAAATGCCGGTCATATTCGGATTTCCTCTTAATACGGATGAAACCTTTTATTATCTGATTCTTGCGCTTGTTATTGTGGGCTTCCTCGCGGCAAAACAAATTGTAGCTAATCGTGTCGGTAGGTCCTTTCGGGCGATACGTGATGATTCTCTCACGGCGCAAGCGATGGGGGTGCCTGTTGCGAAATATAAAATCCTTGCATTTTTCATCAGCGCTTTATTTGCCGGTGCAGCTGGTGCGTTATATGCTCATCTAAACACCTACATTAGCCCGGATATATTTGATTATCGTTCAACGATGTTCATTATGACTATGACGATGGTTGGTGGGATGGGTAACTTAACAGGGTCTTTAATTGGCGGTGTCCTTCTGCCAATATTGCAGGAATACTTAAGGGCGATTCATACATGGCAGCTGGTTGGTTATGGATTGGTCATATTGCTGGTGGTGCTCTTCATTCCAGGAGGCATCATGCAGCTTGTGGCTCGTGTCAAAACTTTGCCCAGGATCAGATTTCCCCGATGGGCCAATGTAAACATTAATGAAAGCGACCAAGGGGAGGAAAAAAATGTTTCTTGAGCTTGAAAACCTCACTATGCAGTTCGGCGGTTTGACTGCTGTAAACGATATTTCCATCAGTGTTAAGAAAGACCAGATCCACGGGCTGATCGGACCGAACGGCTCAGGCAAGACGACAATTTTCAATATGCTTTCAGGTTACTATAAACCGACTGCGGGAAAAATCTTCTTTGAAGGAAAAGATATCACTGGATTGCCGGCTCATCGCATTACGGACGCAGGATTTGCACGCACTTTTCAAAACCTTCGGTTGTTTAAAAGTATGACCGTGCTTGAGAACTTGCTGGTTGCGATGGGGCATACCGCTGAAGCCAGTCTGTTTGAGGTGATGGTTAGTCCGATCGCGGCGAAAAATGAGGACAAGATCTTCGTCGAAAAAGCGATGAAATTGCTGGATCTCCTGGGAATAAGTCAATTCGCAGATGACCAGGCAACCAGTCTTCCTTATGGGCATCAACGCCGGGTTGAAATTGCCCGCGCGCTCGCGACAGAACCAAAAATTCTATTGCTGGATGAACCCGCAGCGGGATTAAATGATGTGGAAACGGATGAATTATCCGATATCCTAGAACAGATTTTATATTCCGGGGTGACAATTTTTCTCGTTGAGCATCATATGCATCTGGTGATGAAGGCGTGTAAAACGATCACCGTGATCGATTATGGAAAGAAAATTGCCGAGGGAACATGCGATTGTGTGCAAAATGATCCTGTCGTGATCGAAGCCTATCTTGGCAAGGAGGAAGAGAATTGTTAACCGTTGACAATATCCAAACTTATTACGGCAACATTCATGCTGTTCGTGGGGTCTCCTTTAAAATAGAACAGGGTACTGTAACCACACTGATCGGAGCCAATGGCGCTGGCAAATCAACAACGATAAAGACCATTTGCGGTTTGCTTCATCCTAAAGAGGGATCAATTTTTCTGAACGATCAACCGATTCACAAATTGGATGCGGATAAGGTGGTCACGTTGGGAATAGGCTACGTTCCAGAAGGCCGGCGGGTCTTCCCCGTCCTGACAGTGGATGAGAATTTAGACATAGGCGCTTATTCCCGCAATGACACTTCGGAAATCGCCAAGGATAAAGATCAAATGTATGAGTTATTCCCAGTCCTCGATCGCCGCAGAAAACAATTTGCTGGATCATTGAGTGGGGGGGAACAGCAGATGCTCGCAATCGCAAGGGCGATCATGTCGAAACCTAAACTTCTCATCATGGATGAGCCTTCCTTGGGATTGGCGCCTCTCCTGGTGAAACAAGTATTTGAGATCATCACCAATCTTAAAAATAAAGGCATAACCGTTCTTCTTTGTGAGCAAAATGCACGTGGGGCGCTGAAAATCGCGGACTATGGAGTCGTGATGGAAACAGGGAAAGTGATCTTTTCAGATACATCGAAAAATCTTCAAGCGAATCCCATAATTCAAAAAGCCTACCTTGGCGTTGCGTAATCTGTAAATATTTGAGGGAAGATGGGAAAAAGTGAAATTCAGTCTGCCTTTCTTGAAAAAGCCAAAGTTGTTGCCTTAAAAAACTCCAACTCTCCGGCACCAGAACCGAATGAAGTGGTTATCAGACCGATATTCACGGCTATCTGTGGCTCTGATGTTTCATTTTTTGAAGGACATCGAACTCCTCCAGAATATCCTATGATCCTTGGACATGAAGTTGTGGGGGAAATCACCGAAGTTGGCGGAAATGTCTCAAATCTGATCCGCGGTCAGCGAGTGATCGTCGAACCAAATTATCCTTGCGGGGAATGTAAGTTTTGCCAGGCAGGAAGAGGAAACATCTGCCCAAATAAGAAAAGTCTGGGGGTTTCGATCCCAGGTTGCTTCGCTGAGTTATTTCGCGCGCCCACAGAATTTTGCTGGGCTGTCCCTGATTCAATCGCCGATGAAGATGCTGTTGTTATAGAGCCGCTGACCGTTTCACTGCATGCTCTCTGGCAATCCGGTGTTGTGTTAGGCGACACAATCGCGGTTATCGGTTGCGGATCCACCGGGCTTCTGTTAGTCCAGGCTGCAAAAATGCAAGGGGCAAGGGTCATTGCGCACGACTTGATCCAAAGTAAATTGGATCTGGCTCGCGAGTTGGGAGCTGAAGTATATGAAGCTCATAACCTGGCGGATTTATGGCAAGAGCAAGGTGTAACAACAATTTTTGAATGCGCTGGATCTTCTGCGACAGTGGAAATTGCATTGGATGCGGCTCCGCGAGGAAGCGAAGTAATATTGATGGGGTTGTCATCATCAAAATCTTGCTTCCAACCTTTACGATTTGTGCGGGAAGGGCTACGGTTGAGCGGTTCATTGATCTACAGCCATCCACATGATTTTCAAAGTGCAATTAATCTGGTGGAGAAACATACACTTTCACCGCGCTCGATCATATCGGATATCATTCCATTCACTCGCATCCAGGAAGCTATGCAATTGGCAGGGAAGGGAGAGTCTTCCAAGGTCCTCTTGGACATGCGAGGGTGATCTTCCCACTGGTTTATCAGTTTGAAAAAATTCAGCATCCGAAATTTCACGCAGACTGTACTACGGCATTGATTGATGTATGGATCGATGGTCGAGGCGGTGGTTCCAAAATTTTGTTTGAACGTTGACCTTACAGGAGGTTTAGAAAATTAATTCTTTCCCAACTCTTCTGAGATCTTTTTCGTCGCTTTTACCAATAATCCCGCATATTTCGTGATGTTTTCATCTGAAAAGCGGTTTGTTGGTCCGGAAATACTGATCGCGCCAACTACTTGATTCCGAAAATCGAAAAGTGGAGCAGACACACTATAAGCGCCTTCCACTCTTTCTCCCCTGCTTACTGCATATCCGTTTTCCCGAATTGATTTAATTTCTTTTTGTAACTCATTCACATCTACAATGGTTTGAGAAGTCAGGCGTTCTATCTGAAGGTTCTTCATAATTTCTTCTCGTTTTTCGGGCGGCAAAAATGAGAGAAAAACCTTACCAGAAGCTCCCGCATATAAAGGCATCCGCTGGCCAACTTGCGCCACGATACGAATGAAATGCGTGCTTTCCAGCCGCTCGATCAGTACCCTTTCATTCCCACTAGGAACATATAAACTAACAGTTTCGTTGGTCTTAACCCGCAATTCCTCCATATAGGGGCGGGTGATGGATTGCAGGTTGATGCTGCCCAAATAAACCGCACTCCATTTAAGGACTTTTGAATCCAACTTATATCGATGATTCGATTTATCGCGGGTGAGAATCCCCAAAGAAGTTAAAGTGACCAAAATTCTCCCAACTGTACTTGGGTGAAAATCCAATTCCCGGGCTATTTCACGAACGCCCAATTCCGGGTGTTCTGCGGTGAATAAATCCAAGACAGCAATAGCCCGTGCGATACTTTGAGTTTCACTAGTCGGCATAATATTTTTTGTCTTTTATAAAGAGACGGCGTCTCAAATTTTGACTATTATACGATACTTGTCAATTTTACAACTTTATTTTTACTTTGAGAAAAAATACCTATTCTCATTGGCAATCCAAAATATTGCCCCGAGATCAAATTGTTCTTGTTTTGCCCATAATATAATCCAAGTCCATCATAGATCCAGAAATTGATCATCTCAATGTGCTTCAAAGAATTATGAGATTTATCAACAACTTACCCGCCTAAATACTTGCATTTTGTAAAAAGGAACGATATAATGAATACAATAAATGAGACAGCGTCTCATAATAAGAGACAATATATTTTGCGGAATTCAATAGTGATAGCAAGAAGGAATAATGACCGTATTTGAAGGAAAAGGAATTTACAGCTCTTACAGCGGAACCATAGAACTATCTCAACCATTACTGGTGGGAGATCTTGGATCATTGCTAAAAATGCCTAAAAAATTATCTGAAAATTTGATCGTTGTTCGCCAAGGCCAAATATTGTCCAATGATGAGCTAATTCATAATGAAGATGAAATTCTATTTTTCTTTGCCGCGATGGGTGGTTGAAAAAAGGAGGAGATCAATGATACATGTCCGAACAAATATCCAAAGGCCAGCGCCAGAAACCATAAACGCTTATTCCGGTATGGCGACGGCAACCATACATGAAGCATCAGGGAAAAAAGGATATATCAATTGTGCGGTTAAACCAATTTCCTGGGGAATAAAAATTTGCGGCCCCGCTTTCACGGTTCAATGTGCACCCGGGGATAATATCATGCTGCATAAGGCCATTGAACGCGCGCAAGCCGGTGATGTAATTGTTGCAGTAGTTGGCGGTGCTTACGAATACGGCTATTTCGGCAATCTCATGGCCACCAGCGCCATTGCGAAAAAACTGGGGGGTTTGTGCATTGATGGGTGTATTCGAGATGGAGCTGAAATAATCGCCTCTGGATTCCCGGTTTTTGCTAGAGGATTTTCGATACAAGGGACGGTTAAAGAGACGATAGGGTTGGTCAACTATCCAGTAGTTTTTGGAGGCCAGACAGTTTTCCCCGGTGACATTATGGTGGGTGATGACGATGGACTTGTAGTTGTAAGACGGGATCAGTGTGACGATGTCTTGTTGAAAACCAGGCAGCGAATGCAGAATGAGATTGTGAAACAGGAATCACTGAACACAGGGATTTCCAGTGTGGCATTCAATAAATTTGACGAAATATTTTCAGCCAAAGGATTATTGGAAGAAGAAAGTTAGGTGGGGTTATCGTGATTCGTATAAACAAAGATGAACTTTATGCCTGCGCTTATGAGATATCACTTGCAGTCGGCGAAAGCCCCGAAGGCGCAAAGATCGTCGCGGATAATTTAATTCTCGCAGATCTGAGAGGGATCAATACCCATGGCACGTATTTATTGACACCCATAGTTAATCGAGTCTCCACCTCCTGTCTCTCTTTACCCACAAAAACAACAATTGTTAAAGATGAGGGTGCCGTTGCGGTAATTGACGGAGGAGATGGCTTGGGCCCAGTCGCCGGGAAATATGCTGTTGACCTTTCAATCGAACGAGCAGCGCGGTACGGGATCAGCATTGTTTTGATACGAAGAACGAATAATTTGGGAGCGCTCGCCTACTATACTGAAATGGTCGCCCGAGAGGGCATGATCTCGATCATGAGCTGCAACGCAGCGCCGGCCATGGCTCCCTGGGGTGGCGCGAGGGCATTTTTGGGTACCAACCCCATTGCCATAGCGGCTTATACGGGTAAAGATCTGTTGTTCTCGGCTGATATGGCAACCAGTATTGTGGCTAGAGGAAAGATACGCAAAGCAGCGAGGGAAAACAAATCCATCCCTAACGATTGGGCGCTGGATGAGGAAGGAAATTTGACAACAGATCCAGTTTCAGCGCTTAACGGTGTTTTACTTCCGATGGGCGGGCCAAAAGGATCGGCGCTGGCGCTTACCGTGGATATCATTTCCGGTATTCTGGCCGGCGCAGAACATGCGCCGAATATTAAAAGTTTTCATGGAACAGAAGGCAAGACGGGAGTTGGCGCTTCACTGATATCGATCGATATCAGGAAATTTATGAAACTGGAGGAATTCGCCTCTTCAATCAGCGAATATTTTTCCGAAATTAAAGCGCTGAAAAAAGCGAATTTTGCCACAGAAATTTATATACCTGGAGAGATTGAATATCAGAATGAACTGAATAACCTAAAGAATGGCATACTTATAGAGGAAGAAGCTTTTAAAGCGATCTGTGGTTTAGCCGACAAATTGGGTTTAGATCAATCGTTAAAGGCAATGGCATGAGAACGATCATCCGCGTAGATACCCGCGCAAAGACCATAAAGAAAGAAGCAGCTTCGGAGGAAGTCAGGCGAATTTGCGGGAGGCAATATATTGCCCACGTACTTAATCAGGAAGTGGAGCCGACTTGTGAACCTTTAGGTCGCTTCAATAAGCTGATCATCTCGCAGGGTTGGTTTTCTGATACAAACCTTACAACTGCAGGAAAAATTTCATTAGGCGGCAAAAGCCCTTTGACAGGGGGAATCAAAGAGAGTAATACGGGCGGTTTTTTTGGTAAGCGGCTTTCAAAGTTAGGTATTAAAAGCGTTATTTTTGAAGATTGCCCCTCTGATCCAATTCCCACACGCGTATTGTACATTTCTGACAAAGAAATTAAGGTGGTCGAGACACCCGAACTCCAATATCTTCTGGTTTCGGAAACGATCCAAAAGTTGAGATCCATGTTTCAAGGTGATATAGGTATTCTGTGTATCGGCCCTGCAGGAGAGAGGTTAATGAGCGGCGCAGGAATCGCTTGCCCGGATGATAAGGATGTGCAAATCCGTTTTGCTGGCAGAGGTGGGCTCGGAGCTTTGATGGGTGCAAAGGGAATTAAAGCGATCGTTGTAAAAGCCGAAACATCAAGACCACCCGAATACGCCGATCGGGTTCTTTTAAAGGAAACGGTTGGTCAAGTAATAAAACTTCTTGCAGAAGATCCAAAAAGCAAGAACCGGAAATTATATGGGACGCTGGATATTCTTGCGTTGGCTAACGAAACAGGTTTAATGCCTACAAGAAATTTTTCATCGGGTTCTTTTGAGCAAACAGAAGAAATCACAGGACCTGGTTTTTCCAACCTGGTTGAGAAAAGGGGCGGTATCGGACGCAGCGGCACACCATGTGTTCCTGGCTGTACGATCCAGTGCTCGAATGTTTTTGCAGACCCAGCAGGAAAAAATAAAATTGTCGCTTCTTTACAATATGAAAGCGTGGTGATGTTAGGCCCTAACCTGGGGATCGGCGATGTGGATACCATCGGTGAATTAAATAACCTGTGCAATGAAGTGGGGTTGGATTCCATCGAAACGGGTGCTGCCGTGGGGGTGGCGATGGAAGCAGGTGTGATTCCGTTTGGTGACGGGGAATCAGCAAAAGACCTGATCAGGCAGGTGGGTGAAGGAACACCACTCGGCCGGATCATTGGAAATGGCGCGAAATTTACCGCCCAGGCTTTCGGGATGAGGCGGGTACCAGCGATCAAAGGGCAAGCCATGCCAGCGTATGATCCCAGAGGGCTTAAGGGCAACGGTGTGCTTTATGCTACCTCAACGATGGGCGCAGACCATACTGCCGGTAATGCCTTTGAAACACTTCGGACAACGAATCCATTAAGCAAAGAAAACCAGGTGTTGAATTCCCGTCAGTTGCAAATCCGTGCGGCACTACTGGACACAATGGGCGTTTGCATATTTATTCGCCCTGCTTTTGTTAAAGATCCTGAATTGTTGGTCAATCTGTTTAAAGCAAAATTTGGGTGGGAGATCACATATCCGGAAATCCGTAAACTCGGCGCCCAAATTTTGGAAATGGAGAGAGATTTTAATATCAGAGCTGGGGTTTCTGAGCATTATTTCCGTATACCGGAATTTATGCGAGACGAACCCTTACCTCCCAATAATTCTGTTTTTGATATTTCCCAGGAAGAAATGGAAGGGATCTGGACATCACCGATCAAGGAAGATTTCTTCTAAAACCACTAAAAATCAAAATAAGGAGAGAATATGGCAGGTCTTAAGTGTATTGATATCGCAAATGTTGAAGGGATTTATCGCGACCCCCCACGAACCAGTTGGATCTTGATCTCAGAAAAGACAGTCGGTGCAAAAAATCTCGCCATGGGGGTGAATGAGACACATGTGGGTGGCATGGTTCCGGAACATATACATGAAACCGAAGAAGAAGTGATGTTTTTCCTTCAGGGGAAAGGTCAATTTGTGACAGACAATGAGGTAATCGAATTAAAACCTGGAATTTGTATCTATAATCCGCCTGGCGCAGCCCATAAGATCGTGAATACCGGCGATGAGATATTGAAATTTATTTGGATCTATTCTCCACAACTGGACAGCCATCGGATAGAACATAGTTAATACAGGAGATAAACATGAGCGATTGGAAATTACCGCCAAAAGGTGGGCATATGGATGCCCCAACAAAAATTTATTATCAAACAATGACCAAGTTGGAGGTAGAGGAACGCCTGGACCAAAATGATATTGTCATTATTCCGGTGGGGTCAACAGAAAATCACGGAAACTCCGGTCCGATTGGAGAGGACACGTTTATTGTGACACGCATCGCCGAAATGGTCGCAGAAAGAACCGGCTGCACTGTGGCGGAACCGGTTTGGTATGGTTCGCATCCCTTCCACCATATTGGGCAAGCATATACCATTCCCTTACCTGACAGCGTCTTCATTGATTTTCTACGCGCGATCATCACAGGATTTTGGAATTCCGGTTTTCGCAAGCAGATTTTTATCAGCATGCATGGACAAGAATATTCTTTGCCGGTTGCCCTCCAGGAATGGGGAAAAAAATATCAGGTTCCTGCGATGTTGTTCTTTGTCGATATCCCCAACGTGATGGGCCAAACATTAATGGATAAAGCACATGGCGGCCCATATGACAGGCCATTCCAGCATGCGTGTGAGGCTGAGCAATCCGTTTCTCTCAGCCTTTTCCCTGAATTATGCGATATGGAGCATGCGGAAGATACGGATGTGAAAGGATTTTTACCTCCAGGCCACGTGGATCGGGGCGGGGATATCTATGGCTTTCCTATCCCTGGGCACTGCCAGGTGGGAAATGTAGGGATTGAATGCGTGACTGCTCCGGAGGGTGTACTCGGGCATTCAAAGGATGCGGACGCTTCGAAAGCGGTTCAATCTATTGAGAAGGTTTGCGATTATCTCGTGAAGCTCATGGATGATATGCTGGCAGTATTCCCACCGGGAAAGCTGCCTCCTGCGGACTTGATGAGTCAGCGGGATCAGGACGAAGTTGAAAAGCTCCTCAAAGGGCCTTTACATGGCGGGAAACACATTTATACCGTCGCTTGGCCCCCGTAAAAATACGGAAATCTGAAATTGGCTGGGCAATGCGAATGAAAAATAGTTTTTTCGATCGCTCAGCCAAATTAATCTGCACGAGATGAAATTGACCAAATTACAGTCACTATTTGGTCAACAGATAATATATTTAGGAGGAGAATCGATGAAGGCGCTGGTCTATCACGGAGCGGAAGATATTCGATATGAGGATGTCGAGACTCCGCAACCAAAAGCAGATGAAGTTCTGATCAAAGTTAAAGCAGTTTCCATCTGCGGCTCGGATTTGTCGGGTTATCGCGGAGTCAATACAATGCGTGTCCCTCCTCTGATCATGGGCCACGAATTCGCAGGTGAGGTTGCGGTTCTTGGGGAAGGTGTGACCAATGCGAAGGTAGGGGATAAGGTTGGCGTATATACCAATTTGTTCTGCGGTGTTTGCCCTGCATGCAAAGCGGGCTTGACGAATATTTGTGACAATCGCCTGATCATCGGTACAACCATGAAGGCGGGAAGCTACAATGGGGCGATGGCGGAATATGTTGTCGCTCCAGCAGCCAAGCTGCTCCCATTAACAGGAGAGCTTTCTTTTTCTGAATACGCGCTCATGGAACCTTTATCCACAGGATTGAGAGCGACAAAACTGGCTGGAGATCTGAAAGGAAAATCTGTCGCTGTTATCGGTTGCGGTCCGATTGGTCTCCTTACCATTATGTGCGCGAAACTCTATGGGGCAAGTTCAATCATCGCTGTGGATGTGCTCGATAAGCGGCTCGAGATGGCCCTGGAAAGCGGTGCTACATCAGCGTTTAATGCGAAAGAGGATATTTATAGCAAAACCCGTGAATTGACCGAAGACGCAGGAGTGGATGTAGTGATTGACGCGGTAGGTTCCGCTGCTACTGTTAACCTCGGTATTGATATCGTCTGCATGGGTGGAAAGATCGTCTGGGTGGGATTAGCACAACCCAAAATGGAATTTGAGTTTAAAAAAGCTGTCGTGAAGGAGATCAGTTTTCAAAGCGTCTATTTATATATCACCGAAATGGAAGAAGGTATTAAACTTCTGGAATCGGGGAAGATCAAACCTGCGCATATCATCACCTCAGTGTACCCATTAAGTGAAGGCCCGCGAATATTCAAGGAACTCACATCCGAAAATGCGCAAGATGTCAAAGTGATTCTAAAGGCTGATTAAACCGCGAAGGGGATGCAACACGAATGAATGTAAAAACAAGTTTCTTTGGATCGCCCAATGATGTCGGTATGATCGCTGCTGCTGGATATGACTGTATTGAAATGCAGGCGGTAGCTATCACAATCCAAGAAGAAGATGATTTTCAGCGGACCAAGGAAAGCCTGAAAAAGATGGGCTTGACATGCCAGGTTTTGGATAACCCAGTACCTTTGGATAAATGTATCGCGGATGACAGCTTTGATTTGAATTACTATCAGGATTATCTGTGTGGCGGGGCTGAACGCGCGGCGCAGATGGGAGTCAGGTATTATATTTTTGGGAATGGCAAAACCCGCAGCCTGCCTATGGAAGGGGATATTGAAAAAGCAAAGGAGAAAAATCTCAGTTTCTTGCGTATGTTGGCTGACATCACAGCAGAGCATGGGATCACCGTCTTGATCGAGCCCTTGGCTCCGCAGGTATCGAATGTTATTTTAAGCTTACAGGAAGCTCTGGATTATATTGATTTAGCTGGCAAACCCAATTTGGGAACGTTCCTGGATTATCGCTGGTTCCTGGCTCAAAACCGCCCGATAAGTGATATTGAAAAATATGGAAAGGACATTAAACATGTACATATCGATTGTCCGCTCACAGAATTTCCAAGAAGGGTGATCCCGAGGATCGACGATGGTCATGATTATTCCCAGTTTTTTCAATCATTAGAGAATATCGATTACGAAGGTATCATTTCGATCGAAGCTAACACTTTCGCCGATTATGAACAGGATCTTAGGGAAGGAAAGGCTTTCTTTAAGGCGTTTGGGATAAATTGACCGAAGAGTTTAAATAGTCCAGAAAAAACAATCACATCTACAGAAATTCTGGATAAATTGGAAAATGAAATTAATATTTTTTAGGTTCACTGCTGATCCGATGTCGATTAGGTAAAACCAGGAAGAATGGTCGTATGATTCCAAAAGTGAAGAATCTGATCAGGAATCCCAGTTTTGAGGATTTGCAGAAATTTGTGGCAGAAATGCCGTCGGCTGTAAAGACAAACCGAGGCAACTACAATGTTGATACGCGGGTAACCGCCCGCTCGCCGGAATCCACATTTTTTGTTGGTAATGAAGATTTCGGTCATCATTGCATCAGCACTGGGGAATATAAGAAATTGGCACGGCTGCAAGACGAATATGTCGCTGAAAAAGAAATGGTGTTGATCGAAGGATGTATAGGGCCAGATCCGAATTTTCAAGTAGGTTGCCGCCTGATGGTGGAGAAGGAAAATGCCAATATTGCTGCAATGCAGGAGCAGCTGTATTTTCCTCATACCACAGGCATCAAGAATGAACTTACGATCATTTACACACCCAATCTTTCCGTCCCGGATTATCCCGGGAACCGCGTCATCACCGTGGATCTAGATTCTTTTACGACCCGCATTATGGGGAGTGATTATTTTGGGGAGTCGAAAAAGGGCGGCTTGAGAATGTGGAATCAATGGGTATGTGATGCAGGCGGGCTGGGTTTGCACGCAGGCTGCAAGGTATACCCAAATATTGATGGGGAAGAAAAACTTGTCTTAATCATCGGATTATCCGGCACAGGTAAAACCACCACAGTTTTCAGAGGCCAACTGGATTCGCTGCCCGTCCAGGATGATTTTTGTGCTTTGATGCCCGGTGGTCAAGTGAGGGCAACCGAGAACGGATGTTTTGCGAAGACCTTTCAACTGGATGGGCAGAACGAACCTGTGATCTTTGGGGCTCTCACAAATCGCGAATCCTGGCTCGAAAATGTGAGCATTGCCAGTGATGGAAATATTGATTTTTTTGATGGATCACGATCAACAAACGGCAGAGGTACATTTGAGCTCGATCAGATTAAACATCGCAGTCCAAGAAATTTACCCAAGGTAAGTTCAATCATTTTCTTGAATCGAAATTTCAATATCATTCCAGCAGTCTCCCGATTAAAACCAGAACAAGCAGCAGCATATTTCATGCTGGGCGAGACCACTGGAACCTCTGCGGGAGGTTTGACGGAAGCTGGTAAATTTTTACGGATACCCGGGACCAATCCATTCTTCTGTCAGCAGGACTTTGTTCAAGGGAACCGGTTTTATGATTTACTGAAAACCAATAGTAATATCCAGGTATTCCTTTTCAATACGGGTTGCGTGGGTGGCGAAGATGAAAGCGGAGAGTCCAAAAAAGTAAAAATTAAAGACAGCTCCGCTATTTTGGAAGCCGTTATGCTGGATGAAATATCCTGGAAGGAAGATAGTCAATTTGGGTATGAGGTTGCGGATCGTGTCCCGGGGATTGATGATGAGGATTTGCTCCAACCCGAGCTTTTGTACATCAAACAAGGTAGGCGTAACGAGTATGTCAAGTTGGTCAACGATATACAAAAGGACCGGATCGAATATCTCAACCGATATACAGGTTTATATGATCAAATAAAGAATGCATTGTGAATTATTGTTTGAAAAGTTGTTTCGGAAAAATAGATGTTTTCGAAGTTCAAGCTGATTGGACAAACCGGAGGAAGAATTTATTAGAGCCCGCGCGCCATCCCCTTTAGGCGCGAACGGAGAGGGTTTGTCTCGGAAAATCTAACTGTACGCTATTCTTCACAAAGAATTCAGTGCCGATGATGCCCTGCTTTCCCGATACCTTCAATGCTTTTTCCAGCATTGATGGCAGCGTACCAAACCGCAGGGTGAATACCAGGTCGCCCAGACTGATATCAATGGCGTATACATCAGTCTCAAATTCGCCTATTCCAGGATAGAAATCCATTTCCTTGCCGACCGATTCCAATCCTTGTGCTAAACCTTCCGAAACATAGGACAGCTTTGCGCCGGTATCCAGGTACATTTCAACTGGCTGGCCATGAATATCCACTCTCGCGCCAGGCACACCCATTAAGAGTGAAAGCGGGAAATTGTGCCGGCTGCGTATCAGCGGTTGGGCGCTGATGCTAAACCGCTGACGGCTGACCTCAAAAAACAGGCAGTAATTCTTTAGGATATCGCTGCCGAGCAGCACATCCACCGGCACGCCAACCAGGCGGCTGATCTGTTCGAGCGTGACGCCAAGGTAACCGCTCGACAGCGGATGCACTTCCTGCATGAAATACCATTCTGGCATGCTTCCGAGGCTGACCGGCATGCCGGTATCAATCAGCACGCGCTGGTTTTCAATGCTTGTGAATATATGACCGTTGATTGTACGCAGAACATAATCGCGCATGTCAAATCGCCCGCGTTTGTTGGAGTATTCTTCATGATGGCGGCGCTTGAGGTTGAATTCATCCATTCCATTATCTATTGAGTTGGAGAGGTGCATGTATTTATCGTGCATGGATGCAGGCATATTCGCGCGATGGCGTCCCATGCTTTGGGCAAGAACATAATTTGCGCCAGTTCGGTCGCCCGCTCTGGCCATCCGCAGCGCTTCGGTTGCGTGGTCGGCCATATCCACCAGGGCGAACCGCTCCAAGAGTTCTTTGTCGCTTCCCGTCTTTTCATCCTCATAGCTATTGACCAGAGTCCATTTCAATTCTTGCTCGTATTGCACTGCTTGATTTTCGAGCGTGATGGCCTTGAATTTCACATGAAGTGCAATGGTCTCAGCCTTTATGTCATCAGGTAGATTAATTTGGAAGTACACGCGTTGATCGCGCCCTGAGTACAGTGTTCCCAGGGTGGTGGTGATTTCGCTGCCATTCGTTACGCTAGGCCACCCGGCGGAAACTGCACAATCTGCGCCGTTTGGCAATTGGATGATGATCTTTGCGTCCCGCAGGGAAACATGGACCAGATCCTCAAACTCCCGCTCAAACGCCAAAGGGATGGCGCTCAAGGCTTCCAGGAAATGGAAATTTCCACCGCCGGAATTAGAAATGGCTTCAAGGAGGTGTTCGTTGTAGTCCGTACCGATCCCAAAGCAGGATGAGCTAACATTGCGCTGCGATAACTCGCGCGCATGGCTGGCGATTGCATCCTGATCTGTCAGTCCTACATTCGCCAGGCCATCGCTGAGCAGCAGGGTGCGGTTGAGGAAACCGTCCGCTGCATTTTCGGCGACCTGTTCGCAGCCTTTGATCCAGCCATCGAACAGGGCGGTTGACCCGCGCGAGAAAATTTCCTGGATTTCCTTTTTTACAATACTTTTATTGCCTTCGGTCATCTTCCGCGGCCGGGAGACAACCTCAACCGAATTGTCGTACATGACCACTGAAGCCAGATCATCCTTTCCCAGAAGTTCAATCAAATGGGCTGCGGCTTGCTTGGCATAATGCAATTTTTCTCCAGACATTGAACCGCTGCGGTCGATCACGACGCCGAGATTCAGCGCAGGTTTGGCTTTGACTGAATCAATCTCCGGTGCTGTAATGCTGATTTCGAGAATTCGGGTAGACTTCTTCCCTCGTGGAAGTACAGCTTTATCCGTTCGCCCGATAAAAACACTTTTCGAATTATTCTGCTTATTCATTTTTGGATCCTCCTTTATTCTTGCCGCTGAGCAGACCCGCGGCAATTCTGATCAATTCATCGATCTCATCCCGGAATTTTCGCGCGATCTCCTCCCGTATATTGAGTTCAATACCGTCACCCAGGACGACCTTCGTCCATTGCTCCTTGTTAGGTTGATAAGTTTTTGCTGGCTCCTTAATTTGATAATTTTCTAACTGATTTCGGTAGACCTGGGGCGCCGCAGGAATGGAGGGCGACCCGGCAACCGACCGGAATCCAGACTGGCGCTGTTCAAGATCTCGAATGTATTCCAGCGCGCTTGTCTTTTCACCCGGTTTTGCCGTTTCTTGCTTTCCGAACCCAAAATCATCCTGAATATTGAATTGAATGGCATCCTGGTAATCAAGGATACGGCGCATATCTTCTGCAGACATGTTTGATAATAAGTGGCGAATCTCTTTCAACGGCAAATGCATATTCTTCAGGCGCGCGATCATTGCCAGATAGTCCAGGTGCTGCTGTGAATAACTGGCATATTTCCCGGCAGTATCCGGACCGGGGAGCAGCCCCTCCTGGATGTAATACCGTAAAGTTCGCAGGGATAAGCCGCTTTGCTGAGCGAGATCCTCAATTGTCAGGTCTTGAACCATAAAGCACTTCCCTTCTAAATTGCCAGTATAACTGTAATTATACAGTAATACTGTAAAAATACAAGTATTTTTAAGAATTTGTTTTGCAAGTTTCTTTGAGATGGATGAAAAATTTTGAAAGGTTCTGAGCCAAGACATTGTATCCACACCAAGGGCCGATATTGACAGCGGCATCATCAAGGATAACGGGGATAGTATACCGGATGGAGTCAAGCACCGCGGGCAATCTCTGTTTCAAAACCTGG
>Ga0209164_1002575_pt1 | contig 18967 bp, 15 predicted proteins | sample MTBNYHSulfiMetaG_FD_187458 | JGI IMG/M metagenome (GOLD analysis project Ga0209164, IMG submission 187458) | Enrichment culture microbial communities from rom New York Harbor, USA that are MTBE-degrading - MTBE-NYH (New York Harbor Sulfidogenic)... | ecosystem: Environmental > Aquatic > Marine >...
CGGATAATACTGGATGTCATTCAGAGTGCAGTGATCCCATTTGTAAGCAGCTTATAGGCGGATGAGGGGAAAGAGTAACAATGATGAAATGGGTCCTTTTTATTCCTGAGTTGTACTATGTGTTGATGGCAACGGTAATGTTTGCGTTGTCAATTCAACGGAAACCTGAACCCAAGCGAGTTTACATGTGGGCCGTCCTGCTCTCGGGAGTAGGCGTGCTGGTTGCTGTTCTTTCGGCGCGACTGGAGGGGATGGTCTTTTTCGATGCCTATCGGGTCGACCTCTACAGCCAGGTATTTAAAGTGTTGCTGGCGGTGGGGACCTTTTGGGTGGTGCTGACTTGCAGCGAACTGGAGGGGATAGACAGCAAGCAGCACTCGGAGTTCTACCTGTTCACTTTCATTTGCACGCTCGGGATGATGATGCTGGTCAGTTCGGTGGAGCTGCTCACCATCTACATCTCGGTTGAGCTCTCCTCCTACTGTCTATACCTGCTTGTTGCCATGCGGCGCAAAGCTGATGCATTTGCCGAGACGGGCATCAAGTACTTCATGATAGGCTCTACAGCCTCCGGCTTCATGGTTTTCGGCATCAGTTACCTGTTCGGCATTACGCATACCACCTATGTGGTTGACCTCATGAAGGTTTTGCCGGGGCTGATGAGCGAACCGGCTGCGATTGTCGGTCTGGCGCTGGCACTTTCCGGGTTCTTCTTCAAGCAGGCCCTTTTTCCGTTCCATATATGGGCTCCTGATGTCTACCAGGGAGCTGCCAACCAGGTGACCACCTATATCGCGACCGCCTCCAAGATGGCTGCCGCAGCTGTGGTTATTCGGTTCGTCGGTTTTTCGGGTGGAGAAAGCGCACTCTTTATCAAGCTGCTGGTCATTTTGTCGATTCTTTCCATGACGTTCGGCAATTTGGTCGCGATCATTCAGAAAGACATCAAACGGCTTTTGGCCTACTCCAGTATCTCCCACGCCGGGTACATGATGATAGGGATTCTGAGCATGACTCAGCGGGGATACGCGAGCGCCATTTATTATGCGATTGCCTATCTCATCATGAATTTCGCCTGCTTCATGGTGATTCTGAAAATCGCCGACGACGGGCATAACCTTCAGATCAAGGAGCTGGCAGGACTGCATAAACGGTCACCGCTGCTTGCCATGACGCTTATGCTTGGGCTTTTCGGCCTGGCGGGAATCCCGCCTACGGTCGGTTTTACCGGGAAATTCCTGGTTTTTGCCGCGGCTCTTGAGCAGGGCTATCTGGCACTTGTCATCATTGGCATGATCAACGCCACCATCTCTCTCTATTACTATTTGATCGTCATCAAAGCTGCCTATCTGCTTGAGCCGGTCAATGCCTATCCGCCCGTACGGGTTGATACATGGACTCGGTCACTGGCGATTTTTCTTGTAATAGCTATGGTGTATGTCGGAATTTTCCCGGATCAATTTGTGGCTTTGACCGAAGCCGCCGCCAGAAGTTTATTAGTCTGATACGGATAGATCATCTGCCCGACACGTCGTGACAGGACGTGATGGGAAAGAGAGCGAAAGAAAGCCATGCTAGGAAGATTCAAAACCCTGAGAAAAGATTTGACGGAAACACCACTCACTTTGTTTGCGCGGAAAGATGCAGCGCTTTCGAGCAAAGCCGAAGAAGGGAAACCTAAGGCGCTAAAGCCCTTTTGCGACCCGGATGGCAAGCGGTCTTGCATCACCGTGTGTGCCCCCAAAGCCGGCTGCCTATGCGATGCGGAACCGGTACGGAAGGCCCTGGAAGAAGAGATCAAGAGCCGGAGCCTTTCTTTCACGGTCGGTAGCGCAAAAACAGGCTGTGGTGGTAAGTGCAAGCGTGGTCCGCTGGTCGGCTTCCCGCAGAAAAGCTTTTTTTATGTTGGTGTCAATGCCGAGACTGTTGCAGATGTTGTCCAAGAAACGCTGGTGCGCGGACGAATCCTCTTCCCCTTGCTGTCAATAGATCCCAACAGATCGTATCGGTCGGACATTTACTACGAAAGAGACACGGGCTTGATTGCCGCCATCGACGAGAACGTGTGCATGGTGGATGTTGCCAAATATTTCCTCGATTTCGAGGAAGGCCTTTCGTGCGGCAAGTGTGTCCCGTGCCGTCTTGGCATGAAGCGAATGCAGGAGACGATGGAGCGTATTGTGATGGGCCGTGGGACGGAAACGGACATGGAGCAAATACGCATTTTATGTCAGACCATGATCGATGCGCCGCATTGCGATTTTGCGGTCACCAGCAGCCGGCCGGTGCTGAGCGCGATGACGCATTTCGAGGATGAATTTAAAGCTCACATCGAGCGCAAGGAGTGCCAGGCCGGAGTATGCAAGGAGCTGGTTGAGCTGCAGAAGAAAGCGGAGCGCAGACAGCGGCTGCAGCAGAAAAAGAAGAAAAAAAAGTAAGGGTGAAGAGGGAAAACGAGGCTCTCCAAGATCTGATAGCTAGTGAGAAATAGTCAAAGGAAAAAGCATCATGGCAAAAGTGACAGTGAAAATTAATGGCCAGGAGATTGAGGTAGAAAAGGGCACTACCATTTTGGAAGCTGCAAAGCAACTTGGAATCTATATTCCAACCCTCTGTTATCATCCCTATCTGCCTCTTGAGGAGGCATGCCGTATCTGTGTGGTGGAGGATATCCGAGGGGGCTGGTCGACTTTGGTTGCCGGCTGTGTTTTCCCTGTCCGGAATGGCATGGTGATAGAGACCGAATCCGAAAAGGTGCTCGAAGCGCGTAAAACCATCATGGAACTGTTGCTCTCCGATCATCCGAATGATTGCATGACGTGCTATGCCACCGGCGAGTGTGAGCTGCAGGATATGGCGTTTCGCTACAAGGTAAAACCTACTGCGTTCGAAAGCGGTGAGCGGCACAAGTATGAAATCGATCCCGACCCCAACCCGCAGCTGCATCTTAACATGAACAAGTGCATCCTTTGTCGTCGGTGCATTCGCGCCTGCCACGACATTCAGGGGGCTGACATATGGACGAAGGTTGGACGCGGTTTCGACCAGAAAATATCGACTGCCTTCGATCTTCCCACCATGGAGGCCGGATGTGAGCTGTGCGGTCATTGCATCGATTTTTGCCCGGTCGATGCCATCGGCTGGCGCTGCGGTCGCGGGGAGATCCGTTCGTGGACTCTGCAGCCGGTCTCAACCGTGTGTCTGCAATGTCCCTCGGGCTGCCGGGCGGAATACGACACTCTTAACGGCAAGGTGGTGCGTGTTCGCGGCGATTTCAGTTCGCCTGCCAACGTTGGTGCGCTCTGTAAGATGGGACGTTTTAATTTCGACTTTATAAATTCACCCGACCGATTGACATCGGCCTATGTGCGCAACGGCTCCGAACTAACCGCAGGTTCTGTGGAAGAGGGGCTCAAGGCGGCGGCAGAGGCGTTGGCAAAGGTAAGAGACACGGCTGGCGGAAATTCAATCGGTGTCGTATGCGGGGGAATGCTTACCAACGAAGAGTATTATCTTGCGCAAAAGCTTGTGCGCGGGGCTCTGGGAAGCAACAACATCGACAATCTGTCCGGTCCCTGGCAGCAAATGATCTACGACGGCCTCGGCAGTAGCCTTGGCTTGGGCGCCATGACCAACACCCTGGGTGAGATCGGCAAAGCCGGAGCAGTACTCGCTTTGGGATCGGATACCATAGAAAAGCATGCCATTGCCGCAATCCGCGCCAGGAAGGCCGCTCGAGACGGAGGAGTTCTGATTGTAGCTCATCCGCAAAACGTGCCGCTGACCAAGACCGCAAATGTCCATCTCGCGTTGAAAGAAGGAAGCGAGGATGCGCTGGTCCTGGGTTTCATCAAGACTATCATTGATGAAAATCTCTACGACAAGGACTACGTTGAGAAAAATACGGTAGAATTTGAGAGACTCCAGCGCAATATCGAGAAGATCGGCATGGGCGAGCTGGCAGAGAAAACGGGCATTAGTGAAGAAGAGATCAAAGATGCTGCTCGACTTTACGCCAGCAAACGCCCCGCTTGCTTGATCTATGGAGTCGATCCGAAATACGCACCGCAGAACGAAACCTTCTACCGCATGTGTGCGGCTCTGCAACTTCTGCTCGGATCGGTCGGCGTTGAAGGGGGCGGCGTAAATGCCATGGGCTGTGCCGGCAACGCGCAGGGAGCACTCGACTTTGGCGCGATCGCCAAGTATCTTCCCGGGTGTAATCCGGTGGGCCGCGCTGCTTCTCGCAAAGCGATGGCCAAGGCTTGTGGGGTTGAGGCGCCGGAGCGGGCCGGCATGAATTGGCCGGAAATGTTTGACGCAGTCGAGAAGGGCGAATTGAAAGCGCTCTATCTTATAGGTGTCGATCCTTTCGAGCTCGGTTTGCCGAAGTCCAAGGTTGAGGGTGCCATTGCTCGGCTGGAGGTCCTGATTGTTCAGGATTGTGTCAAGAATAAAGCTTTTGAGTATGCCAATGTCGTCCTGCCTGCTGCGAGCTTTATCGAAAAGGAAGGTACGGCAACCAATTGTGAGCGGCGCATTCAGCGGCTCCACAAAGTGATGGCGAGCCCGGGCGATGCTCAGGCTGACTTTGAGCTTCTCAATGGATTGATCGGGAATCTTAATCCCGAGCTCAAGGCTGAAAGCATTGCCGCGGTTTTTTCCGAAGCAGCCCAACTGATAAAGGAGCTGGACGGGCTGAGCATGGATAGAATCCCTGTAGAAGGCGTTCAATGGCCGACGCGGGGGTCCGGAGGTGGTACTGCGAGGCTGGAGCTGCCAGTCGACGAAAAGGCAAAGTTCAAATTCTACGCAGCTCGACTCTAGCTTCTGTTTTCTTGCGGGAGGCGAACGGAAAAGACGCCGACGCCCCTTCTGGTTGGCTGGAATGAAAATCGGATTGCCCGAGCGGCAATCCGATTTTGTTTTCAGGAGAAGACATTGCCGACTATCCACCTTGGTAAAGCCTGCCCGCGATGCAAAAGCAACAAGCTGCAAAGGCTGCGACGAAAGCTCTGGATGAGGTTGATGCCGGCGAGCAAATATTATCGCTGCATGACGTGCCGCTCGAGATTTATGATGCTTGGGGATCGCCTGGCGTGGCTTCTGACTGCGGGACCACCCAAGATTTGATACACCGGGGGAATCGGTTTCCAGAATCTCGTTCCCGCGTGCTTTCGGCGGGATCGATCTTGAGAGCATGGATTCTCCGTTGCATGCATAGGCGAAAGAGTCGGACATTTGTGTCCCATTATGCTAAGCGACATTCGAGGGCTTGGATGCCGATACACTGACCACCTGCAGCGGAAAAGACGCAAAAGGGGCATGGAAACGAATCCAGGTGTTGGGATGCGCCACCTGCAATGGGTTTCCAGCAAGATCCGCAAAAGAGTCTAACCGCAGCCGCTGATTGGTTCCGTCAGGGAATAGAAAATCCAGCATGGTCCCCGAGGTAAGGCGGGTACGGACTTCCATACAGACGGGATTGCCGGTGCCGAAAGCGGCAGGGCAATCATCATTGCATTCTTCTTCGGGCAGGTGCCTGACTATGCCGGCCAGCGTGTGATTCTGCACATAAGCCGTTTTGGGGGAGACCTCGTCGGTTAAAAAATCCGCAAACAGGAAGCCGCGCGTATAAGGACGATGGCTCACTCGTTCCAGGTCCTCATGCCATTCCCGCAAGGCCCGATATTCCCCCGGGGATTTCCAGTACTTATCGATGGCTTGACGATAGGCACGGATGACGCTTGCCAGGTAGAGCGATCCCTTCATCCGGCCTTCAATCTTAAAGGCGTCGATGCCGAGCTCCATCAGCTTGCCAAGTTCATCAATCAGGCATAGATCCTTGGAATTGAATATGTATGTCCCTTTCTGATCTTCATCGATCGGAAAATATTGGCCCGGCCGTTTTTCTTCCACCAGCCGGTAGGACCAGCGGCAAGGTTGAGTGCAGGCGCCAAGATTGGCGCTGCGTTGATTGAGCAGAGCGCTGAGCAGGCACCGTCCGGAATAGGAGACACACATGGCGCCGTGGACGAAGACCTCCAGTTCGGTATCGCAGTCCTGGCGGATTTTTTCAATTTCTGAGAAGCTCAGCTCTCGGGCAAGGTTGACCCGCTCGATTCCCTGCTCGCGCCAAAATGCAAGGCTCAGGCTGTTGGTGGTATTGGCCTGGGTGCTCAGGTGCAAGGCAACGTCTGGTGCCAATCTTCTCGCCAAAGCGAGAACCCCGGGATCGCTAACAATGATGGCGTCTACCCTTATATCCTGCAGATATTCGAGAAAAGAAGGGAGACTTCGGAGATCGGCATCGCGGGCAAAGGTATTGACCGCTACGTAAACTTTTCTTCTCAATCTTTGGGCCAGAAAACAAAGTATCGCGAGCTCCTCACGATTCAAGTTGCGTGCGGCGGCCCTCAGACTGTATTCTTTTCCCCCCACGTAGACTGCATCAGCTCCGTAGGCGAAGGCAATCCGGCATTTTTCCAGGCTGCCGCCGGGAGCCAACAGCTCAGGCTTGGATCGCCCGTTTGTTGAATAGGGCATGCTCATTGCGGGCGCTTCTCCTTTCTATTATCCTGCTGGAAAAAGCAGAACCTGAATTTGACAAATCTGCAGAGCACTTGTACTTATCATTCCATGGAAGGAAAGTACAAGTAACAGGGCAGGAAATTTGCATCGCAGGCTCTCGGTGCATTGATGGGATTGGCCCCGATGGTACATGAATCCAATCGAGATGAAGAAGAAAGAATCGCCTGGCTGACTTTGAAGCTCATTCCCGGGCTGGGTAATCGATCTTTACTGCGGCTTCTCAAGCATTTTGGAGGGCCTAAAGCGATTCTGCGAGCGGGGGGCGGAGAACTGAATATTGTGCCGGGGTTGCGTGAGCAGGCACGATTTGCATTACGGAAAAAAGAGACCGTGCGCCCCGCACAATCCGAATGGGAGCGACTGAAAAAGGAACAGATACGGATTCTGAGCCTCGCCGATTCTGACTACCCGGCGAACTTGAAAGCCATCCCGGATCCCCCGGCAGTGTTGTTCATAAAAGGCACTCTGGAGGCGAGGGATCTGGTGTCGGTATCGATCGTCGGGTCGAGGGCCGCTTCACCGATGGGAATGGCTTTCACCGAACGACTAAGTATGGACCTTTCGCAATATGGGGTTACTATTGTTAGCGGCCTGGCTGTCGGCATCGACAGTGCTGCACACCGGGGAGCTCTGAAAGGCAGGGGAAGAACGCTGGCAGTACTTGGTTGCGGTCTGGACGTGGAATATCCAAGGATCAATAGTCCATTGCGACAGCAGATCGTCACGGCGGGAGCCCTTGTGAGTGAATTTCCCCTGGAAACCTTACCAGCTCCGGTCAATTTCCCCATGCGCAACCGCATCATCAGCGGCCTCTCTTTGGGAGTCGTGGTGGTTGAGGCAGCTCATCGCAGCGGCTCACTCATAACCGCCAGACTGGCACTGGAGCAGGGCCGTGAAGTGTTCGCCGTGCCGGGTGTGGCTCGCCACTATCGCAGTATCGGTCCCCACCGGCTGCTGAAGCAGGGAGCCAAGCTGGTCGAGAGTGCGGAAGATGTTCTGGAGGAAATCCGTCCCCTGATTCGACCGAGCTGGAGCCCGGCTGTGGGCAAAACATCCAAACCGGCTGAGCCGCCGAAGCTCGATGCCGATGAAATGACTATATTTAGTAAACTGGATCGGCACCCGCGGCACATCGACGATATATGCCGGGAGCTGAGCTGGCCTATGGGAAAGGTGATGGCCGTCCTGTTGAATCTTGAGCTGAAAGGGAATGTTCAACAACTACCGGGCAAATATTTTGTTCGCTTGCACGAAACAGTCGATAAATAAAACGACCGAGGGAAATACATGTCAAAATCACTTTTGATCGTTGAATCTCCTACCAAGGCTAAAACACTCGAACGCTATCTTGGCAAAGATTTCATTGTTAAGGCTTCCGTAGGACACATCAAGGATCTTCCGCAAAACAAGCTGGGCATAGATCTGGAGAAACAGTTTCTTCCCGAGTACCGGGTCATAAGAGGGAAAAAGAAGATCGTTAACGAGCTGAATCAAGCCGCGGCCAAAGCCGACGCTATTTATCTGGGGCCCGACCCGGATCGCGAAGGTGAGGCCATAGCATGGCATATCGCAGAAGAGTTGGAAACAAACGGCAAGCCCCTATACCGTGTGCTCTTTTACGAGCTCACCCAGAAAGCTATCCAGCACTCTCTGAATCATCCCGATTCTCTCAACAAGGGCCTGTATGATGCTCAACAGGCCAGGCGCATTCTGGATCGATTGGTTGGGTACCTCATCTCTCCGCTTCTCTGGTCGAAAGTAAAACGGGGCCTGAGTGCCGGCCGGGTTCAATCGGTTGCCATGCGCCTGATCTGCGAACGGGAAAGGGAGGTTCAAGCGTTCGTTCCGGAGGAGTATTGGACCATCGATGCAGAGCTCCAACCGGCCGAAAAAAAGAGCGTTAAAAAGACGGCGATTATTTTTCGCGCTGCATTGAACAAATGCGGCAAGAAAAAATGCACCATTAGCTCGGGAGATGAAGCGCACAGGCTGGTCGATCTGATCAAGCCAAAGCAGTTCGAAGCGGTTAAGGTTGAGCAAAAGCAGCGCCGCAGAACGCCTGCACCCCCATTCATTACCAGTACTCTGCAGCAGGAAGCGGCTCGCAAGCTCCGCTTCTCAGCCAAAAGAACCATGGGGGTTGCGCAGAGGCTTTATGAAGGGCTCGAACTGGGCAAAGAAGGCGCCGTCGGCTTGATCACTTACATGCGAACGGATTCGACCCGCCTTTCGAGCGAGGCGGTCGCCGCCGCTAGAGACTACATCGGCCAGACCTGGGGAAAGGACTACCTGCCGCCCAAGCCGGTCGGCTATAAGACCAAAAAAGGGGCGCAGGACGCCCATGAGGCCATCCGGCCGACCGATGTGAACCGCACTCCCGAAGCCGTTTCTGCTTTTCTGAGCAGAGAACAGCTGCAGCTTTACAGTTTGATCTGGAAGCGCTTTGTGGCATGCCAGATGACTGCGGCCAGGATAGCTCAAACCACTGTGGACATAGCCGCGGGAGAACACATTTTCCGTGCCACGGGCTCAGTGGTGGAGTTTCCCGGATTCATGACCGTTTACGTAGAGAGCCGGGAAGACAACGGAGCCGATGAAGAAGGAGACGGACGGCTGCCGGAAATGGCTGAAGGCCAGTTGCTCAATTTACTGAAGCTCGACCCCAGGCAGCATTTCACTCAAGCACCACCACGCTATTCAGAAGCAAGTCTGATCAAGGAGCTGGAAGAGCTGAGCATTGGCAGGCCCAGCACCTATGCCGCCATCATATCCACCATCCTGGAAAGGGAGTACGTGCGCCTGGAGAAGCAGCGCCTGCACCCAACCGAGCTCGGCGAGCTGGTCAATACGCTGCTGGTCAGTAATTTTCCGAATATCATCGACGTTGACTTCACGGCCAAGATGGAAAAGAGCCTCGATGAAATCGAGCGGAAGGATTCTCCCTATGTGGAATTACTGGATGCCTTCTATCAGCAGTTTGCCAAAAATTTGAAATCCGCCGAAGTTAATATGATTAATGTCAGGAGCCAAGGGCTGCGGACCGATCTGAAGTGCCCCGAAAGCGACCACCCGTTGCATATCCGCTGGAGCCGGAACGGCCCTTTTCTTGCCTGCAGTGCTTATCCGAAGTGCTCGTTTACTTCCGATTACGACCGGGACGAGAAGGGCAACATTCGACTGCGAACCGACACGGCCACTGAAGAAAAATGTGACAAATGCGGTCTCCCCATGGTCCTCAAACGAGGCCGGTTCGGCGATTTTCTTGCCTGCAGCGGCTATCCGCAGTGCAAGAACACCCGCAGCATCGGCACCGGCATTCCCTGTCCGCGACCAGGTTGTGACGGAGAGCTGGTGCCAAGGATGAGCAAGAAGGGACGTCGCTTCTATGGCTGCAGTCGTTATCCGCAGTGTAATGCTCTCTTCTGGCAGCGCCCGGTGAAGCAAGCCTGCCCCGCGTGCGGATCGCCCGTTCTGCTGGAAAAGCAGATGAGGGGCGGAAAAGTGAAACTAGCCTGCCCCAATCCGGACTGTGGGTTTTCGGCCGAAGATATCTCCAAGGCCGGAGCTGAAGCCAAAGAGGGGATTGGCTGATGACCGCCCCCGCCGTCCCGGTTTTTCAACAAATCGCGGTGTTTCTTGTAGGCTGCTGCCTGGGAAGCTTCTTTAATGTTGTCATCCATCGACTGCCGAAACAAGAATCGATCGTGCGCCCCGGCTCTCACTGCCCGCACTGTATGCAGCCCATTGCCGCATACAATAACATACCTTTGCTGAGTTACATTTTACTGCGAGGCAGATGCAGCCACTGCAGCGAGCCCATTTCTTTTCGCTATCCACTGGTGGAAGGAATCACCGGCCTTCTTGCTCTGATTCTGTTCCGCCGTTACGGCTGGCATCCGCAGTTTTTTATTGAATTCCTGTTCGTCTGCCTGCTGGTGCTGATTACCTTCGTCGATCTCGACACGTTGACGATCCCGGATGTTTTCTCTTTAGCGGGGATTGTTGTCGGATTGGGCTGCTCGTTTTTCAGTTCGAGCATTTCCTGGCTGGATTCCCTGCTGGGTGTTTTGCTGGGTGGTGGTTTTTTTTATCTGATCGCCATAGGATACCATTATTTCCGTCACCAGGAGGGGCTCGGCGGGGGCGATATCAAGCTTCTAGCCATGATTGGAGCCTTCACCGGCATTTCCGGCGTAATGTTCACCGTGCTCACGGCCTCCATCTCGGGCACCCTGGTCGGACTCATGGTGATGCGGCGCAGCCGTAAAGGCTTGACCACCATGCTGCCGTTTGGCCCCTTTCTCTCCCTGGGAGCGGTTTGCTATCTCTTTTGGGGCCAACAGTTCTATGCCTGGTACCTCTCCAAGGTCATTGGTTAGCAGCCCGTCCGCCAATGCCTGCTGAATGTCATTCACGCGAAGAGGGGAATCGAGGCCGATACAAACAGCAAGCGATAGACGGACGGATTTCACGAATGCAATCTTCAACCAGCCTGATCTGTGAATGTTGTGGATGAGCGGGTAGACCATGGGATGACACGTCGCTGCTTTTATGTCGAGAAAATCGATCCGGACGCCGATTACGTTACCCTTAAGGGCCAAACCGCGCACCATGTACAAAGCGTGCTGCGTTTGCGCAGCGGGGATTTTCTGGAATTGCGGGATGGCTGCGGCGAGGGCTGGACGGGAGAGATCGTCGACAGGGACAAAGATACCGTTCGGGTTCGTGTGATCGAACGGCAGTTGCTGCAGACCGAATCGCCGCTGCAGCTTACCCTGGCCATGGCTTTCGCACGCACCGATCGCATGGAGCTGGTGGTTCGGCAGGCCACCGAGTTGGGAATCCATCGATTCGTGGCTTATCGATCGAAAAGAAGCCAGTACGGCCTATCCGCTGCACAGCTGGAGAAAAGGAGAAAAAGGTGGCTTGCCATTGTCCGCGAAGCCATGTGCCAGTGCGGGCGCATGAAGACTCCGGAAATTCATCTAGTGCCGGATCTACTGAAGTGCCTCGACGAAATTTCGCATCCGGACGGGACAGGAACAACGTTGCGTCTGCTCGCTCTGGAGGGAGAGGAGCGGAGCGGCCTTGCAGATATCCGGCAATCATTTCCAGAGTGCTCCGAGGTGCTTGCCGTGATCGGACCGGAAGGCGGATGGTCGTCTGAGGAAGTGCAAGAGCTCCTGGCCGCCGGTTTTTGCGCGGTCCATCTAGGTCCGAGAATCCTTCGGCTGGAAACGGCGGCGGTTGCCTTTATCGCCCTGACCCAGCTCCTTTGGGGAGATTTCGGTTCCCGGACATGAAGAGGGATTTATATTATGCGATGTCCAAAGTGCGGATTCAACAGTTTTGACTATCTTTCGGAATGCGGCAAGTGCGCCGCCGACCTCACCAAAACCAGGCAGGAGCTGGGCTTTGCAGACGCAAAGCCGACCATGCCGTTTCTGTTGGGTGCCCTGTTGAAAGAGCAAAAAGCGGCTGAACCGGAGGCCGCACAAGACGCCGGCCATGATGCCCTTGGCGAATTGGAACAGGCGGGCTTCGGTCTAAAAGAGGATCTTGCGTTATCGCCTGGAGAAGAAAAGAGCGGCACTGATGATGCTCAGATCAACTCTTTCGACTGGGCTCAACCTCTCCCTGCCAAGCCGGTGAAGCCTTCTTTGCAGCCGGCTGAAGATGACGACATTTCCTTTGACCTTTCGGGCGAACAGGCCGACTGGTCATTCCTGGACGAGGAAGTGAACGAGAGTCTCCCGGGCCCGGCCGGACAGTCGAAAGTAGCAGAAAAAACCGCTACTGTTGCCCATCCCGAAAAGAAAGCAGGAAAGCCGGCCGATCAGGAGCTTGTCATAGAGCTGTCGGAAGAAGATCTGGAAGGGTTTCTTCTCGAATTGGAAGACCAGGACGAGGGCAAGGGAGACCAGAGCGACAAATGAGGCCGAGTCGCTTACTTTCACCACGACCTGAGCCTCCAATGGCCCCAAGATGGCATGAAATTTCGTCAGAAAATCCTTGACATCTGTGGTTTATTCCAGTAGGTTCGGTGCGGCTTTGGCGGGGTAGCTCAGTCGGTAGAGCAGTGGACTGAAAATCCTCGTGTCCCCAGTTCAATTCTGGGCCCCGCCACCACCCCTATACCAAAGAAAAAGCGGGAACCTACAAAGCTCCCGCTTTTTCTTTTTTGGGCCCTGATGCCAGCGATCTAATTGCTTTAGTGCTCTTCATCGATATCACATAAGATCAGGGAGAGAGAATGGGAGAGAAAGTGAAGATTGCTTCTCGTGTCGTTTTTGTAGTGCTCGGTTTTATCTGCTCGTTGTCATTTCTTTCAACAACCGGAAATTGCGCGCTCGATGCGGGGGAAGCCCTCCTCCTGTCCAGCAAGAATGTCAAACTGCGGTCGCCAGATCGCGCCTTGGCGGCCTTCCGGGACGGCCAGGAAAAGAGTCGGTTCATCGTCATACTGGCAGAGTCGAGCGAGATGAAAGAGGCGGTGGCCCTGGATTCCGAAACAGCCAAGGGTGCACGCCGGGCCGAGGTGGCTGCGGTTCTTGACGGCTTCTTGAATCGCAAAAGGGCTGAGGAAGTGGGCGAGGTCACCAGGCGCTTCAGCTACATGCCCGGATTCGCTGCGACTCTGACCGTCGCTCAATTGCACTCTCTTCTGGCCTCTGACGAAGTGGCATCCATCGAAGTGGACGGCGTGAACAAGCCCCATCTGCGCCAGGGCATTCCACTCATGAAAGCGAGCGACACGCGCTCCAAGTACAAAGGCCAGGGTGTGGCCGTAGCCATTTGCGATACGGGCGTCGATTACATGAACAACTACCTTGGGGCCGCCCCCATCGGCAGCAACACTAAGGTGATCGGCGGGTACGACACGGGCCTGGATCAGGACGATCCCATGGATACCGACGGACACGGTACGTCCTGCGCCGGCATCGTGGCCGGAATTGTGGCCGACTCCGGAGACTACATCGGCGGGGTGGCCCCCGCGGCAAAAATATACGCCCTGAAAGTTGTCGACAGCTCCGGCGATGCAGCGGATTCTGCCATCATTGCGGCCTGGGAATGGTGCATTACCCATCAGAACGATAATGCCGCCAATCCGATCCGAATCATCAGCACCAGTTTCGGTGGGGAGCGCTATACGTCCAATTGTGACAACGACATCCCGGCTTACGTTACCACCGTGAAAAAAGTCACGGCGGCCGGAATCACCATCTTTGCTTCCTCGGGCAACGAGGGTTACTGTGATGCTATGGGCTCTCCGGCCTGTCTGTCGGGGGTCATCTCGGTGGGCGCGGTCTACGATGCCGCCTTCGGCATCGAAACGCCCTGCGTGGAGGCCATCTCCTGCGCGCCGAAGGTGTCGACGTCGACGAAAGAGTGCGACAGCGGATACTACGTCAACGATCAGACAGCTGCCGACCGCGTGGCGGCCTATTCCGACACCGCCTCGTTTTTGACCCTGCTGGCCCCCTCCGACCGGTGCTACACCCTGCAATGCTCGGCAAAAGGCTCGACCTTCGACACCGGCTTCGGCGGTACTTCAGCTGCCTGCCCCTATGCGGCCGGGGCTGCCACAGCCCTGCAGAGCGCGGCCAAGATCGTCACCGGAAAATACCTGACCCCGCAAGAGGTCAAGACCTACCTGACCTCCACAGGAAAATTGGTGACCGACTCGAAGGTAGCCGTGACCAAGCCCCGGGTGAACCTCGCTGCGGCCATCAACGCATTGGCTGGCTCCGGCTCGAGTGGGACTGACCCGACTCCTTATCTGCTGCCTCTGCTTTTGGACCAATAGGCTGCAGCAGATTCATCCAGAGACGGCAGTTCTTACCAAGACGAGGGACGCGATCCTTTACGAATCCTGCTTGGTCTGATCCATCCCCGGGCAACTTTTCGGCATCACTTGTGTTCGGGTCATTACGTGATATCGTAACTGTCCTCATGCGTTGTCATTGGTCCCCATGGGATTTGCCCTTGCGAATTTTTTTTGCGGCTTTTTCTTTGTCCGAGCTCTTCCGGTCGGGCTCCTCTTGTTCAACCTGAGCCCGTGCCTGGTAGAGCAGCCTGACATGCACGGGAAAATGATCTGAGCCAAAATAGGACTTACGCGTGAGCTCAATCAGCTTGAAATGATCGGAATGAAAAACATGGTCCAGAGGAAATCGAATGAACGGGTATTCGGCATGAAAGGTGTTGTACATGCCCCGGCCGATGCGGGGGTCGAGTAGACCACTGATGCGCTGGAATAATCTTGTCGTGTGAGACCATGCGACATCGTTGAGATCCCCCATCACGATCACCGGCTGAGCGGACCCTTTGACCTCTTTTGCCACTAGTAGCAGCTCCGCATCCCGCTCCTCCGTGTCTTTGCTCTCCTCAGGATGTGGCGGCTTCGGGTGCAGGCAATGCAATTCAACCCTTAAACCGGAGGGCAAGCCAACCAGGGCGCGCATCGACGGAACATCCTGCTCCACGAGGAATCTCACTTCACCCTCGTAAAGCCTGTATTTTGAGTAAAGCAGCATACCGTAAGTGTTCTTAAGCGGGCATCTGAGGGTATACGGATACTTCGATTCAATGCCAGATAGTTGCTCCCCCCACCATCCATCCGGTTCAGCCAAAAGCACAATGTCCGGATTGGAGTCTTCCAGTATCCGCAGAAGCCCGTCCACATTTCGATTGGTCATCAGGACATTGGCAATGAGAATAGAGATTGAATTTTCAGCATCGCTTGCATCCGCGTCCAGTACCTGCTTCTTCGCCAATCGAGTATAAGGGCGGATCTGGATGAGCTGAGCTGCAACGGCGGCCAGCACCAGGGCGAGCATCAGTCGATCAAGACTTTTGAGCGGCCGTTTGAGGAAGAGATAAGCGGCCATGACAATGATTCCAAGCACTACGATCTGTATTCTCGGAAAATCAAAGACGCGAATCCACCATGCCTCTTCCTCTATTATTGGAAGGAGGGTAGCCACTACCACAATGACGGCAAATATCGGCAGCAAAAGACTCATGCAGTTTAATCTACGCTCTTTTCAGCCTTTCAGCAACCTATCCATGCGGGTTCCCTATCCTCCGGGTCAGAGAAAAGCACTGCCCGCAACGCTCGTCAGCAGTCAAGCTCGGATTTATGGAGGTTTTCAACAGCTTAACTAAAGCGAATTAAGGGGACGTCCATGAAAGCACGCGTATACTGCGGGCACAGTCGACAGATCGGGAGAATAGTGGATGGTTGGCAGGATACCGAGGTGGTGTTAATTCTTTTCGGTGAGAATAGAAGCGGTGCCAGGACCAGGTATAATGACTTCGTGAGAACCGGTTTATCAGTGGGCAAGAGGCCTGAGTTGACCGACGGAGGTCTGGTTCGAAATGCCGAAGTATGGAGTGCTCTTCGGTCCTTACGAAAGATGAGAATTCATTTGAAAAGCGACGAACGGATACTGGGTGACAGCGAATTTGTTGGCTCTGTTCTTGCTGCGGCCAGGGAGACAATGGAGCGACAGTATCACCTGAAAGCTCTTGGTTTGAGTTTTGATACGATTATCGCTCGGGTTTTTCAGATATTCGACACACCGGAGGAGAGGATCAGAACTTTTGGTAAAGAACCGAAACGTGCTAAGGCAAAAAGTGTTGCGGCTTACTGAGCGGTGCTAGAATTGCGTATGTCTGGTACGGAGATGGGAAGGGAATTGGGGTGAGTCAGCCGGCAGTCAGCAGGTCCGTTCGCAGATGGGAATACATTGCAGAGGAAAGGCTATGGGAAGAAAGAAAGACCTGGAGAACCTCTACCCCCAGTGGATGCAAGAAGAAACTGAGATGAGAAGGACTGCCTAACAAAAAAAATGCAGCGGACGGCGGGGGACGCGCTTTTCTTTCTTCTTCTTAGCCCTCGGCCCCCCGCTGATGATCTTTGGTCCACCAAAGGAGACTTCATGAAAGTGGCGGCCATTCAGATGGCGGTAGTGGAGGGGCAAAAAGCGAAGACCATCGATAAGGCAGTCCGCCTGGTGCGGCAAAGCCAGGGGTGCGATCTAATTGTCCTGCCGGAGATCTGGAATATCGGCTTCATGAGCTTCGATCGCTATCTCGATGAAGCCGAAGACCGGAATGGTCCTACTTTATCCACCATGCGGGAATTGGCTGTTCAACTGAAAGCCCATATCCACAGCGGCAGCTTTGTCGAAAAGGTGGGAGATCAGTTCTACAATTCCAGCTATCTGATTTCTCCCGAAGGGGAAATTCTTGGAAGCTATCGGAAGATTCACCTTTTTGGCTACCAGTCCAAGGAGAGTCAGATCCTGACGCCCGGCAATCAGGTTACGGTAGTCGCTACACCACTTGGGACAATCGGCATGGCTACCTGCTATGATCTCCGATTCCCGGAGCTTTTCCGACGCATGGTCGACCGCGGGGCGAATCTCTTCCTGGTCTGCTCCGCCTGGCCCTACCCGAGGCTCGAGCACTGGCTGCTCATCACCAGGGTTCGCGCGTTGGAGAATCAAAGCTTTCTGGTCTCGGCCAACTCGGTCGGCCCCAACCAGGGAGCTCTTCTGGTCGGCCACAGCATGATAGTAGATCCGTGGGGAATTGCGGTGGCCGGCGCCGGCGACCTGGAAGTGATTCTCACGGCGGAATGCGATCCTGCCGAATCGCAGACAGCCCGTTCGCAGTTTCCTGCTCTGCGGGACCGGGTCGCCTGGCTCAACCCGGCATCCCAGCAATAATGATCCCATTGCCTCTAGCGGCCCAAGGCCATCACTCGACCTAAACGGTCAGGTCTTTAGATTTCTTTTCGATCCACCTGCACGGGTAAGCTCCCTTGAATTGATTAAATTTTTCGCTTGACAAATACGAACGTTCGTTCTATTATGGCCGCCATGAAAAAAGGTGAAGACACTAAACAGACCATTCTTGAATACGGCCTTCAAATGGCAAGCCAGGTGGGTTTGGAAGCGGTGACTATCGGAGCTCTTGCCAAAGAGACGGGCATGTCGAAAAGCGGACTTTTCGCCCATTTTCAGTCTAAAGAAAACCTGCAGATCGAGATCCTTGAGTTCGCGGCACGGGAATTTGCAGGCAATGTGATTGTTCCCGCTTTGAAAATTCCGGCAGGAATCCCCCGCATCAAGGCTCTGGTGGAAAACTGGATTGCCTGGGGAGCCAATATGCAGGGAGGTTGTATTTTCGTTTCAGCAAGCACGGAATTTAGCGATCGACCGGGCAGAGTGAGAGATGTCCTGTTAAGGCAGCAAGAGGAATGGGTTGAAGCCTTGAGACGGATCGCTCGATCAGCCATTCAAGCCGGCGATTTTAATAAAGGGATCGACTGCGAGCAGTTCGCCTTCGAATTGTATTCTCTTCTGTTGGGCTTTCATTATTACCACAAACTGCTACAGGATGCGGCTACTAAGAAGCGCCAGGAAACCGCACTGGAGCAGCTTCTGGATAAATACCGGTAGGAGTCTCCGCCAGATTGGTAGAGGTCAGATTCATGCGAGACGGGGCTGACCAAAACCGCTGCTGGCACGAACGTTCGTGTTTGTCAAAAGGAAAGCATTATGACCTATCAAGAAGAGATCGTTGAAGCATACCGGGAGGCCGACGCCGCGAAACGTCTCCATCTGTTCCTGGACTGCCCCTCGCTCAGAAACGAATTCATGCAGATCGATCTCAGCGGAACCCCGCAGGCCAATATGAAAGAGCATCGAGAAAGAGCTTCCGTAAGATCTTTCACGGCTCGCTGGCGCTTAGCTCTAGGCAACTGTTGTCTGAAGCTGCGAGGCTCTTGACCGTCAGAGGTTAAGTGTCCTAGGGACTTTCCCTAAAGATAGGCTTCAGATATGTGCGCCTGCTTGGCTGCCAAGGGAGGGCTCAGGGAGTTTTCTGCATGCGGGCCCGCCAGACCCAATTTGCCGTGGTGAGTCCGCACCCCAGTGAAATGTCGTAGCTGGTACCTCCTTTGAGCTCCCAGTGCAGGAAATCCCCCTCCAACCAGGCCTTGGCCTCCACCGGGCAGGACTTTGTCCAACACATAAGCTGCACCAGAAAGTTGAGCTCTTCCTGAACGTAAACGAACGAGCTTCCGTCCGAGCTCCTGCTAAGGGTCATGGCCGGCATCCCCTCATTTATCTTGATACTGTCTCCACAGACCAACCCGACTTTTGAAGCATTGCTCGGAGTACACACGGAACCCCTGCCGAGGGTTATGCGGCACGTCCCCTCGTCCTCGTCCACCTCAGCGGTTACGTCGGGTCCGGCAATGACGCAGCGGATCTGCCAGGTGGGACACGTCTCCCTCTCGGCCTGGCCGGCTCGATAGTGAACCTCCTGCTCGATCCGGCCGCGGAAAGTGATGGCGCTGGTG
>Ga0209164_1002576_pt1 | contig 18964 bp, 17 predicted proteins | sample MTBNYHSulfiMetaG_FD_187458 | JGI IMG/M metagenome (GOLD analysis project Ga0209164, IMG submission 187458) | Enrichment culture microbial communities from rom New York Harbor, USA that are MTBE-degrading - MTBE-NYH (New York Harbor Sulfidogenic)... | ecosystem: Environmental > Aquatic > Marine >...
TGCCTCAAGTTCATCCCGCTCTTGGGCAGTCAATGTCACTCGATATCTTGGTGCCATGGCGACCTCCTATTTAGGGTTGTCGCCATTATAACATAGATGATCTTTTTCCGAAATATTTAATGTTACATGGTACTAGCGCCCTCATAGCTAAAGGGCCATTTCTGTTACTCTCGCAATGATGTCAAGTAGTTGTGTGGTATAACGTTCGATAACATAATATTTTTCAGCGTTGTGAACGGCCCGCTTTTTAAGGGCGCTAATCGCTGGCCGATCGCCTAATTGACTCCTAAGATCTTGAAAGGAGCTAAATTCAATGACAGCTCCGTATTCACCCAAAAAATCCTTTGAGGCCTCGTAACCTCTGGCTGGAACTGCTACCGGAATACCAGAACATACGGATGCTGCAAGTCGGTCAGGGACAGTCACTTTGTAACGATCTGTATTGCTGCAGGACTCCAGGTTATACATAACCAAAGATGCATCAAAGCCGGTCACGTATTCGGAAAGCTCTGTGAATTCCATCCAGTCAAAAAGGTGTCGATACCCGGAGGATTCTGCCTTGTCAAGTTTGTTTCTACAGTAGTAAATATGGATGCCCTCGCGCATAATCGCATCAAAGGCATTAAGAAGGACATCCGATTTCTGTGCTGCCCACCAGTCAGTTCGGCCAAGGAATATTATGTTGGGGATGTCTTTGCAAGGAGGCCGACGGTTCTGTGGTATAAAGGAATAAGAAGGAACCGGTGGAACGATAACGTAAGGCATATACGTTGGAAGTAATTTCATTTCAAGAAAATAATCCTGCATAATGCGGCTCGAAAAAATCAGTCCGTCAAAAACGCCACACATTGCCCGGAAATAGCAGTTTTGTGACTTTACGCGGGAGTGTGATAAGCCCATAGGGTGACAGAGGACATTTAGTATGATTTTTAAGTTAGGTCGCTCTTTTTTCAATGCCACAGCGTAGGGAATAACCCTTGTCCCCCAATATGCAAAAACGCACTCAATCTCATTTTCATCAATAAGCGCAGTGGCGCTTTCAATATAGGCTGAATTGAAAGATCCAAAAACTCGCTCCAAGACGCTAAACGTTTTATTGATGACACCATGGGCAAGGCCGACGCGCCTATTGGAAAGAGTCTCCTTTCCACCTATCTGGACCAAATTGATTCCTTGCGATTGGAGCGCATTTTTCAGAGATAGAAAATGGACGTTGGTATTTCCCAGACATCCTACAGCCTTCAAATTCCCACCTCTTTTCGATCTGGGCTATGCTTATACACCATCAGATTATGCATCGACTGTATCAAACGGTAAGATAATTTATGAGTTGCCGAGCAAAAGAATTTGCGAGAGCAACTTAAGATTGGGAATTGGGGTTAACTGATTGATATTGCGGTATGGACATGTATTATTGGCGCTTTGTTTTCAACCACTCATGGCGTTTCTTGCCTATGATGGCCGCGAGGTCGATTGAACCCTTCCAAAGTAAATAAATTGGGACGAGAAATAATGATGAAACAGTCTTTATTGTAGGAGTTACTAACAAAAATGATGAAACAAGGTAGAAGGTTAACAAGCATAAAGAAAAACCGGATAATAGTTTAATAATTAAGAGAAGATCAAAAATCAGCGCAATTAAAAATGTGACCAGTATCATATTTGCGAGCAGTGAGGGGTTAGGAACAAGAAGTATCATGATCGCTTCGGCGTCAAGTATCGTTCCCTTTGACAGAAATCGTGTGAGAATTTTTGGTACATATTTCACAATCAGTTGGAACTTCCCACTAGCCCATCTTTGCCTTTGGTCTTTCGCATGGGACAACCTCCTTTCTTCCTGTAGAAATACCCTTGCCAGAAAAGAATAATGAACCTTGATGCCGTTTGCAGTTAACAGACAGAAATATTCAAGATCTTCAGCAATAGAAAGCGCCGTCCATGGACATCTTTCTAAAGTTGAAGACCGAAAACACATGCCATTGCCGATAAGATGGACTGTCAGACCTAAGAACTCTCTTGAATCCATATACATTATTTCTAAAGCGCGTGCGATTGAGATTAATCGCGTCAGTGGGGTTTCGTCAGGATTCACAACACCATTATAGCACTGGACCGCTTCAATCTTGTCATCCATGAATAACATTGATAGCTCCTGCAAGATAGTTTTGTTCAGGACCGTGTCTGCATCGGTCATGATTATCACATCAAACCTTTCAATATTAAGACAATTCAAGGCAAAGTGAATTGCATATCCCTTACCCTGCTGATCCGCGTTTCGCCTGACGAGGACAATGGAGCCAAATTCTTCGGCAATGTTCTCCGTACTATCATGGCAATTATCACAGATAACGCAGGACCGGAAAAATGCGCTCGGATAATCAATAACTGAAATGCTTTTTAATAATCTAGGGAGGACTCTTTCTTCGTTATGCGCAGGGATGAGGATGAGAAATCGCATATGCTCTAATGATTGAGCTCTTATGGTGGCGGGACAAAGCCGATACCTCTGTCGTAGAATGAATATTACTGCGGACAGAAAATAGTACGTTGCGCTAACAACACATAATAGAGATATTGCAAAAAGGATCAGACTGACAAAAATCATCACATTTCCAAATTCTATTGGCTATTATCAGGTCAATAGGCGCCAAATATGTTAGAGGCCATGCTCTTATGAATTGATTGTGGCTTCTGTAAAACTTGGTGGAGTTCCGCTTACCAGCATAAGATATTCGGCTTCAATTCGTTTTGCCCAGCTTTTGATGTCGTATTCCTTCTTGACTCTTCTCTGGCCCGCTTTCCCGATTTGAATTCTGAAAAAGGCGTCATTATAAAGCAGAATTATTGCGTCACAAATGTCTGTCTTGCTAGCGGGTTTCACTATTATCCCGGATTTACCGGAATCTATAATCTCAGGAACTTGGCCTACCGCCGATGCAATGACAGGAATACCATAAGCCATTGCTTCGAGAAGGGACATTGGAGTTCCTTCTGTCAAAGACGGCAGAATAAAGAGGTCTATTGCAGGCAGCAGCTTGTCGACATTATTCTGGAAGCCAGCAAAAATGACGCAAGACTCTAATCCCCATTTCATGACAAAATCCGTCAATTCATCTTGTTGAGCACCATCGCCCATTATTAGCAGTTTGACTGGATAGCCTACATTCCGAGCCAGTAATGCTGCCTCGATCAAGTATCTCACGCCCTTTTCCGGGCTTAATCGGCCGACATATCCCAAAACGAAATCTTTTTCAGAAAGACCGAAACGTTGGCGAGTCTCCTGCCTCTGCCTGGAAAACAAAGCCTTCTCAATGTCTGTTCGAACCGCATTCGGAATCAGCTTGATACGGCTCACACGAATACCGCACATAACCAAACGCGTCTGAATGTCTTTCGAGACGGCTATTATTGTATCAGAAAACCGTAAGGCAATACGATCAAGGCGATTATATAGAGACAGTTTTCTATCATTTTCTATGAATCCATGGCAGGTTGAGATGGTTGGAATTCGCAAGATTTTAGCAGATAGTATACCAAGAATATCAGCAACATATCCATGAGTATGAAGAAGATCGAAATGGTTTTGTTTCAAAAACGATAACAATATGGCGAAACGTCTGACGAGCCACAGATAATCGTTTTTCCCTAATGAAACAGGGATGTTGTACGCCCACAATTTAGTCCTCGCTATCTCTTTCATAAAGAATGTGTTGCCCTCCCAAGGGCGATGAAACAGAATGGGATGAATTTCAAATAGTTGTCTATCAACGGTCTGCAAGAAGTTAAGGCTGACCTTCTCGGCGCCGCCAAATTCAATGGGTGTTAAGAGATAAGCGATCCGATACCTTGGTGTCATACCGGAAGAGATGCTACGCTTATAATGCAGCTCGCTCATAAAAATAATCGTAAGGGAAGAGAGTGAAGGTAGATTGGTTGTCGATTGGCCTACTTTTTTCCTGACTCTATGATGCGTCGGGCTTTCATCAAAGTAGACCACATGCGAGGCAGAATTTCAAATTCAGCAAAGGAAAATAGACCATACAAAAAGGGATGAAAAGGCAAATCATAGTACCCAACCAAGGATACTATTTCAGGTCCGAATTTTCTCTTAAATCTTTCCTGAGTTGGTGTTGTCCCGACACCCCTGAAGCTGAACCATGTACATCCTCTTTCCTTCGCCCACCTAATGCTCTCCCAGGTTAGGGCGTCGTTAGCCCGAAGGTGATGATAGCCATAGGGCACAGCTATATGCATTGCAAGACACTTTAGTGCAAAAATCAAATAAATAGCGCCACCCACGATTTTTCCATCGTGAACTGCCAGGAAAAGCTTGCCGTTACCTTTACTGATAAACTCATGCCATAGAGCCCTTTGGTATTCATAACCTCGGGACATAAATCCTTTCTCAACTGTGAATTTTTTAAAAATCGAATAAAACTTCAGAAGATCTTGTTCCTCTGTGGCCGACTTAATAACGACACCTTGTTTCCAAGCTCTTCGGACACTCGTCCGTCCCTTCTGCTCAATCGATCTGAAAAGGTCAGTTTCTGTATCAAATTTTGTGAGATCAATACGATAGACATCTCTTGGAGAACTCCAGAAAGCCCAGCGTGCCTTCAGGTTGATGAAGCCTTCATGCAAGAAGGGATCATCACAATTGGTTAGGGCCGTTTCCAGAAAGTTAGGGTCGATTCGTAGAAAAATGGCGCGACTTTTTTTGGCCTCTATCCAGACTCTACCTAAGAGTGCTTGCAATGTTTCCCGGTCACCAAGATTAAACAGTGGACCTCTGGGCGCATACATTATTGTAAATCCAGTAAAGGCAATCTGTTTCGTTAGAACCATAACAGCTCCAGTGACCGCATTTTCTTTTTTTGCTAAAAAATAGGATGGCCTCCAGCCATCTATAGCGCGCACCTTCCCCCATGCGAAAGCATTTAAAGGATGAACGCTCTCGAATTTGGATACTTCTCTATCCCAAAAATCCCTCTTCTCCTGATCTAGTTCGATAACATTTATCATAAATTATCTTCACTCATAAATGGCACTATTTTAGCTTCCATGGATATTTTGTTGCCTCCGCAATTTTAGCATATTCCCCAATTTTTGCCCTGCATTTAGCTAAACCCTCCTCCAGCGACATTATCATTTTTGCGGGTACTCCCCCGACGATCGTGTGATCGTCGACATTTCTGTTCACAACGGATCCTGGGGCAACTACTGCACATTCCCCGATGATGACGCCGGGCAGAATAATAGCCGCAGGACAAATGATACATTTCTTCCCTAAAATTACTCTAGCATATTTATACGGTATATTATTATCATAATTATAGTAAATAGCGTCATGAGAACAGACAATAACTCCAGTTCCAACTATGACCCCATCATGGATTTCAATCAGCCATGGGCGTGATTCTTCCAAAAACACACCATGCCCGATGCGGACATCACGACCAATTTGCGTCCCTCTCAGCCTATGAAAAAAAACCCGCCAAGAATTGAATGGTAAATGCATAGCCAAGATATGAAATGGCGATGTTGCACGAGAACTCCATCTTATCTTCCACCATAATTCTGATAAGCTATCCCTTAGCTGCATCTTCTGCACCCTCCCAGAATTGTTTTTGAAGTACTGCTGGTTGAAGCCAGAAAGCAGGCACAGAGGGAGCCAAGAGGAAATACGACGGACGCACTTGAGAGTATTCGATTGAATTACGTGCATACCATCAAAAAAAGCCACCTTAAATCACGGTATAATTTGGCTAAATAAAGGAGGCTTTGTATTGACTATCCATGCATGGCTTTCCCTATTCGTAACTATACCCAGATTTCTTAAGTTTGAATTAGAGGGTAGACATTTTGGCAGGGGTGAGACGGATCATTGCTCCTGACAAAAGAAGGAATAAATATATGAGCGCGTTGTACGATTGTGAAAGAAAGAAACTGCATGCCAAAAAACCAACAAGGGCCATTTGCAGGCACACGGCCAGAGTACTGAGAATAATTGCGGAGTTATCTCCACGTGAAATCGCCTTAATTCGTTGGGAGTTGCGGAAAGATCTAATATTGATGGCCAAAAAAATGAGTAAACCTGGGACACCCATCTCTGTCAAGACGAGTAGAAAGGAATTATGGGCGGTGTGCCAGGCACCACCGACGGCTTCGCGCGAAAGTTCTCCTTCAAATTTGTCGTTCTCAAGATAATGTCCATAGGCTGCTCCAAAAGCGCCAGGACCAACGCCGATGATTGGGTGATCCTTTGCAATCTCGATACATTGCCGCCATACAGCGATTCGTCCAGATCCGGCCGATAGATCAGAAGAACTCTCCTCAAAGATAGTTTGTATACGTTCTTTGTATTCTGTTCCAAGGTACGTTCCGAAGATACTCGCGAGGACGGTTAAGATGAGGATGAACTTTTTCTTCGAAATGCCTGGGAGTTTGATGAAAAGCATGAAGATCCCGACTGCAATGAGCCCTAAGAATCCTCCACGAGACCGGGTGGCTATGATGCCCACTAGATTGAAAGTTGCGCCTCCAAAAAAGACGATTTTCCAAATCAATGAGGTGATCGATAGCGCCTGCATAATTGCAATCGGGAGAGTTGTCACTAAAATGAGGGCCAGGTCGTTGGGATCGTAGACGCCTGCGGCTGCGCCGATTCTGCCTTCCGTTCCGAGCCTCAAAATGGCCGAGGTAGCCATGGCAAAGCCGCTGAACATGATGGTCCTAAGGATTCCTTGAATACGCTCCTGCGTTGTGATCAGTTTTGCGACAAGCCAGCAATATATACCAAGTTTAATGCCAAAATTAAACAAGAACTCCAGGCCCTTGAGTGGGTAAAAGCCGAGAGGGGTGCAAAGCAAGGCAAGACCGACAAATATAAGAAAGAGCCTAAATTCAGGTTGGAAGCGGACCTGTGGGCCGTGCTGGCCCGTAAAGTAGTAAGAAAGGATGGTCAGCCCGGCGGCTATGTCTCCAAGGTGAAATGGCATGAGGAACGGCAATATGTCCTGGGGACGGCCGATGTGGATGAACGTCCAGATACAGAGCAGATAATAGGGGAGGTTAGTCAAAATAATTTAGGACGAAATGATGAGGATTATGATCGTTTCCCAAATTTTTTACTGAGGTATGTTTTTAAAAAAAAGGCGAAATCCTTAATCCTCACATTTTTCAGATAGAATTCGACATAGGCCTGTTTTTGATATCTGTTGAGTGTGGACCTGCTCAAGTTTTCCAATTCCAACCCTTTGCCGAAATACTTTGTATAAAGTTCCCAGTCTTCATGAAATCCTCGATAGCCACCTTGCCCGCTTTTTGCCATTTCATATATCATGGTACCTGGATATGGAATCATTTGGCCAAAGCATACACTGCCAGGGTTTAAGTGACATGCAAAATTGACTGTGTCTCGTATAGTCTGCTTGGTCTCAAAGGGATGCCCGAGGATAAAGAATGCTGCCGAATCAAGACCTGCCTTCTTGGTGATTTGTAAGGCTCGGATGGCTTGTTTTAACGTAAAATCTTTCTGAATAGTATTTAGAATGGTTTGGTTGCCGGATTCAATCCCAAAACAGAGGCCAACACATCCTGCCTTTTTCATTTTTCTGTAGACCTCAAGATCAGCGTAGTTGACTCTACTGTTCGCGGCCCATTTCGCGCGTTTATGGATGCCTGCCTCGATCATGAGATCTAAAGTTTTATGAACCCAATTTTTGTTTGATCCAAATACATCATCTTCAATTTGAAAAAATCGGCAGTCATATTTCTCGATGTTTCTGACCATCTCAGAAACTACCCTATCAGGGCTCATTTGTCTTATGTGAGACCCCATTACCCTTTGACAAAAAATGCATCTAAACGGACAGCCTCTTGAGGTAAAAATCGACTTATCCGTGCCTGGAGGGAATAGTCCCCATGCTGGGTATATGAGTCTATCAAGGTCACCAATCCAGTCACGAGGTTTCGTTTCAAATATATTGTAGCCACGCCGATATACAAGTCCATCAATTGAAGTTAGATCCTCTTGGCTTTGTCCAAATGCATCGAGTATTTCACAAAACGTTTCCTCGCCTTCTCCAATCACACCTACGTCAAAGTACGAGCATTCCTCAAGCACCCGTTCCTTTAAAGCAGTAACGTGGGCCCCACCTACAACAATTCTTGTATCAGCAAGCTGCCTTTTAACAGTTGCGGCAAGTTCCTCAGAAACCTTCACATCAGGGGTCTTCATGCTTATTCCGAGCACATCCGGCCTATTTGCTAAAACTCGACTTGTCACTTCATTGTTGTCTATTCCTTCATATCTTGCATCTACAGCAATGACTTTGTGGCCTCTGTCCAATGCATATGCCCCTAAGTAGGCCAGGCCTGCGTTGGCATGGGAGGTTTGTTCAATGATTTTTCGACCGTTTAGGTGGACTAAAGCAATTTTCATAAGTTTGAATCCGGTTGAAGGGTCATCTGTTAACACCTGTTTTTCAGATAGTGAAGTCGGTTTGTATAGGTCTATCGGGTTAGTGGGTTTTTTGAGCTACTTGGGTTCCTTGGGCTAATTGGGTTGGTTGAGTTCGTTGCGTTGTTGGTTTCGGTATTGGTGATGCTACTGCCCCAGCCCAAAAAAGCTGAGAGGCTGTATAGAAACGCTTTGAAATCATCCAGGCGGGTCTTAAGGAATTCATAGACCTGTACGTCATCTACCTCCCAGTAAAGGTGAACCAGCCTGTTTCTGAATTTTGCCATATTTCGGAGTTGCTGGACAAATGTATTATCTAATGCTCCTGCTTCAGCCATGACTTTGAATGTATCGGTAATCTTCGGGAACGCGGAGACCATTCTGTGCGATAGTGTGATTGCACATATCAATGCAGGATTGAAGAACCCTGTACCAAGGCTACAGGGAATCTCCCAAATGTAAGGAATTTTAGCCTTTTTATATTTCGCTCACTAAACCACGCTGCAAGCAGTGGGGATGTGCTCGCTGAGCATTTTCAATTGCCACGATGAAACGGTTTTTTGCGCTTCCGATTTTGTCCGGGTCAGACACAAAATCATCCTGAGACAGGTCGGTAAGGTGCCTGAGACGGTTGACGCCGTTTCTCAGTTCGGAGACCAGTTTTATCATCTTATCTTGATCAAATTGGGGCATTGGTTACCTCTTCAAGGTATCTTCGCCTGAAAGGGGCAAAATCGAAATACTCTTTCAGAATCCTTCCCATGAAATCCGAATGCAGATTGGGATCCCTTTGAAGGATGATCCGACCGTGTCGGATGACGTTTTGGCAGAAAGCGAGCGGTGCGTTGTTAATGACGCGAACATCTACTGGATACTTCACAGCGTCTTCAAGCTAAAGTTCCAGATTAAGCTCATAGTTGAAAGAATCTGTTATCTTTTCATCAGTTAGCAGGGCGATGTCTATATCGGAAAACACGTTGGAATCATTAAAGGAGCCGAAGACATAGGCAACAGCGATTTCTTCATGGCCGTTTAAGGCTGAGGCAATGCGTTTAAAAATATCTTCCTTTTGGATATTTGTCAGAGAATGTTTCACGGCAAAATAATTATTGCTAATAGAGTTGAGAAAAAAAGGCAAAATAATTTAGGGCAAAATGATTCGGTTGTTTGGGCTCGTTGAGTTCGTTGGATTGTCGACTATGTTCATGGTCGCATCCTAAGAAAGAGCCGATTATTTTTTAGGATGCCAGATTCAGAACGATTAAAATTTGTGGGATATTAGAACAAAGCCTCTACATTCGTTGTCGGTCCTTTTGAAATTGATGGGTATATTGAAATGTTACGGCAACCGGGCTGGATCTTGCCTGTTGTCGAAAATAGCGTGCAGGACTATTTGCTCTTTTTCAATCGTGTAAAAGATTGAGAAGGGAAACCGGCGGACCAAGGCGCGTCTGAAATTAACATGGTGTTTCGCATACAATTTCGGCATATCCTGAATTGTCTTGATCACAGATTCGACACAGTTGAGGAATTCAAATACCAATCCACGTTGTTGGGATTCATACCATTGTGAAGCAATCTGCAAATCATCTTTGGCACGCTCGGTGTAGCGAACTCTCATCAGTAGGTTCTCCGAAGTTCCTCGTGCACATCCTGCCAGTCGTGCAGTTCCAATTCGCCTTGTTGATACTGCATGTACCTTTTTTGAAGTTCGCTTTTCTGCCACTCGGGCATAGGGAGATTGCCTCTTTCAAGAGCGATTGAATCCCAGATATCCTGAGCCAGAATCAACTTTTGGGGAAGGCTCAACTTTCTTATTTCAGTTGCGATTTTATCAGGTTCCATTATAGCCTCCGTTATGGTGCAATTTGTAAGGTTCTTACTGCCTTCGGGATACAGTCCAGTCCGGAGATTGTCTATGGTCTTACGTTTGGCCTACTGGTATTCCTCTGTTTGCATGAGATTTTTTGTCAATTCGGTGGTGCGCATCCGGCGATGGAAGTCTGTCTTCTCGGTTGAAGTGGATTAATCGGCATACACGTAATCGACGTATAAAAACTGGCTGTTATCGCTGTGGCTTCCAGGCTGTATAGGTTTCTCCTGTCAGGTATTTGAACCAGCCCACCGCATAAGCCGCGTTCACTGTAAGAAGCGCATGGCATGCCTCGAGCAACATCGCCTCTTTCTTTTTCGCCCTTCCGAATAATCCGATAAGGGCACAGACATAGAAAAGGCATTGTAGTACCAATACCATTTTGTAAAACGCACCGCTTTCAAAGGCGAGGGTTATATTCGTTATAAAAAGAGCGACCAGGAAGAGCGGCACCAGGAATTTCATCAGCTTGTGGGAAAAAAGCTTGAATGAAAACATCGGATAACGGAAAGGGCTCAGTAACTGTCTATAGCGGAAAATCGCCCGGAGTGTTCGGGCCGTAATCCGGATTTGACGATGGAATTCTTCTGTTTGACCTGCTCTCTCTTCGGTACAGAAGACAGATGGTTCGAGGATTCCCCTATATCCTTTTGATATGACTTGAAAGGGAATGACCAGGTCATTGATGTCATCGGGCTTCAACGGGTCAAACAGCGATTTGCGAATGGCAAAAACGGCACCGTCTGCTCCCACGCAGGAGCCGGTTCTGGTTTCCAGGATTTTTGTCAGCTTTTCAAGTCCGGAATAAAGACCTGTGCCACTTGTCGATTTATTTTCCAGTGAGGCAACATATGTTGTGCTTCCGGTGACAAGACCGATGTGAGGGTCGGCAAAGGGGCGGACAATCCGGCGTATGAGGTCCTTATCATAGAATGCGTTGGCGTCGGAGAAGATGATTATTTCACCCTTGAGTTGGGGGACAAAATCGTTGAGACAGGCGGTTTTGCCTTTGTGGTGTCGGGAGATGCAGGGAAGAATGTTGCCAGATTGTTCTGCAAAATTTTGAATAATTTCATTTGTTTTATCAGTGGAGCCGTCAGAGATAACAGCGATTTCAAGAAGGTCGCGGGGGTAATCCAGCGCCAGTGCATTCTCTATCTTTTTGGGCAAGACATGCTCTTCATTATATGCTGAGATGACCAGGCTCACCGATGGTGTGATGTCGGATTTCGCAATTGGGGGCTCTATAAAAAAGGAGATGAGCAAAAGAAGGAGCGGATAGCCTGCATAGGCATAGAAGATGGCGAATGCGCTGAGCCAGAAAATGATTTGTATTGTCAAAATAATTTAGGACAAAATAATTGGGTTTATTGGGTTGCCTGGGTTCGTTGAGTTCATCGCTTTTGTTGGGTTACTTGGGTGATTGTTGCTGTGATCTTTGCTCCGTCCCTTTTCGACACATACGGATGGACTGGCAGGGTGATGAGTTCTCGGCTGTATTGTTTGGCTACGGGGAATTGTTGGACTGCAAAAGCGTTTCTGAGCGCTGGGATGCCGTCGATGGAATCGGGATAACCAGGCATGATTCCGAGGCCTTCTTGGTCGCTTCGGTTCAGGATCGCTTTTCGAAGCGAGGGATTCTTAACTCTGACGGGAAACCGAATGAGAGTGGATTCAGGTGGATGGCTGATCATTGAAAGCTCATGGGTTTTAAGATTCTTGATATGTGAGGACCACACAGATGCATTCTCGCAACGGGCCTGTTCGAATACTCTTATCTTAGACCTCCAGTGCCTCGCCATCCCGGCCTGAAAAGGGGACATTCGTCTGATTATAAAATCAGGGTCGTAGATCGTCGCCCCGAGTTTCAGAAATGGAAGTGATTTGGGGAGCCAAAAGAGGGTTGGGCGTATGAGTAGATTTAATAGGGTCGCTTTAATGGTCAGACTGAACAATCCAAGAATATTGTAATCCGGAACATGGGTAAGAAGCTGGGATATTTTTTGGGCAATGTCATCCCTGTTGGTAAGGATAACGCCGCCTTCCACAGTTGATAGCGCTTTTCCTCGGCCCAGGCTGAAAAAGCCCACATCCCCGAGGGTTCCGAGCTTTTTGCTTTTCCATTTGCCCCCCATAGCCTGGGCAGCGTCCTCGACGATGACAACTTCAGCGTCACCGAGCAAGGACCGAAGACGATCGATGTCAGAGGGAACGCCGAAGAGGTGCGCGGGGATAACCGCGAGGAACCGTTTGTTGGGTTCATCGCGTTCGTTGATTTGCTTAGGTTTATCGAGTTCACTGGGTTTCTCGGATCGGATGTTGGGGGGGGGGAGGAGTCTGGATAACTGGTTGTAATCGAAATCGAGCGTTCCGGGATCCATGTCGCATAGTTGAATGTTGAGACCAGCGCGGACAATGGCTGAGGGAACCGAGTAACAGGTGTAGGCCGGAATAATAACCCGGTCTTGGTTTGGATGCAGTTCCTTCAGGGCTTTCAGAATGAGTGTCAGGGCCGCTTTTCCGGAAGAGACCAGGAAGCAGTGTTCTACGGCAAAGGACTCTTCAAGTTCGGCCTTGAATCGGAAAAGTTCCTGTTGGCCGTGATACAGGGCCGAAATGCCTGAGAGAATATCTCGTAGACGAATGGGTGCAGCGGCAGGGGGGACGGTTCTTCCTATGCCCATCAGGGGAACCCGCTTATAATCCAATATGTCTTCTGATCATAGGTCCTATTAATCGTGTGATGGGAACAGGCAATTTTTGCCAGCAAGCTATGAAGGATTCAAACCTGGGTTTGCCGGTCGGCTCGTCACTGATTTGTTGACCATTCAGCGCAATATAGTACCAGTATAAATGGGCGGGTTTTGCGCCCCACTGTTCCTTGAATTTGTGTGTGCCTTCATGAGGAGTGGACCGGCCGAAATCGAATAGTTTGAGGCCGTTTTTGCAGGCGTATTCCAGCATGCTCCAGTAGAGGAGCATGTTGGGACTGAGATGTCTGTATTCTCTCAGTGAAGAGGCCCAGGGATTTTCAAGGGTGTCCTTATAAGCGATGCCTAAACCGGAGGCCAGAGGCTTATTATCCTTGTAAACCACTACGATTTTCGCATAATCCGTAAATTTCTCGAGAACATGTTGCAATAGCTTGACAGGATGGACAGGTGAGCCCAGATCCCGCATGTTTATCGAAAAAACCTTGTAGAAATCCTCCAACAATTCAAGCCCCCCGATTTTGGCAATTAGCCCCTCTCTCATCGGCTTCATGATCTGACTTCTGAGCTTGGATTTGAATGACTTCAGCAAGATGTCGGAAGTATCAGGAAGGTCGAGTAGCATACGGACTTTGTGCGACCTAGTCATAACAAAAACAGAGTTTGTGAGGTTTATTGAGTCGAGGCATGAAAGAGTTTGGGCGTGGCGGAGTTCGATGGCGCCGGCTTTCAATTGATGGCCGAGCCTGATTGCATGAAGTAGAAGCGCTTGCTCGGTTTCCTCGTCATCTGCCAGTATGCCGCCGAGGTCAAAGAACGGCATGGATATGAGGCTGTTGCCGAAGAGGAAGTGTTTCAGGTGGACGAGGGGGAGGAGGCCGACGATCTGGATACTGGATACTGGATGCTCGATAATGGATGATTGGATGGTTGGACGCTGGATGCTGAATGGTTTTGAGGGAACATCTTTGATAGCAGCGAGGTAGTAGGTTTTGTGGCCATAGGTTTTTTCGATCACGTTTCGCCAGCCGTAGAGATGATAGAGCGTGGCCTGAGGATGTGAGTGTAGGTATGCATCCCACATGTCGGCATCGGTGAACTGAATCTCTCGAATGTGCACATTCATTAACTTTTTAGACAGGATTTACAGGATACCCGGGATCAAAAGAATGACGACTGTAACACAATGAACCCAACAAACCCAAGCAACTCAACTAACCAAATTTTTTTGTCTTTCAGGTATGGGGATGAATGCAAAATCAGTCAGGAGCCTTTGGAGGCGGCCATGGGTCCTATCCAGATTCGTGTAATGCCGGAATCTTGACAGAGGGCTGGCATGCTTCATTTTGGGTTGTTCCGGGTCAATCTCCCAGGGGTGAATAAAAAAAACAAAGGGGTGGTTCTCTCTCTTGTTGATCCTTAACAAGGCGGTCTTTGTGAATTGGTAAGGAAAGATCCGGAAATAGCCGCCGCCCGATACAGGGATATTGCGACCCAAAAAGCGGGCCGTTGAAATGGGGTATTCGATGATATCGTGACCGGGGACTTTGAATCTGAATCTGGGGGCACCGGGCATGCCGTACCGGTCATGGTAGATGGGGAAAACGCTCGAGCTGAACTCAAAACCCAAGTCTTCAAGGATGCCATATGCCCACAGGGATTGCCTGGTAATGGAGTAACTCGGGGCGCGGTAGCCCAAGACGGGTTTTCCTGTGATCTCCTCTAAGACATCTTTCGCACGGCGGGTGTCCTCCCTGAATTCATTGGGAGAAAGGGTGTATATAAGCCGGTGTTGATAGCTGTGGCACCCGATGGGGTGACCCATTGCAATGATCTCTCTGACAACATCAGGATATCTTTCGCCTGTCCAGCCTAAGACGAAAAAGGTGGCCTTTGCATGGTGTCGATCAAGTGCCCGGAGGATGGTTCTTGTATTCTTTACCACCCTTGAAGAATACTGATCCCACTTTGTGAGGCCGACGAGCGGTTCAAAGGCGGAAACCTGGTAGTAGTCTTCGACATCAACGGTGAGGTAGTTTTGTATCACGGCGGAATGGATTGGGGCAAAATGATTGAAAAACGGAAAGGCGGGCACAGCTCCGCCCCTTGAGTTACATGGGATGGCTGTGTATCACGCATTAACTATTAGAAAATACGGAAAATATGTCACTCTTTTCAACAAAGGGGTGGCGCTATGATGCCATCGCTTTTCTTGAAGGTAACTTTATACTATCAGAAGTCTATTTGCAATAGGGATGATAGTCGAAACTCAATATATTCATTGCGAATTTGTCATCATTTTGGTTAATTATTTATCCCTGAATTATTTTGCCATCCAACTGCACATGATTGTTGCTATTTTCTGCCGAATCTATTATAAGTATGAAGAAACCTTTGCAAAAAGCCCCCTTTCCGATAGTATTTGTGCTGCGAGGGGATGTTTACCTTTTGACACGATGATAAAAGGTATATGGCATGAAAAAGGGTCTGCTTCAGGTTATGGGACAGTTGCTTTTGGCGGTGATATTCGCCTCCGTCACATATGCCGAGTTCGGCCTTTTGCTGGGCTCTTTTAAGAGCAGAGAAAATGCCGAGAATTACGCAGCCAGGATTGTAAAGGGCTTGGTCGAGCGTCCGTGCAATGCCTTTGTCGAGGGAATCGAGTTGCCTGGCAAAGGCTTTTGGTATCGGGTCTGTTTGGGACCTTTTGTTACCAGAAATGAGGCGTTGGCCGAAAAGCAGGTCCTTTATTCAAAAAAGATTGCCACAGGCATGATCGTTATCAAGACCCGGGCCGATGCCGCAACCGTTGCTGAGGTAATGAATGGCCCTAAGTCTCCAAAACCCCTGATCTCTTCGTCTGAACCTACCGAACCCACATCGGTCTCCAAAGACAAAACCATTGTTGACAACGCAAAAAGGACCAAGGATATCACTCTGACATGGGATGCTCAAAAAGACCCGGCACCTGCCGGATATAAGATCTATTACGATACGAAATCAGGACCGCCTTACAATCCTGCCCCCACCGATTATGCAGCCGAGGGTCCCCCACCTATTATTGTAAAGGGCGACATTACCGCGCTGACCCTCCACGGCCTCACGGACAATAAGGATTATTTTTTCGCTATCACGGCTTTTGATTCATCCGAAGGCCCTGAAAGCCCTTTTTCCAACGAAGTAATCACGCTTCCCGAGGCAGGCCTAACTGTCGGCGAGACGACCCGGCCCAAGCCGCAAGGGCCAATGAAGGATGATCCACAGACCGAAGTCAAAGAGGGATCGGCTGGCGACCCGTCGTTTTCACAGCCTGGTTCGGATACGTCGAATACGCTTGTCGAAGCAATACCCGATGCGTCAGCCCCTGCTGATTCATTCGCGGATACGGAGATCTCCGATCTCCTGGCGCCGGGCGACACCTTGCAGATCAAGGTCCCGGGTCAGCCGGAAATGAGTATGTCCTACGATGTTGCCCCGGATGGAAACATTTATTTGCTGAGCATCGGCAGGCTTTCTGTTAAAGATGTAAGCCCTACCATGCTCGAAAGGGAATTGACATCCAAGCTCTCGAGATTTGTTGATAAGGGGGAACGGGTATCCGTCGAACTGGAGAAGAGAGAAAGGTTCGTCCAGGTCACAGGCGGGGTCCGCTATCCGGGGTGGTATCGTGTCCCAGCGGTTCTGACCCTAAAGGAACTGCTGCGTATAGCGGGCGGGTTGTTGGAAGGGGTCTCCTCTGCTGGGATCAAACTCAGGCAGGCAACCTTGGAGGGATACAGGGAAATTCCGGTAGGCGCGGGGAGGATAGTCTTACAGTCCAATGAGATTTTGATCGTACCCCTGCCGGAGGTCTACAAAAAAAAGGTGGATAGCGGGGACCTGCTTTTCATCAATGTGCCGGGAAGAGGCGAGGGGAAGGATCAATATCTTCAGGAGAAGATGTATAAGCTCAATCAGTTTGAGGTGGACAATAACGGCTACGTGTACATCCCCGACGTGGGCCATATTTATGTCAACGACCTTACCACAGCCCAGATCAAGGAGGCCATTGCAAAAAAGCTTCCCAAATACCTTGCTCGGGATACCAAGATGGAGGTCAGCATTATTGAAAAACGGCAATTTGTCCAGGTGCTGGGCCACGTGGCCAACCCCGGCGTATACATCGTAAGAGAGGGCGCCAATGTCCAAGCGGCCCTCAACCTGGCAGGCGGCGCGGTGGATGGCGCTGTTATGAGCGATGCCAGGATCCTCAGAAAAAGGGGGGAGGCGACCGAGCGAATTAAGATCAATCTCTACCAGTTTACCATCACCGGGGACCCCAGACTCCTGACCCCGCTCCATGAAAACGATATCCTGTTCGTGCCCATTTCTCCCAACTTCGGGAACATCAAGCGGACCCTCATGCCCTGGACCCCGCCCGCGGAAAAACTGGAGGAGGATGTCAAACAGAAGGTGCGGATCTTCGGCGCTGTCAGAAATCCCGGAACATACGAGCCCAAGGAAGACATGACCCTCCTGGACCTGATAATTGCGGCAAGCGGAGAGACGGATGCCGCCGACTTGAGCAAAGTCCTTATCATCAGGAAGGGCGCGATTGATCAGACCTTCAATCTGCAATTGTTTTTAAGCAGGGAGAGCGAGGAACCTCTTCCCAAGATCAAAAACGGGGACATGGTCTATGTGAAATTCAGGGACTTGAAGATTTTCGAACCTGAGGAAGAAATGGTGTTTTACGTTGTCGGGGAAGTCAGAAGCCCCAATCAGTATAAACTGGCCGACAATATGACCCTTTTTCAGGCCATATCCTTGGCCGGCGGGTTGACTGAATGGGCCGACTCGGAAAATATCACCATCGTCCGCATGGTGAACGGAAAGCAGGAGAATTTTCGGTACAGTTTTGAAAACGGTATTGCCGGAAGACTCCCCGAGTGGAATATATACATTCACCCGGGCGATACGATATATGTGCCGTAAGGGGCAGGGAGCAGGGGGCAAAGAGCAGAGAGCGAAGGGGAAAACGCATAGGGGAAAGCGCATGGCGCATAGCGGATGGGGCGGGGATGGGGCCCTTGGATGAGTAACGGAATTGAAAACAACACCAGGGAAAATGTGTGTCATTATTGGGGCCTTTTTGGCCATTGTGCATATGATCCCTGTCGGTTTTTACTTTTCATCCCATCTCACCCACTGGTTCATTCAGCCCATCCAGGCAGAGAGCCCTCCTTTTGAAAGGCAGCAAACCGGCACCAATACCAAGAGTGTTTTACAGACCATTCGGGGCGGGCGACACAGCGAATATGCCTCCATTGTGTTTCAGTTTTCGGAAGGTATTGCCTTTGACCAGCCAACGGTGAAGGCCGATGAGATCCGTTTTGTGTTGCAAAACGTATCCACCGCACTTCCTCCCTTTCGCAGATACAAGACATTTGATTCATGGGTGAGGCTGCAAACCGTCGGAGACGGGGTTGCGGTTCGTATCGGGCTTCCTGATGGCTATGTAACTTCGCGCACCTTTCTGATGGAAGACCCCCATCGGCTGGTGGTCAATATCTATGACAAGGTGAGTGAACCCGCAACGGAACCTCGGATGTCACCACCTCGTCTTCGCATGTCGATCCATCATAAGCCTAGGCCATTGAAAGACGCCCGCAACGACGCCTCTGTCACGCCCAACAAAACCCAATTTGTTCACAATGAAGCCGACCCGGCTGGCCTTAACGAGGTTTTTCCCGAAGGGGCTGACACAGATGAGCCCACTGTAGAACAGGCGCCGGGCAACGCCGGGCCAGGCAGTGGAGGGGGGATGTCCGGGAACGCCAGCGGATCGGGCATGGGTTCTGCCGGCGGAGGCGTCAGTTCGCCGTCCAAGCGATACCGGGTCAGAATCACCCCCAAGATCAGCGTCAAAGGGGAATACGA